>Ga0160472_100300_pt1 | contig 51218 bp, 47 predicted proteins | sample HID1973M_E11MG_FD_108267 | JGI IMG/M metagenome (GOLD analysis project Ga0160472, IMG submission 108267) | Enriched mosquito-associated microbial communities from UW Madison campus, WI, USA - HID1973M_E11 MG | ecosystem: Host-associated > Arthropoda: Insects > Digestive system > Unclassified ... | reverse complement strand
GACTTCATCGGCGACAACGGCAAGATCACGCCGGCTCGCCTGACCGGCACCAAGGCGCACTATCAGCGTCAGCTCGATACGGCCATCAAGCGCGCGCGTTTCCTCGCGCTGATGCCCTACACCGACCTGCACAAGAACTGATAGTCCAGGCCAAGGTAAAGGAGAACTACAAGATGCAAATCATTCTGCTCGAAAAAGTCGTCAACCTGGGCAACCTGGGTGACATCGTCAAGGTGAAGGATGGCTACGCCCGTAACTTCCTGATCCCGGGCAAGAAGGCCCGCCGCGCCACGCAAACGGCCATCCAGGAATTCGAAGTGAAGCGCGCCGAGCTGGAAAAGGCCGCCGCCGAGAAGCTGGCAGCCGCCCAGGCAGAAGGCGAGAAGCTGAACGGCCTGACCGTCCAGATCTCCCAGAAGTCGGGTGTGGACGGCCGTCTGTTCGGTTCGGTGACCAACGCCGACATCGCCATCGCCCTGGAAGCCCAAGGCTTCAAGGTCGAGAAGTCGCAAGTGCGCATGCCGCATGGCCCGCTGAAGATGGTTGGCGAGCACCCGGTCAGCGTCGCGCTGCACACGGACGTCGTGGTCGACGTGGCCGTTGCAGTGGTGGGCGAGCAGGTCTAAGCACGCATTGCCGCACGCCGGCCCGCGCCGGCGTGACCGCGATTGCACAGGAAGGCAGGAGCCAGCGCTCCTGCCTTTTTTGTTTGTCCGCCGGTTTGCCCGCCCGGCGAGAAATCCGTGAGAAATCGGCGACGATTGCCGCGGGGCCACCGCTATAATCCCTCCCCATGAACGCGCCCGTCGCCGATCCCCAACTCGAGAGTCTCAAGGTCCCCCCGCACTCCATCGAGGCCGAGCAATCGGTACTCGGCGGCCTGCTGCTGGATAACGCCGCCTGGGACCGCATCGCAGACTTTCTCTCCGAGGCGGACTTCTACCGCTTCGACCACCGCCTGATTTTCCAGAGCATTGCCCGCCTGATCTCCGCCACCAAGCCGGCGGACGTCATTACGGTCTACGAATCGCTCCAGGTGGCCGGCAAGGCCGAGGAAGTGGGCGGCCTGGCCTACCTGAACTCGCTGGCGCAGAACACGCCGAGCGCGGCCAATATCCGCCGCTACGCGGAGATCGTCCGCGAGCGCTCGGTGCTGCGCAAGCTGGTCACGGTGGCCGACGACATCGCCTCCGCCGCCTTTGCACCGAAGGGCCGCGAAGTCCGCGAGCTGCTCGACGAGGCCGAGTCCAAGGTCTTCGCCATCGCCGAGGAAGGCTCGCGCGGGCAGAAGGGCTTCCAGGAAATCCAGCCGCTGCTGACGCAGGTGGTGGAGCGGATCGACGAGCTGTACCACCGCGATTCCACGACCGACGTGACCGGCGTGCCGACCGGCTTCATCGACCTCGACCGCATGACCAGCGGCATGCAGGCGGGCGACCTGATCATCGTGGCCGGCCGTCCCTCGATGGGCAAGACGGCCTTCTCGCTGAACATCGGTGAGCACGTGGCCGTGGAGCAGGGCCTGCCGGTGGCGGTATTCTCGATGGAAATGGCGGGCACGCAGCTCGCCATGCGTATGCTCGGCTCGGTGGGCCGGCTCGACCAGCACCGCCTGCGTACCGGCCGCCTGCTGGACGAGGACTGGCCGCGCCTGACACACGCCATCCAGCGCATGAACGATGCGCAGCTGTTCATCGACGAGACCCCGGCGCTGAACCCGATGGAGCTGCGCGCCCGCTCGCGTCGGCTGGCACGGCAGTGCGGGCAGCTCGGCCTGATCATCATCGACTACCTGCAGCTGATGTCGGGCTCGGGCGGCGGTGAGAACCGGGCGACCGAGATCTCGGAAATTTCCCGTTCGCTGAAGGGGCTGGCCAAGGAGCTGAACTGTCCGGTGATCGCCCTGTCCCAGCTCAACCGAAGCCTGGAACAGCGCCCGAACAAGCGCCCCGTGATGTCCGATCTGCGCGAATCGGGCGCCATCGAGCAGGATGCCGACGTGATCCTGTTCATTTACCGCGACGAGGTCTACAACCCCGATTCGCAGGACAAGGGCACCTCGGAAATCATCATCGGCAAGCAGCGTAACGGTCCCATCGGCACGGTGCGCCTGACGTTCCTCGGTCAGTTCACGAAGTTCGACAACTTCAGCGGCGGCCCGGCATTCTTCGACAACGACACCTGATGTCAAGCCCCGCCGCCCGACACGGCGCGTTTCCTTGCGATGCGTGTATAAGGGCGGGCATTCAGGCCATAACCCTGTAAAATATTGCGTTTTGATGACAGGCGGTGCCCGGGGGCGCCGCCTGTCCGCGATATTTCCCCCAGCAGTTCCAGCAACAACACCAAGGCGCGTGCTGTCGCGCGTCTCGACAAGGACATTCCATGTTCGGCCGATTCATGCCCACCGAGGGCAAGTTCTTCGAATACTTCAACCAGCACGCCGACTGCGCCGTCACCGCGGCAGCCCAGCTCGAGGCGCTGGTCAACGACCTTCCCAACGCCGAAGCCCATGCGCGTCGCGTGCAGGCCACCGAGAAGAAGGCCGACCGCATCACGCACGACACCATCGACCTGCTGCACAAGACCTTCATCACACCGCTCGACCGCGACGAGATCCACAACCTCATCACGACCATGGATGACATCCTGGACCTGATGGAAGACGTGGCCGAGACCATCTCGCTGTACGACGTGACCAGCCTTACCGACGAGGCGCGCCGCCTGGCCGCCATCTGCGTGCAGTGCTGTGACCAGGTCAAGATCGCCGTGGGCCTGCTCGAGGACATGAGCAACGCCAGCGCCATCCTCAAGACCGCGCAGCAGATCGACCAGCTCGAATCCGAGGCCGACCGCGTGATGCGCGCGGCGATGTCGAAGCTCTTCCGCGAGGAGACCGACGTCAAGCGCCTGATCAAGCTGAAGGCGATCTACGAGCAGCTGGAAACGATCACCGACAAGTGCGAGGACGTGGCCAACATCATCGAAGGTATCGTCCTCGAAAACGCCTGAGGCGCGCGCGTTCATGCATACGATTCAAATGAGCCTGTGGGTGATCGGCCTGCTGGTGGCGCTCGCGCTGCTGTTCGACTTCATGAACGGCTTCCACGATGCGGCCAACTCGATTGCCACGGTAGTCTCCACGGGCGTCCTCAAGCCGCACCACGCGGTGGCGATGGCGTCCATGGCCAACGTGGTCGCCATCTTCATCTTCCACCTCAAGGTGGCCGCGACGGTGGGCACGGGGACGGTGGACGTCAACATCGTCGACCACTACGTGATCTTCGGCGCCCTGGTCGGCGCCATCGCCTGGAACCTGATTACCTGGTACTACGGCATTCCCTCGTCGTCCTCGCACGCGCTGATCGGCGGGCTGGTGGGCGCGGCGGTGGCCAAGTCCGGCACCGGCGCGCTGGTCGGCACGGGTCTGCTGAAGACCGTCGCGTTCATCGTCATCTCGCCGCTGCTCGGCTTTGTCCTCGGCTCGCTGATGATGGTGATCGTCGGCTGGACCTTCTTCCGCACGCCGCCCTCGCGCGTGGACCGCTGGTTCCGCCGCCTGCAGCTCGTGTCGGCGTCGATGTACAGCCTCGGTCACGGCGGCAACGACGCGCAGAAGACCATCGGCATCATCTGGATGCTCCTGATCGCCAGCGGCTATGTGGCGGAGGGCGCGGGGCCGCCGACCTGGGTCATCGTAAGCTGCTACGTGGCGATCGGCATGGGCACGCTGTTCGGCGGCTGGCGGATCGTGCGGACCATGGGTCAGAAGATCACCAAGCTCAAGCCGGTCGGCGGGTTCTGCGCCGAGACGGGCGGGGCGATCACGCTCTTCATTGCCTCGGCGCTCGGCGTGCCGGTGTCGACCACGCACACCATCACCGGCGCCATCGTCGGCGTGGGCTCGGCGCAGAAGATGTCGGCGGTGCGCTGGGGCGTGGCTGGCAATATCGTCTGGGCCTGGGTGCTGACGATTCCGGCTGCGGCCTTCATGTCCGCCATCGCGTGGTGGATCGGGCGGCAGATCCTGTAAGGCAGTCCTCCGACCCGTCCACCTCCGGACGGGTGTCTCCCCCGAATGTGATTGTGAGATGCAACGAGCCGGCCCATGCCGGCTCGTTTCACAATGCATTCGATAGTTGGCTCAGTGGCTGGCGAAGGCGGCGATGGGGTCGTCGTCCGCCGGGGGCGCCGCTGGTTGGGGCAGTGGGTCTGGCACCTGCTGCGGGACCGGTGGCACCGGCGGAATACCGTTGGCCACGCGCCTCGCGCCGTCATAGCGTGAAGCCCAGTAGGCCTTGCCCATGTCCTCCAGCCGCACGGTGCCGCCGGTGGCCGGGGCATGGACGAAGCGGTTCTGCCCGACGTAGATGCCCACGTGCGAGTTCGGCCGCCCGGTCGTGTTGAAGAAGACGAGATCGCCCGAGGCAACCTGGCTGCGCTCGAGCGAGACGCCGCGCAGGCCCATCTGCTCGGTCGTGCGCGGCAGGTTGACGTTGGCGGCGCGGGCCACCACATAGCGCACCAGCCCGCTGCAGTCGAAACCGGAATCCGGCGTGTTGCCGCCGTAGCGGTAGGGCGTGCCGACCAGCGACATCGCCTGGATCGAGATTTCCTCGAGTCCCGCGCTCGGGTCGGTCATCGGCCGGCCGCCCCCCGCCTGGCGCGGAGGCGGCACCGAGGCGCAGGCCGCCAGCAGCAACGCCGCCGCGCACAACAGGCCGAGGCGGCCCTTGCCTACCATCGCAGCTGGGCGTCGCGCGTGCCGGTGCTGACCTTGACCGTCCTGGCCTCGCCCTTGTAGGTCCCCTCGATGCTGTAGTTGCCTTCAGGCGCGCGGATCAGGCAGCGCGGGCCGCCCGAGCGGAAGCTTGCGACTTCCTGGCCGTCGCGCAGCAGGCGCACCGCCACATCGGAGAGGTATTCCCCCTCGGCGCCCTGTGTGAACTGCACGCCAAGGTTGTAGTTCTTCTGCTGGGCCGTCAGCGCGGCGCGCTCGTCCTCGGCAACGCCGCCACATACGTAGCTGACCGGACCCATGGTGCGGATCACGAGGTCGTCGGCGCGGGCAGGGCGGCTGCCAAGGGCCAGCGCGAGCGCGCACGCGCCCGTGGCCGCCAGCGTCAGGCGCACCATGGCCACGTGCCGCGTCAGGCTCCGGGCGCGGGCGGACTGTGGTTGTCGTGCCATCGATCTCTCCTTGCTGGTATGCCGACAGCATGCCGCCCCGGCATCCCGCATGATACGGGACGGCCGGGGCGGTCCACCTGCTTTACAGGACGTCGCCGGCGTGGTCCGCCAGGCGCGAGCGCTCGCCGCGCGCCAGCGTGACGTGCCCGCTGTGGCTCCAGCCCTTGAAGCGGTCGACCACATAGGTCAGGCCGGATGAGCCTTCGGTCAGGTAAGGCGTGTCGATCTGCGCGATGTTGCCGAGGCAGATGATCTTGGTGCCGGGGCCCGCGCGGGTGACCAGCGTCTTCATCTGCTTGGGCGTCAGGTTCTGCGCCTCGTCGATGATCACGAACTTGCTGACGAAGGTCCGGCCGCGCATGAAGTTCATGCTCTTGACCTTGATGCGCGAGCGGATCAGTTCCTGCGTCGCGGCGCGGCCCCATTCACCGGCGCTGTCGTCGCTCTTCTGCAGGACCTCGAGGTTGTCGTCGAAGGCGCCCATCCACGGCTGCATCTTCTCTTCCTCGGTGCCGGGCAGGAAGCCGATGTCCTCGCCCACCGGCACGGTCGCCCGGGTGACGATGATCTCGTTGTAGAGCTTCTGGTCGAGCACCTGCTCCAGTCCCGCCGCCAGCGCGAGCAGCGTCTTGCCGGTGCCGGCCTGGCCCAGCAGCGTGACGAAGTCCACGTCGGGGTTCATCAGCAGGTTCAGCGCGAAGTTCTGCTCGCGGTTGCGGGCGGTCACGCTCCACACGTTGTTCTTGTTGTGCGTATAGTCCTTCAGCGTCTGCAGCAGCGCGGTCTTGCCGTTGATTTCTTTGACCTGCGCGTACAGCGGCAGGCTGCCGTCCACCGGTTCCAGGTAGACGAACTGGTTGACCAGGAACGACGGCACCAGCGGCCCGGTCAGGCGGTAGAACATGGCGCCCGTCTTGGGGTCCTGCCAGCTTTCCACGCCCTTGCCGTGCTTGCTCCAGAAGTCCGACGGCAGTTGCATCACGCCGGCGTACAGCAGGTCCTTGTCTTCCAGGACCTGGTCGTTGAAGTAGTCCTCGGCGGGCAGGCCCAGTGCGCGGGCCTTGATGCGCATGTTGATGTCCTTCGACACCAGCACGACCTGCCGCTCCGGGTACTGCTGCTGCAGCGCACTGACCACGCCCAGGATCTGGTTGTCGGCCTTGCCCTGCGGCAGTCCTTCCGGCAGCTTGATTTCGTTGAGCTTGGTCTGGAAGAACAGCTTGCCCTGCGCGTCGCGGTTGCCGAGCTTGGCCAGCGGCAGGCCCTCGTCGAGCATGCCGTCGGTGTCGCCCACCAGCGAGTCCAGCGTGCGGCTGACCATGCGGGCATTGCGCGCGACTTCGCTCATGCCCTTCTTGTGGTTGTCGAGTTCCTCGAGCGTCATCATCGGCAGATAGACGTCGTGTTCCTCGAAGCGGAAGAGCGAGGACGGGTCGTGCATCAGCACGTTGGTGTCGAGCACGAACAGCTTGGCCGGGCCGGGCTCCTTGCGGGCGCGGCGGTTGGCGCCCGTGGCCGGCTTGACCAGGCTGACCGCCGGGGCGGCCGGCGACGGAACGGGCACCACGGCCGGCGCACCGGCGCCGCGTGCCCGCGTGCCGCCGGTGGTGCGCGCCTTGGCGGTGGGTTTGGTATCGGCGTCGCCGGTCTCCAGCAAGGCCACGCGTTCCAGGGCCGGCACGGGTTTCTTACCGTGCGCGGCGGCGGACTTGGCCTTGGGCAGCGCCGAGACCGGGGCGAATTCGCTCGGGTCCAGCAATTGGGCAGGCTTGGCGGGCATGGTGGGCAGCGGCATGCTTGGCTTTCCTTTCAGGGGACGATTTGGGTGGAAAGGGAACTGCTTGCTCCGTCGCCGCACCGATGGCGGCGACGGTCCGGGGCCTGCATGCGAGCCCCGGGATGGGAAAGGACGAAGATGGTCGTCGCCGACGGCAAACAAAAAAGCCGCCATCCCTGTTGAGCAGGTGTGGCGGCTTCCTTGCGGACCCACGGCACGGAGGGTCCGCTACCGGCCTCTGGCGCAGGACGCCTGGGACGGGAAGATTCGCTGGTGTGGCAACTGGCATCTGGACGCATTACGGGCCAATGTATCTGATGGATTCCCGTTTGGCAATGCGCCGGATCCCGCCGCCGGCAAGCGTTGCTGCGGCGCCAACAACCCCACCGCTGCGGGGTGTGCGGCGTTCAGAGCGCGCGCACCAGTTCGATCACTTCGTCCACATGATTCGGCACCTTGATGCTGCGCATCTCGTGCCGCAGGATGCCCTTGCCGTCGATGATGAAGGTGCTGCGTTCGATGCCGCGATGCTCCTTGCCATAGAGTTTTTTCATCTTGATGACGTCGAACAGCGTGCAGACCGCCTCGTCGCCGTCAGAGATGAGTTCGAACGGCAGTTCGAGCTTGGCCTTGAAGTTCTCATGCGAGCGCAGGCTGTCGCGCGAGATGCCGAACACCACCGCGCCGGCCGCCTCGACGTCTTCGTGGCGGTCGCGGAAGTTCATGGCCTCGGTGGTGCAGCCGGGCGTGTTGTCCTTCGGGTAGAAGTACAGGATCACGGTCTTGCCGCGCTGGGCCTTGAGGCTGAAGGTGGTATCGCCGGTCATCGGCGCGCTGAAGTCCGGTACCGCCTTGTTGAGGGTGACTGTCATGCTCATGGCTCCTGGGTCGGGGCGGCGGTTTCTTGGTTGTGCTGGGGTGGCTGCCGCCCTGACGGGGGCAGATTGGGGCGCCCGCGCGGACTTCAAGCGTGGCGCCGGCTCAACTTTCCGGGTCAGCCCTGCGCGGCGGGCTCGATCAGCAGCACGGCGGCGACCTTGCGGCCCTCGGCCATGAGGATATTGTAGGTGCGGCATGCGGCCTGCAAGTCCATCGCATCGACGCCGATGTGACGGCGGGCCAGCGCAGCGGTCAGGCGCGGGTGAGGGAAGCGCAACTTGTCGCCGGTGCCGAGCAGGACGACTTCCGGGCCGAGGTCCAGCAGGCCCTCGAACTGCTCGGGGGTCAGGTCCTCGAAGCGGGCGGCCGGCCAGGGCCGGATCTCGCCCTCCGGCATGACGAGGACCGGGGTCTCGTGGCGGACGGCGTTGATTTCGATGTACCCCGGCCCGTAGGCCGTGATGGTGTTCAGTGCGTTGGGCTGGTCTGCGTGGAGTTTCAAGGGCGGAAGCTCAGGGGTAGGGGGCGTGGCAGAAAGTGGCGGCAGACCGGCGCGAATGACGCTGCAATGCAAGAAAACGCGCCAGAGTCTGTCATAATCCGATAAATTATAGCTTTGCCCTCCCTGCCTGCCACGTTCGCCCTTGCGTCGTACCGCAGCGGACCGGCCACTCCCGAGACAATCCCGAAGGTTCTCCTTGTTCGCTGGCGCCGAACGGCGCAGCTTTTTGCCCTCCCTCCACATCGTGAAACCCATCCAGAAATCCCACAAGCTGAACAACGTCTGCTACGACATCCGCGGTCCGGTGCTGGAGAAGGCCAAGCAGATGGAAGAGGAAGGGCACAAGATCATCAAGCTGAACATCGGCAACCTGGCGGTCTTCGGCTTCGACGCGCCGGAGGAAATCCAGCAGGACATGATCCGCAACCTGCCGGCGTCGGCGGGCTACTCGGACTCGAAGGGCATCTTCGCCGCGCGCAAGGCGATCATGCACTACTGCCAGCAGAAGAAGATCGAGGGCGTCGGGCTGGAAGACATCTACGTCGGCAACGGCGCGTCGGAACTGATCGTGATGTCGGTGAACGCGCTGCTGAACAATGGCGACGAGGTGCTCGTGCCGGCGCCGGACTATCCGCTGTGGACCGCGGCCGTGAGCCTGTCGGGCGGCACGCCCGTGCACTACCTGTGCGACGAGGCCAACGAGTGGATGCCCGACATCGACGACATCCGCGCCAAGATCACGCCGAACACCAAGGGCATCGTCGTCATCAACCCGAACAACCCGACCGGCGCGCTGTACTCGGACGATCTGCTCAAGGAGATCGTCGCCATCGCGCGCGAGCACGGGCTGATCATCTTCGCCGACGAGATCTACGACAAGGTCCTGTACGACGGCCGCACCCACACGTCCATCGGCTCGCTGTCGACCGACGTGCTGACCGTTACCTTCAACGGCCTGTCGAAGAACTACCGCTCGTGCGGCTACCGCGCCGGCTGGATGGTGGTGTCGGGCGACAAGCGCCCGGCGGCCGACTATATCGAGGGCCTGAACATGCTGTCCTCGATGCGCCTGTGCGCCAACGTGCCGGGCCAGTGGGCCATCCAGACCGCGCTCGGCGGCTACCAGAGCATCGACGACCTGGTGGCCGAGGGCGGCCGCCTGCGCCGCCAGCGCGACCTCGCCTACGAACTCATCACCGCCATCCCGGGCGTGAGCTGCGTCAAGCCCAAGGCGGCGCTGTACCTGTTCCCCAGGCTCGACCTTTCCATGTATCCCATCCAGGACGACCAGGAGTTCATCTACGAACTGCTGCAGGAGTCCAAGGTGCTGCTGGTACAGGGGTCGGGCTTCAACTGGGGCAAGCCGGACCATTTCCGCGTGGTGTTCCTGCCGCACGAGGAAGACCTGCGCGAGGCCATCGGCCGCGTGGCGAAGTTCCTCGAATCGTATCGCCGCCGGCACGGCAGGGCGGCGGCCTGAAGCCAGGCGCCAGCCCGTACCCAATCATTTGCAACCTGAGTTATCCATGAACCCCATCAAAGTCGGCCTGCTAGGCATCGGTACCGTCGGTAGCGGCACGTTCAACGTGCTCAAGCGCAATCAGGAGGAAATTCGCCGCCGGGCAGGGCGCGGCATCGAGATTGCGATGGTGGCCGACCTCAACACCGAGCGCGCCCGCGAGCTGACCAACGGGGAAGCCGAGATCGTCAACGATGCCAACCTCGTGGTGACGCATCCCGACATCGACATCGTGGTCGAACTGATCGGCGGCTACGGCATCGCCCGCGAGCTGGTGCTGAAGGCCATCGAGAACGGCAAGCACGTGGTCACCGCCAACAAGGCGCTGCTGGCCGTGCACGGCAACGAGATCTTCGAAGCCGCGCGCCGCAAGGGCGTGATCGTCGCCTTCGAGGCCGCCGTGGCCGGTGGCATCCCCATCATCAAGGCGCTGCGCGAAGGCCTGACCGCCAACCGCATCCAGTGGATCGCCGGCATCATCAACGGCACCACCAACTTCATCCTGTCGGAGATGCGCGACAAGGGCCTGGACTTCGATACGGTGCTGAAGGAAGCCCAGGCGCTGGGCTACGCCGAGGCCGATCCGACCTTCGACATCGAGGGCATCGACGCCGCCCACAAGGTCACGCTGATGAGCGCCATCGCCTTCGGCATGCCGGTGCAGTTCGACAAGGCGCACGTGGAAGGCATCACCAAGCTGTCCGCCGTCGACATCAAGTACGCCGAGGAACTGGGCTATCGCATCAAGCTGCTCGGCATCACGCGCCGCCGCGACGACGGCGTGGAACTGCGCGTGCATCCGACCCTGGTGCCGGCCACCCGCCTGATCGCCAATGTCGAGGGCGCAATGAACGCCGTGCTGGTGCAGGCCGACGCCGTGGGCACCACGCTGTACTACGGCAAGGGCGCCGGCTCCGAGCCGACCGCCTCGGCCGTGATCGCCGACCTGGTCGACGTGACCCGCCTGCACACCGCCGACCCCGGCCATCGCGTGCCGCACCTGGCCTTCCAGCCGGACGAGCTGTCGAGCGTGCCGGTGCTGCCGATCGAGGAGATCGACAGCAGCTACTACCTGCGCATGCGCGTGGCGGACGAGAAGGGCGTGCTGGCCGACATCACCCGCGTGCTGGCCGACGCCGGCATCTCCATCGACGCCATGCTGCAGAAGGAATCGCGCGTGGGCGAGCCGCAGACCGACATCATCATGCTGACCCACGTCACGCGCGAGAAGAACGTGAACGCGGCCATCGCCCGGATCGAGGCGCTGCCGACCGTGCTGTCGGGCGTGACGCGCCTGCGCATGGAAGAACTGAACTGAGCGGCCCGGCAAGAGAAACAGATGCAATACCAGTCGACCCGCGGCCACGACGTGCCGCAAACGTTTTCCGAAATCCTGCTGGGCGGCCTCGCGCCGGATGGCGGCCTGTACCTGCCGAAGCAATACCCGCAAGTCAGCGCCGAGGAACTTGAGTCCTGGCGCAAGCTGCCGTACGCGGACCTTGCGTATGAAATCCTGCGCAAGTTCTGCGACGACATTCCCGCCGACGACCTGCGCGCGCTGACCCGCAAGACGTATACGGCGGAGGTGTACTGCAACGCCCGCGCCGGCGACAATACCGCCGACATCACCCCCCTGCGCAAGCTGGGCGAGGAGGGCGGCACGAGCGTGTCGCTGCTCGGCCTGTCCAACGGCCCGACGCTGGCCTTCAAGGACATGGCGATGCAGCTGCTCGGCAACCTGTTCGAGTACACCCTCGACAAGGCCGGCCAGGCGCTGAACATCCTTGGCGCGACGTCGGGCGATACCGGCAGTGCTGCCGAGTACGCCATGCGCGGCAAGCACGGCATCCGTGTGTTCATGCTGAGCCCGCACCGCAAGATGAGCGCGTTCCAGACCGCGCAGATGTTCAGCCTGCAGGACGAGAACATCTTCAACCTCGCGGTGGAAGGCGTGTTCGACGACTGCCAGGACATCGTCAAGGCCGTCTCGAACGACCACGCCTTCAAGGCCCGCCAGCGCATCGGTACGGTCAACTCGATCAACTGGGCGCGCGTGGTCGCGCAGGTGGTTTACTACTTCAAGGGCTGGCTGCTGGCTACGACCGGTCCGGGCCAGAAGGTGTCGTTCTGCGTGCCGTCGGGCAATTTCGGCAACGTCTGCGCCGGCCACATCGCGCGCATGATGGGCCTGCCCATCGACAAGCTGGTGGTGGCCACCAACGAGAACGACGTGCTGGACGAGTTCTTCCGCACCGGCGAGTACCGGGTGCGCAGCGCGGCGCAGACGTACCACACGTCGAGCCCGAGCATGGACATCTCCAAGGCATCGAACTTCGAGCGCTTCGTCTTCGACCTGCTCGGCCAGGACGGCGACAAGCTGGCGAAGCTGTTTGCCGACGTGGAGAAGGCCGGCGGTTTCGACCTGTCGGGCACGCCGGAATTCGACCGCATCGCCGAATTCGGCTTTGTCTCGGGCCGCAGCACCCACGCCGACCGGCTGGCGACGATCCGCGACATCTCGGCCCGCTACGGCGTGACGATCGATACCCACACCGCCGACGGCGTCAAGGTGGCGCGCGAGCATCTCACCGCCGGCGTGCCGATGGTGGTGCTGGAAACGGCGCTGCCCGCCAAGTTCAACGACACCATCCGCGAGGCGCTCGGGCATGAGCCGGAGCGTCCGGCGAAGTTCGAGGGCATCGAGAAGCTGCCGCAGCGGTTCGAGGTGATGCCGGCGGATGCGGGGCGGATCAAGGAATACATCGCGAAGCACACGGGCCTGTAAGGCCCGCCGGCTTGCTCCCTTCTCCCGCCCGCGGGAGAGGGGCAGGGGGAGAGGGCAAGCGCATCGCCAGGCGCCGTCGCAAGGCGTACCGCCCGCCCTCTCCCCCAACCCCTCTCCCATAAATGGGCGAGGGGAGCCACCCGCCTCCCAACTCGCTACAATCGTGTGGATTCCCGCTTCCCCACGATCATGACCCAGCCAGCCCGCCCCCCCATGCTGACCATGGCCCAGGCGCTCGACAGCCTGCTGGCCGCGGCCCGCCCCCTGGCCCGCACCGAGCAGGTCGACACCCTGACCGCCAACGGCCGCGTGCTCGCCGCCCCCGTCACCAGCACCCTTCGGGTCCCGCCCGCCGACAACACCTCGATGGACGGCTACGCCATGCGCGCCGCCGACGTCCCCGCGCCCGGCACGCGCCTGCCGGTGACGCAGCGCATCCCCGCCGGCCACGTGGGCACCGAACTCGCCCCCGGCACCGCCGCCCGCATCTTCACCGGCGGCCTGATCCCGCCCGGCGCCGATGCCGTGGTGATGCAGGAGCAATGCCAGGCCGATGGCGACGGCGTGATCGTCAACCACACCCCGCAATCCGGCGAATGGGTGCGCAAGGCCGGCGAGGACATCGAGGCCGGCAGCGTGATCCTGCCCGCCGGCGCCCGGCTGACGCCGCAGGCGCTCGGGCTGGCCGCCTCGGTCGGACAGGCCCGGCTCGACGTGGTCGGCCGCGTGCGCGTGGCCGTCTTCTTCACGGGCGACGAACTGGCCATGCCAGGCGAGCCGCTCAAGCCCGGCGCCATCTACAACTCCAACCGCTTCCTGCTGCGCGCGCTGCTGGAGAACCTCGGCTGCGAAGTGAGCGACTTCGGCATCGTGCCCGACACCCTCGCCGCCACCCGCGACACCCTGCGCCGCGCCGCCGAGGGCCATGACCTGATCGTGACGTCGGGCGGCGTCTCGATCGGCGAGGAAGACCACATCAAGCCGGCCGTGGAGGCGGAAGGGCGGCTCGACCTGTGGCAGATCGCCATCAAGCCGGGCAAGCCGCTGGCCTTTGGTCAAGTCAGGAAGGAGGGCGGCGAGTCCTTCTTCATCGGCCTGCCGGGCAACCCGGTGTCGAGCTTCGTCACGTTCCTGCTGTTCGTCCGGCCCTTCATCCTGCGCCTGCAGGGCGTGGCCGGCGTGACTCCGCGCCGCCTGCCGCTGCGCGCCGACTTCGATCTGCCCAGGGGCGACCGCCGCAACGAATTCCTGCGCGCGCGAATCAATCCCGAAGGGGGCCTCGACCTGTTCCCGAACCAGAGCTCGGGCGTCCTGACCTCCACCGTGTGGGGCGACGGCCTGATCGACAATCCGCCGGGCCAGGCCATCGCGCGCGGCGACACCGTGCAGTTCATCCCGTTCGACGGGCTGCTCTACTAGGAACCAGGAAGCCTGCCAACCATGCATATCGAGCTTCGCTTCTTCGCCAGCGTGCGCGAGCAGCTGGGTTTGTCGGCCGAGAGCGCCGACGTGCCGCCGGACGTGGCCACTGTCGGCCAGCTGCGCCAGTGGCTGCGCAGCCGGGGCGGCGCGTGGGCCGAGGCGCTCGCGGAAGGCCGCGCCCTGCGCATGGCGGTGGACCATGCCGTCGCCCGGCCCGACACCGCGCTGGCCGAGGGCTGCGAGGTGGCCTTCTTCCCCCCCGTGACCGGAGGCTGACATGAGCGTCCGCGTCCAGCGAGAGGATTTCGACCTCGGCGCCGAGGTGGCCGCCCTGCGTGCCGGCAATCCGGCCGTCGGGGCGGTGGCCAGCTTCCTCGGCACCGTGCGCGACGTGAGCGAGGGCAGCGCCGTCAGCGCGATGGAACTGGAGCACTACCCCGGCATGACCGAGAAAGCGCTGGAGAAGATCGAGGCGGCCGCCCGCCAGCGCTGGGAACTGCTCGGCGTGACCATCGTCCACCGCGTCGGCCCGCTGTTCCCGCAGGACCAGATCGTGCTCGTGGTGGTGGCCTCCGCCCACCGCGGCAACGCCTTCGCCGCGTGCGAATTCATCATGGACTACCTCAAGTCCGAGGCGCCGTTCTGGAAGAAGGAGGAAACGCCGCTCGGCGCGCGCTGGGTGGATGCCCGGGTGAGCGACGACGCCGCGCTGCGCCGCTGGGGCATCGAATCCTTCAACGCGGCCACTGACACGCCCGCCGACGCCGGCACCGACGAGGACAATCGCTGATGGGGCCGCTGGGCTTCGTCGCCGTCGGCATCGGCGCGGCGCTGGGCGCGTGGCTGCGCTGGGTCTTCTCCGTCCACTGGAATGCCCTCAACCCGGCGCTGCCCTACGGCACGCTTGCCGCCAACCTGCTGGGCGGCTACCTGATTGGCCTGGCGATCGGCTTCTTCGACAGCCACGCCAGCCTGCCGCCGGAATGGCGCCTGCTCGCCGTCACGGGCTTCCTCGGCGGCCTGACGACCTTCTCCACCTTCTCCGGCGAGGTCATCGCCAACCTGATCGCGGGCGACTACGGCTGGGCTGCGCTGCACCTGATGCTGCATCTCGGCGGCTCGCTGGCGTTGACGGCGCTGGGGCTCGTGACCTACCGCCTGCTGTCCTGACGGCAGCGCCGGACAGCGGGCCAGACGTGTTGTCCCGGCACACCACGCCGGGTTTCGATTGATTGACTTCCCGGGGCGCCCCCTCCAATACTCCTCCCTCAAGCGCCGAGGCCGCCACACAACAAGAAGCCCGGCCATCCAGAGAGGAGGATCACCATGCAAGGGAAGACCATCCGGCTGGCTGTACTGGCGGCCGCTGCATTGTCGGCTGCATTGGCCGCGTTCGCGGCGCAGGCGAAGGACATCCGCATCGCCCACGTCTACGACAAGACCGGGGCGCTCGAGGCCTATGCCAAGCAGACGCAGACCGGCCTGATGATGGGGCTGGACTATGCGACCAACGGCACCATGATGGTCAATGGCAACAAGCTGGTGGTGATCGAGAAGGACACCCAGGGCAAGCCCGACGTCGCCAAGGCCCAGCTTGCCGCGGCCTACAGTGACGACAAGGCCGACATCGCGGTCGGCCCGACCTCCTCGGGCACGGCGCTGGCCATGCTGCCGGTGGCCGAGGAATACAAGAAGATCCTGCTGGTCGAACCGGCCGTGGCCGACTCCATCACCGGCGAGAAGTGGAACCGCTACATCTTCCGCACCGGCCGCAATTCCTCGCAGGACGCCATTTCCAACGCCGTCGCGCTCGACAAGCCGGGCGTGCAGATCGCCACGCTGGCGCAGGACTACGCCTTCGGCCGCGACGGGGTGAAAGCCTTCAAGGCGGCGCTGAAGAATGCGAAGCTGGTCCACGAGGAATACCTGCCGACCAACACCACCGACTTCACCGCCGGGGCGCAGCGCCTGTTCGACTCCCTCAAGGACAAGCCCGGCCGCAAGGTCATCTTCATTCTCTGGGCCGGCGCCGGCAATCCGTTCAAGATCGTCGACCTCGATCCCCGGCGCTACGGCATCGAGATCGCCACGGGCGGCAACATCCTGCCCGCCATGGCCGCCTACAAGAATTTCCCCGGGATGGAAGGCGCCACCTACTATTACTTCGGCATCCCGAAGAACAAGGCCAACGAGTGGCTGGTGGCCAACCACTACAGCCGCTTCAAGTCGCCGCCGGATTTCTTCACGGCAGGGGGCATGACGGCGGGTATCGCACTGGTCGAGGCGCTGAAGAAGACCAACGGCGATACGTCGACCGAGAAGCTGATCACCGCCATGGAGGGGATGTCGTTCGACACGCCCAAGGGCCGCATGACCTTCCGCAAGGAAGACCACCAGGCCCTGCAGTCGATGTACCACTTCCGCATCAAGGTCGACCCGGCCTTCGCCTGGGGCGTGCCTGAACTGGTCCACGAGATCAGGGCGGACGAGATGAACGTACCGATCCGCAACCAGCGCTGACCGTTCGCCCGCCGGCGGCCAGCCGAGAACGACGACGAGCCGAATCACGATGACCGCGCCCGCGCTGGAAACCCGCGGCCTGACCATCCGCTTCGGCGGCCACGTGGCCGTCAATGCGGTCTCGTGCGCCTTCCGGGCGGGCGAGCTGACCTGCATCGTCGGCCCGAACGGGGCAGGCAAGACCACCTACTTCAACCTGCTCTCGGGCCAGTTGCGCGCGAGCAGCGGGCAGGTCCTGCTCGACGGCGAGGACGTGACGCGCCTGTCCGCCCCCGGCCGCACGCGGCGCGGCATCGGGCGGGCGTTCCAGCTCACCAGCCTGTTCCCGAACCTGCCGGTGCTGGAAAACGTCCGGCTGGCCGTGCAGGCCCGCCACCGGCGCGGGCTCGACCTGCTGCGGGTCTGGAGCTCGCACCGCCAGATCGCCGCCGAGGCCGAGACCTGCCTGGAGCGCGTGGCGCTGGCCGACAAGCGCGACCAGCCGGTGGCGGCGCTCTCTCACGGCGACCAGCGCAAGCTGGAAGTGGGCATCCTGCTGGCGCTGCAGCCGCGCATCTTCATGTTCGACGAGCCGACCGCCGGCATGAGCGTGGACGAGGTGCCGGTCATCCTCGACCTGATCCGCGAGATCAAGCGCGACCGCACGCGCACGGTGCTGCTGGTGGAACACAAGATGGACGTGGTGCGCTCGCTGGCCGACCGCATCGTCGTCATGCACAACGGCGCGCTGGTGGCCGACGGTAGCCCGGCGTCGGTGATCGCCCTGCCGGTGGTCCAGCAGGCCTACCTGGGCACCCCGCAGGCGGAGGCCGCGCATGGCTGAAAACATGGCTGAAACGCCCATCCTGCGCCTGCGGGGCGTCCACACCCACATCGGGCCGTACCACATCCTGCACGGGGTCGACCTCGACGTGCCGCGCGGCGGCGTGACCATGCTGCTCGGCCGCAACGGCGCCGGCAAGACCACCACGCTGCGCACGGTCATGGGTTTGTGGCAGGCCAGCGCCGGCAGCATCGAATTCGACGGCAGGGACATCACCCGGCAGGCCACGCCGGCCGTGGCGCGCCACGGGATTGCCTACGTGCCGGAGAACATGGGTATCTTCTCCGACCTGACCGTCGCCGAGAACCTGCGGCTGGCGGCCCGCGGCGGCGCCATCGACGACACCCGGCTGGAATGGGTGCTGCGCATGTTCCCGGCCCTGCGCACTTTCTGGCACCAGCGCGCGGGCGTGCTGTCGGGCGGGCAGAAGCAGATGCTGTCGGTCGGGCGCGCCATCATCGAGCCGCGCCGGCTGCTGGTGATCGACGAGCCGAGCAAGGGCCTCGCGCCGGCCATTATCCAGAACATGATCGCCGTGTTCCAGGAACTCAAGCAGACCGAGGTGTCGATCCTGCTGGTCGAGCAGAACTTCCACATGGCGAAGTCGGTGGGCGACACCGTGGCCGTGATGGACGACGGCCGCATCGTCCACACCGGCACGATGGCGGCGCTGGTGGCGGACGAGCGCCTGCAGCAGCGCCTGCTCGGGCTGTCGCTGGCGGCGCATCAATAGACGAGGGGCGACCATGACGACATCGACCACCATGCCGAGCCCCCCAGCCGCCACGCCCGCCATCCCGCGCCCCCGCCGCGACTGGACGCCGCTCGCGCTGGCGCCGCTGCTGGCCGTGATCGGCTGGCTCGTGATCGGCAATCCGTCGACCTGGCTCACGCTGACCATCGCCGGGCTGGCGATGGGGATGATCATCTTCGTGGTGTCGTCGGGCCTGACGCTGGTGTTCGGCCTCATGGATGTGCTGAACTTCGGCCACGGCGCCTTCATCGCGCTCGGGGCCTATGTGGCGGCGTCGGTGCTGCTGCCGATGGCGGGCTGGGTCGAGGCGCAAAGCCTGGCCCTGAACCTCGCCGTGTTCGGCCTTGCCATGCTCGCGGCCGTGGCCGCCGCCGGCGCGGTCGGGCTGGTCTTCGAGCGCGTCCTGATCCGGCCCGTCTACGGCCAGCACCTCAAGCAGATCCTGATCACGATGGGCGGCATGATCATCGCCGAGCAGCTCATCAAGGCCATCTGGGGCCCCGAGACCATCGCATTGACCCTGCCGTCCACCTTCCGCGGCGCGGTACTGCTGGGCGACGCGGCCATCGAGAGGTACCGCCTCATCGCGGTGGTGCTCGGGCTGGTGATCTTCGTCGCCATGCTGCTGGTGCTCAACCGCACCCGCATCGGCCTGCTGGTGCGCGCCGGGGTGGAGAACCGCGAGATGGTCGAGGCACTGGGCTATCGGGTGCGGCTGTTGTTCATCGGCGTGTTCGTGGCCGGGGCCGCGCTGGCGGGGCTGGGCGGGGTGCTGTGGGGCCTGTACCAGCAGAACATCACGGCCTCGCTGGGCGCACAGCTCAACGGGCTGATCTTCATCGTTATCATCATCGGCGGGCTGGGCTCGACTACCGGCTGCTTCATCGGCGCGCTGCTGGTGGGGCTGATGGCGAACTACACCGGCTTCCTGTTCCCCAAGGTCGCGCTGTTCTCCAATATCCTGCTGATGATGGGGGTGCTGTTGTGGCGCCCGCAGGGACTCTATCCGGTGGCGAGGAGGCAGGGATGAACCCGTCCACGGCGATCACCCGCCTGCTCTCCGGCGACCTGCCGCGCAGCCGCGTGCTGACGGTGGTGCTGCTGCTCATCCTCGTGGCGCTGGCCGTGGCACCGTTCGCCTTCCCCGGCGCGCGGGCGCTCAACATGGCCGCCAAGGTCTGCATCTTCGTGGTGCTGGTGGCGAGCTACGACCTGCTGCTTGGCTACACCGGCATCGTCTCGTTCGCCCATACGATGTTCTTCGGGATCGGCGGCTACGGGGTGGCCATCGCCATGTCGAACCTGACACCCGGCTGGGGGGCGTTGCTGGCGGGCACGGCCGGCGCGCTGGCGGTGTCAGCGGTGCTGGCGCTGGTGATCGGCCTGTTCTCGCTGCGCGTGCGCGCCATCTTCTTCGCCATGATCACGCTGGCGGTGGCCACCGCCTTCGCCACGCTGGTGTCGCAGCTTTCCGACTGGACGGGCGGCGAGGACGGCCTTACCTTCCGCGTGCCCGAGGCGCTGCGGCCGGGCTTCGCGCCGTTCGGGCCGGTCGAGTGGATGGCCTGGTTCAATGGCAAGCTGATTACCTACTACCTGATCTTAGGCTGCGCGCTGGCGCTGTTCCTGCTCCTGCTGCGCATCGTCAATTCGCCGTTCGGCCGCGTGCTGCAGGCCATCCGCGAGAACGACTTCCGCGCCGAGGCCATCGGCTACCGCACCGTGGTGTACCGCACCGCGGCGAGCGTGCTGTCAGCCCTGTTCGCCACGTTGGCTGGCGTACTGATGGCGCTCTGGCTGCGCTACAACGGGCCGGATACCACACTATCCTTCGACATCATGATCGAGATCCTGCTGATCGTCGTGATCGGCGGGATGGGCACGCTGTACGGGACGGTGATCGGCACGGTCCTGTTCCTGCTGGCCCAGACCTATCTGCAGGACATCATGAAGCTGGCGAGCGACGCCGCCGCCGGCGCGCCGGTGTTGTCGGCGCTGCTGCATCCGGACCGCTGGCTGCTGTGGTTCGGCCTGTTGTTCGTACTGAGCGTGTACTACTTCCCGCAGGGTGTGGTCGGGCGCTTGCGGGGAGGGCGTAGCGAGGACGGCCCGGGACAGCGCAAGACAGCCTGAACAACGAAGGGAGATGCCGATGACTAGGTCCAGGGTCCTGGCTGTTCTGGCGGCGTTGGTGGCGTTGGTGGCAGCAGCCTGCGGCGGGGGCGGCAGTTCGGACAACGGCAATGCCAGCCCGAATCCCAATCTCAAGCCGGCGTTCATCGGCGCGGTGACCATCACCCGCTACGATGGCAATACCGACGACCTGCTCACGGCAGGCCTCGGCAAGGACGGCCTCGCCAGCAGTTCCGCGCCGGTGCCTGCCAACGCCGGCAATCCGACGGCGGCCGAACTGCGCCGGCTGGCCATCTACACTAACTATCGCGCGCTGGTCGACACCAATGCCGCCGGCGGCTACGGCACGCTCTACGGCCCCAACGTCGACGCGCAGGGCAATGTCACCGGCAGTTCGGGCAAGGTCGCCGGGGTCGAATACCTCGCCTTCTCCGACGACGGCAGCGGCCAGCATAACGTGACCATGCTGGTGCAGCTGCCCGCCACCTTCAACCCCGCCAATCCCTGCCTGATCACGGCCACCTCGTCCGGCTCGCGCGGCATCTATGGCGCCATCTCCACGGGCGAGTGGGCCCTCAAGCGCGGCTGCGCGGTGGCCTACACAGACAAGGGCACCGGCGCCGCCCCGCACGACCTCGACACCGACACCGTCCCGCTGATCGACGGCACCCGCACCACGCGCACCGCCGCCGGCCGCAACGCCCAGTTCGCCGCGCCCGACAGTGCCGCGGCCCTGTCCACGTTCACGAGCAGCACGCCGCACCGGCTGGCGTTCAAGCATGCGCACTCCCAGCGCAACCCGGAAAAGGACTGGGGCACCTTCACGCTGCAGGCCGTGCAGTTCGCGCTGTGGGCCATGAACGACGCCTTCGGCGAGATCGTCAACGGCACGCGGCAGCAGACCATGGATGCCAGGAAGGTGCTGGTGATCGCGTCGAGCGTGTCGAACGGCGGCGGGGCGGCCATCGCCGCCGCCGAGCAGGACACGCAGGGCCTGATCGACGGCGTGGCCGTGGGCGAACCGCAGATCAACCTGCCGGCCAGGCCGGGCGTCGTCGTGCAGCGTGGTGGCGTGCCCGTCGCGGCCAGCGGTCTCGTGCTGTACGACTACACGACCGTCGCCAGCCTGCTGCAACTGTGCGCCGCGCAGAACGCCTTTCTCAGCCAGGCGCCGGCCTTCGGCACCGGCAGCCAGATCGGCCTGAACCGCTGCCAGTCCCTCGCCGCAAAGGGGATCGTCAGCGGCGCCACGGCGGCCGACCAGGCTGCCAGCGCGCTGGCGTTGCTGCATGCCGCGGGCTGGGAGGCCGAGTCCGACGAACTGCACCCGTCGCTGGCGGCGCTGCAGACGGCCGACGCGATCGCCGTCACCTACGCCAACGCCTACGCGCGCGCCAGCGTGACCGACCGCCTGTGCGGCTACAGCTTTGCCCACACCGAGTCGGGCGGCACGCCACTGGCGGTGCCGCCGCTCAGCCTGCTGGCGATGTCCGGTTCGGGCAACGGCATCCCGCCGAATGCCGATGTGCAACTCATCAACGACAACGCCCCGGGCGGACCCTTCGTCGATCTGCTGTCTTTCTCCCCCAGCACCAACGTGCAGGACGGCAACATCGACGGCGTGCTGTGCCTGCGGGGACTCCTGACGGGCACGACTGCGCAGGCGCAGGCGCTCCAGGCCGGGATCGCGCAGGTGACCCGCAGCGGCAACCTGCACGGCAAGCCGGCCATCATCGTGCATGGCCGCAGCGACGCGCTGGTCCCGGTCAACCATACGTCGCGGCCTTACCTCGGCCTCAACAGCGTGCAGGAGGGAAGTGCGTCGAAGCTCTCCTATATCGAAGTGGAGAATGCGCAACACTTCGACGGCCTGATCGATCTTGTGGCCGGGTATTCGAACCGCTACGTGCCGCTCCACCTTTACCTGAACCGGGCGCTCGACGCGGTGTTCGCCAACCTCACCGCAGGCCAGGCGCTGCCGCCGTCACAAGTGGTTCGTACGGTACCTCGCGGGGGCACGTTCAACACGCCGGCGCCAACGCTGATCCCGTCGGAGGTGCCGGGCTTCGCCGTCACGCCGGCGCCGGCCGACCGCATCGTGGTCAGCGGCAATACCGTCGACGTGCCGGACTGAGTCGCATTCCCATGGCGCCCGGACACGGTTGACGCCGTGGAAAAATTCCTGTCCGTCGTGTCAGTAACAAGCCTTGAAATGTCTCGTCGCAGCCTTATCTTTCGAAAAGCAATCAGTGTCCGGCAGGGCAAGCAGGCGCGCCGAGGGGGCGCCTCCCGCATAGGACACTCATCCGAGAGAGAGGGCTCCTTACATGCGACTAGACAAACTCACCACCCGGTTCCAGGAAGCGCTGGCAGATGCGCAAAGCCTGGCGCTGGGCAACGATAACCAGTACATCGAACCGCAGCACCTGGTGCGCGCGCTGCTCGCCCAGAACGACGGCGCCGCGAAGGCCTTGCTGCAACGCGCGGGCGTCAACGTCAACGGCCTGCAGACCGCACTCGACGCGGCCATCAAGCGGCTGCCGCAAGTGCAGGGCACCAGCGAGGTCCAGGTGGGCCGCGACCTGGTCACCCTGCTCAACGCTTCCGAGAAGGAAGCCATCAAGCGCGGCGACCAGTTCATCGCCAGCGAACTCTTCCTGCTCGCCGTGTCGGACGACAAGGGCGAGGCGGGCCGCATCGCCCGCGAAAACGGCCTGTCGCGCAAGTCGCTCGAAGCGGCCATCCAGGCCGTGCGCGGCGGCGAGTCGGTCAACAGCGCCGACGCCGAGACGCAGCGCGAGGCGCTCAAGAAGTACACGGTCGACCTGACCGAACGGGCCCGGCTGGGCAAGCTCGACCCGGTGATCGGCCGCGACGACGAAATCCGCCGCGCCATCCAGATACTGCAACGCCGGACCAAGAACAACCCGGTGCTGATCGGCGAGCCGGGCGTGGGCAAGACGGCCATCGTCGAAGGGCTGGCGCAGCGCATCGTCAATGGCGAGGTGCCCGAGAGCCTGAAGAACAAGCGGGTGCTCGTGCTCGACATGGCCGGGCTGCTGGCGGGCGCCAAGTACCGGGGCGAGTTCGAGGAACGGCTGAAGGCGGTCCTGAGCGACATCGCCAAGGACGAGGGCCAGACCATCGTCTTCATCGACGAGCTCCACACCATGGTCGGCGCGGGCAAGGCCGAGGGCGCCATCGACGCCGGCAACATGCTGAAGCCGGCGCTGGCGCGCGGCGAGCTGCATTGCATCGGCGCGACCACGCTGGACGAGTATCGCAAGTACATCGAGAAGGACGCCGCGCTGGAGCGCCGCTTCCAGAAGGTGCTCGTGGACGAGCCGAGCGTGGAGGCGACCATCGCCATCCTGCGCGGCCTGCAGGAAAAGTACGAACTGCACCACGGCGTGGAGATCACCGACCCGGCCATCGTCGCGGCGGCGGAACTGTCGCACCGCTATATCACCGACCGGTTCCTGCCCGACAAGGCCATCGACCTGATCGACGAGGCGGCCGCGCGCATCAAGATGGAAATCGACTCCAAGCCGGAGGTGATGGACAAGCTCGAGCGCCGCGTGATCCAGTTGAAGATCGAGCGCGAGGCGGTGAAGAAGGAAACCGACGAGGCATCGCTGAAGCGGCTTGACCTGATCGAGCAGGAAATCCTGCGGCTCGAGAAGGAATACGCCGACCTCGACGAGGTCTGGCGCGCCGAGAAGGGCGCCGCGCAGGGTACGGCAGCGCTGAAGGAAGAGATCGAGAAGATCAAGTACGAGATCAGCAAGCTGCAGCGTGAAGGCAAGCTCGACAAGGTTGCCGAGCTGCAATACGGCAAGCTGCCTGGGCTCGAAGGCAAGCTGAAGGCGGCGACCGACGCGGAAGCCAGCGAGCAGAAGCGGCCCAACAAGCTGCTGCGCACGCAGGTGGGCGCGGAGGAAATCGCCGAGGTGGTGAGCCGCGCGACCGGCATCCCCGTGTCGAAGATGATGCAGGGCGAGCGCGAGAAGCTGCTGAAGATGGAAGACCGCCTGCACGCCCGCGTGGTGGGCCAGGACGAGGCCGTGCGCCTCGTGTCGGACGCCATCCGCCGCTCGCGCGCCGGCCTGGCGGACGAGAACAAGCCGTATGGTTCGTTCCTGTTCCTGGGGCCGACCGGCGTCGGCAAGACCGAGCTGTGCAAGGCCCTGGCGGAGTTCCTGTTCGATTCGGAAGATCATCTCATCCGCATCGACATGAGCGAGTTCATGGAGAAGCACAGCGTGAGCCGCCTGATCGGCGCGCCCCCGGGCTATGTGGGCTACGAGGAAGGCGGCTACCTGACCGAGGCCGTGCGTCGCAAGCCGTATAGCGTGGTGCTGCTCGACGAAGTCGAGAAGGCCCACCCGGACGTCTTCAACGTGCTGCTGCAGGTGCTCGACGATGGCCGCCTGACCGACGGGCAGGGCCGGACGGTGGACTTCAAGAACACGGTGATCGTGATGACGTCCAACCTCGGCTCGCATCTGATCCAGTCGATGGCCGGTGAACCGCAGGAGATGGTGAAGGGCGCGGTGTGGCAGGAGGTGCGCACGCATTTCCGTCCCGAGTTCCTGAACCGGATCGACGAGGTGGTGGTGTTCCATGCGCTCGACCCGCGGCACATCGAGTCGATCGCGCGGATCCAGCTGCAACGCCTGCAGTCGCGCCTGGCCCGCATGGACATGACGCTGGAAGTGAGCGAGGCCGCGCTGGCGCACATCGCCACCGCCGGGTACGACCCGATCTTCGGCGCCCGCCCGCTCAAGCGCGCGATCCAGCAGCAGATCGAGAACCCGGTGGCGCGCGCCATCCTCGAAGGCAAGTACGGGGCGAAGGACGTGGTCCCGGTGGACTTCGTCGACGGCGAGTTCTCTTTCGACCGGAAGGTGCACTGAGTCCGGGAACTGCCGGAGGCTTGATATTCGTCAAGCACCGGCAGCCGGTCGATCGCTAAGATCGTTTCTGTCATGGAGATGCGGGGGCGCTCTTCATGACTTGTCTACCCGTTTCCAGAATGGGAACTTAACCCGCACCGGCTTCCGGTGCGGGTTTTTCTTTTGGGCGTTGCCAGCGTTGTTCGATCAAGCGGATGGCGTGCGCCGCTGGCGGTACACAGTCGTCCCGTCCGGCTCGACCCGCGCGGCCAGGCGGTTGCGCGAGCCGCAGATGGGGCAGCGGAACAGCGGCCCCTGGCCTTCGTTGACGACCGAGACCTCGCGGGCTTCCCAGCGGGTGCCGCAGGATTGGTTCTGGCAGGTGTAGTAAACAGTTTTCTCCATGGGCGCGGATTCTAGCCCAATGCCGTCGCCAGCAGGCCGAAAACACCCAGGCCGACCGCAGCGATTGCATCGCCCGCGATCAATCCACCCCCCACCAGCGACGTTCCGCTCATGTCCGCAGGCATCGCCGGCGCCACTTGGCGGCGGGGACGGCTGTCCCACGCGCTGGCGCAGACGCCGCCCGCGGCGAACCATGCCGAGGTGGCGAGGCCGACGAAGCCGCCGAAGGATGAGGCATAGGGCGACGGCAGGAGGATCGCGTCGAGCACGAAATCCACCGGGCGGCCGTGCCGGGTCCGGGCGAAGCGCTGGTACGCCAAGCTCCCGTGAAGTACCTTTCGCGCCACTTCTATGGCCAGCCCGATGGCCACGCCCACCCAGATCGCCGTGCGCTGGTAGGGGCGGTCGGCGGTCAGGCTGCGCAGCGTGCCGACGATCTTGTAGGTCATGGCCGAGGCCCAGCGTTCGGGCTGGTCGGCGGCGGAGAGGGCAGTCTGGTCGAGCAGCAGGACCGGATACGCACCGAGGAAGAGCCGGGCGAAGGCGACCGCCAGCAGGGCGCCCATCACCACGCCGGCCACCTGGAAGCGAAACTGGATGGTGCGGTCCGTGCCCAGGCGCCAGCCGGTGGAGCGGTCCTGCTGCATGTCGCAGGCAATGCCCGTGGAGACCAGCAGTACGGTGGCCGCCAGCAGGCCGACCACCGGGTCATGCAGCCCGACCGCGGCCATGACGATCACCGAGACAACGAAGGCCGACGAGATCGGGTTCTGGTCGACCATGCCGACCGAGATGCCGTTGACGAGCGCGAAGACGAAGACGAGCACGACCGCCATCGCGAGGTAGAGCACCGGCTGGCCGAGCAGCGTCGTGCCGCAGGCGACCGTCGCCATGCCCCAGAACACGACCCACGCCACGAGGCGCCCGACCGGGATGCGGCCTGTCGTGGGGCTTGCCGTGGGACTTGCCTCCCGCACCCGCCGGCGGATGCGGCCCAGCAGCATGGCGATATCGACCAGCGCCGCGCCGAGGATCATCCCCAGCGCGATCAGGAAGGTGATCTTGCGGAACGGATCGCCCGGGGCGAGCCAGCCGATGGAGACGAACCACGGCGTCAGCGCCCAGCTCAACAGCCCACCCGCCAGCGCTGCGATGCCGATGCGCGCGCCCACGATCATCCCCGCGCCGAAGGTCGAGGCCGACAGTTGCACCGCCGCCAGCATCGCCACCTGCCCGCTGGCGATGCCCGCCACGAGCCCGGCCAGCATGCCGCCGCCCAGCCGGCCCACCGACTGGCGCAGCAGCACCGGATCGGTCAGCGCCCGCAGGATGTTGGCGACGGCGAGCCCGGACGGGAAGGTCAGTTGCAGGCGGTCCACCAGCAGTGGCGTATAGAGCATCCCCACGCCCACCCCGTACATGCCGATGCAAAGCATGTAGAGCACGAGCTGCCACGCGGGCGGCTGGGGCAGGCCCATCCACGCCATCGCCTGGATCACCACGCACATGCCGCTCATGCCCGCCACCGAGGCGGCAGTGGTCTGGATGTAGTTGGCGCCGTGGCAGCCGTCGCGCCCGTAGCCGAAGGTCACCGCCGAGCCGAGAATGCCCGCCAGCACCTGCCCGCCGACGAAGAACCCCAGCGAGAAATTCATGTACGAGGCGGCGATCCCGCCCAGCGGCCCCAGCACGCCGATCCCCGCCACGGCCAGCAGGGCGTAGTAGCGCCATGTGCCCGGCGCGGGGAGCCAGGTCCAGCGGGGCGTCGTGGGGGCCAGGGAGCTCATGGGGCGTCGCTGAAGTTGATGTGGCGATTCTAGTGGCGTTCAGCCGACGTGGCTCGGGTGTGGCTCGTGTGCCGTGGCCAGCCGCCTGACCTATGCTCGGAGAAGTCATTCCCGACCCGAAGGTGGATGATGCGCGCCCTGGTCCTGATGTCCGTGCAGTGCCTGCTCGCCCTGACCTGGACGATCTACGTCCACTTCCTGCCCCAGTTCGCCGCGCGGGCCGGCATCGCGGCGCAGGACGTGGCGGGGATGCTGGTGATGGACCAGGTCATCTTCGTCGCCATGGACTGCGCGCTCGGCATCGCGGCGGACCGCATGGCCGATGCCATGCGACGCCTCGGCGGCTGGATCCTGGCGCTGACCCTGCTGTCGTGCGCGGCCTTCGTCATCCTGCCGCAGACGGCCTCGCCGGCCGTCCTGCTCGGCCTGACGGCCCTGTGGGCGGCGACCTCCTCGGCCCTGCGCGCGCCGGCCATGGTGCTGGTGGCGCGCCGGATGCAGGCCAGCGCGAGCGCGCGGCTGGTGGGATGGGCCTTCTTCGGGACGGGGCTCGCCGCGGCCGTGTCGCCGCTGGTGACAGTGTGGCTGCGCGGCATGTCGCCAGTGCTGCCTTTCGCCGCCGCCAGCCTGGGCTTGCTGGCGGCCGTGCTTGCCTTGCGCTACGTCGAGGCCGCCCCCGACGACGCCGACAGCGTCCCGGACGCCGTCGCGGCGCCGGCCCGGCTGGCCTGGCTGTTCTTCGCCGCCGCCTGGGCGCTCGCCCTCGGCTTCCAGATCCATACGACGGTGAACTCGGCGCCGCTCTACCTGCGCTTCGTCCCGGCGGACGGGCTCCTGCGCGTGATGCCGACCTTCTGGCTGGGCTTCACGCTGTGCGTGCTGCTGCCGTCCAGCCCCGCCCTGCGCCGCGTGCCGGTATCGGCGCAACTGCTCACGGCCAGCGCGCTCGGGGCGGTGGTGCTGGCCGGGTTTGCCGCCGCCGGCTCGCTGGCCGCCGTGCTCGTGCTGCAACTGGCGGCCGGCGGGCTGTGGGGCGTGGCGCTGGGCACGGCGACCAACACGGCCATCGAGAGCGGCCATGTCGGGCGGGAAGGGCGGTACACCGGGCTCGTCTTCGCACTCTCCGCGCTGGCGGCCCTGACGCGCATCGTCCTCGTGGCGACCGGCGCGGTCCGGCAGCCAGCCCTGGCGCCGCTGCTGCGCTGGCTGCCCGCCGCCACGTGGGGGCTGGCGGCACTGCTGCTGGCCGCTTTCGTGGCCCGCAACCTCGCCGGCTGGCGCGCACGGCTGGCCCAGCGGCCCGGCTGAGCTACCCGGGTCCGGCGATCTATGCATATTTCCGTCCGATCTTATGCGCGGAACGCGCAAGGATCGGCGAAAGCATTCGTTCCGTTGCCGGAGGCGGGCCGATAGTCTTTCTCCCCATGGCGCCCATCGGGTGGCGCACGACAATTCCAAAGACAAGACGAGGGAGCAAGTCAACATGATCCGCAAGCTGGCCATCACCATTGCAGCCCTGGGCGCACTCGGCGCCGCGCAGTTGGCATCGGCCAATACCACGCTGCTGAACGTTTCCTACGATCCCACGCGCGAGCTGTACGTGGACGTCAACGCCGCCTTCGCCAAGGCCTACAAGGCGCAGGGCGGCGACAGCGTGACCATCCGCCAGTCGCACGGCGGCTCGGGCAAGCAGGCCCGCTCGGTCATCGACGGGCTGGACGCCGACGTGGTCACGCTCGCGCTCGGCTACGACATCGACGCCATCGCCGAGAAGGGCCTGCTCAAGCCCGACTGGCAGAAGCGCCTGCCGCACAACGCGTCGCCGTACACGTCGACCATCGTCTTCCTGGTGCGCAAGGGCAACCCGAAGGGCATCCATGACTGGAACGACCTGGTCAAGCCGGGCGTGCAGGTCATCACCCCGAATCCGAAGACGTCGGGCGGTGCGCGCTGGAACTACCTCGCCGCGTGGGGCTACGCGCTGCGCCAGCCGGGCGGCGACGATGCCAAGGCCAAGGCCTTCGTGACCGAACTGCTCAAGCATGTGCCGGTGCTGGATTCCGGCGCGCGCGGCGCCACCACGACCTTCGTCGAGCGCGGCCTGGGCGATGTGCTGATCGCGTGGGAGAACGAAGCCATCCTGGCCGTGAAGGAACTGGGTCCGGACAAGTTCGACATCGTCGCGCCGTCGGTCTCCATCCTCGCCGAGCCGCCGGTGGCCGTGGTCGACAAGGTGGTCGACAAGAAGGGCACGCGCAAGGCGGCCGAGGCCTACCTGCAGTTCCTCTATACGGACGAGGGCCAGGAGATCGCCGCGAAGAACTACTACCGCCCGATCTCGCAGAAGGTGGCCGCGAAGTACGCGTCGACCTTCCCGAAGGTGAAGCTGTTCACCATCGACGAAGCGTTCGGCGGCTGGCAGAAGGCGCAGAAGACGCACTTCGCCGACGGCGGCACGTTCGACCAGATCTACCAGCCGGGCAAGAACTGAGCGCCCGGGAAGAAGAATCAATCAGAAACCATCGCCCGATCAGAGAGAAGGAAGCCCCTGATGTCCACGCCCACCCTCCGCCGCGCCCGCCGCGATCCTCGCATCTTGCGCGAGGTGGCGGAGCGATGTTCCGCCTGAGCTGATTCCCCCGCCGGCCTGCCATGCCGGCGCCACGCCTGACACCCATGCCGCCCGCCACGCGGGCCGGCAGGGCCTTCGTCACGCCGAATTCCTATCAGAACACAGACAGCCAGACAACGAGGAACCATGACCCATCCGACCTCCCAACGACTTGCCCTGCCTGCCACCGGCTCGCTGCGCCGCCGCCTGACCATCGCCACGCTCGTGGCCGTCACCGGCCTCGCCTACGCCGTCCTGCCCGGCCGCGCCACGGCCCAGTCGAATAATGTCGATCCCAAGGTGCTGCGCATCGGCTACCAGAAGTACGGCACGCTGACGCTGCTGAAGGCGCGCGGCACGCTGGAGAAGCGGCTCGCACCGGAAGGCATCACCGTCAAGTGGACCGAGTTCCCGGCCGGCCCGCAGTTGCTCGAAGGGCTGAACGTCGGCGCGGTCGACTTCGGCACCGTGGGCGAGGCCCCGCCGATCTTCGCGCAGGCCGCCGGCGCGCAGCTCGTCTACATCGGCAACGAGCCGCCCGCGCCCACGGCCGAGGCGATCGTGGTGCCGAAGACGTCCACCATCAAGAGCGTGAGCGAACTGCGCGGCAAGCGCGTGGCGCTCAACAAGGGCTCCAACGTCCATTACCTGCTGGTGCGACTGCTGGAACAGGCCGGCGTGCCGTACAACGAGATCCAGACCGTCTACCTCCCGCCCGCCGACGCGCGCGCTGCCTTCGAGCGCGGCGCGGTGGACGCCTGGGTGATCTGGGACCCGTTCCTCGCCGCCGCCGAGAAGCAGCTCGGCGCGCGCGTGCTGGCCGACGGCAAGGCGAAGGACGGCAGCAATCTCGTCAGCAACCACCAGTTCTACCTCGCCTCGCGCCCCTACGCGCTGGCCCGGCCCGACGTGGTGAAGGTCATCCTCGACGAACTGAACTCGCTCGGCGGCTGGGCGCAGAAGAATCCGAAGGAGGCCTCGAACGTGCTGGTCAAGGAGATCGGCCTCGATCCGGCCGTGATCGACCTGGCCGTGGCGCGCTTCTCGTACGGCGCGAAGCCGGTGACGGCCGGGGTGCTGGCCGAGCAGCAGCGCATCGCCGACGTCTTCTACTCGCTCAAGCTGATCCCGAAACCCATCAAGGTGGCCGATGCCTCGTGGCAGCAGGCCAGCAAATAAGGAATTCCCCGTCATGCAAGTTTTCTGGTTCATCCCCACCCACGGCGACAGCCGCTACCTCGGCACTTCCGACGGCGCCCGCGAAGTCGGCTTCGACTACCTGAAGCAGGTGGCCGTGGCCGCCGACACGCTCGGCTACGAGGGCGTCCTGATCCCGACCGGCCGCTCCTGCGAAGACCCCTGGGTGGCCGCCTCCGCGCTGGCCGCCGTCACGCGCAACCTGCGCTTCCTCGTGGCCGTGCGTCCCGGCCTGATGGCGCCGACGCTGGCGGCCCGCATGGCTGCCACCTTCGACCGCATCTCGGGCGGCCGGCTGCTGATCAACCTCGTGACCGGCGGCGACCAGGCGGAACTGGAGGGTGACGGCCTGTTCCTCGACCACGCGGCGCGCTACGAGGCCTCGGCCGAGTTCATCCGCATCTGGCGCGAGGTGCTGGCCGCGAGCCACCGCAACGAATCGATCGACTTCGACGGCAAGCACCTGAGCGTCAAGGGCGCGCGCGTGCTGTACCCGCCGTTGCAGCAGCCGCATCCGCCGGTGTACTTCGGCGGGTCGTCGGCGGCGGCGCACGATCTGGCCGCGGAGCAGGTGGAGACCTACCTGACCTGGGGCGAGCCGCCCGCCGAGGTCGCGCAAAAGGTGGCCGACGTGCGCGCCCGCGCGGCGAAGCATGGCCGCGAGGTGAAGTTCGGTATCCGCCTGCACGTGATCGTGCGCGAGACCGACGCCGAGGCCTGGGCCGCCGCCGACAAGCTCATCAGCAAGCTCGACGACGACACGGTCGCCCGCGCGCAGGCGGTCTTCGCCAGGATGGATTCCGAGGGACAGCGCCGCATGGCCGCGCTGCACGCCGGCGGTGCCAAGCGCACGCGCGAGGCGCTGGAGGTCAGCCCGAACCTGTGGGCGGGCGTCGGGCTCGTGCGTGGCGGTGCGGGCACGGCGCTGGTGGGCGATCCGCAGACGGTGGCGGCGCGCATCAAGGAGTACGCGGACCTCGGCATCGATACCTTCGTGCTGTCGGGCTACCCGCATCTGGAAGAAGCCTACCGCTTCGCCGAACTGGTGTTCCCGCTGCTGCCGCGCGCGGTGCGCGAGAAGCTGCCGGGCAACGTGCTGTCGGGCCCGTTCGGCGAAGTCATGGCGACCGGCATCGTGCCGCGCGCGTCGCAGAGCTGAGGAGGACGGTCATGGCGACGACGCAAACACCCGGCAAGCCTGCAGCCAAGGCACGGTCGGCCCTGCCGGCTTTCTCCGCCCTGTCGGGCTGGGTCGTGCCGGTGCTGCTGATCGCGGTATGGCAGGTGGCGGCGCAGGCCGGCTTGCTGTCGAACCGCGTGCTGCCGGCGCCCGTCGCCGTGGTGGAAGCGGCGTGGCAACTGGCCCGGTCCGGCGAACTGTGGACGCACGTCTGGATCAGCACGTGGCGCGCCCTGGCCGGGTTTGCCATCGGCGGCGGCATCGGGCTGCTGCTGGGCCTGCTGACCGGCACCTTCCGCACGGCGGCCACGCTGCTCGACGGCACGCTGCAGATGGTCCGGAACATCCCGCCGCTGGCGCTGATCCCGCTGGTGATCCTGTGGTTCGGCATCGACGAGACGGCCAAGCTGTTCCTGGTGGCGCTGGGCGTGTTCTTCCCTGTCTACCTGAACACCTTCCACGGCATTCGCGCGGTGGACCCGGCGCTGGTGGAGATGGCGCGCAGCTACGGCCTGTCGGGCTGGCGGCTGTACCGCGAGGTGATCCTGCCGGGCGCGCTGCCCAACATCCTGGTGGGCGTGCGCTTCAGCCTCGGGCTGATGTGGGTGATCCTGATCGTGGCCGAGACCATCTCGGCGCAGTCGGGCATCGGCTACATGACGATGAACGCGCGTGAATTCCTGCAAACCGACGTGGTGCTGCTGGGCATCCTGCTCTACGCGCTGCTCGGCAAGCTGGCCGACGTGCTGTCGCGCGCGCTGGAGCGGTACTGGCTGCGCTGGCACCCCGGCTATCAGTCGGCATGAAGACTGAATGAAGGCAGCATGAGGAGAGAGTGATGCAAAGCAATCCGGTGGAACAGGCCGCGCTGGCCCATATCAACGCCCAGCTCGACGCACAGGGCAAGGCCCGCGCCGACGCGGCCCGCAAGGCTGACTTCGCGGGCGCTCGCAGCGGCATCGCGCTGAAGCTGTCGCAGGTGGTCAAGGGTTACGACGGACGCACGGTGCTGCATGGCATCGACCTCGACCTCGCACCCGGCGAATTCGTCGCCATCGTCGGCCGCAGCGGCTGCGGCAAGAGCACGCTGCTGCGGCTGGTGGCGGGGCTGGAGCAGGCCGACGGGGGCGCGGTGGCGCTCGACGGCCGGCCCGGACAGTCCGGTCACGACGACGTGCGCGTGATGTTCCAGGACGCCCGCCTGCTGCCGTGGAAGCGCGTGCAGGACAACGTCGCCCTCGGCCTGCCAGCCAGCCGCCGCGTGGAAGCGGCCAAGGTACTGGGGCAGGTGGGGTTGGCCGACCGTGCCGGCGAATGGCCGGCGCGGCTGTCCGGCGGCCAGCGGCAGCGCGTGGCGCTGGCCCGCGCGCTGGTGCATCACCCGCGCCTGCTGCTGCTCGACGAGCCGCTCGGCGCGCTCGATGCGCTGACCCGCATCGAGATGCAGGACCTGATCGAAGCCCTGTGGCGCCGCCTCGGCTTCACGGCGCTGCTCGTCACGCACGACGTCGCCGAGGCCGTGGCGCTGGCCGACCGCGTGGTGCTGATCGAGGACGGCCGCATCACGCTCGACCAGAAGGTCGACCTGCCGCGTCCGCGCCAGCGGGGCTCGGCCGCCTTCGCCGGACTGGAAGAGGCAGTGCTGCGGCGGGTCATGCGGCAAAGCGCTTCCCGAGCACAACCTGATTTCGAACTGGCCCAGATCGCCTAGACAAGATCGCCTAGACAATACGTACAAGGAACCCAAATGTCCGCCCAGCCCGCCCACGGCGCTCTCGAACACTACCTGCAATCCCTGCCGGCTGCCCCGCAGCCCGACAGGCAACTCTGGCGCGACGCCCGCGGCCAGGTGCAGGGGCAGTTCCTGCGCTGTTCGCTCACCAGCGCCTTCGAGCCGCTGGTGACGCTGGCCGGACGCGAGGTGGTGGCGCACGAGGGTTCGGTGCGGACCTACGCCGAGGACGGCGTGGGACTGGCCGCGTGGAAGCTCTTTGCGATGGCGGCCGACGACACGTCGCTGATTTCGCTGGATCGTCTGTCGCGCCTCGTCCATGCCATCAACTTCTTCGCCGCCGACCCCGGCAGCAAGCTGGTGGTCAACGTCCACAACCGGCTGCTGGCCGCCGTGACCGACGACCACGGCGCCGCTTTCCACCGCGCGGTGGAGGCGCTCGGCCTGCCGCAGGACCGCATCGTCATCCAGGTGCCGGCGAGCGCGAACGACGACCTGTCGCTGCTGCTCCACGTGGTGGGCAACTACCGCCGCAACGGGTTTGCCGTCAGCCTGCAGGCGTCGGACCCGGCCGAGGCCGGCGCGCTGATGGCCCATGCGCGGCCCGACTGGCTGAAGCTCGACATGCGCAAGCTGTGGACCGACCGCCAGCTCGCCGGCCTCCGTGCGAGCGCGGGCGACGCGGGCGTCACACTGATCGGCCGCCGCCTGCAGGACACGCTCGGGGTGGAACGGCTGCAGGCCGCCGGCATCACGCTGGGTCAGGGCGCCTTCGCCGGCGGGCCGGTCAGCGCACGGCACTTGCTGCCGGAGTTGTTGCCGGCCGATGCGGTGGAACTGTCCCTCGCAGCGCGTCCGCGCCCCGCTGTCGAACCCAGCAAGGAGCCGGCATGAGGCGATCACATTCACACGCACACTGGAAAGGACTGCATTTCCTCACCGTCCCCGGCCTGCACGGCAGCGGGCCGGGCCACTGGCAGACGCGTTGGGAGGCGCGCTTCCCGGCCTGGGGCCGCGTGACGCAGGCGGACTGGTCGCGCCCGAGCCTGCCGATCTGGGCCGCTGCCGTCGGGCGGGCGGTAAGGGCGGCGCCGCGCCCGGTGGTGCTGGTGGCGCACAGCTTCGGCTGCCTGGCCTCGTTGCGCTGGGCGTTGAACGACCCGGCCGGGATCGCCGGCGCGCTGCTCGTGGCGCCGGCCGAGCCGGACAAGTTCGCGGTGGCCGACCAGATGCCGGTGGCGCGCCTGCCGTTCCCGACCGTCGTGGTCGCGAGCCGCGACGATCCGTGGATGCAGCAGCGCAACGCCTTCACCTGGGGCACCTTGTGGGGCAGCGAACTGGTCGACGCAGGGCGGCTGGGTCACATCAATGCCGATTCCGGGTTGGGCGACTGGGAGGACGGGCTTGGCCTGCTCGGTGGTTTGGTCCAGCGCATCGAGGGTCCGGCGGCGCTGCAACCCCTGCAGTCCGCCTCGGAGCGCGCGCTGGCCTGGGCGCCGTGTCCGCAAGTGTCGCCCATGCCTTATAGCTGGAACGTCTAAAGACATTCGTAAATATTCGTTCTGTTTATAAGGCGCCATCGGCAGAATTTCCATCATCGCCAGGCGCCTAAGGCGTCCTGCGCATAAGCATCAGCATCCGGCGCTCCGCCAACCCCGGCGGGCGTCCCCCCGCGAGACCGACATGCCCCCATCCCTATCCCTGGCGGATTCCCCGCCGACACGACCTGCCGCGCCCGTGGCGCCGCAGCCGCGCGCGGGCCGCCGGCGCTTCACGGTGCTGCCCGGCTTCGGCCTGTCGCTGGGGTTCACGCTGTTCTACCTGGCGGTGATCGTGCTGATCCCGCTGGCGGCAGTCTTCCTCAAGACCTTCACGCTGACGTGGGCGGGCTTCTGGGCCACGGTGACCGCGCCGCGCGTGGTGGCGTCGTACGAACTGTCGTTCGGCGCGTCGCTGGTGGCGGCCGTGATCGACACCGTCTTCGGCCTGATCGTCGCCTGGGTGCTGGTGCGCTACCGCTTCCCCGGCAAGCGACTGATCGACGCGCTGGTCGACCTCCCGTTCGCGCTGCCGACGGCGGTGGCCGGTATCGCGCTGACCGCGCTCTATGCCGGCAACGGCTGGATCGGCCGCTATCTGGAGCCGCTCGGCATCAAGGTCGCGTTCACGCCGCTGGGCATCGTGGTGGCGTTGACCTTCATCGGCCTGCCGTTCGTGGTGCGCACCGTGCAGCCGGTGCTGGAGGACGTGGAGCGCGAGCTGGAAGAAGCCGCCGCCAGCCTCGGCGCGAGCCGCCTGCAGACCTTCCGCCGCGTGATCCTGCCGGCCATCCTGCCGGCGCTGCTGACCGGCTTCGCCATGGCGTTCGCGCGCGGCTCCGGCGAGTACGGCTCGGTCGTCTTCATCTCCGGCAACATGCCGATGGTCTCGGAGATCGCGCCGCTGATGATCTATTCCAAGCTGGAGCAGTACGACTATGCGGGCGCGACGGCGGTGGCCGTGGTCATGCTGGTGATCTCGTTCGGCCTGCTGCTCCTGATCAACATGCTGCAGGCATGGACGCGACGTTCCCAGTCCGCCCTGCGTGCCGATCTGTCGACGGAGGGCTGACATGGCCGGCGCCACCACCAGCCGCCTCGCCGCAGCTACCCGCTTCCAGGCTCCCGACGCCACGGCCGAGGCCGCCTGGGTCCGCTACCTGCTGATCGGCATCGCGATCGCTTTCCTGACCCTGTTCCTGTTCATTCCGCTGGCGTCGGTCTTCTATGAAGCCCTGCGCAAGGGCGTGCAGACCTACTGGGCCGCGCTGTCGGACCCGGACGCGCAGTCGGCCATCGAGCTGACGCTGCTCGTGGCGGCCATCTCGGTGCCGCTCAATACCGTGTTCGGCGTGGCGGCGGCGTGGGCCATCGCCAAGTTCGAGTTCCGCGGCAAGAACCTCCTGCTGACGCTGATCGACCTGCCGTTCTCGGTCTCGCCGGTGAGCTCGGGCCTGATCTACGTGCTGATGTTCGGCGCGCAGGGCTGGTTCGGGCCGTGGCTGGAGGCGCACGACATCAAGATCATGTTCGCCGTGCCGGGCATCGTGCTGGCCACGGTCTTCGTGACCTTCCCCTTCGTCGCCCGGGAACTGATCCCGCTGATGCAGGCGCAGGGGAGCGAGGAAGAAGAGGCGGCCATCGTGCTGGGCGCGACCGGCTGGCAGACGTTTCGCCGCATCACGCTGCCCAATATCCGCTGGGGCCTGCTGTACGGCGTGATCCTGTGCAATGCGCGGGCGATGGGCGAGTTCGGGGCGGTGTCGGTGGTGTCGGGCCATATCCGCGGACTGACCAACACCATGCCGCTGCATGTCGAGATTCTCTACAACGAATACAACTTCGCGGCGGCATTCGCGGTGGCGTCGCTGCTGACGCTGCTGGCGCTGGTCACGCTGGGCATCAAGACCCTGGTCGAGCACCGCGCCAGGAAGGAAAACGAGGAAGGGCAGGAATCATGAGCATTCAGGTCAGGAATGTCGGCAAGCGCTTCGGTGACTTCGTCGCGCTGGACAACGTCTCGCTGGACTTCGACGAGGGCGAGCTGACCGCGCTGCTCGGCCCCTCGGGCTGCGGCAAGACCACGCTGCTGCGGATCATCGCGGGGCTGGAGCGGGCCGATGCCGGGCAAGTGGTGCTCGCGGGGCAGGACGCCTCGGACCAGCACGTGCGGCAGCGCCAGGTGGGCTTCGTGTTCCAGCACTATGCGCTGTTCAAGCACATGAGCGTGTTCGAGAACGTGGCCTTCGGGCTGCGCGTGAAGCCGCGCGCAGAGCGTCCGTCGGAAGCGAAGATCCGCGAGAAGGTGAAGTCGCTGCTCGAACTGGTGCAACTCGACTGGCTGGCCGACCGCTATCCGTCGCAACTGTCGGGCGGCCAGCGCCAGCGCATCGCACTCGCCCGCGCACTGGCCGTGGAGCCGCGCGTGCTGTTGCTCGACGAGCCGTTCGGCGCGCTCGACGCCAAGGTCCGCAAGGAACTGCGCCGCTGGCTGCGCCGGCTGCACGACGAACTGCACGTGACCAGCGTGTTCGTGACCCACGACCAGGAAGAGGCGCTCGAAGTGGCCGACCAGGTGGTGCTGATGAACAAGGGGCGCGTGGAGCAGTCGGGCACGCCAGAGGCCGTCTACAACCATCCGGCCACGCCGTTCGTGTTCGGCTTCCTCGGCAACGTCAACCTGTTCCACGGACGGCTGGAGGTGGATGAACGCGGCGGGCTTCTGCATACCGGCGATGCGGTGCTGCCGGTCACCGGCAACGGCCACGAGAGCGCCGGCGAGGCGGTGGCCTATGTGCGGCCGCACGACCTCGAACTGGAACGCTATTCGCCGGGCGCCGACGGCATCGCCGTGACGCTGCGCCGGGCGCTGACGCTCGGCCCGGTCGCCCAGCTCGAACTGGAACGGGAAGACACGCGGGATGTCATCGAGGTCGCCCTGCCGCTGGAGGATTTCCGGCATCTCGGCTTCCGCGAGGGCGAACTGCTGGCGGTCAGGCCGCGCCATTTGCGGGTATTCACACAAGACGCACGGAACAGGAATGGGGTGGCGGCATGAACTTCCAGCAACTCAGATCGATTCGCGAGGCGGTGCGCCGCCAGTTCAACCTGACGGAAGTCGCCAACGCGCTCTATACCTCGCAGCCGGGCGTGTCGCGCCAGATCCGCGAGCTGGAGGAAGAGCTGGGCGTGGAAATCTTCGAGCGCTATGGCAAGCGGCTGACCGGGCTGACCGAGCCGGGGCGCGAGATCGTGAAGATCGTCGAGCGCCTGCTGCTGGAGGCCGAGAACCTGCGGCAGGCGGGCGATGAATACGCTGGCCGCCATATCGGCCGGCTGGTCGTGGCGACCACCCACACGCAGGCCCGCTATGCGCTGCCCAAGGTCGTGCAGTCGTTCCGGCTGGAATATCCGCACGTGACGCTCGCCATCCAGGAGGCGTCGCCCACCCACATCGTCGAACTGCTGCTGACCGGGCAGGCCGACATCGGCATCGCCACCGAAGCGCTCGCCGCGGAATCGGGGCTGACCTCGTTCGACGCCTATACCTGGCGCCACGTACTGGTGGTCTCCCGCAGCCACCCGCTCGCCAGCGTGCCGCAGCCGACGCTGGAGGACGTGGCGAGCTTCCCGATCATCACCTACGACGAAGGCCTCACCGGCCGCCGCAAGATCGACCGCGCCTTCGCCGAGGCGGGCCTGCGGCCGGAGATCGTGCTGACCGCGCTGGACGCGGACGTCATCAAGACCTATGCCGAACTGGAGCTCGGCGTGGGAATCATTGCCTCGATGGCCTACGACGAGCGCAAGGACAGCGAACTCGTGCGGATCTCGGCCGAGCACCTGTTCGAGCCGAACACGACGAGCCTGGCGGTACGGAAGGGGGCGTATCTGCGCGGCTATGCGCAGGCGTTCGTGCGGATGTTTGCGCCGCATCTGTCGCAGGAGAAAGTGTCGCAGGTGTTGTCGGAGCAGGCGGTGACGGTTTGAAGCGCTTGCGGTGATGCGATAGCGTTACGTGCAAATGGGTTGCGACTACGCGGCCGGCGCCGGGCTCCAGATCTCTGGGGCCCTTCTGCTTTCTCGGGCCAGGCGCGTCCCCCATCCATTCGCGCCCGGCCACCGCCGTTCGTCGCAAGCTACTTTCCCATCCGTCCCACCCGGCGTACATTTCCTCTACGGCCTGAATACCCCCGAGTAGGGTGTCCCGCGCCGACCCCGCAGCGCCAGCCCACGCATGGCCCGCGCGCGGCCCAGTGTGAAGGAGGAGACCAGGATGGCGCGGATGCATCCCCGCAACGCCCAGCATGCATGTGCGATAACCGCCACAGAGCGCTGTGTGCGGGCGGCGATTCCGTCGCGCTTCACCATTCTCGGACGCGACCTCCTGTTCGTCTTTTGCGTCAACACCATCATTGCGCTGTCGCTGAACTACGGTTTCCGGACCGGCGGCACGCTCTGGCAGAACTTCGTCTATAGCCACCTGATCGGCCTGTCGATCTGGATGCTGATCGATATCCCTCGCGTACTGATCTGGTGGAACGAGCGCCCGGGGCGCTGGCCCTTCCTGTGCCTGGCTGCGGCGGCCGTGCCGTGCGGGGTGATCCTGGGGAGCTGGGCGACTCGCGTCCTGCTGAACCTCCCGCCCAAGTTGCCCGCCCAGACCAGCGACATGCTGCGGATGTGCCTGATCGTCGGCATGCTGGCGTCGGCGAGCATGATCTATTTCTACTGGTCGCGCGAGAAGCTGGCCGACCTGGAGCGCCGCGCCGCGCTCGACGCACTGCAACGCGAGGAAGCCGAGAAACAGCTCGTGCGCGCCCAGTTGATGGCCCTGCAGGCGCAGATCGAGCCGCATTTCCTCTTCAACTCCCTTGCCAACCTCGACGGGCTGATCGCCACCGACCCGGCCGCGGCGCGGCAACTGCTGCGTCGGCTGATCGGGTTCCTGCGGACGTCGCTGTCGCATACCCGGGCCGAGCAATGCACGCTGAAGCAGGAGTTCGACCTGCTGCGCAGCTATCTCGACATCCAGGCGATGCGCTTCGGCGAGCGGCTGACGTTCGAGATGGACCTCCCGCCCGCGCTGGCCGGCGTGGAGATCCCGCCCATGCTGATCCAGCCGCTGGTGGAGAATGCCGTGACGCACGGCATCGAGCCATGTACCCGGGGTGGGCACATCACACTGTCCGCGCGCGAAGCGGGGACGGATGCGGTGCAGGTGGTGATCGCCGATACTGGCGTCGGCTTCGGCCATGCCGGCAGCGACGGGTCCGGGCTGGGCCTGACCCACGTGCGCGAGCGGCTGGCGCGGATCTTCGGCGCGGCGGCCATGATGACCATCGAAGAGAACACCCCGCGCGGGGTGACGGTACGGGTGACATTGCCGGCCACCCGCCAAGCCGCGTCACCGGCGCCGGTCCCGCATGCCGAGGCAGCGCGCGCCGGGATACCGACCCCATCCATCGTCCGTCCCTGATTTCGTCCCCGATCCCCAACTCCAGATCCTCCGATGTCCCCGACCCTGCTGATCGCCGACGACGAGGCCCTGCTGGCCCGTGTGCTCCAGACCGAACTCGCCAGCCTCTGGCCCGAGGCCCGCGTGGTGGCCGTTGCCCATGACGGGCCGGCCGCGCTGGAGGCTGCCCGGGAGCACCAGCCCCAGGTCGCGTTCCTCGACATCCGCATGCCGGGCATGAGCGGGCTGGACGTGGCGCGCGAACTGATCGAGGAGGGCGAGCCGCCGCTCGTGGTCTTCGTCACCGCCTATGACCAGTTCGCGCTGGAGGCCTTCGAGCGGGCGGCGGTCGACTATGTGCTGAAGCCCGTCCAGCGGGAGCGGCTGGAGGCGACGGTCGGCCGACTGAAGGCGAGGCTGGCGGAACATGCCGCCGAGGAGGAAGGACCCCGGGAAGGACCCCAGGCCGCGGTGCAGGTCGACAACCAGCGGCTGGCCGACCTGCTGGCCCGGCTCGAACTGCTGGAAGGCGGCACCGGCTTGCCCGGTAGCGAGGCGCGTGGCCGGGGCCCGTATCTGCGCTTCATCAAGGCGCTGGTCGGGCAGGAGGTCCGGATCATCCCGGTGGACGAGGTGATCTACCTCGAAGCCACCGACAAGTACGTGAATGTGGTCTCGGCCAGCGGCGAGGCGCTGATCCGCACCAGCCTGCGCGAACTGACCCAGCAGCTCGACCCGGACCGCTTCTGGCAGATCCATCGCGGCACGGTGGTCAATATCGACTGCGTGGCGAGCGCGGTGAACCAGTCGCTGGGCCGGCTTTCGCTGAAGCTGCGCAACCGGCCCGAGTCGCTGCCGGTGGCGCGCCAGTACGCGCATCTGTTCAAGCAGATGTAGCGCATGCTGCCCGTGAGGCCCGCGGGCGGGGGAGTGCGTCGGGCGAGGGATTTCCTCTATGATGCGAAGTTCAGTGCCTGCTGAATCGCGAAATCTCCGCCAATCATTGCCCACCGCGCCCCGCATGACCGCCGCCGCCCTCGACCCCGCCCGCAACCCCATTCGCCACGACGCCCAGGTCATAGGACTCGTCGGACTGGCGCACGGCGTCTCGCACTTCTACCACCTGTTGCTTGCCCCGCTGTTCCCGTGGATCAAGGCCGAATTCGGCCTGAGCTACGCCGAACTGGGTTTGCTGATGACGGTGTTCTTCGCGGTCTCGGCGGTGGTGCAGACGGCTTCGGGCTTCGTGGTGGACCGCTTCGGCGCGCGGCCGGTGCTGTTCTCGGGACTGTCGTTCCTGGGCGCCTCGGCGCTCCTCCTGGCGGCCAGCCCGGGTTACGGGACGCTGCTGGTCGGTGCCGGCGTGGCCGGTCTGGGCAATGGCGTCTTCCATCCGGCCGACTACACGCTGCTGAACAAGCACGTCTCGCAGCCGCGACTCGGGCATGCGTTCTCGGTCCACGGCATTACCGGCAATCTCGGCTGGGCGGCGGCGCCGGTGTTTCTCGTTACCATTGCGACCCTGTCGAGCTGGCGCGTGGCGCTGGCCTCGGCGTCGCTGGTCGCGTTCGGCGTACTGGCGGTCCTCGTGGTGACGCGGCACCTGCTCGATCCGCGCGACGTGCGCCAGACCATGGGCAAGGCATCGCCTGCCAGGGGCGCGCAGCAGGGCAGCATGCTCGGCTTCCTGCGGCTGCCGCAGGTGTGGATATGCTGGGGGTTCTTCCTGCTGACGACCTTTGCCGCGGCGGGCATCCAGAGCTTTGCGCCGACGGCGCTGACGCAGCTTTACGGCATGCCGTTCTCGATGGCGACGGCCTGCTACACCATCTACATGCTCTGCAGCGCGGGCGGGATGGTGGTCGGCGGGTTTGCCGCCAGCCGCACGAACAACCATGACCGGCTCATCGCCATCAGCTTCCTCGCGTCCGGCGCGCTCGCCGTGCTGGTGGGACTGGCCGTGACGCCGGCCGTACTGGTGCCGGTGCTGTTCGGCGTGATCGGCTTCGGGGCCGGTACGGCCGGGCCGTCGCGCGACCTGCTGGTGCGCGCCGCCGCGCCCGCCGGGGCCACGGGCCGGGTCTATGGCGTGGTGTACTCGGGGCTCGACATCGGGCTCGCCACCGGTCCGCTCTTCTTCGGCGCGCTGATGGACGCCCATGTGCCGAACTGGCTCTTCTTCATGATCGGCGCGCTGCAGGTGGCGGCCATCGCTACTGCCGTGACGGTCGGCAACGGCAACCGCTCGCGCCGCGCGGCAACGGCTTCCGCTGCCTGATTTTCCCGGGGGCGCCGGCCTTGGGGCTGGTGCCCGTCGCGCTGGATCCGCTGTCTTTTCCGTTCCCTCCCTTCCGCTCTACAGAGGTTCACGCATGTCTTCTGATTCGCAAGCGCTTCCCGGTGGCCACATCCTCGTCGACGCCCTCGTGGCGCACGGTGCCGAAATCGCCTTCGGCGTGCCCGGCGAGAGCTACCTGGCCGTGCTCGACGGCTTTCATCGCCGGCGTGACGACATCCGCTTCATCGTCTGCCGCCAGGAAGGCGGCGCCACCGTGATGGCCGAGGCCTACGGCAAGCTCACCGGCAAGCCGGGGCTGGCCTTCTGCACGCGCGGGCCGGGTGCGACCAATGCCAGCATCGGCGTGCACACGGCGTTCCAGGACTCGACGCCGATGATCCTGTTCGTCGGGCAGGTGGGCACGGATTTCATGGACCGCGAGGCGTTCCAGGAGATCGACTACCGGCGCATGTTCGGCGAGATGGCCAAGTGGGTGGCGCAGATCGACCGGGTGGAACGGATTCCGGAATACATCGCCCGCGCCTACCAGACCGCCACCTCTGGCCGTCCCGGCCCGGTGGTGCTGGCGCTGCCCGAGGACATGCTCGCCCAGACCGCGTCCGTCGCCCAACTCGCGCCATACCAGCGCGTGATGAGCTGGCCGGGCGACGCCGACGTGACCCGCCTCGCCGCCATGCTGGGCGAGGCGGAGCGGCCCTTCGTCCTGCTGGGCGGCAGCGGCTGGACGCCGCAGGCGTGCCGGCAGATCGAGCAGTTCGCCGAGTGCTTTGCGCTGCCGGTCGGCTGCGCCTTCCGCGCGCAGGACCTGTTCGACAACCGGCATCCGCACTACGCGGGCGACGTCGGCATCGGCGTCAATCCGGCGCTGGCCGAGCGTATTCGCAACGCCGACCTGGTCGTCGCCATCGGGCCCCGGCTGGGCGAAATGACGACGGGGGGCTATGCCCTCATCCAGGCACCGCGCCCGGCGCAGAAGCTCGTCCATATCCACGCCGGCGCCGAGGAACTGGGCAGCGTCTACCAGGCCGACCTGATGATCCAGGCATCGATGCCGGCGATTGCCGACCGCCTGGCCGAACTTGTACCGGTCGAGCCCGTGCGCACGCAGGCGTGGACCGCTTCCGCCCGCGCCGACTACGAAGCCTGGCTGACGCCGCCGGCGTTCAGCGGGCAGGGCGTGGACATGGCCGAGGTCATCGCCACGCTCGACCGCCTGCTGCCCAAGGACGCCGTGCTGGCCAATGGCGCGGGCAACTACGCCGGCTGGCTGCATCGCTATTTCCGCTACCGCCCGTTCCGCAACGGCACGCGCGGGCAACTCGCCCCCACCAGCGGCGCGATGGGCTACGGCGTGCCCGCCGCCATCGGCGCCCGGATCGCCTTTCCGCAGCTCACCACCGTGGCGCTGGCCGGCGACGGCTGCTTCCTGATGAACGGGCAGGAGCTGGCCACGGCGGTGCAGTACAACGCGCCGGTTGTCTTCATCGTCGTCAACAACGGCATGTACGGGACCATCCGCATGCACCAGGAGCGTGAGTATCCCGGCCATGTCAGCGGCACGGAACTGCATAATCCCGACTTCGCCGCGCTGGCGCGCGCGTATGGCGCCCACGGTGCCACCGTGACCCGTCCGGGCGAGTTCGAGCCGGCGTTGCGCGAAGCGCTGGCGGCGGGCAAGCCGGCGCTGATCGAGGTTCGCGTCGATCCCGACGTCATCACGCCGCGCACCACGCTGTCGGCCATCCGCGCCCAGGCGCTGGCCAGTCACAAGCATTGATCATCAGCCACGCAATCAAAGCAGGAGAAAACAAGATGAAACCGATCACGACCGACCTCTGCGACGCCAACGAACCCCGCCTGGCCGACGGCACGCTGCGCGTGCTCTCGCCCCTGTTCCGCAGCTTCGGCAAGGCGGAAGCCTTCGGCGGCGAGGCCGTCACGCTGAAGGTGTTCGAGGACAACACGCTGGTGCGCGACACGCTGGACACGCCGGGGCAGGGCCGCGTGCTGGTGGTGGACGGCGGCGGCTCGATGCGCTGCGCGCTGGTGGGCGGCAACCTGGGCTTGCTGGCCGAGAAGAACAACTGGGCCGGCATCATCGTCAATGGCTGCGTGCGCGACACCGTCGAACTGAACGGCTGCAACGTGGGCATCCGCGCGCTTGCCGTCCACCCGCAGAAGAGCCAGAAGCGGGGCGCCGGCGAGCGCGACGTCACGCTGTGGATGCCCGGGGCCGTGGTCCGCCCGGGCAACTGGATCTATGCCGATGCCGACGGCGTGATCGTCGCCGACGAAAAGCTCGAGGGCTGAGCATGCCGCGCGTGTTTGTCTACGGCACGCTCCGCGCGGGCGAGGTCAACGACCTGAATGTGGCGGCGGGCCGGCACGGCATCGCCGCCCCGGCGCTGCTGGGCACCGGCACGGTGGCGGGGCGGCTGTACGACTTCGGCAGCTACCCCGGCCTGGTGCTGGACGACGCGGCCGGCCCGGTCACGGGCGATGTCTACGACATCCCCGACGCGCTGCTGCCCGTGCTGGACGAGATCGAGGAGGTCTATCCCGGGCAGGCCACGCTGTTCATCCGGGCCGAATGCCCGGTCATGCTGGGCGGCGTTGCCGTGGCATGCCTCCTGTATCCGGTCGGCGAGGACGCTGTGGGTGGGCTTCCGCTGGTGCCGGCGGGCGACTGGGTGGCCTATCGAGCCGTGCGCGACGGCAGGGGGTGACCGATCCGGCCAGAATTTCACGATGCGGAAAAGCGTTTTGTTCGGCAAGAAGCCATGCGTGCGGGGCAACATCGGCATTTCTCATGATGGGAAACTGCTTGCCGTATCGTGAAATATTTGTTCTAAGTTGTTGAAAACAAAGAATAAAAAAGACAAGTAAGAAACGACTCCATCCCCTGTTGCAACGCGGAAGCTTTCCCTACACTCTTATATAAGACACATGACCTGAGACGCCAGAAAAACAGCCCCGGGTCGGGTGCCATGGAATTGAACTGACATCCTCAAGAGACCGTTAGGAGAGTGACCATGAACCGACAAGAGCAAATCCAGGCCCTGCAGAAAGACTGGGACACCAACCCCCGCTGGAAGGGTGTCCGCCGCGACTACACCGCGGAAGACGTGGTGCGCTTGCGCGGTTCGGTCCAGATCGAGCATACCCTCGCTCGCCGCGGTGCCGAGAAGCTCTGGGGCCTGCTGCACACCGAGCCGTTCGTCAACTCGCTGGGCGCGCTGACCGGCAACCAGGCCATGCAGCAAGTCAAGGCCGGCCTGAAGGCCATCTACCTGTCGGGCTGGCAAGTTGCCGGTGACGCCAACCTGGCCGGCGAAATGTACCCCGACCAGTCGCTGTACCCGGCCAACTCGGTGCCGCAAGTGGTCCGCCGCATCAACAACACCTTCCAGCGCGCCGACCAGATCCAGTGGAGCGAAGGTTCGGGCGACACCGATTTCTTCGCCCCGATCGTGGCTGACGCCGAAGCCGGTTTCGGCGGCGTGCTGAACGCCTTCGAACTGATGAAGTCGATGATCGAAGCAGGCGCCGCCGGCGTCCACTTCGAAGACCAGCTCGCTTCCGTGAAGAAGTGCGGCCACATGGGCGGCAAGGTCCTGGTGCCGACCCGCGAAGCCGTCGCCAAGCTGACCGCCGCACGCCTGGCCGCCGACGTGTCGGGCGTGCCGACCCTGGTGATCGCCCGTACCGATGCCGAGGCCGCCGACCTGCTGACGTCCGACGTGGACGAGAACGACAAGCCGTTCTGCACCGGCGAGCGCACCGTCGAAGGCTTCTACCGCGTCCGCAACGGCCTGGAGCAGTCGATCTCTCGCGCCCTGGCCTACGCCGAAGTGGCCGACCTGGTGTGGTGCGAAACCGGCAAGCCGGATCTGGAATTCGCCCGCAAGTTCGCCGAGGCCGTCCACGCGAAGTTCCCGGGCAAGATGCTGGCCTACAACTGCTCGCCGTCGTTCAACTGGAAGAAGAACCTCGACGACGCCACCATCGCCAAGTTCCAGAAGGAACTGGGCGCGATGGGCTACAAGTTCCAGTTCATCACGCTGGCCGGCTTCCACTCGCTGAACTACTCGATGTTCAACCTGGCCTACGGCTACGCCCGCAACCAGATGAGCGCCTTCGTCGAACTGCAGGAGGCCGAGTTCAAGGCCGCCGAGAAGGGCTTCACCGCCGTCAAGCACCAGCGCGAAGTCGGTACCGGCTACTTCGATGCCGTGACCCAGACCATCGAAGGCGGCCAGTCGTCGACGACGGCCCTGAAGGGTTCGACCGAAGACGAGCAGTTCTTCGAGCCGAAGGTGGCCTGATAGCGGTACGCCGATCCCCGCGGGGATCGGCTCTGATGGTCGTAGTTGTAGTCGTTGTCGTTGTATCTGTATTAGGGGGATGGGAGCGCGCTGGGGCGCGCGCTTCCGCCATTCGTACCGCGCTGTCCGCATTGGTGGACGGCGCGGTTTTTTTTTATTTCTGCGGTCCGGAATTCAAGATTTTCCGATTCTTGCGCGAAGTGCCCCTGCGGTGGCCTACAGCGCCATGGCCGCGCGCGGCCATGGAGGCGTCGGGGCGCGGGGCGAAGAGGCGCCATGCGGCGCCTCTTTCTGTTTCAGGAGGACAAGGCCGTTGCTAGCGATAGACAATGACCGGAATGTCGGTATGTGTCAGCACCTTCTGCGTTTCACTGCCCAGCAGCAGGCCCGACAACCCGCGCCGGCCATGCGACGCCATGAAGATCACGTCGCAGCCATGCCGCTCCGCCGCATCGATGATGCCGAGGTAGGGCACCGCGAAGGTGGACATGTCGGAATCGAACTCCAACCCGTCGGCGCGCGCCGCCGCTTCGATCTCGCTCAGGTACAGCTTGGCCTGGCTCTCGATGCGGTCGCGGAAGGCCTGCGGCGCTTCCACCACGATCTCGCTGAAGGGTGTGTACGGATACTCCTCGAGACAGACATAGGCCGTGACGCGCGCGCCGATGGCCTTGGCGAGCTCCAGGCCGCCGTCAATGGCCTTCTTGGACAGCTCCGATCCGTCGGTCGGTAGCAGGATGTGCTTGAACATGGCGGACTCCTCGATTGGGGCTGGGTTGGAAAAACGATGGAAGGCCCGGGTGGCTGTCCCGGCGCCTGTCTGGATTCATTCTAGTCAGCAGTCAGGCATTGATCTTGCGCAATCTCAAGCCGCCTGATTTGCCGCATTCACCGACGTGGGCGGTGCCAGCGGCGCGCCGGCACGCCGCCAGTAGGCCGGATTGCCATAGGTATGCTTGAGATGGTCGATGAAGAGGCGCACGCGCAGGGGCAGGTGCTTGCGCTGCGGGAAGACGGCGTGGATGCCGATGGGCGGCGCCTGGAATTCGTCGAGCACCGCCACCAGCCGGCCGCTGGCGAGCTCATTGCCGACTTCCCACCACGAGCGCCAGGCCAGTCCGTGTCCCGCCAGACACCATGCGTGCAGCACGGCGCCGTCGCTGCATTCCATATTGCCGCCCACCTTGATCGTCACGGCCCGCCCGTCCTGCTGGAACACCCAGCCGCGCTGGACGTTGGCGCTGGCGCCGAAGGCCAGGCAGTTGTGCCGCACGAGGTCTTCAGGCAGCTGCGGCGTCCCGGCGCGCTCGAGGTATTCGGGCGACGCCACCACCACGCGCCGGTTTTCCGCCAGCCGGATCGACACCAGGCTCGAATCGGGCAGGTCGCCCAGCCGGATGGCGCAGTCGAATCCTTCGTTCACGAGATCGACGATGCGGTCGGCCAGGTCCAGCGTGAGGGTGACTTCCGGGTGCGACTCGATGAAGAGGGGCACCAGCGGCGCCACATGCTTGCGGCCGAAGCCGGCCGGGGCCGTGATCCGCAGGTGGCCGCTGGCCTTCACGCCGCCCGCCGACACGCTCGCCTCGGCGTTGTGCAGCTCGTTCAGGATGCGCTGGCAGTCTTCCAGAAAGGCCGAGCCCTCGAAGGTGAGGGTGATCTTGCGCGTGGTCCGGATCAGCAGCTTGACCCCGAGGCGTTCCTCCAGCGCGTCGATGCGGCGGCCGATGATGGCCGGCGCCACGCCTTCGGCGGCCGCCGCCGCCGACAGGCTGCCGCGCTGCGCCACCGCGACGAAGGTCTCCAGTTGCTTGAAATGGTCCATGTGGGTCCCTTGTTTCTTGGTCGCCTGAGTTCTGCAATTAACGCCCATCTAGGTGCTTCCACCCCGACTGCGCGGCATTCAGATCGGGGGCTTTTCGGCCGTTCATCTGGCATTCATGCTGATTCTGTCCATGGAAGGACGAGATTAGTGGTCTAAAAGTAAAAGATCAAGTGACTCGCTCCGGCTTTGTCGCACTGCAGCGGATCACTAGAATGCATTGCATCCAGTCGTACGCAACTCCATTCATGAGCAAAGTTCGCGCAGTCCTCTTCGACGCCTACGGCACGCTGTTCGACGTGTATTCCGTCACCGCGCGCGCCGAGCAGCTCTTTCCCGGCAAGGGGGAAGCGCTGGCGTTGCTCTGGCGCGAGCGGCAGATCGACTACACCCGCGTACGCACCATGGCCTCGCCGGACGGCGCATACTTCAAGCCGTTCTGGGCCCTGACCGTCGACGCGCTGCGCTTTGCCGCTGAACGCCTGCAGCTGGACCTGGATACGGCCGCCGAGGCGCAACTGCTCAAGGAGTACGCCTGCCTGTCGGCATTCCCGGAAAACCTGGGCGCGCTCAAGCGGCTGAAGAAGGCAGGGCTGCCGCTGGGCATCCTGTCGAACGGCAACCCCGAAATGCTCGACATCTCGGTGAAGAGTGCCGGCATGAACGGCCTGTTCGACCACGTGCTTTCGGTCGATGCCGTCCGCCAGTACAAGACTGCCCCCGCGGCTTACGCGCTCGGCCCGGCGGCGCTGGATGTCCCGGCACAGGACATCCTCTTCGTTTCATCGAACTGCTGGGACGCCTGCGGCGCCACCTGGTACGGCTACACCACTTTCTGGATCAACCGTGCCGGCCACCCGGCGGAGCGCCTCGACGTGGCGCCCACGGGCACCGGACACGACATGAACGACCTGCTCGACTTCGTCCGCGCCAGCGGCGTGGCGGTCTGAAGCGGGGCCTCCTCTCACCAAGCTATCTAGATAAGGAGAAGACTGATGGCACTCACGCTGCCTGCGGGCATGAAGATTACCGGCGAGATCCTGCCGGCCTACGAAGACATCCTGACGCCGGAAGCCCTGGCGCTGGTCGACAAGCTCCACCGCGCCTTCGAGTCGCGCCGCCAGGAACTGCTGGCCGCGCGCGTGGTGCGCGCCAAGCGCCTCGACGCCGGCGAGCGTCCCGATTTCCTGGCCGAGACCAAGTCCATCCGCGAAGGCGACTGGAAGGTTGCACCGGTGCCGAAGGCGCTGGAATGCCGCCGCGTGGAAATCACCGGCCCGGTCGAGGCCAAGATGGTCATCAACGCCTTCAACTCGGGCGCTGACAGCTACATGACCGACTTCGAGGACTCGAACACCCCGAACTGGCACAACCAGCTGCAAGGCCAGGTCAACCTGAAGGCCGCCGTGCGCCGCACGCTGACCCTCGAGTCCAACGGCAAGCAGTACAAGCTGAACGACAAGATCGCCACGTTGCAGGTCCGTCCGCGCGGCTGGCACCTGGACGAGAAGCACGTCACCATCGACGGCAAGCGCGTCTCGGGCGGCATCTTCGACTTCGCGCTGTTCCTGTTCCACAACGCCAAGGAGCAGATCGCCCGCGGCGCCGGCCCGTTCTTCTACCTGCCGAAGATGGAGAGCCACCTCGAAGCGCGCCTGTGGAACG
>Ga0160472_100295_pt1 | contig 51611 bp, 47 predicted proteins | sample HID1973M_E11MG_FD_108267 | JGI IMG/M metagenome (GOLD analysis project Ga0160472, IMG submission 108267) | Enriched mosquito-associated microbial communities from UW Madison campus, WI, USA - HID1973M_E11 MG | ecosystem: Host-associated > Arthropoda: Insects > Digestive system > Unclassified ... | reverse complement strand
GAGTTCATCCCAGAGCGGATCAAGCTCCTGCAGCGCCGTGCAGACCTCGGCCTCGGTGATCGTCTCATCCCGATCGCGGATGGCGCGCATGGTCCCGGCCACGATCTCGGGCTGCCGGAACACCGCGCGCAGCTGCCCGATCACCGCCGCCTCGATCTCGCCGGCCGGAACCCGACCGATGGGGCAGGCCCCTGCCCCGCGCGCCAACACGCTCTGGCTGACATAATAGCGATAGAGCCGCGCACCCTTGCGGGTGTGGCTCGGCGAGAATGCCGCACCATCGGGACCGAAGATCAGCCCCTTCAGCAAGGCCGGTGTGCCCGCCCGGGTGCGGGCGGCGCGCTTGCGCGGGCTTACCTGCAGGATGGCATGCACGCGGTCCCATGCCCCCTGCCCGATGATGGCGGCATGCTCGCCGGGATAGCTCTCGCCCTTGTGCACCGCCTCGCCGAGATAGGCCCGGTTGTTCAGCATCCGGTAGATGTACTTCTTGTCGAGGGGGTTGCCACGCGCGGTGCGCAGACCCCGCAGTGCCACCTCGCGGGCGAGCATGGTGCCGGATCCCAGTTCGGCAAATCGGTCGAAAATCCAGCGCACCTCGGCCGCCCTCTCCTCCTCGACGAGGAGCTTGCGGTCGGCGACGCGGTAGCCATAGGGCGGCACGCCACCCATCCACATGCCGCGCATCCGCGAGGCCCGGACCTTGTCGCGGATGCGCTCCGCCGTCACCTCGCGTTCGAACTGGGCGAAGCTCAGCAGGATGTTCAGCGTCAGCCGGCCCATCGAGGTCGTGGTGTTGAAGCTCTGCGTGACCGAGATGAAGGTCACCCCGTTGCGGTCGAAGATCTCGACCAGCTTCGAGAAATCCATCAGCGACCGCGAGAGCCGGTCGATCTTGTAGACCACCACGACATCAACCAGCCCGTCCTCGATATCGGTGAGCAGTCGCGTCAGCCCGGGCCGGTCGAGCGTGCCGCCCGAGATGCCGCCATCATCGTAGCGTTCGCGCAGCGCCACCCAGCCCTCGGAGCGCTGGCTGGCGACATAGGCCTCGCACGCCTCCCGCTGGGCGTCGAGGCTGTTGAACTCCTGCTCCAGCCCCTCCTCCGAGGATTTCCGGGTATAGATGGCGCAGCGCAGCTTGCGGGGAACCGGCCTGGTCATGCCGGTTTCCCGCGTTGGTTCTTCAGTCCGAAGAACAGCCAGCCGTTCCAGCGCGTGCCGGTGATGGCGCGGGCAATGGCCGAGAGCGAGCGGTAGGGCCGACCCTGCCATTCGTAGCCGTCCTGCGTGACGCTCACGACATGCTCGGCGCCCTGCCACTCGCGGATGAGGCGGGTGCCGGTGATCGGCTTGAGACCGGCGCGGGCACGCCCCCTGCCCGCGCCGCCATTGGCGAAGGCCTCGCCCAGATCCTCGAGCCGGCGCAGCGTCGCCGGCGCGAGACCGCCATGGGTCAGCTCCTGGATGCGGTAGGCCAGCCGCGCCTCGATGTAGCGACGGCTGAACGAGGGCGGCGCGCTGTCGTGGAGGTCCACCCATTGGCTCTTCAGCTCGGCCATGGGCGCGGTTTTCAACGCGGCGAGACGTGAAAGCATGTTGTCATCTGATTTCATGAAAGAATCTCCGTTTGGCCTGATGACTAACGCTCTGTTCGACGCGGCTGTGTAGTCGGAAATCCGGATGGCACGGCAACTGTCTCCGCGTTGTCGCACTGGCGGGCGCGAAGGCGGAGGAGGCCCACCCCGAGCAGAAGGCAGATCTCCTGCCGCCGCTCCTTGGCCGACATCTGCGCCGCCGGGACGGCGTTGGCACCGCGGGTCATTTCAGACACCCGCTCGCCGACAAGCCAAGGGTGCGGGCACATCGGGCAAGAACGCGCAATTGGCTCAGGAACCTAAAACCACGTACCGCACGTCCGCGGAGCGCAACAAACATGGTTTGCGACGACCCGCGGCGGGTGCGGGCACATGGTGCGAGCACAAAAAAAACGTCTGCAACTGGCATTTTTGCGGGACTACGCCCACCGCATACAAAGATGCGGCGGAAGGACCCAAGGGGCGCGGTCGCGGTGCCCCGCAACCGAAAGCCGGCAACGACCGAAACAACGAACAGCAAAGTCAACATCAGCTTTAGCACTAGCATTAGCATTAGCATCGCTATTCGCCCCCAACCGGAACAGTCTCGTGCGTCAGAAGGCCCGGGAGCCCAGACATTTTCTCTGCAGTGACGCCGTCCTCCTTTGCGGCTTCGCCCTCGTTACCTAAGCCGGGGCACGGCATCGCTCCGGCCACCCGCCGAGCCTCGCTCTCGATCGCTTCAAGAAAAAACTCCCACGACCTGATCAGTGGGATTGTCGGATCGGATGCCGCCATCTTGCGCAACGCCGGGAGAATATGGAGATAAAGATCGTTGATCGACAGAATGTCTGCGAGTTGTCGGTAATCTTTCCTAAGCCTCTCGCTGTTGCCTTCCGTAGCCCAAGGGCCAAGAGCGGTCAGACAGACTTCTATAGCTTCTTTCCTCACAGAAGTAGTTTCATAATTGGTTTCACTATTATGCTCGGCAAGATTTTCCTCCGCCGCCGGAAAATCTTTCCCCTGCCAACCATGCTTTTGCCGGGTCTCTAATGTCTCCCTGACTGACGCGCCAAGCGTTCCGTGACCCTCATGAGGGATCAGTTGGCGACCGGGCCAAGCGAAGAGATGATAGGCGTTGGACGTCTGCCGTCCACCCAGGCTCTGGCCGATCCGGCGCACGATCCCGAAGTGCACGAGGACCTTCAGATGATTGCGTATGCTCCGCGTCGTGCAACACACTTCACGCGCGATGGCTTCCTGCTTGTACCAGGACACGCCATAGCTGTCGCTGTACTTGGCGAGGAAGATCAGCAACGCCTTGGCTCCCGCGGGCAGCCCTTCGATCGCCGACGCCCAGTTCATGGCAGCCCTATTTGCGTAATTTTTTTGCTTACTCATCCGCAGATGGGTGGGACGCAACATATCAACCCCACTTCCGCATGCGCGAAGCAAAGAGGGCAGCACCATCCCGTCGGTTCCAGAATGCCCGTCCCGGCTCCATGCCATTCGGCGTCGGGACGAATTCGCCTTGGAAGGAGAATAACTCCACCATTCGGACATTCAAAGGCCATGCCTTCAATCGCGGAAGGCACATCACTTCATGTTTCATTCGATTTCTCATGTAGGTGTTTTCAAACGGCATCCTGGGGGCCGCTCGTGCAATGCCAAACCCACGCCCAACTTGAGGCCGTGGCTTCCTCAATTTTTTGCAAACAACACCGTCCGGGGATATCTCCCTGGACATCAAATACTGGTGCACTCGATCACGAGCGCAATATTCTTTGCAGCTACCCGACCAGAAATGTCTTGGCTTTCTCGTGCCGAGGTTTGGGGCTGCCAATAGGGACCTAACCGATATGCACCCCGTCCCTTGGTGCAGATGGTAACAATTCACCAACATACCGTTGTAAACGGCTGTCCGGTTTTGGTTGGTCTATCTTCCTCCAATCGACTGATTCGAAACTATCTCTTGAACGCACTTCTGAATAGATAATCATCGGGGTTCTAAGCAAGGCGTTAGTGCACATCACGTGGCGAAAGACGACGCGAGCGCTTACGCTGGATGGTTCCTCGCCGCCAAAACCGCACCAAGCCGGTAGAATCTATTCTGGTCGATTTTAACCGTATCAGGTACCGAGGTCTTCTTGCTCGATGCGGCAGGCAAACAGGTTTCGCGCAACTCCGCCGAGATCATTGAACGCATCAATCGGGTCGCAGAGCGCATGGCGCGCTCGTCCCCTCCTCAGCTTGCTTTCCCCGGCACGCCGGATAGCGCACGCAGCCGAGGAACCGCCCGTATCGCCCGCGGCGTTCGACCAGCCAGCCATCGCTGCATTTCGGACAGATCGGATAGCTGGCGCCGCAGTCACATCGGGTCTCCGTTGTTCCACCTGAGCGACGTGGCAGGGTTGTGCCACATGACGGACAGCCCGGGAGCAGGTTTCCGCAATGCTGGACATGCTCGCAGCGATACCAGATGCGACCGTCCTTCCCTGTAACGCCGAGCAATCGTCCACCGCATTCACCGCAGACATGGGCATTCGCTTCCGCGCCCAGCGCCGCTGCAATGCCGTAGGCGGGATCCTCTCGAAGCTCAGTGACAAATGACGACGGTCGCGCATTCGAGGCCAGGATCGTAAGGGTTTGGCGCGCGCGCGTCATGGCGACATACATCACGCGCCGCTCTTCCGCATTCTGGAAGACTTCTTCCTCGGGCGAGACCAGAGACAAGAGGGGATCGTCGACGATCTCGGAGGGAAATCCTGACCTGCCGCTGTCAGCGTTCAACAGGATGACATGATCGGCCTCGAGGCCCTTTGACGCATGGATGGTTTTGAAACTGATGCCCAGCTGGGGGAAGTGGTGCTTGAGACCAAGCATGTCGGGTTCCAAGAATCGATACCGTCCGAGCAGAAGCACACTTGCCGGCTGTGACCTCCCTTCAAGCTTGGTGGCTATTGCCGCGAGTACGCTGAAGAGCCTCTGCTCATCCTCGCCTTTCGAGACGGTCACGATCCTGATCGCCGGTTCTGTTGCTGTCCCGGCGGGGACAATCCTTTTGTCGATCTGTGCTGGATTGCGAAGGACAAAGGTCCTGGCCGCATACGCTATCTGGTCGATCGACCGGAAGGTGCGGCCAAGATCTACCGTTCGGTACACACCAGTCTCCCCGTTAAAGCTGCCGCCAAACTCATCCCCGAAATGGCGCATCAGATGGATGTCGGACCCGGCAAAGCGGAAGATCGACTGCCAGTCATCGCCCACTGCAAAGACGCGCACATCGGGGTGCTGGGCCTTCAGTGCCTTCACCAGACGGGCACGGCTTTGCGAGATGTCCTGGAACTCGTCGACAAGGATGTGGCGGAACGGGCTGACATAGCGGTCGGTCTCGACATACCGCGCGGCGCGCAGGATCATGTCCTCGAAGTCGATCCTGCCGGAAAGGCGCTTCTGGTATTCCTCGAAGACCGGCGCGAAGACGTCGAGAAAGGCGTTGGCCCGCCTGCCCAGCTTCATGCTTTCCGACTTCGCTTCACAATCATCCAGAGTATAGCCACCACTCTTGAACTTGCGGAGAAAGGTTCCAAGCAGCTTAGAGAAGTCATCGACCTGCTTCAGCTCGACGATACGGTCATAGATCGTGTTGGCCGGGAGAGGGTTCAGCGTGACGTATGGTGCCAGCTTCTCGGCAAGGCCGGTCAGAAGGCGCCCCTCCTGCCGTTCGTAGCTGTAGGTCTCGATCAGGTTTGTCTCGTTCTCAGCGTGGATCTGCCGTTTCCATTCCATACCAGCGAGATACTCGTCGCGGTCGACGAACGGCGCGGTGACCAGCCGCTCGCGGCCGTCAGCCGTCTTCTGGCGCCGCACCCCGAAATGTTCTATGTAGATGCCGCTTTCGGTCAGCCGGAAATCCGGCTGGTAATCGCGTCTGCCGGTTTTCGGGATCTTGTGCTCGTAGAGAGGCTCGTACTCGTAGGCGACGCCATTTTCATAGAGCCAGTTGGCGATCTGAAGTTCTTCGTAGCTCTTGACCTTTTCTCCCTGCAGCGTGCGCAGGTCCTGAGCTTCCATGTGGGTGTAGAACTCGTGCTTGGTCTTGAAGTCCCATTCGGTCTTCGGCTCGACCAGGAAATGTGCAAACCACTGAATGATCGCCTTCGACACGTCCGTCAGCCGGTGGACAAGGTCCTTCAGGATCTGCTTGATCAGATTGGTGAAGGCGATGTCGTCGGTGGCGTGGTCGGCCAGGGCGGGCTTTGAACCTTCCACGATACCGATGATGTCATAGGCAATCGCGTGGAAGGTCCGCGCCACGATAGGCACCCCGGATCGGGCCTCTACGCGCTCCGACATCTCTTCTGCCGCATTCTTCGCGAAGGCCAGGAGCAGGATTTCCTCTGGCCGCCGTATCCCTGCCCTGACCAGAAAGGCCGCCTTGGCGGTGATGACGCTGGTCTTGCCAGATCCCGCGCCGGCCAGAACGAGGGTCGCATCCTCGTCCACGACTACGGAAAGCCGCTGTTCCGGTGTCAGCGGCTTGCTCTCGATGGTATCGAAGAACTCATTCCAGCGATCCAGTTCGGCGGTAACGAAGGCGGCGATGCCATTGGCCCGTGCCGTGCGCGGATCTGCGACGAACTTTCGGATAGGTGCAATGCGCTCGACCATCTCTGGACCGATGGCCTCGTCTTGCAGCTTCGAGAGGAGCGAAGCATCCAAGGCCCTGGCGTCGTCGAGCAGAGGCGCCGTCTGACACGCGGCCGGATACCGCAGAGGTGCGCCCAGCGCATTGACGCCTGCAACGATCCTCTCCAGACGCGCCGCTTCCTTATCGAGCGCCGAAAGGTTGAACCGGATCCAAGTCTCCTTCACATCTTCGGAGAATACCCGGGCAGCAAGGGGGTCCACGCCCTTCAGCACGACATCGTCATGGTCCTTCAGTCTCATGGTGACGGCCGTTCCTAGTATCCCTTTCCGAAGAGCCGGCGGACTTACCAAAGATCGCAGGGACACGGAGGCGATGTTGTCTCGCCGCGTGATCCTGATGTGGCCCCCGTCAATCTGGATGGCACGAACCGATCTGCCAAAAGGATTAACCAAGAAACCGAGCAAGGGGCGTTGCGACAATCGCATCAATAGACCGAGCCTTCGTTACACCACTGATCGCCTTGCGGCGGCCACGGCGCGTGCACAACGATACCAATGCCCCACACGGCAAACGGAACGGCATGGTAAACCCTGTCACTCTAGCTCATCGGGCAGCCGGATCAATTCGTCCGCGACCACGCATCTAGCTCCAGGCTCCCTCGCCGGTCCCGCCCTCCCCCTGACGCGCGGGCGGTGGCGATCTCGGACGCGAGGTCCGCGCCCAGCGCTGAGGCAAGGTCAGGAGTATTCACCTGTCTCTCCTCCCCCGCAGGAGAAGAGCTTTGCAGTACTTAGAGATCAACCGAGCGCCGCCTTGCCAAAGAACATCATCGCTGCAACGCCTGCCAGAACCAGCATCAGACTGAACTGCAGGGACGATGCCTCGGCCACGAAGCCGATCAGTGCGGGACCGAGTAGAATGCCCGCATAGCCCATTGTCAGCACTCGGGACAGCGAACGCCCGCCGTCGGCGGCACCGAGGCGACCCGCGGTCGAGAAGATCAGCGGAATTATGTTCGACATGCCCAGCCCGCAGAAGATCAGCGCCACAAAAGCGGCAATGACACTGTCCGATAGCAAGAAGCCCGCAAGCGAGACCGTCACCAGCGCCGTCCCCAGCGCAAAGAGCCGCAACGGACCCAGGACCTGATTGACGCGGTCGCCGACCAGCCGTCCCATCAGCATGGCTGCAGCAAAGACACCATAACCCGCCGCCCCCGTACTTTCCGTCGTTCCCAATACGCGCACCAGATAGACGGCAGACCAGTCCATGATCGCACCCTCGGCTAGAAAGATCACGAAGGCGAGCAGCCCGAGCCGCAACGCGCTCAGACCGGACTTCGCGGCCGCGGACCGGTGGTCATGGGTAGCGTTGTGGTCGGACACGGGCGACGTGCGCAGGAATGCCGCGGCGGCGATCGCGAGAATGACGCAGCCTGCGCCCAGGAGGATTGAGGGACTCTCTATCCCGCCCCGCGCCAACGCTGCATACGCCATGGCCCCCGCCAGCGTGCCGCCGCTGAACATGGCGTGAAGTGTGGACATGATCGGCCGCTTGGCCCGCGCCTCAAGATCGGCGGCATGACTGTTCATCGAGACATCTAGCGCGCCGAAGGCCGCGCCGCACAACCCCGCGATCACCATCGCCACGCCGAACTGGGCGGCCGTGGCGACCAAGGCAATCCCCATTCCGAAGAGGCCGACCGCAAGTGCGGCTAGGCGCGCGGCCCCGATGCGCGCGATCATCTGCGGCGTGCGGTTCATCGCGAGGATGGCGCCCGCCGCGAAGCATAGGAGTACCATGCCGATGCCGCTTTCATCCAGCGCCGCGCGACGACCCAGCGCGGGCAGGTTAGCGCCCCAGGTGCCGATGCCGAAGCCACCGGCAAGAAAGCACGCGCCAAGAGTGATCCGCGCCGTTGGATACCCAGTCAAATTCTGTGCCTCACTGGATCAGATCTTCAAACAGTCTCTTCATTTCGGCAGCCACCCGGAAACTGTCGTCCTGATGCTGCCTGCGGCAGAAAAGCTCGCCGCTCCACCACCCGACATAGCCGGTTGATTTCACCGCATCCACCCAGTCACGCAGGTTCAGCACGCCCTCGCCGGTCGCCACGTCGCGCAGCACACCTTCATCCGGAATGCCGCCTAGATGGGGAAGCGAGTCGCACAGATGAACGCCGTAGATCAGGTCCCTGTCGATCAACGCCACATCTTCCGGCGTGTCGCCCGACGCGTAGCAGTGCCAGAAATCGACCACCATTTTCAGGTTCGGCCGCCCGGCACGGTCAAGGAGTTCCAGCTGGTCCGCTATCCTGTTCAACGGGCACCATGCCAGCGCCTCGAAATAAAGGATCAGCCCCTTTTCCGCCGCCATGTCTGAAAGGCGGGCAAGATTGGCGGCGGTGATGCGCATCTGCTCGTCGCGGGTCAGTCCAAGGACGCCGCGATAACCATCGACCGCCTGCCCCGCCCCATGGGCACGAATTGTCGCGAGCGACACCGGCCCGGTGATCGCCTGCACCCCCTTTGCCCCGGCGATTTCTGCAAGACGGAAGAGGGCTGCCGCATCCTGCATCAGTGTCGCCTGATCCGCGCCATGCCGCTCGATGTCGAGGAGAAAGCCGATGCCCGGGATGTGGAACGGGCGCAGGCGCTCGGCGAGATCCGCCTCGGACCAGCCCGCGGCGAGGAAGGCGCGCATCTTGGCCGCCGAAAGCTCAATCCCGTCATAGCCCAGATCGCTCGCCAGCTTCAGGTCCATGGCCATGGTCGCGTCCCGTGCAACCAGGGAATGGAGGACAATTTTTTGGTCTGATGCGGTCACGATGGCCTCCTTTGCTATGCCTCGGGCAAGTCTCTGCCGCGCGCTCGGCGCGGGCAATTTCGCAGCATCGTGAATAGTGACGCATTCTGGCGCAATCCAAGCATCTGTCTGCGTCAGGACAATTGGGCTTGCGAAATTGCGCCAAGCCCCCCGCATCCGCTTAACTCCGGAACCAGAGCGAAAGGTGCGTAAGAATGATTGAGGCGGATTACATCATCGTGGGCGGCGGATCGGCCGGTTGCGTCATGGCCTCGCGCCTCAGCGAGGATCTTGATGCGCGGGTCGTCCTTCTCGAGGAAGGGCCGCGCGACCGCAACCCCTACATCCATATTCCCGGCGCCTATTACAAGACGGCGCAAGGCCCCCTCCTGAAGCGCATGCCGTGGGAACCGACAGACGCCCAGAACCGCGAGGAACAGCCGACGATGGTGCAGGCCAGCGTGCTGGGCGGCGGCTCCTCGGTCAATGCGATGATCTATATCCGTGGCAATCCCGACGATTACGCCATGTGGGAGAGCCTTGGCGCGACCGGCTGGGGCTATGGCGATGTCCTGCCCTATTTCCGCAAGGCCGAGGCGAACAACCGCTTCTGCAACGAGGCGCATGGCATCGACGGGCCGCTTGGCGTCTCGGACATTGACCACATCCACCCGCTGACCCGTGCGTGGCTACAGGCCTGCCAGCAAAAAGGACTGCCGCTGAACCCGGACTTCAACTCGGGCGATCAGGCGGGCTGCGGGCTTTACCAGATCACGGCGCGCGACGGACGGCGCAGCAGCGCGGCGGTGGCTTATCTGAAGCCCGCGAGGAAGCGGCGGAACCTGACGGTCACGACCGGGGCAAGAGTCCAGCGCATCCTGATCGAAAAGGGCCGCGCGGTGGGCGTCGAGTATGTCACGGGAGGCAAGGTCCGGACCATCCGCGCGCGACGCGAGGTCATCCTGTCGGCCGGTGCGATCAACACGCCAAAGCTTCTGATGCTGTCGGGGATAGGGCCTGCCGAGGAACTCCGCCGCCACGGCATTGCGGTTACCCATGACCTGCCCGGCGTGGGCCAGAACCTTCAGGACCATATCGAGATCTCGCTGATCTACCAGTTGAACGGACCCCACAGCTACGACAAGTACAAGAAGCCACATTGGAAGGCACTGGCGGGCCTCAACTATCTGCTGTTCAAAGGCGGCCCGGCCGCGTCGAACCTGATCGAGGGTGGCGCCTTCTGGTGGGCCGATCGCGCCGAAAAGCGTCCCGACATGCAGTATTTCATGGTCGTGGGCGCGGGGATCGAGGAAGGGGTCGAGGCGGTGCCTGGCGGCAATGGCTGCACCATCAACCTCGGCCAGATCCGCCCGCGCTCGCGCGGGGAGGTGCGGCTGACCAGCGCCGACCCGGCGATGCATCCGCGCGTGATCCCGAATTATTTCGGCGATCCCCATGATCTGGAAACGATCACCGACGGCACGCTTTTCGCGCTGGAGGTGATGGAGCAATCCGCCATCAGCCGCTATGTCGCGCGCCGCCAACTGCCCGAGGCGGGCTCCAGCACCCGCGAGCAGGTGCGCCGGTTCTGCCAGACTGCGGCCCATGCCGCCCTGCATCCGGCGGGCACCTGCCGCGCGGGCCGCGACGACATGGCCGTGGTTGATCCCGAACTGCGCGTCCACGGCATCGACGGGCTGCGTGTCGCCGATGCCTCGATCATGCCGACGCTGATCTCGGGCAATCCCAATGCGGTCTGCATCATGATCGGTGAAAAGCTCGCCGACATGATGCGCCGCGCCTGATCCCAACGAGGAGTGAGCACATGACCCTGAGACTGGCGGCCTTTGGCCTTGCGGCACTGTCGGCCACCATGGCCGTAGCGGGCGAAGAAGCGGTGATCGTGGAGCGGGCCGAGAAGCGGATCACGGGCATCCTGAACCGGCCTGACGGCATCGAGAACCCACCCGTCGTGCTGATGCTGCACGGCTTCACCGGCTCGAAGAACGAATTCACCGTCGCCGGAACCGAGACAGGCCTTTTCACCCTGATGGCAGAGGAACTTGCCAAGGCTGGGATTGCCTCGCTCCGGATCGATTTCGCCGGATCGGGCGAAAGCTCGGGGGCGTGGAAGGAGACGACATTCTCGGGACAGATCGCCGATGCGGTCGATGCCTTCGATTATCTTCAGACCATGCCGGGTGTCGATGCCCACCGCATCGGCATATTGGGCTATAGTCAGGGCGGGCTGGTCGGCGCGCATCTGGCCGCCGCCCGCCCCGAGACGCGTGCGGCGGTGCTCTGGGCACCTGTCGCCAATCCGATGGCGACCTATGCGACCATCATGGGCGCAGACAAGCTGGCCGAGGGCCTTGCCGCCGCCAGCGACCAGCCCGTCACCGCCAGCCTGTCATGGGGTGGAGAGACCACGCTGAATGGTGCCTTCTTCCACGAATTGCCAGAGGCCTCGGCGGCGGGGGCGCTTGCATCATATTCCGGCCCTCTCCGAGTGATCGCCGGTCGGAACGAGACCATCGTTGCCCCGCAACCCTATGCTGCGCAGCAATTGCTGCGCTATCACACGGGAACCGAGGACCTCGTCCTTCTCGAATCCGACCATGATTTCGGGGCCGGGGCATCGGACGCGCTGGTCCGGGCCGAGCTTGCGCCGCAGACCGTCGAATGGTTCAGGGACAATCTGTGACGGGGAGCGGACCTGCGCCGGGTCCGTTCCACAATAAGACCGAGATCTTGATCAGGCCGCCGTCAGGGCGGCGACCACCGCCCCGAAACAATCCGCCCCCATCCAGCACGGTCCGGCCCATCGGATGGGTCCGACGCAATGCGTGACAGGGTGCGGGTCCTGCGGGGATCCGCTTCCCGTCAGACCGTGATCTCGATCAGGGTGCCGTCGGGGGTCGTGATTGTCGCCTCGAAATAGCCGTCCCCGGTCCAGCGCGGCCCCGAGAGCAAAAGCCCCATCGCGGCAAAGTCCCCGGCCTTGTCGCGAACGGCCTGCTCGCTGCCAAGGGCAAGGGCGACATGCGCCCAGCCCTCGGCCTCGGGCGGGGCCGCCGCGATCCAAGGGCCGGTCATCAACTCGATCCGCGCCCCTTCGGGCAGGTTCAGGAAGACCGAGCGGAAGCCCGGCCGGTTGCCGCTGGCATATTCGGACGACGCCGTGGCGCCGAAATGCCGGCACCAGAATTCGGCCGCGCCTGACAGATCGCGGGTCCATAGCGCGACATGCTCGATCCGCATCGCTCAGATCCCGGTACTGTCGGCAAGGGCGCGGACGCGGGCGGCGGCATCGGCCAGGCGTGCCTTGGGCAGGATGCCGTCCTCCACGGCGGCGACGATGCGCGCGCGGATGTCCAGAAGGTCGTTCGCGGCCGAAAGGAGCAGCAGGTCGGAGCCCGCCGCTAGTGCCGCCACTGCAGCGCTCGCCACGTTACGCTCGCCCCGCAAGGTGCCGATGGCATCCAGATCGTCGCTGACCACCAGCCCGGCAAATCCCATCCCGCGCAGCGCGGCAATGGTCGGGGCGGAAAGCGAGGATGGCATGACCGGGTCCATTCCCGGCACCAGCGCAGGACCGGTCATCATCGCCCGCGCCCCAGCATCGATGGCTGCACGCATCGGGATCATTCCCGGTGCCAGATCCCCGGCCCCGCCGCTGACTGTCGCGACCTCGATAGCCGGGTCGCCGTCGATGTCGTGATGGCCGGGGAAATGCTTGGCGCAGGCAATGACGCCCGCCTTCTCGACACCCCGGATAAAGGCCGCAGCGATACGCGCAACCTGATCCGGATCGGAGCCAAGCGTTCGGCCCGCGAGCCACGGATTGCGGCCCGTCACCACGTCCAGCACCGGGGACAAAAACATCGTAACCCCCATCCCGCGCGCAGCAGCGGCGATGTCGAAGGAGATGCGCTCGACATCGCCCGAGGATACCGCGTTCAGATCCTCAGGCAGGGTGTCGACCAGCCCGTGCAGCCGGCAGATGCCCGCGGGCTCCTGATCCAGCGCGATCAGCGCGGGTCCGGCGCGGCGAAGGATCTGTTGCGTCAGATTGCGAATGTCATCGGCGGTCTCGGCTGCGCGGCGTTCAGCGGACATGGCACGGCCGACATATTCGGCGCGCGTCTCGCCGATCAGAAAGGCGCGCCCGCCCTCGTCGAGAAACCGGGCCAGAGGATCGGTCATCGCGAGGTTCTCGATAGCGGGCAACAGGACGGCGAAAGCGTCCGAACTTGGGTTCGTCATGGGTTTTCCGTGGCAGAGGTGAGCGGGCCGAGCCCGTGGTGACGCAAAGCCTCGTCCAGCACCATTCCTTCGGCGACGGATGAGGCGATGGCCGCGGCGACCTCGGGGCCGACCATGGTCGTCAGCCCCGCGATCAGCGTTTGTGGGTCCGAGAGATGCGCGGCGCAGGCGGCAGGATCGGGGCGGATGCCATCGACGCAGCGCCGGGCAAGGATGCGGGCCGCATTGGTGATCATGCCGATGCTGGTCAGCAAGCAATGCGCAATCAGCGGCTCGAAGGGGTTGCGCTGCAACTGTCCGGCCTGTGCTGCCATGCCGACCGAAACATCCGCCCCCGCGACATGGAACGCGACCTGATTGATCATCTCGGGGATGACCGGGTTCATCTTGCCCTCGACGACCGGCGAGCCGTGCTGCACCGCAGGCAGCAGAATTTCACCCAATCCCCCGCGCGGACCGCAGGAAAGCAGGCGCAGATCGCTGGCGATCTTGGACATGGTCACCGCGACACCCCGCAGCATGGCCGAGAACTGCACCAGGTCCGCGGTGTTCCATGCGGCCGAGACCAGATCCTCGGCCCGGCGCAGCGGCAATTCGGTCAGGCGCTGCAACTCGGTAATCACCGCATCGGCGAATTCGGGCTGGGCGGTCAGGCCGCTGCCGACCATCGTGCCGCCAAGGTTCAGCCCGGCCAGCGCCTGCGAGGCGGGCCAGATCCGCGCGCCCTCCTGCCTGAGCGAGCTGGCAAATGCAGCGAATTCCTCGCCCAGCGTCATCGGCACGGCGTCCTGCAGATGGGTGCGGGCGAGCTTCAGGATGCCCGCGAATTCCTGTCCCTTGGCGGCGAAGGCATCGGCGAGATCCCGGATAGCCGCCTCCAGCCCGGGTGCTGCCTGCATCAAGGCGATGCGCAACGCGGTGGCATGCACATCCGTCGTCGATTGCGACCGGTTCACGTCGCGGACCGGGTTCAGATGTTCGTACTGGCCGCAGGCATGGCCCATCAGCTCAAGCCCGCGATTGGCGATCACCTCGTTCATGTTCATATGGCTCGAGGTGCCGCCGCCGCCCTGAAAGACATCGACGATGAACTGGCCGGCATGCTGGCCTGCCATCAGCTCGTCACAGACCCGGCCGATCACCTCGGCCTTGCGCGCCGAAAGCTTGCCGAGGCGATGATTGGCCATCGCCGCAGCTTTCTTGGTAAGGGCCATGGCATGGATCAGCGGCGCAAGCGCTTCGATCTGCATACCCGAGACGGGAAAGTTTTCCGAGGCCCGCAGCGTGTTGATGCCGTAAAGCGCCTCGCCCGGCAGCTTGCGGCTGCCCAGCTCGTCCGTCTCGGTCCGGGTCCATGATCCGCCGGAGATCATCGCGAGACTCGTCAGCCCTGCGGGTGCAGTTCGACCGCGAGCCAGACCGAGTCGGTGTCGGCATAGTAGCGGTGCCAGGGATAGGTCCATTCATTCCGGCCGGTGACACGGCAGAACGGGTCGTGCGAATAGCCGATCGGCATCACCACATCCTCGTAAAGGGTCGCGGCATCGCGTTCGCGGAACTTCTGCATGCGGCCAAGCCCGTGGATCTGGGTATGAACCTCGAGGAAGGGATGCTCGTTATGGATGAAGCAATCGGTATCGCCCGGCGACCACCACAGGTTCAGCTTCAATTCGAACTGCTGCGGCGCCTCGGGGGTCTTGCGCTCATTGGTGAAGACATGGGCATCGGTCGTCACCACGCCGATGCTGTCCTGCGCCGAGATGAACAGCGGGGTATCACGCGGAAAGCTCTTGATCCGATTGCCGAGCCAGTCCCAGCCGCGGAACATGCAGCCACCGAGGTTGGTGGGTTGAAGCACTTTGATGATCGCTGCGCGCTCGGCCGATCTGATCGTGCCTCCGCGCAGCCAGGTCGATTTCCACGCCGGAACGATGGCCGGATGGTCGGAGCCGGTCACCATGGGCTCGGGGCTCAGGTTGATGACGACAGCATCCTCGACAGCAAAATCGCGGGCATTTTCAACAAGTTTCGCCAAAATGAAGTCATCGGCAAAGGCTAGGTCTCGAGTCTGGTTGTGCATGGCGGGTGCCTTGATCGGGTTCTGTTGCACCCAAGACAGCACGGAACCATGGCGCAAACCATTGCGCGACAGACGTAAAACTGACGCAGACTGACGCGGAAAAATCCGCCGCGCGCGTCAGGCCGGTTTGATCATGTCGGGGCTTTCACCCAGATATTCACGCGCCTCGCGCGGGATCGAGGGGTCGTTCATGTCAAGCGTGGTCGTCGACTGCAATTCGGTCCGGCTGAGCAGCCCGGCCTTGCGATAGTGTAGAACGGCGCGCGTCGAGAACGGCTGACGGAACATGGTCGCCGCCACCCCGCTGACGATGCCGAACATGAAGCGTTTCGAACTGCGCTGCACATTCGAGAAGATGCCGAAGGTGAACTCGTTCCGCTGCACGGTCTCGAAATCGATGGTGAAGACCCTGTCCTCCACCGGGAAGGTGAAGCCGTGATACTTGAAGATGTATTCGGTCCGCGCCGGGTTGTCGTAGCTTGGGAAGCGCTCGATGTAATAGTGGTTCAGGAAATCGCCGTTCTGGAAGATGCAGAAGGCCGAGCGCAGGATCTTGCGCGAATAGATCGAGGAATACTGGTAGCGGTCATAGCAGCCGACATATTCCCCCATGTCGATCTTGGTCGAAACGGCGACCGTGTCCAGAAAGCGCACGACCTGCGGCGCGCGGCGCAGATGGTCCAGCACGTCGAAGAAATTGCCGTCGACCAGCGCGCGGAAATGCTCATGCTCGGCGAAAAGCACCTCGGGACCAAGGCCGAAGTAATTCGCGATGACGCGGATATTGCCTGATGAGGGCATGTGCCGCCCGGACAGATACTTGTTGAACTGCTGCCGGTTGATGCCGAGCTTGCGGCAGATTTGCGAGATCGAGCCCTGCCTGTCGCAGAGCAGCCGCAGATTGGCGGCGAAATTCGTCATCTTGTCGTCAGGTGCCGGAGTTTCGGTCATCGTCCAATGCCTTCGCACTCGGTGCGTCAGTTTGCGTCATGATTCATAGCGATGCGAAATTGCGACAAAATCGTCAAGCCCGCAGCATCGGGGAAATCGAAATCAGTCTTGCACCTGACCGAAATCGGTGCAGCCAACCAGACGGGGAATGCGATGAAACTTACCGGTGGCCAGGTCGTGGCAAGGGCGCTGAAGGACTATGGCGTGGAATATGTGGCAGGCGTTCCAGGCCACGGCATCTGGGCGCTTTTCGACGCCTTCCTGCAGGAAGGATCGGAAATCCCCTTCATTCAGGTGATGCACGAGCAAAGCGCGGTGCATATGGCGGACGGCTATTTCCGCGCCTCTGGGAAACCCATGGCCTGCTCGACCTCGGTCGGGCCGGGTGCGGCGAACACGATCATCGGGCTGGCCACGGCCTATTGCGACTCAACGGCGGTGTTCTACGTCTCGGGCTCGCCCCAGACATACATGCAGGGCCACGGCACCATGCAGGAACTGGAGCGCCAGCAGGACAACGCTTTTCCCCGTATCACCGAGCAGGTGACGAAACGCGCATGGCAGGCGCAATCGACCACCGCGCTGCCGACGATCATGCACCGCGCGTTCAACGAAATGCTGACCGGCCGCCCCGGCCCGGTCCATGTCGAGGTGCCGATGGATGTGCAGGTCGAGGCCGCAGATGTAATGATCCATCCGCTTGATAAGCGGATGCCGCTGGGCGTCGCCCATCCGGATCCCCGTGCCATTCAGGCGGCGGTCGACCTGCTCTTGAGCGCGCGGCGCCCGGTCATCGTCGCAGGCGGCGGTGCGATTACCGCCAACGCTTCTGCTGAACTCACCGCGCTTGCCGAACGGATCGGGGCTGCCGTCTCGATCACCTGGAACGGCAAGGGTGCGATTGCCGAGGACAACGACCTCTTCATCGGCGCGGTCGGACAGACCGGCACGACCTGCGGCAACAAGATCACCGCCGCCGCCGATGTGGTGATCTCGGTCGGCTGCCGCTTCACCGACTGGTCGGCCTCGTCCTATGCCAAGGGCGTCTCGTTCAGCTTCCCTCCCGGCAAGCTCATCCATATCGACCTCGACCCGCGCGAGATCGGCAAGACCTATCCGACCGAGGTTGGCATCGTCTCGGACGCAAAAATCGCGCTGGAACAGATCCTTGCCGCGATCCCGGCCGAGGATGGCGAAAAGCTGCGCGCACGGAACGCCGATTTCCATGCCGAGGTGGCTCAGGCCAAGGCCGAGTGGCGCGCACTGATCGAACCGCGCGAGACCAGCCGCGAGACGCCCTTCACCTCGCAGCGGCCGCTGCTGGCGCTGCGGAAGGTGCTGCCGCGCGACGGGATCGTCGTCGTCGGCTCGGGCAATACCCAAGGCTCGGTCAAGCAGAGCTTCCCGGTTTACCTGCCGCGCACCCATCTGACCTCGGGCTCCTACTCGCCGATGGGCTGGGCGGTTCCGGCGGCGATGGGCGCGAAACTTGCCTGCCCCGACAAGAAGGTCGTGGCGATTGTCGGGGACGGGGATTTCATGATGTCGCTGCCTGAAATGGGCACGGCGGTCATGAACGGGATCAACGTCGTGTTCCTCGTCCTGAACAATCAGGGCTACATGTCGATCCGCGGCGGGCAGCGCAAGTTCATGGGCCGCCATGTCGCTTCCGAGTTCAACCACCATGCCGGAAACGGCGAGCCCTATTCCGCCGACATCGCGGCTTCGGCCCGGGCCTTTGGCCTTGAGGCGTGGAAGGTCGAAAAGGACGAGGATCTTGAGCCGGCGTTGGAGGCGGCGCTGAAGACCGAAGGTCCGACGCTGGTCGAAGTGATCGTCTCGCGCGATGCGGCAGGACCCTTCGCGACCGGCTGGTGGGATTTCCCCTCGCCCGCCTACTACGAAAAGGAACAGGAGGCCTACTCCGAGATGCGCGCGAAAGAGCAGATGCTCTGACCCGTGCGGGGGCGGCCCACCTGCCCCCGGCTCTCCTTCACTTCCCCTTCCAGAATTCAGATCGGGTGGCCGCGCTGGCGCACCCCGTGAGGTAGATTTGCCATGATCCGGCATGTGAAGACCGCGCGCCTTAGCCAAGGCGACCAGACCGACCCGGCTGTCACCGAGGCCGTCGAAAAGCTGCTGGCACAGGTCGCGGAAGGCGGCGACAAGGCCGTCCGCGACCTCAGCATCAAATTCGACGGTCTCGACCGCGACAGTTACCGCCTGACGGATGCCGAGATCGCCGCCTGCATCGACGGGTTGACCCGGCAGGAGCGCCACGACCTCGACTTCGCGCAGGAGCAGATCCGCAACTTCGCTCAGGCGCAGCGCGACACCATGCTCGACCTTGAGGTTGAGACGCTACCGGGCGTCATCCTTGGCCACCGGAACGTGCCGATCCGGAATGTCGGCTGCTATGTTCCGGGGGGGAAATATCCGCTGCTCGCCTCGGCCCATATGACGGTGCTGACCGCCAAGGTCGCGGGCTGCGGGCGCGTCATCACCTGCGCCCCGCCGTTCAAGGGCAAGATCGCCGAAAAGATCGTCGCGGCGCAGGCATTGGCCGGCGCGGACGAGATCTATTGCCTCGGCGGTGTGCAGGCGATCGCCGCCATGGGCCTTGGCACCGAGAGCATCGAGCCGGTCGACATGCTGGCCGGTCCCGGCAATGCCTATGTGGCCGAGGCCAAACGCCTGCTGTTTGGCCGCGTGGGGATCGACCTGTTTGCTGGCCCGACCGAGACGCTGGTCATTGCCGATGACACGGTCGACGGTGAAATCTGCGCCACCGACCTGCTGGGTCAGGCCGAGCACGGCGCGAACTCTCCCGCCGTGATGATCACCAATTCCGAGAAACTGGCCCGCGACACGCTGGCCCAGATCGAGCGTCTGCTGGCCATCCTTCCAACCGCGGAGATCGCACGCAAGGCATGGGAGGATTACGGCGAGATCATCCTTTGCGACACGCTGGACGAAATGGTGGCCGAGGGCGACCGCATCGCTTCCGAACATGTTCAGGTGATGACTTCGGACCCGGATTACTTCCTGAACAACATGACCAACTACGGGGCCCTGTTCCTTGGTGCCCGCACGAATGTCGCTTTTGGCGACAAGGTCATCGGCACCAACCACACGCTGCCGACGCTGAAGGCCGCCCGCTATACCGGCGGACTCTGGGTCGGCAAGTTCCTGAAAACTTGCACCTATCAGAAGGTTCTGACCGACGAGGCCTCGGCCATGATCGGCGCCTATGCCTCGCGGCTCTGCCACATGGAGGGCTTCGTCGGCCATGCCGAGCAGGCCAATATCCGCGTCCGCCGCTATGGCAAGCGCAATGTCGGATACGGGGCTGCCGTCGATGCCTGATCCCATTTCATCCCGAGACGCGCGGAACGCCGCCGGGCTTTCTCATCTCATCCAACACGGAGAATCCACCATGAGAAAACTGTCTTCTGCCCTGATCGCCAGCACGCTGGCGTTGGCCGCCGCGCTGCCGGCGCGCGCCGAAACCAAGATCGAGGTGCTGCACCACTGGGTCTCGGAAAGCGAGGTCGCGGCGCTGAACACCATCCGCGAGGCGCTGGCCGCCAAAGGCTATGGCTGGCAGGACAGCGCGGTTGGCGGCATGTCCGGCGGCAATATGCAGCAGGCCCTGCGGTCGCGACTGGCTGCGGGCAACCCGCCCGGCGCGATGCAGTTCATCGGCTGGGAGGGCATCGACTGGTCGGCCGAGGGCGTGATGCGCGACCTGAACGATCTCGACAAGGCCAATGGCTGGCAGGCGACGATCGCGCCGCAGGTTCTGCCCTTTGTCAAGAATGGCGAGAACCTGATCGCAGTCCCGATCAACATGCATCGCCAGAACTGGGTCTGGGCCAACAAGGCCGCCTTCGACAAGGCCGGGATCGAACAGCCCAAGACCTGGGCCGAGCTGATCGCCGATGGCGAGAAGCTGAAGGCCGCGGGCATCATCCCCCTCGCGATTGGCGACGAGCCTTGGCAAATTCAGGTCGTCTTCGACGCTCTCGTCTCGGATATCGGCGGTCCGGATTTCTATCGCAAGGCGCTGGTCGATCTCGACCCCGAGGCGCTCAACTCGGACACGATGAAGCAGGTCTTCGACACGCTGCGTCAGGTGCGTGGCCTTGTCGACGACGGCTTCAACGGCCGCGACTGGGCGGTGGCGACCGGCATGGTGATCGACGGGCAGGCCGCGATGCAGGTCATGGGCGACTGGGCCAAGGGCGAGTTTCTGGCAAAGGGCCTGAAACCGGGCACCGATTTCCTGTGCTTTGCGACACCGTCGGAAACGCCCTCCTTCCAGTTCGTGATCGACAGCTTTGGTATGTTCAAGGTCTCGGACCCCGAAGTGTCAAAAGCGCAGGTGGCGCTGGCCGAGGTCGTCATGGATCCCAAGGTTCAGCATGACTTCAACCTGATCAAGGGTTCGATCCCGGCCCGCACCGATCTTGGCGTCGACGATTTCGACGATTGCGCCAAGAAGGGCTTCGAGGAGCGCGCGACGGCGATCGAAAGCAATGCGATGCTGGGCGGGGCGACACATGGCTTTGCGGCGCAGCCGCAATTCGCGGCCGTGTTCGGCGACGTCGCCGCCCAGTTCTTCGTCAACGAAATGTCCTCCGAGGACGCAGTGCAGTTGCTGGTCGATGGCATCGATAACGCCCGCTGATGCGCAGCCCGCCGATCTCAGGATCGGCGGGTCCACCCCAACCCCGCGGAGGACCGTCATGGCCCGAAGGAAAAGCATCACGGACCGGTTCGCCGACTGGTTGCCGCGTCTGGTCTTGGCGCCAAGTCTTCTCGCGGTCATTGTGGGGGTCTATCTCTTTATCGCTTGGACCGGCTGGATCTCGCTCTCGTCCTCCAAGATGGTGCCGCAATACGATTTCGTCGGGCTGGAGCAGTACTACCGGCTCTGGGCCACGCCGCGCTGGCACACCGCCGTCGCCAACCTCTTCATCTTCTCGGCGCTGTTTCTGACCGTGACCATCGCGGTCGGGCTGCTCATGGCGATCCTGCTGGATCAGAACATCCGGGCCGAGGGCGCGCTGAGGGCCATCTACCTCTATCCGATGGCTTTGTCCTTCATCGTGACGGGCACAGCCTGGAAATGGATCCTGAACCCCAATCTCGGTATCCAGAAGGTGGTGAACGGGCTTGGCTGGGAGAGCTTCGTCTTCAACTGGATCACCCAACCCGACTTCGCGATCTATACGATCGTGATCGCGGCGGTCTGGCAAAGCTCGGGCTTCGCCATGGCGATCTTTCTGGCCGGGCTGCGCGGGATCGACAATTCGGTGATCAAGGCGGCGCAGATCGAGGGGGCATCCCTGCCCCGCATCTATGCCAGCATCATCGTCCCTATGCTGCGCCCGGCCTTCCTGTCGGTGATCGTGTTGCTCAGCTACATCTCAATCAAGAACTTCGACCTTGTGCTCGCGATGACCAATGGCGGTCCGGGCAGCGCGACTGAGGTGCCCTCGACCTTCATGTTCTCTTCGGTCTTCCGGCGAAACCAGATGGGCGTCGGCGCGGCAAGCGCGATCATGATGCTGATGACCGTCGCCGCGATCATCGTCCCTTATCTCTACTCCGAGCTGAAGGAGGATCGCGATGGCCATTGAATATGGCTCTGCCGCGCGCTCGCGCATGATCGGGCGCATGATGATCTATGGCGGGTTGATCGGCCTTGCGGGTTTCTACCTCATGCCGCTCTGGGTCATGGTGGTGACCTCGCTGAAGCCGCTGGACGAGATCTATGGCGGCTCTTTCATCGGGGTACCGAAGATCCTGACCTTCGAGGCCTGGGCCAAGGCATGGAGCCAGGCCTGCATCGGCACCGCCTGCACCGGGCTGAAACCCTATTTCGTCAACTCGCTGATGATGGTCATCCCGGCCGTCCTGCTTTCAACCGGGATCGGCGCGCTGAATGGCTATGTCCTGACGAAATGGCGCTTCAGGGGATCGAACCTGATCTTCGGATTGCTGCTGTTCGGCTGCTTCCTGCCGTTCCAGGCGGTGATCCTGCCGATGGCACAGGTTTTGGGCAAGCTGGGCCTGTCGGGGACCATTCCGGGTCTCGTACTGGTCCATACCGTCTATGGCATCTGCTTCACGACGCTCTTCTTTCGCAACTACTTCGTCACCATCCCGGATGAGCTGACCAAGGCGGCGCAGATCGACGGCGCGGGCTTCTTCCGCATCTTCTTCTCGATCATGCTGCCCGCCGCGCTGCCGATCATCGTCGTCTCCTGCATCTGGCAATTCACCCAGATCTGGAACGATTTCCTGTTCGGCGTCTCGTTCACCGCAGGTGAATCCTCGCCGGTCACGGTCGCGCTGAACAACGTGGTGAACGTGACCATGGGCCGCAAGCAATATAATGTCGACATGGCCGCCGCCATGATCGCCGCCCTTCCCACCCTTTTCGTCTATGTCGTCGCGGGCCGCTATTTCGTCCGTGGACTGACTGCCGGCGCAGTGAAAGGCTGACCGATGGCTACCCTTGAAATCGATCGCGTCCGCAAGGCCTATGGCACGATGGAGGTACTGAAAGAGGTCAGCATCTCGATCGGCAGCGGCGACTTCCTTGTCCTGCTTGGCCCCTCGGGCTGCGGAAAATCCACGCTGCTCAATATGATCGCCGGACTTGAGACGATCACCGGGGGCGAGATCCGCATCGATGGCGACACCGTCAACGACCTCTCGCCCAAGGACCGCGACATCGCGATGGTGTTCCAATCCTATGCGCTCTACCCGACGATGACGGTGCGCCAGAACATCGAATTCGGCATGAAGATCCGGGGCGTCCCGCCTGCCGAGCGTGAGCGCGCGACCCGCGAGGCGGCCGAGATGCTGCAGATGTCGCATCTTCTGGACCGCAAGCCCTCGCAGCTGTCGGGGGGCCAGCGCCAGCGGGTCGCGATGGGCCGCGCGCTCGTCCGTCACCCCAAACTGTTCCTCTTCGACGAGCCGCTGTCGAACCTCGACGCGAAGCTGCGCGTCGACATGCGGACCGAGATCAAGCGCCTGCATCAGCGCCTTGGCACCACCATCGTCTATGTCACCCATGACCAGATCGAGGCGATGACGCTCGCCACCCGCGTCGCGGTGATGAAGGACGGCATCGTCCAGCATCTGGACGAGCCGCAATCCGTCTATGACCGCCCGGCCAATGTCTATGTGGCGCGTTTCGTCGGCTCGCCCGCGATGAACATCATCCCCGGCAGGCTGGAGGATGGACCGAGTGGGCCGGTGCTGGTGATGGACCAACCGAATGGCGGCAAGTCGCGCATCTCGGGCGTGGCAATCAGCGATGATGCCCGCCGACGCTATGCGGGCCAGCCAGTTCTGATTGGCATCCGCCCCGAGGGCTTTTCGGTCGCGGCGGGAGATGCCGATGGCGTCGAGGCGATGATCGAGGTGGTCGAGCCGACCGGCCCCGACACGCTGGCCAACTTCACCTTGGGCGGCAGCGATGTCATCGCGCGTCTCGCGCCACTCGCCGTCCGCGCAGGACAGACGGCAAGGCTTGCAGTCGAGACTGCGAAGGTGGTCCTCTTCGACCCCAAGACTGAACTGCGCATTGACTGAGGCAAGTGGAATGACCACCGACAGCGACGTCATCATCATCGGCTCGGGCATTGGCGGCAGCACACTCGCTTCGGCCATTGCGCCCTCTGGGCTGCGGGTCCTGATCCTCGAAAGGGGGGAGCACCTCCCCGACAGCCCGGATGCTCGCGACGATGTCGCGATCTTCGAGAAGGGAGTCTACCGCTCGTCCGAGGAATGGACAGGGTCGGACGGGCAGAAATTCCTGCCTGGCAACTACTACTATGTCGGCGGCAATTCGAAATTCTACGGCGCGGTCATGTATCGCTACCGCGCCGAGGACTTCCGGCCAAGGCGGCATCTGCGCGGCAATTCCCCCGGTTGGGACATATCCTATGCCGAGATGGAGCCCTGGTATGCCAAGGCCGAGGCGCTGTTCCGCGTCCGCGGGACGGCGCAGGAGGACCCGACCGAGCCTCCCCGGTCGGGTCCCTACCCCTTCCCCCCCGTGCCCGATGAACCGGCTCTGCGGCTGGTGCGCGAGCGGCTCAGGCGCGCCGGGGTCCATCCGGCAAGCCTACCCCTTGCCATCGACATCGAGGCTTGGCTGGCGCGGGGAAAAACGGGCTGGGATGCCTTCCCGAATACCGGCGGTGCGGGCAAGGTCGATGCCGAAGTCGGCCCGCTGGCCGAAGCGCTGAAGCACCCGAATGTCTCCCTGATGACCGGGGCGAAGGTGATCCGCCTCGAAACCGACGATGCGGGCAGTCGTGTCACCGCCGCGATCATCCGGCGGAACGAGCGCGAGGAGCGACTGACCGCCCGCCATTTCGCCGTCGCCGCTGGTGCCGTCCAATCCGCCGCGCTTCTCCTGCGGTCGGCCAATGCCGCGCATCCCACGGGTTTGAGCAACCGCTCGGACCAGTTGGGGCGGAACTTTATGAACCACAACACCAGCGCGATGATCACGCTGAACCCGCGGATCCGGAATGATTCCGTTTATCAGAAGACTCTGTGCTTCAACGATTTCTACAATGACGACCCCGAGGCGCATGCACCACTTGGAAACGTCCAGCTGCTGGGCCGCATCACCGGCAATATCCTGAAGGCCCAGATCCCCGCCCTGCCGCGACCGCTTGCACGCCTCATTGCAGACCGCGCCTTCGGCTGGTTCCTGACCAGCGAGGACCTGCCCAATCCCGACAGCCGCGTCCTTGTCCGGGGCGAGGATATCGTCGTGGACTGGCAGCGCTCCAACATGGACGCGCATCACCTGCTGATCAAGCGCACGCGGCAGGTGATGCGGCGCGCAGGGTTTCCCGTTACGCTGGTGCGCATCTTCGGCAACCGCACCACCTCGCATCAATGCGGTACGGCGCGGCTGGGTGTTGACCCGGCCACCTCGGTTGTGGACCTCGATTGCCGCAGCCACGATATTGCGAACCTCTGGGTGACAGATGCCTCAATCCTGCCAACTTCGGCTGCCGTGAACCCGGCTCTGACCATCGCGGCGCTCGCGCTTCGCGCCGGACAAGCGCTCGCGCGCGACTGCGGCACTCAACAGTCCGCTTGTTAAGATGGGGACGGCGATCGAGAGGTTGGCTAACGATGTGAACGACACGGCGAAGGAGCCATCCGCTGCAGGTAGGTGGGGGTTGAGATTCTTCGACATCAGTCTCATCCCCTCCGCCACTTGGCCTGGAAAAACTGTTCTCCCGACATCTCCGCACTCCTATTTTCTCGTTATTTTCGAGGGTTGTGGCCGTGCGGCGCTTCACCGACGATCGCCATTCAGGCACGAAATCCCTTCTCTGCTTGCGAATTTCTCCAAAGCTGTTGCCTGAGCCGGCTTCGGTGAAGTGATGTTATTTATCTGTTTTAGCTGTGTAATTTACCTGCGACTTGCCGAGTTGGATCTCTGACCCAGCAAAGTGGACACGACCGAAATCGAGCATTCGCTAACCATCTCGTCGGATAACCTTGGCCAGTGACAGCCCCGATGCTCCCGCACTAGCCTCAAACACATGGCATCCAAGAACTGGCCAGACGCTGAAAACGACATGATCGTTGTAGCGCGCCACGGAGTTTTCCAGTGTGTGCCACGGAAAGTTGCAGCATTCGCTTTTCATGAAATCGGCTGTTGATTGACACCAATATCTCCAGTGAACTGCGAAGAGCCGCGGAGTGGTGCGAAGAGCTGCACAAACCCAAGAAAACAGGGCCTTGACGCCCGCGGCGGTGGGTCTGAGGGCGTTCTGACACCTGTCATGCAGTAAGCCGTAAAACGTCCCTTCGACGAGTCATGAACGGCCTACAAGGGGCAAACGCGGGTCGGCCCCAAAAGCCAGCAAAATAAAGGAAAAGCGCGTGCCTGATCGTGAAATTCGCCACTAAACTGTGTCGAAATTTTCTTGCACCGCTGGCGTATTCAAAAGCTGTCAGGGCCACCATCTCACCCGATTTGGCATCGCGACCTCGGAAAATGGCAGGCCTCAACTCGTCGTGGATCAGAAATTGTGCGCGCTGAAAACAGGCGACAAGCTGAGACCTCGTTGGTTGCCCCTCAGGTAAGCCGCGGTGCCGAGTAGCCAACATGGGTACCACGACTGTCCCGCGCATCTCTGTAGCGAAGACGGGTGATTACAATTTTTCCGTGTTTCCGTGGGCACCGGAGATAAACCCAACACGAAAGCTGGTCTTTTCCTGTTCCGGTCGCGATTGCAGATCGACACTTGCTCCGAACTGATCCGCAATCTGGCGAACGATGGCGAGGCCTAGGCCGGACCCATCCGCGCCCGCCGCGGCGCCACGCTGGAAGCGGCAGAAGATCTTCTCCCGCTCGTCCGGCGGGATGCCCGGTCCGTCATCCGTCACCGTCAGGATCACCCGGTTTCCCTCTTGAGCGACGGCCACGTCGATGACGGCGCCTCCGTGGCGCATGGCATTATCGACGAGGTTCAGGACAACCTCCCGGCACAATAGTTCGGCGCCCTGAATGAACGCAGGTTCCGGCGGCAGCGAAAAGCCTAGGTCACAACCCTGACGCTCGCTCATCAGCAGCAGCTCCGGCACCATCCGCCGGACCAGTGCGGCGAGATCGAACCGAGTGGCCTCGGCCCCCCTCAAGCTCACCTCGTTCCGGCTGTAGACCAGCAGTTGCTCGGCCAGCCGGGCCGAGGCGCGGGTATCGTCGACCAGGGCCGAGACCTTGTCGCGTAATGGGCCGTCGGGCATCTCGCGCTGCAACAGTTGCACGCGCAGTTGCAGCGAGGTCAGCGGTGAGCGCAGCTGATGGCTGGCATTGTCGATGAACTCCCGTTCATGCTCCATGGCCTGCCGCAGACGGGCAACCAGCGTGTTCAGCGCCTCGCCGATCGAGCGCAGGTCGCTGGGCAGCGATGCCCGGATGGGCGACAGGTCCGTTGCCGAGCGCATGTCGATCTGGTCGCGGAATTGCAGAAGCGAGCGCAAACCGCGCCGGACCGCGAAGAAGGCCAGCACCCCTGCCCCAGCCAGCAACAATCCCAGCCGCAGGGCCGACGAGGCGACCGCAGCCAGCGTCGCGGCGTCACGCTCGTTCCGGGTCATGCCGACATGGACGGTGATCCAGTCCGGCACCAGCGCGTCCGAGCCGTAGAACCGCAGCGATACCGCGCGCAGCCGCTGGTCCCGATAGGTCATGTCGCTGATGCGCGGCACGCCCGGCTCCAGCGCCGCCTCGTCGCCCGGCGGATGGAAATCCTCGTATCCGGTCAGATAGGACCGGCTGGGGCCGATGATGCGGTAATAGATCCGCTCCTGCGTGGTATTGCGCAAGAGCGAGATGATCTCGTCCTCGACCAGATCGCCATAGGTGCGGTCCACCGCCTCGGAGATGCTGATTGCCGAGGCCACCAGCATCTGGTCATAGAGCCGGTCGGTGGCGCGACGGGCGCTGACCCATGCTTCGGCCAGAAAGGCCAGCACCACGAGGCTCAGCGGCACCAGAAGCCATAAGAGCACCGACCATGTGACCGATGGCCGCCTGCCCCGCCTCATCCCGCGTCCAGCATATAGCCAAGGCCCCGTGCCGTCCGCAGATTGCAGCCGCTTCCCTCCAGCCGCTTGCGCAGGCGATGGACATAGATCTCGATGGCATTGGGCGTCAGCTCGTCGTCAAAGCTGGAAAGCTGGGTGACGATGCGCTCCTTCGGCACGACGCTGCCGGCGTTTTCGACGAGCAGTTGCAACAGAGCGCGCTCTCGGGCGGGCATGTCCAGCGCCACGCCCCCGATCCGCGCCTCCCGGCTGACGGTGTCGAAACTGAGCTGGCCAAGGTGGATCAGCGGTGCCTCGACCCCAACCACCCGCCGGGCAAGCGCCCGGATGCGCGCCTCGAACTCTGCCAGCTCGAAAGGCTTCGCCAGATAATCGTCGGCACCGAGGTCGAGCCCGCGCACACGGTCCTGCAAGCCGCCGCGCGCGGTCAGGATCAGCACCCCCACCGCCTTGCCCGAGCGGCGCAGATGGCGCAGGAAATCCAGCCCGTCGTCATTGCCGAGGTTCAGGTCCAGCACCACAAGGTCGTAATCCGCGACCGCCGCCAGATCGAATGCCTCGGTGAGGGAGGCGGCCTGATCGACGGCGTGGCCCAGACCCTCCAGTGAGCGCTGGATGCCCGCGGCAATGCTGGAATTATCCTCGACGATCAGACTGCGCATCACTTTCCCTTTTCCGGCGCGGGCTGCCTTGCGGCGGGCGTTTCTTTATCAGCCATGAAAGCTTGATGAAAGAAACCCCGTGCTATCGGGGATTCGGAGGAGGACGGCATCGCGGACACCGCGACTGCCATGGAGGGGAAACCTTGGATCGCAGACAGTTCATCGCCGCAATCGCCGCCGGGGCCATCGTCCCGGCCTGCGCCCACGCGGCGGAGCCCATCGAATGGGTCGTCCCCTTCCAGGAGGGCGGCGGCACGGATGTCTGGGCACGGTTCATGGCCGGCTGGCTCTCGGCGACCCTGCCTGACCGGCCCGAGGTGCGCCTGCTGAACGTCTCGGGCGGCAACTCGACCCGGGCCGCGAATTTCTTTGCCGCCGAGGCGCGGGCCGATGGGCGGATGCTGCTCGGCACTACCGGATCGACGCAGTTCGCCGCACTTCTGGGCGACCGCCGGGTGCAATACGACTATGTCGACTGGCGGATTGTCGCGGCACAGCCCTCGGGCGGGGTGATCTATGTCCCGGCCTCGCTGGGCGTCAGCACCATGGAGGGTCTGCTCGCACGCGGCCGCCAGGTGCATTTCGGATCGATCGGCGCGGCATCGCTCGACATCGTGCCGCTGCTCGCACTGGAAATGCTGGGGCTGGACGTGGCGGTGCTACTGGGACTGAACAGCCGCAATGCCGCCCGCGCCGGATTGATCGGCGGCGAGTTCGACATCGATTATCAGACCACCCCCGGCTATCTGGGTCAGGTCCGGCCGCTGGCCGAGGCGGGCGAGGTGGTACCGCTGATGAGCCTCGGCGCGCTCGACCGCCATGGCAGGCTGGCCCGCGACCCGGCCTTCCCTGCTCTGCCCAGCTTTCCCGAGGTCTATCGTCAGATCCATGGCCGCGATCCCGAAGGTGCCGGATGGCAGGCTTGGCAGGCGCTGTTCCGTGCCGGTTTCGCCGCGCAGAAGATGGTTTTCCTGCCGCGCAGCGTCCCCGAGGCACGCGCCGCCGTCTTTCACGACGCCTTCGCCCGCATGGGTGCCGATCCCGCTTTTCGCGCCGAAGCGGCGGCGGTGCTTGGCCCCTATCCCTTGCTGGCGGGCGCTCAGGCCGATGCCGCGCTGACCTCGGCCATGAACATGGACCCCGAAATCCGCAACTGGACGCGCTCATGGCTGGAACGCCGGTTCCGCGTCACACCCTAGATCCGTCGAGGAGGACAACATGAAGATCAACCGCCGGGCCTTTGCCCTGATGGCCACTGCAGCCATGACGGCCTTTCCCGCCATCGCCGCCGCGGAATACCCCGAGCGCAATATCACGCTGGTCGTGCCCTTCCCGCCGGGCGGTGGCAATGACGCCATGGCGCGGATCATCGGCGACGCGATGACGCGCGTGATCGGTGCCACGGTCGTGGTCGAGAACAAGGCCGGCGCCGGTGGCGTGGTCGGCACGCAGGGCGTGCAGAACGCCAAACCAGACGGCTATACGCTGCTGCTGGGCCATTCGGGAACCATGGGGATCAACCCGCATGTCTATCCGGCCGCGACCTATCACCCGACCAAGGACTTCACCCCGGTCGGCCTGATCTCGGAGATCCCGCTGGCGCTGGTGGTGAACAAGGACCTGCCGGCTGAGGACGTGGCCGGGCTGATTGCGCTCGCCAAGGAAAAGCCGGGTGAACTCAGCTATGCCTCTTCGGGCGTCGGCACCGGCTCGCATATGGCGGCCGAGCTTTTCGCCCATGATGCGGGGATCGAGGTTGCGCATATCCCCTATCGCGGCTCGGGCCCTGCGATGACCGACCTGCTGGGCGGGCGCATCGACTTCCTGTTCGGGGTGATCCCGTCCTCGCATTCGCAGGTCGCGGCAGGCAAGGCGCGCGCGCTGGCGGTGACGGGTGCGGAACGCTCGCGCACCATGCCTGAGGCGCCGACCATGCAGGAGGCGGGTGTCGAAGGCTATGAGGCCGCGCTGATCTATGGCCTGCTCGCGCCGGCCGGCACACCCGAGGACGTGGTCGCAAAGATCAACACGGCACTGAACACCGTGCTGGCGGATCCCGCCACGCAGGAAAAGCTGGCCGTGGACGGCTCGGTCCCGCGCCCCGGCACGCCCGAGGATCATCGCGCCGCGCTTGACGCCGACCTCGAGAAATGGGGCGCGCTGATCCGCGACGCCAAGATCGAGATCCACTGACCTGACACGCCCCGCCTCGGGCGGGGCCCCAACCGGGAAATCACCATGACTGATCACCCCCACCCCACCACGGGACTGGGACGGCCGCTGCTGTCCCAGGACCGGGTCGCCGGGCTGACGCTGATCGCCGTTTCGGTCTTTGCCCTCTGGGCCTCGTCCGATCTTGCCACCGGCACGCTGCGCTTCATCGGACCGGGCCTGATGCCGAAGCTGCTGGCCACGCTGGTTGGCGCGACCGGCATCATCCTGTTGGTCCTGTCCTTCCTGCACCCGGGCGAGGCGATGCCGCGCATCCCGCTGCGCGGCCCGCTTTGCGTGCTGGGCGGCATCCTCGCCTTCGCGCTGACCGTGCAATCGGTGGGTTTTGCCATCGCCGCACCGCTGCTCGCGATCATCGCCGGACTGGCCGATCGCGAGATGCGCTGGCTGGAGTTGCTGGGCTTTGCCGCCTTCATGACCATCGGCTGCATCCTCGTCTTCAAGGTCGGGCTGAACCTGCCGATCCCGGTCCTGATCATCCCCGGCATGATCCAGTATTGAAGAGGCGATCATGGACCTTATGAGCAATCTCGCCCTTGGCTTCTCGACCGCTATGTCGTTCCAGAACCTGGGTCTGGCCTTCATCGGCTGCCTTGTCGGCACGCTGATCGGCATCCTTCCGGGCGTGGGCCCGATCGCGACCATCACCATGCTGCTGCCGATCACCTTCGGCATCGACCCGGTTGGCGCGCTGATCATGCTGGCCGGCATCTATTACGGCGCGCAATATGGCGGCTCGACCTCGGCCATCCTGGTCAACATCCCGGGCGAGGCCGGATCGGTCGTCACCGCGCTTGACGGTCACGCCATGGCGAAAAAAGGCCGCGCGGGCGCGGCGCTGGGGATCTCGGCCATCGGCTCGTTCATCGCGGGCTGCATCGCCACGGTGGTCATCGCCGCGCTGGCGGTGCCGCTGACCGATCTGGCGCTGCGCTTCGGGCCGACCGACTATTTCGCGCTGATGGTCATGGGCCTCGTCTTCGCCGTCGTGCTGGCGCATGGCTCGGTCCTGAAGGCGGTGGCGATGATCCTGCTGGGGATCCTCCTGTCCACCATCGGCTCGGATCTGGAGACCGGGCAGGCGCGGATGACCTTCGGCTCGCTGCATCTGGCGGACGGGATCGACTTCGCGGTGCTGGCCATGGGCATCTTCGGCTTCGCCGAGGTGCTGCGCAACCTCGAGGGCGGCGAGCAGCGCGACGTGATCAAGGGCACCATGGGCCCCCTACTGCCGACGCGGGACGAGCTGCGCCGCTCGATCGCGCCGATCCTGCGCGGCACCGGCCTTGGCTCGGTGCTGGGAATGCTGCCCGGGAATGGCGCGGTGCTGGCGCCCTTTGCGTCCTATACGCTGGAGAAGAAGCTTGCCAAGCGCCCGCAGGATTTCGGCAAGGGCGCCATCGAGGCCGTGGCGGGCCCGGAATCGGCCAACAATGCCGGCGCGCAGACCAGCTTCATCCCGCTCCTCACGCTGGGCATTCCGCCGAACGCGGTCATGGCGATCATGGTCGGCGCAATGATGATCCAGGGCATCGTGCCCGGCCCGCAGGTGATGACCGAAAGCCCGACGCTGTTCTGGGGCATGATCGCCAGCATGTGGATCGGGAACCTGATGCTGCTGGTGATCAACCTGCCGTTGGTCGGCATGTGGGTGCGCCTTTTGAAGGTGCCCTATCGCCTGCTCTTCCCGGCGATCCTGATCTTTTCCTGCATCGGCATCTACTCCATCGACAACAACCCTATGGACGTGGTCTTCACCGGCGTCTTCGCCATCGCGGGCTACCTGCTGATCAAGATGGGCTTCGAGCCGGCACCCCTGCTGCTGGGCTTCGTCCTTGGCCACCTGATCGAGGAGAACCTGCGCCGCGCCATGCTGCTCTCACGCGGCGATCTCTCGACCTTTGCCGAGAATCCACTGAGCCTGATCCTGTTGATCGTCTCTGCCGGACTTCTCGCCCTGTCGGCACTGCCGGCGCTGCGGGCCAAGCGCGAGGAGGTCTTCGTCGAGGATTGAGCTATGCCTGCGGGGATGGTCCCCGCAGGATGTGTTTTCGCTGCGCTCGCCGTGAAAAGCTGCGCAGCGGAGCGGCAATGGTGGGCCCACCGCGCGCGCTGGCGCAAGGAATGTCGTCAGCGAAAAGACGCAGCCGGCCCATTCCCGCCACACAGTCTTTAACCTTGCTGCACGACAGCATTCACCGAAGCAGCCGTTCATGCCTATCGCGGTCTTGACACGAACCGATCACTTCCGTGCACCACCATCACGACCAAGGAGTAACGAGATATTTCTCACCTGTCCTCATGGCCCTGTAATCGGTCACGGCCTGCTTGGTCAGCATCTCGTCAAGATTGACGCGCTTTTTGTAATGGCTGGTGAAGGTGGTGGTGAGGCTCTCGCGCACGCGCTCCCGCATCCGACTGACGGTTTTCCGCTCCGGCCGTCTGGAGAAAGGGGAACAGCAGCCAACCCGCAAGGGTCCAGCCTGCGGCCTGCTGAAGGCTCGTCGCAGGCTCGTATCTGCGGCGCGCTTTTGCCGGCGACGAGGCGCTCTTACTATATTTTCCGTTTTTGACGGGGCGCTTGGTTGGTCGACGCCGTCTTCTCCGGCGGTGCGTCAGGGGTCCAATTGATAAGCCATACTACCCCAGAATCGATGGTCGGGAGAGTGTCCGATTTTTTGTAAATGACTGATCCCTTCATGCTTCACGAAAAAGAAGCATGCATGACGATCTCCAGGGAGTTTCTGTATGAACTTGCTCAACGGCGTTGATCGCCCGGAGGATCCCGGCGGAACTGCAAGGTCAGTGCCTGCCGCACCAATTTCATTGTCGATACGAGTTCACACATCCTCCCCGCTGGCTCACTCCCAGCTCGCGTCAAGTGGCGCGCGGATCCGGCAGACCACTCCCTTGCGGTCAAAGTCCAGTTCCACCTCGCCATTCAGCTCTGCTGCAAGGGCGTCCCGGATCAGCATCGATCCAAAGCCTCGCCTCTCTGGTTCTACCACCGCCGGGCCATTGATCTCTTGCCATGCAAGCTGGAATCCACCCTTGTCCGGGCAATAGGTCCACTCAATCGACACGGACCCCGAGGGCTGCGACAGCGCCCCGTATTTTGCGGCGTTGGTAGCCAGTTCGTGCAGCGCCATCGAGAGGGTGACGACGGCCCGTGGCGGCAGGTATACTTCCGGGCCCTCGACCTGAAAACGCTCGGCGCCGAAGGGGGCCACGACGCCGGTGACGATCGAGGTCAAACTCGCGCTTTCCCAGCTTTGCTGCGTCAGCAGATCATGCGCCATGGCCAGCGCCCGCAGGCGATCCGAGAAGGTCCGGGATTTCTCCGGGTCCACCGAACCAAAACTCTGATTTGCGATGGCCTGCACGGTTGCAAGCACGTTCTTGACCCTGTGCTTCAACTCGCCCATCAGCAGCTGCTGCAGCCGCTCGGCCTTCTTCCGGCCGCTGATATCGCGCGCGATCTTCGAGGCCCCGACGATGCGGCCGGCGCGGTCGTGGATCGGCGAGACTGTCAGTGACACCTCGATCAGGCTGCCATCCTTGTGCCGACGCTGCGTCTCATGCGTCTCGATCCGGATCCCTCTCATGATCTGCGCCATGATCAGGTCCTCCTCGTTCGGGCGGTCTGCCGGCAGGATGAGGGTCACGGGCTGCCCCAGCACCTCATGCTCGGTATAGCCGTAAAGCGCCTCCGCCCCCCGGTTCCAGGCCGTGATCCGATATTCCAGATCCATCCCGAGGATCGCGTCTGTCGAGGAGGAGACGATGGCCGAGAGACGGCGCTCGGCCTCCAGCGCCTTCATCCGCTCGGTGGTTTCCGCGACGATGCAAAGAACGGCATGAATCTCTCCTGCGGCGTCCCGGACCGGCGAATAGGATATGTCGAAATAGACCGTTTCGACATATCCGTGTCGATCGATGTGGAACGGTCGATCCGGGGCCGAGACGGTTTCTCCGGTAGTTCTGACCTGCCGCAGCAGCGGTTCGAGGTCGGACCACAGTTCGGCCCACCCCTCGCGCGCGGGACGGCCGAGAGCCGAGGGATGCTTGTTCCCGATCGTCGGCGCATAAGCGTCATTATAGAGCGCGACGTAATCCTCGCCCGCAAAAATGACGATCTGGGCATGCGCCGGCAGGGCGAGGTCAAGGGCGGATCGCAGGCAGTCGGGCCATTCGCTTATTGGCCCCAGCGGACAATTCGACCAATCCAGTTCCGCAATCAGGCGCGCCGTGCCGGTCCGGCCTTGAGCCAAGGTTTTTCCCACTAGTCCTCCCGCTTGGGCCGCGATAACGAGAGCGTCCGTTGCATAACTATATCAGGGTATATTCCTCTCCGAGGCATGCCACGGCAGGATATCCAAGGCAATCTGGGATCGCAAAGGAAGGTGAGACGGCGAAGCAGAGTGGCCGCATGACACGGGTCGGCAAGTTGGTTGAAGGTTTGACCTTACCCCGTGATCCCGGACTGGGCCGATCTTCACTATGCGGACGAAGCTGCCGTTTGCTTCTGCAGAATCGCCAAAATGTGCTTGAACCTCTCGCCTGATCAGTCTTATCAATTCAACACATATTGAGGTGTTGATTAGATGAACGAACCCCAAGCCTTGGCGGCCTTTGCGGCCATGTCTCAGGAAACGCGGCTACGTGTTGTTCGGCTGCTGGTTCAGGCCGGCCCGGAGGGGATGGCGGCGGGTGCGATCGGCGAGGCGTTGGGGGATGCCACGACCTCTCGGTTATCATTCCATTTGACCCATCTGGAACATGCCGGGCTGATCCGGTCGCGGCGCAACGGACGTTTCATCATCTACTGCGCCGTATTTCCCGCCTTGGCTGGACTGATTAGCTTTCTGATGAAGGACTGCTGCCAAGGTCACCCCGAGATTTGCACCCCGGCGCTGGCATGCGCCTGCGACCCGGCCGCGACCGGAAAGGCCTGAACATGGACATCGTCATTTATCACAACCCCGACTGCGGCACTTCGCGCAATACGCTGGCGATGATCCGAAATACCGGTGTCGAGCCGCATGTCGTCGAGTATCTCAAATCCCCACCCTCCCGGCTGCTGCTCGAAAGGCTCATTGCCCGCATGGGCATTGCAGCGCGCGATCTGCTGCGCGAGAAGGGCACGCCTTATGCCGAATTGGGGCTGGATGATCCGAGCCTGAGCGATGCCGCGCTGATCGATGCGATGATGGAACATCCGATCCTGATCAACCGTCCCATCGTTGTCAGCCCACAGGGCGTCCGGCTCTGTCGTCCGTCGGAGCTGGTCCTGGATCTGCTGCCACCGCAGCAAGCCGCGTTTAGCAAGGAAGACGGCGAACAGGTCGTGGATGCCCAAGGCAACTGCAGCCGCTCCGCCTGATCGGAAGAGAGTTGTCATGACTGCCCCACGCCCGGCCAACCGGCTTTCATTTCTCGACCGCTATCTGACGCTCTGGATCTTCGCAGCAATGACGCTTGGCATTCTGTTCGGCTGGACTTTCACCGGTCTGCCGGATGCTCTGAACGCCCTGTCCATTGGATCGACCAACATCCCCATCGCGATCGGACTGGTCCTGATGATGTATCCGCCGCTGGCCAAGGTCCGCTATGAGGAACTGCATCAGGTCTTTGCCGACAAGCGCGTGCTTGTGCTGTCGCTGGTCCAGAACTGGCTGATCGGGCCGGTTCTGATGTTTGCATTGGCCGTGATCTTTCTGCGCGATCAGCCGGAATACATGACTGGCCTGATCCTGATTGGGTTAGCCCGCTGCATCGCCATGGTGCTGGTCTGGAACCAGCTTGCGCGGGGCGACAACCAGTATGTCGCAGGGTTGGTGGCGTTCAACTCGATCTTCCAGATCTTGTTCTTCTCAACCTATGCATGGCTCTTCCTGACCGTGCTGCCGCCACTATTCGGGCTGGAAGGCAGCGTGATCGACGTGAGCTTCTGGACTGTTACCGAGGCGGTGCTGATCTATCTGGGCATTCCCTTTGCCGCCGGTTTTCTGACCAGGCGCCTGCTGATCGCGCGCAAGGGCGACGCCTGGTATCGCGAGGTGTTCCTGCCGCGGATCAGCCCGATCACCCTGCTGGCGCTGCTCTTCACCATCGTCGCCATGTTCAGCCTAAAAGGAGGCGAGGTTCTTCGCTTGCCGCTGGATGCGGTCCGGATCGCCATTCCGCTAATCCTGTATTTTGCGATCCAGTTCATGGTGAGCTTCGCCATGGGCCGGCTGATCGCCCGCGACTATCCCCGCACCACGGCCATCGCCTTCACCGCGGCGGGCAACAACTTCGAACTCGCGATCGCAGTGGCCATCGCCGCTTACGGCCTCGCCTCGCCGGTGGCATTCGCTGCTGTCATCGGCCCCTTGGTCGAGGTTCCGGTCCTGATCCTGCTGGTGAACGTCGCCTTGCGCCTGGGCGCGCACTGGTTTCCCCATGATGCCGCTGTGAAGGAGGCCCGCGCATGATTCCCGACCTGCCGAACCTGTCGCCCAAGGCCGACCGGCTGCCAGAACTTCCGCTCCTGCCCCGGGCCAGCCATCCGCCGCGCATCCTGCTGCTTTATGGCTCGCTCAGAGAACGCTCCTACAGCCGGTTCGCCACGCTGGAGGCCGAGCGTCTGCTGCGCCACTTCGGCTGCGAGACGCGGGTATTTCACGCCAATGGCCTGCCATTGCCGGACGATACCGCGGCGGATCATCCCAAGGTTCGGGAACTGCGCGACCTGTGCCTTTGGTCCGAAGGCCAGGTCTGGACCAGCCCGGAGCGGCATGGTGCAATGACCGGCGTGATGAAGTCGCAGATCGACTGGATTCCGCTGGCCATGGGGGCAATTCGTCCCACGCAGGGCCGAACGTTGGCTGTTATGCAGGTCTCGGGCGGCTCACAATCTTTCAATGCCGTAAACCAGATGCGCGTGCTGGGTCGCTGGATGCGGATGTTCACGATCCCCAACCAATCCTCGGTCGCCAAGGCCTATGACGAGTTCGACGAAGCCGGGCGGATGCGCCCGTCCAGCTACTACGATCGCATTGTCGATGTGATGGAGGAGCTGGTCCGCTTCACGTTGTTGACCCGCGATCTGTCCGACGTTCTGACCGATCGTTACAGCGAGCGCAAAGAGGCCACGGCGAAGCTCGAGGCAAGGGTTAATTTGAAATCCGCGACCTAATGACCCCGACGCCGCGAGGGTCCGTTATCTCGGTGCTTGAGGTAGCCGCCAAGCTTGAGGGTGGTTGTTGCTCGCATCTAGCAACACTTTGCATACGCAGAAATTAGAGCCTGCGGCAGAGTGTGCGAACGTCCGCGAAGGACTCCGAGTATCATGCTGCGGCACAGCAACCGGCAGGTTTCGCGGACTCATCCAGGTCACGACTAGGCCTAGTGAGGCCCGGCCCAAATTCGACGGTCGAGCCACACAAATGCTGCGCGGCGGCATTAGCTGAAGCAGCCATTCGACACTTGGCGCAGCATTCGGAGCCGATGAGGGTCTGCACAGTCCAACGAACTATGGGTAGTGACGCAACGACAGCTTTAAGACCCTCCGGCTGCCTGCTGCCAAGACAAAATGGCCGACAGCGTCCTCTGCTCAACAATGCCGCGTGCATCAGGCAGTAGCCTCGCCATTTGAGGATATGATCTAGCCCGGCATGGTGACGGGAAGGCCGCTGCGGGGATGCGACATCACGACCATTTCTATGCCGAAGATCAGTTTGAGCGCCTCGGCCCGCATGATCTGGTCGGGTGCCGCCTGGGCCACGACCGAGCCACGTTTCAGCGCAACGATCTGGTCGCAATAGCGGGCGGCCATGTTCACGTCATGCAGGACCACGATCACTGCGAGGCCTTTCTCCTGCGAAAGACTACGTATCAGGGAGAGCACTTCGATCTGGTGCGATATGTCGAGAGCCGAGATCGGCTCGTCCAGCAAGAGGCATCCCGCATCCTGCGCAACCAGCATCGCAAGCCAGACGCGCTGGCGCTCGCCCCCCGAAAGCGTATCGACGAGGCGGTCAGCGAAAGGCGCGATGCCGGTCAGTTCGATTGCCTCTTCGGTCTTTTGGCGGTCTATCCGACCAAAGGGGCGCAGCGCGCCATGCCAGGGGTAGCGGCCAAGCGCCACCAGTTCCTTCACCAGCATCCCCGAGGCGGAGGGTGTGTATTGCGGCAGGTAAGCCAGTCTGCGGGCGAAATCGCGTCCCTTCCAGGCTGCAAGCGGGCGATCCTCAAAACGGATCGTGCCGCCGGAGGGCCGCTGCTGGCGTGCGAGCATCTTCAGAAGTGTCGATTTTCCCGAGCCGTTATGCCCGATCAATCCGGTGATCCGCCCGGCGGGAAGGGACAGGGTCAGCTGTTTTACCAGCTGTCGGCCCTCGACAGAGAACGACACCGCATCCAGCGCGAAGACCGGTTTTTCGCCAGACATAGTTTGGGCGTTCCCGGCCAAGCCCGGGCTTATGATCTGCTGGATGAGTTGCGAACCCGCCTGAACCGGCGCGTCGACCCGCCGACGGTCTATCGGGCGCTGGATTTCCTGATCGCACAGAATCTGGTTCATCGCGTTGAATCGACGAATGCCTATCTGCCGGTCCCTGACCCGGCCTGCCAAGACGCCTTGGCCCTGCTGATCTGCACGAGTTGCGGCGCAAGCTCGCGGCTTTCGCTGGCCCGGATAGAAGGGGCGCTTGGCGAGACGGTCGCAGCCACCGGCTTCCGCATCCGGCGAAAGATCATCGAATTCCACGGACTTTGCGCGGCATGCACGCCGCCCTGCCGGGCAGAGGCCGGGTAAATGCGGATGGAGGGCTTGCGTCGCCTTGTTGGACTTCGTATGAACGTGATGTAATAACATTACCTAGTGAAAGTGCCATGCCAGACCTGCAAAATTCACACGACCAGCGCCTTCCCGTCACGGTTCTCTCCGGCTTTCTGGGCGCGGGCAAGACGACCCTTCTGAACCATGTGCTCAACAATCGCGACGGTCGCCGCGTCGCCGTCATCGTCAATGATATGTCCGAGGTGAATATCGATGCCGATCTGGTGCGCGGCGGCACGGAGCTTTCGCGGGCCGAGGAAAAGCTGGTCGAGATGACCAATGGCTGCATCTGCTGCACCTTGCGAGATGATCTGTTGAGCGAGGTCACCCGCCTCGCCGCCGAGGGGCGCTTCGACTATCTGCTGATCGAATCCACCGGCATCGCCGAACCCCTGCCGGTCGCCGCCACCTTCGATTTCCGCGATGCCGAGGGACAGAGCCTGTCGGATGTGGCGCGGCTCGATACCATGGTCACGGTGGTCGATGCGGCAAACCTGACGCGGGATTTCTCGAGCCATGATTTCATCGCCGATCGCGGCGAGAGCTTGGGCGAGGGGGATGAGCGCACGCTGGTCGATCTGCTGACCGACCAGATCGAATTCGCCGATGTCATCGTCCTGAACAAGGTGACCGAGGCCGGTGCGGAGCGGCTGGATCAGGCGCGCAAGATCATCCGCGCCCTGAACCCCGACGCCCAGCTGATCGAGTCTGATTTCAGCCGCATCGATGCCGCCGAGATCTTCGATACGGGTCTGTTCGATTTCGATCGCGCCCATATGCATCCGATGTGGGCCAAAGAGCTTTACGGCTTTGCCGAGCATGTCCCCGAGACCGAGGAATATGGCATCTCCTCGTTCGTCTATCGTGCGCGCAGGCCGTTCCACCCGCAGAAGATCCATCACCTTCTGAACGGCGATCTGCCGGGCGTGATCCGGGCCAAGGGGCATCTCTGGATCGCCTCGCGGCCGGATTGGGCGGTCGAGTTCAGCCTTGCCGGCGCGATCTCGACGGTGAAGCCGATGGGCGGTTGGTGGGCCTCGGTCCCGCGGGAGCGCTGGCCCAGCCATCCCGACGCTGTGGCCGAAATGGAAAAGCACTGGGCCGAGCCTTGGGGAGACCGAAGACAGGAACTGGTCTTCATCGGCGCGGGCATGGACCGCGCGGCGATCACCGCGGCGTTGGATGCAGCCCTTGTCGATGCGCGCGATTTCACGCCCGAGCTCTGGGCCAGGCTGCCCGATCCTTTCCCGCAATGGGGTCACCGGAATGTCGCTTGATCGTCGGGCCATCACCGTCCCATTTCCCTTCCGCGCGGACCGCGGCATCCTGTTGGGAAGTGAGGCCGAGATCTTGCGCCGCATCGCGGATCCCGGTTGCGGCGCGGCGATCTGGCAGCGCCAAAGCCTGCCGAAATTCCAGCATTGGCTGGACGGGCTGCCCGCCGCCTCGCTTCCTGATATGCGGGTGATCCTTGGGGCGGGTAACGTCGAGCGCTGCGTGCAGGCGGAATGCGACCGGGTCGGCACTCCTTCGGGTCCGATGCGCGACCGGCTCGCCAGCGACATTGCCGCGCTGGGGTTCATCTTCGCCGAGATCATGGCCAGCCCGATGCTCCGGCTGCGCCTGCAGCCGGTCACGACCGATGCCTACCGCCGTTTCCATATAGACCGGGTGCAGGCCCGGCTTCTTTGCACCTATCGCGGCAGCGGCACGCAATTCGCCCTTGGATCGCACCCCGCGCCAGCGCTGCAAACGGCGGCGGGCGATGTCGCGATCCTGCGCGGAACGCTTTGGCCGGGGCTTTCCGAGGTGCTGCACCGCTCGCCCCCGATCGCCGGCAGCGGCGAGACCCGGCTGTTGCTGGTGATCGATCCGGTAACCGACGAGGACGATGAGGAGTATCTGCATTGACCCCGCGAAACCTTGCCACCTCGCTCAAATGCCGCAGCAATGCCCGCCCGATGGAGCGCTATGACCGGCTTCCGGCAGAATTGCGGCACTGGCTCTCGAAGGCGGCGCTGCCATGGTCCGCGCAATCCACGCTGCGGCTTTGGTCGCGCCTGCATCGCGAGACCGGAGGCGATATCGACCGGATGACCCGCCGCCTGGATCTGGCCGAGCAGAAGATGCTGATGCGCGACCGCACCCGCATCTGGGGCAGCGATTGTGCCGCAACACCCCTTGGGATGGAAAGGCCAAGCCCATGAGCCAGTTCCGTTTCGCGACGGCGGTAAACAGCAGCGCCGATCCGCGAGTCTTGCAGACGATCGCGATGGAGGGCGTGGCGCTTGCGCTCTGGAACCGCGCCCTCTCGGATGAGTTGCGGGATTGGCTCGATACGCTTCCGGCCGAGGATCTTCCGCAATTCGACGGACGGATTGGCGTGCATCAGGTCGCGATCCGCATCCGCGCCATCAATGCCGCGACCACCAGCCCGTCCGGTGCCCTATTGGCGGAGGAAATCGCCCGGCTGGCCCGGATCGCATCGGAAGTTCTGGCCAGCCCCTATCTTCATCTTCGCCTTGGGGCTTCGGCTCTCAGGCGGGCGCAGGATTGGCAGCTCGATGCCACGACCGGTCGGCTGCGCTGCACCTTGAAGGGGCCGGGCATCGAATACGGCACCTGCGCCAGGGGCGGCAAGCCCCGTTCCGTTCACCGCATGGCGCGGGGCGAGGTCGGGCTCTTCCGCGGCGCGCTCTGGCCGGGTTCGGAACTGGCGGCGATCCTGCATCGCGCAGCGCCACAGACGGGCCGGGACGCACGGCTTGATCTGGTGATCAGCCCGGTCGAGGATGCCTCGGTCTCCTGAGTGCGGTTCCGCATGCGACTTGGGGCCACCACATCGTCATGGTGTTGGGTTGGATGGGCAGCAAAGGTCGAGGCGATCAGGTTGGGGCTATGCCAAGGGTGAAAGAGATAGTCTCCATGTAAACGGTCTGACAGCGCAGCAGCATTGTGCCTGCGGGATCTGTGACAGTGAGGGTTTCTCGACCTTGAAGATTAGGGGAGACCGGCCCATTGCCGACGGTGGAGCATCACCGATGCAGCGCGGCGGCGCTCCCCGAAGCAGCCATTCGATTCGGCCCGCAGCATTTGGAGCCGCCGAGAGCCGGCGGTGCGGACGCAGAGGTCGGTTGAGAATGCGGAAAGACCTGTCCTGGCTGTAAAAGTGACCACGGACAAAGGCGGCGCAGCGACGAGACGCCACGGGCAGCCATAACACGTGACCGGCAGGGACGAAGCCGCCGTTCAAGGGGGAAGTTTCCATCATGCTGGTGGAAGGCGACAAGGCCACGAGCAGCAACACGATTACCGGAACGCTGACCGGACCGCTTCTAGGTGTTGGGGCAACAAACTGCCCTATCCGCATCATTGACGCCGTTCGGATTTGCGACGTGGACACTACCGCATCAGCGCGGGTGATGGAAAAGGCAGGGATGCATGTGAGGGCAGGCTCCACCGCTATCTCCGGCATCCGAACATTGCAGACGATCCGCGCGATTGCTTTCTGTATTCAAGGGTCTGGTAAGGGCTCCAAGAAAGAGGCACGAGATCGGCCGATTGACGAGAGGAAGCGGCGAAGCGCCTTCAAACCGGCAGCACTGGCCTGAAAGGAGATGATGATCCCCTACATCTTCGGCGTTCTAGCGTAGAAAGAAGCAGGTGCCCCTGACATCCGCTATTTCTTACGTTTTTTCGCGGGCACGCCGGTGGCGGCGTCTGCCGCCTCTTTCGCCAATCGTGCAGCCTTGAGGGATGCCGTCAACTCGCTCCTCTTGCTGAACTGTTCATCGATGATGAGCTTGGCCTCGGAAGTGGTGCGATCCATCGCCGTCAGCGGCGCAGGGTCGCGGAAAAGGTTTCTCGCCTTTGCCAATATATGGGTCTCCCAAAGGGGTTCAGCCCGGCCAGATGGCCAGGCTGTTCGACAGGATCAGGCGAGCGCCAGCCTGCTGGCCGATTCGCGACCATCGCGGCCCGACTCGATTTCGAAGGTCACGGCCTGACCATCTGCAACGCTGTTAAGCCCGGCCCGCTCGAGGGTCGAGATGTGCAGAAACACGTCCTTGCCGCCATGCTCGGGTGCGATGAAGCCGAAGCCCTTGGTGGCGTTGAACCATTTCACGGTGCCATTGGCCATCTTGATATCTCCTTGTGGATTTGTCGCTCGCGGAATGCAGCAACCCGGCTCGGTTAGTTCAAAAGCAGACCGAAGCCGAAAGGAGACAGGGTGCAGAGAGAATCAACATAGCGCCCCCTGTATGCGCCTTCGCGCCGGATAAGGCAAAGCATTCTTGGAAACGACCGAAAACCGATTAATCTGAAAATTATCTGCTGGACCCCGGCCATGAGAATGGTGGGGAATTACTCCCCATCTTCCGACGCATCGATGGCGTATGCCGACTAAGCGCAGGCCTGGCTTTTACACCAAGGGAAGCGGGATATCTGAGTCGCTTGGAAACTCTTCCCGGTTTATTTTTTTTGCGATAGCTCTTGGCCGAAGCCACGTCGCCTATCTAGGATCGATTAGCTGGCTTTCGGCTGGTCACTCTGCGGAGAATTTTCCATTTCCGCAAGGGGTCGGCATAGCAGGAGCAACCCCGCACTCAGTTCGTCGCAATACAAGCGGAAAAGGAACGTGCGGACTGTGCGATCGAGGTTTCGGGCACGAAACCGGCAGCTTTTGCAGCAGCAATGAAAGCCCGTCGCGCCGATCCCACCGATACGAGGCAATGCAGGGCGGCATCCAGCTGTTCCAGCGCATGGTGCTGGGCCGTATTGGAAACCGGCCACCTCCTGTGCAACCAATATCTCGCCTGCTCGATCGTGCTGAACTTTTGCACCTCGCCAGCAGGCGAAATGACGAATGAAAGGGGCGTGCCCCAGTGAATTTCCATAATGAAACTTTTCTGTCGGGAAGATGGGATGGCGGACAACGAATGCCCGCCTTCCTAGAGGAAAAGCAGAGACGGCATGAAACCAGCTCCGCCCGTCTTATCTGTCGGCGCTATTCTCAGGAGAGGATGAGATTCGTTGCCGATTCCCGACCATTGCGGTCGCGCTCGATATCATAGGCAATCGCTTGGCCATCATTCAGATGTTGGATGCCGGCACGCTCGAGCGCGGAAATATGGATGAAGACATCCTTCGAGCCCGTTTCCGGGGCAATGAAGCCGAAGCCTTTATTGGAGTTGAACCATTTCACGGTGCCATTGGCCATCGTGCTGTTCCTTTAAATAATGCCGCTCACACAGCGCAGCGGCCCGGCAAAGCTAAAGATCAAAGCTGAGCCGCAAGGAACAGAGTTCGAACAAGAAATGCAGATCCTATATAGGTGATACCGGCTGAATTTACGAGGAATTCCGGGGAATCATGCCATTCCAGCCCATTACCCGTTGTTCGGGAACGAAAGAATTTGCGACTCGCATCGTCGGAAAATCCGGAGAAACGCCGTTTTTTCGCAGACTCCAAGCCTCAGCTTTCGCCCTGTTCCCTGCCGTTCAGTTCCCGGGCGTTCGTTTCAGCTATCGTCTCATGAAGCCTTGAATGGGCGGACTGCCATGCATCGAGCGCCCCCACGGCCTGATCGAGCGCCGTTCTGTCAGGCCCATCGAATTGGGGAGCCGCCTCCTTGATCGCCCAGTAGAGCCGACGCACCACCGGGGTCATGCGCTCCAGCCAGGCAAGGACATCCCTCAGGCTCTGCTCCTTGCCGCCGGCGTTGGAATAGACCCCGCCTTGGAGGCCTTGCAGTTCGAGTTCGCTCAAGCGGAGTTCGATATCGCTCAGTCGTTCCTTGATATCTCTGTCGCTATTCTCGACCAATGAGACCATTTTGCCCACTCCCTTTATGCGGTCGCTCCTGCCGGCCCATCGATCAAGCCTTATCGTTCGTCGGATCGTCCATGCCGCTCGCGGCATGAACCACCATGTCGTGCTCGTTTCCGTCTCCCTTCCGACGCCGGCGTACTTCTGCATCATGCTGTGGCTTGGGTCGTTTCTCGGGTGCTCTGGGGGTGTCTGCGGTATCCACGATCTGGGTCTCCCTGTTGCCGGGCCAAAAAGTTCGAACAGGCATGGCTGATATGGGGTGTCCGGAAGCTGCCGGCCATAGGAGGCATCGGCGTATCGACCAACCTCCGGAAAGCCCCAGAAAGATATCTTGGTGACGGCAATGCGATGCCGCAACGGCAGGACGAGGTCAGCGCATTCGATGGCCGCTACGGCGAACTTTACGTCGGCCGGCTTCTCCGAGCCGCTACTCAGGCGCGGGATCGGCTCTTTCCGCTGCCGCGTCGATCCGGTCGGCTAATTCGATCAGCAATCGCGCCGCGCCGAAATCTCCGTGCTTGTCGCGCTTCCGGGCGGCAAGAGCGAGGTGTTCCCGCAGATCCTTCGTCATGAGCAGGCCGGGCCGCTCTGTGGCCAGAAAGAGCATTTGCAGCAGATGCTCCATGGCGGCGTATTGATCCGAGCTTTCGATTGCCACGCTCTTGCCCTCCATTGGCTGCTGCCAGGCGACTGGTGTCAGGCGAATGCTGGTTTCCCAAAGGACGAAGACTGGATACCCGTTTTACCTAGGTATCGACCGGTTTGACCACTGACGCGGCAAGGCTTGTCGCGTCACCAATCCCCAAACCGCTCGACCAGTCCGGAAGTGGAAGGCCTGACTGGAATGAGCCGGGTGGTTCCGTCGTCATGGACGAGCTTCACCAGATCCCCGTTCTGGAAATGGCGGATTCCCTCAAGACGCCATGGAGGTTGTGCAAAAATTTCTGTGAGTCCGCTGAACGCATCGGTCAGGGCAACGCTTTTCATGATCGAATCCTCACGGTCAGCATCAGCGAAAACGGCGGACCTGAATCCGCCGTTTCACCCTCCAGCTTTTGAATGCCGCATACCAGCGCAGATTTCGACCACGCCTTGGTGCAGCAATTTACCGGAAGATCGGGGGTCCGCGGGTTTCCCCCGCTTCGCCTTTCCAAGGGCTCTCGGCTGTCAGCTGCGGTCAGCAGGCTCCCGCGTGGGGTCGTCTTTCGGGTCGTTGTCGCCCTGCTACGGGACTTCCAGCAGCTCGCCGTGCTGGGCCTGACGGGTGTCCTGCGGTCCGGTCCGCTGTTCTCTTGGCCGGTGCCCACAATGGATCCTCCATGGCACCGCCCGGAGATCACGGTCGGATGAAGGAGATATGGAGTCGAGGGAGTAGAATTGCATCCTCCGCGTCGGAACTATCGTGCAAGCTGCTCCTATGGCTGGAAAGAATGTCGCTTCGGTCTCGTGGCTCCTCCAGTGCCGCTCTTGGCCTAGCAAGTTATTCCCTCCGGATCCGTCCGGGGCGGATCGCTCGCGTTTCTAGGGCTGGCTTCGACCGGGTCTCGAATGAAATCCTCTCGCTTGAGGACATGATGCCAACGTTGGTGGCCGCTGCTGGCAATGCCGAGATCAAGGGTAAGCTGCTGAACGGCTACCAAGCGGGCGAAAAGACTTTCAAGGTTCACCTCGACGGATACAACCTGCTGCCCAACCTGACCGGTACGTCGAATGCGGGTGAGTGGCCGCCTCAGAGCTTCTTCGCCTTCGTGGATGTTGGCTCGCTGGGCGCGGTGCGCTTCCAGCGTTGAAAGTTCAACCTAGCGGTTCAGGAGAGCCTTGGCCTGGGCTCGTGGTTGCATCCGCAGACGCCGATGAAGGAAACAGCCCCGGAAGATTCCTCTTATTACGATCACTGGCTTGTGCGTCGGATGTTTGCGTTCGAACCGCTGCAGAAGCTGGTGGACGACCACATGGCAACCTTCCAAGTGTTCCCGGTTCGCCAAACTCCGGGCAGTTTTACCCCGCGACCCAATGATCGAGCAGCCATTTGCTGCCGACAATAGGTGGTGAAGAGGGCGGCCTAGGGTCACCCTTGTTTTGTCTATTGTTGATGAGACGGTAATATTTAGTACCCATTTGCGACCGGCGGGAGCAATTAATAAGGCGCACAAGTGACTTTGCAGGAGGAGCTTAATTTGACATTCCTATCACGCGGGATTGCCACCCAACTCATTACACACGCGCAGAAGAGCGATACCTGAATGTCGGCTTCCCAGATTGCTGCAGTTGCCATGCCGCGGCGCCGCATGTCCGCTTCCCGCCCAACTTGACGCAGTGGGGCAGTACCGACGCCACGCATGAATCACGCTTCGCCAATGTCGCTGCAAATATTACGCCGCACCAGCATCAGGCAGCTATAGGCGCGCAGGTTGGCGGCGACGTTGTCTTGGTCGCCTTGAAGGAATCCACCACACGTGCTCCCCGGCGCCCGCGGCAACGGGTGTTGCGCCTTCTTATATTTGGTATTGTTTAAGATTGGTTGTAAGCGGCGTCAGGACCGCACCTTCCGCCCTTCGTCCTGATCGCCTCTTTGGAGGTGCGTGATTATCAGGACGGAGGTTCTCCATGGAGACCGTATTGGAGGTTCTCCCAGCCGCGGGTCGGAGCCGTCGGAACCGACATTGGCCGGATGAGGTGAAGGCGCGGATCGTGGCGGAGACGCTGGTGCCGGGTGCTACGGTGAACGGCGTGGCACGGCGGCATGGGCTGCCGGCGAACCATGTGTCTTCGTGGCGAACGATGGCTCGGAAGGGGCGGCTGGTCCTGCCCGCACCCGAATGCCCCGTCGAGTTCGCGACTTTGATGCTCGGCCCTGGTGCGGACTCGCCTGCCGCAGTGCCCCTGTCGGCCGACAGGGCAGAGATCGCCATGGGTGCCGTGGTCATCCGCCTGGAGGCCGGCGCCTCGGCCGATCGGATCGCCTCGGTGGCGCGCGCGCTGACGGCCGGCGCATGATCTTCCCGTCGAACCGGGTCCGGATCCTGGTCGCGACCAAGGCGATCGACTTTCGGAAGGGCCATGACGGGCTGGCTGCGCTGGTGGCGTCGGTGCTGCGCAAGGATCCGTTCACCGGCACGGTATTCGTCTTTCGGTCTCGCCGTGCGGACCGGTTGAAGATTTTGTATTGGGATGGCACCGGTCTGGTGATGGCCTACAAGCGGCTGGAGAGTGCCAGCTTCACCTGGCCTGCCGTCAAGGATGGCCTGATGGCGCTGAACCATGCGCAGTTCGAGGCGCTGTTTGCCGGGCTCGACTGGCGCAGGGTCAAGGCGCTGGAAGCACGGCCGCCCGCCGCGACGGAATAGGGCAACGCTCTGGATTTGCGTGTTTTTGCGGGCTGATCGTGGTAGGATCGACCCATGTCCGCCGCCCCCGCCCTGGATCTCTCCGCCCTGCCTGTCGCGCAACGCGCGGCGGCGCTCGCGTTGATCGAGGAGGTCACCGCGCTTCGGGAGATCACCCGCCGGCAGGAGCATCTGATCGCCGAGCTGAACCATGCCCTGCATGGCAAACGGTCGGAGAAGCTCTCCGAAGACGAGCGGCAACTGGCATTCGAGGAGCTGTCCGTCGCCCTCGCCGAGGTTGAGGCGGAGAAGGCCGCGCGCGGGACCAGAACTGACGACACAGCGACCCGACCCGCGCCTCGGCGCACGATCGGCAACCTGCCGACCGCGCTGCCGCGCATCGAGGTGGTGATCGAGCCCGAGAGCCTGGACTGCCCCTGCGGCTGCGGTCCCCTGCACAGGATCGGCGAGGATCGCACCGAACGGCTCGACATCGTTCCCGCGCAGCTGCGCGTCATCGTCACCATCCGCCCGAAGTATGCCTGCCGGGGCTGCACCGACGGGGTGACCCAGGCGCCGACACCTGCTCACCTGATCCCGGGTGGAATGCCCACCGAGGCGACGCTGGCGCATGTACTGGTCAGCAAATATGCCGACCACCTTCCTTTGTATCGCCAGAGCCAGATCCTGGCGCGGTCAGGCCTCGATCTGCACCGTGCCGTGCTGGCCGATTGGGTCGGCAAGGCCGCCTTCCACCTCAAGCCGATCGTGGATCGGCTGGCCGAGCATCTGCGGCGGTCCGGCAAGCTCTTCATGGATGAGACCACCGCCCCGGTGCTGGACCCTGGGCGCGGCACGACGAAGACCGGCTACCTCTGGGCGTTGGCCCGCGACGACCGGGCCTGGGGCGGCGACACCCCACCGGGCGTAGTCTACTTTTACGCCCCAGGCCGCGCCGGGGAGAATGCCGAAGCCTTCCTGACCGGCTTCGATGGCATCCTGCAAATCGATGGCTACACCGGCTACAACCGGCTGACCAAGCCCTCGCGCCGGGGCGGTGCGCCGCTGCGCGTCGCGCATTGCTGGGCGCACGCGAGGCGCAAGCTGAAGGAGGTCTTCGACCGCGACGGCTCGGACATCGCCGCCGAGGGGCTGCGCCGGATCGCCGAGCTCTATGCCGTCGAGGCTGACATCCGCGGCACCTCCGTGGGCCAGCGCCTCTCGGCCCGCCAGGCCCGCAGCGCGCCGCTGGTGGCAGCCTTCGGAGAGTGGCTGCAGGCGCAGCGGCGCAGGATCTCTGCCAAGTCCCGGCTGGGCGAGAAGCTCGCCTACATCCACAATCATTGGGAGGGGCTGCAGACCTTCCTGACCGATGGTCGTGTCGAGATAGACAGCAACCGGGTGGAGAACATGATCCGCCCCCTGGCCCTCAATCGCAAAAACGCACTCTTCGCCGGGCATGACGAGGGCGGCGTCGCTTGGGGCCGCATCGCGTCGCTGATCGAGACCTGCAAGATCAACAGCATCGAGCCCTTCGCCTATCTCAAGGCGACGCTTGAAGCCCTTGCAAATGGTCACCCGCAAAGCCGTCTCGACCACCTCCTGCCGCGGAGCTTCAGGCCGTCAAGCTGAGAAGGCCGTGGGCCGCAGGATCCGCTTACGATTGGTTCCTCATAGGGGCGGATTTCCCGACCGTCGGGTTTTCAGGCGGTCGGTTTTTCAGAGGTTCGGTGGGCCCGACTGCCGGATATTCAGGGGGTCGGTCTGCGACGTCACCGTAGGGCGAATCGTCACCAGAACCCCACCGCCTCGCTCGTCGCGCCGAGCGGCAGCACCGGGCCGCACGCACGCTCGCCGGGCCTTTCGCCGCGGCCCGCATGAGTATCTGCTCGCTGAAATTCGCCGCAGGTTCCGGGTGCGGTGAGACGGCTTCTGCTCGGGACCCCACCTGATCGCCACATCCGGCGCAGGTGAGGAGTATCGGCGGCGGGTCGGACGGCCCGCCGACAATCAGTGTGCAAGCCGCCTCAGCTCTTCCTCGCGAAATAGGCCATCATTGCCCGTTCGACATATTCGGAGATCGCAATCCCCTCGGCCTTGGCTTCGCTTTCAACCCTGTCTCGCAGGCTCGTCGTGGCGCGGACGCTGAGCTGGTCCGAGCGGCGCTCCGGGCGCACTCGGGGCGTTCGGCCGATCCGGTCCCGCGCGGCCCGGGCTTCCGCCTCGGCGGCGACGGCGGCCTGCTCCGCGGCGTCAGCGGCTTCCCGGGACTGCTCGGCCTCCTTGCGGGCGCGTTCGGCCTTGGCCCGCTTTTTCGCGGCCCTCTCATCGGCCTCGGCGGCTTCCTGCTTGAGGTCCGCCTTGCGCGAGGCGTCGTAATCATCTGACATGTAGGTATTCCTTTGAGTTCTGTCGTCGGCCGAAAGCGATCAGCGACATGCGGCAGTGTTGGCGGCCGTTGGTGGGGTTGAAGTTAGTGCAGCTTTGGCTTGCTCAGCCCAAGCACCGCCCGCTGGGCATCCCACTCCTCCGGGAAGCCTGCCTGAAGTTGAGCAAGGCTGACGTGGGGTCCATGCCGTCCGTCGAGGATGCCCTCGACGATGTCCGGTGCGAGCAAGGTCAGGCGCAGGATCCGGGTGACATAGCTCAGCGCGATCTTCTCGTGCCGGGCGAGATCGGCGATGGTAGCGAACGTGCCGGCATCCAGCTGCCGCTTCCAGCGGAAGGCCCGGGCCAGCGCCCGGACCAGCGTGTCATCCGCATCGCGACGCTGCTCCGCGTCAGGCGGCAGATGG
>Ga0160472_100294_pt1 | contig 51787 bp, 51 predicted proteins | sample HID1973M_E11MG_FD_108267 | JGI IMG/M metagenome (GOLD analysis project Ga0160472, IMG submission 108267) | Enriched mosquito-associated microbial communities from UW Madison campus, WI, USA - HID1973M_E11 MG | ecosystem: Host-associated > Arthropoda: Insects > Digestive system > Unclassified ... | reverse complement strand
CAACGGCTACCTGCACATCGGCCACGCCAAGAGCATCTGCCTGAACTTCGGCCTGGCGCGCGACTACGCCGGCCGCTGCCACCTGCGCTTCGACGACACCAACCCGGTCAAGGAAGACACGGAATACGTCGACTCCATCATCGACGCCGTGCACTGGCTCGGCTTCCGGTGGGAGCCGCACCAGCACTACGCCAGCGACTACTTCGACCAGCTCTACAGCTTCGCCGAGACCCTGATCCAGCGCGGTGCCGCCTACGTCGACAGCCAGACCGCCGAGCAGATCGCCGCCAGCCGCGGCAACTTCTCGGAGCCGGGCAGGAATTCGCCGTACCGCGACCGCTCCGTCGAGGAAAACCTGCAGCTCTTCCGCGACATGCGCGCCGGCAAGTACGCCGACGGCCAGCTCGTGCTGCGCGCGAAGATCGACATGACCGCGCCGAACATCGTGATGCGCGACCCGGTGCTCTACCGCATCCGCCACGCCCATCACCACCGCACGGGCGACAAGTGGTGCATCTATCCGATGTACGACTTCACGCACTGCATCTCGGACGCGATCGAGAACATCTCCCACTCGCTCTGCACGCTCGAGTTCGAGAACAACCGCCCGCTCTATGACTGGGTGCTCGAACACCTGCGCGACGCCGGCGTGTTCGCCAACCCGCTGCCGCACCAGTACGAGTTCGCCCGCCTCAACCTGACCTACGCCATCACCAGCAAGCGCAAGCTGCTGCAACTGGTCAACGAGGACCGCGTGGAAGGCTGGGACGACCCGCGCATGCCCACCATCGTCGGTATCCGCCGGCGCGGCTACACGCCCGAGTCCATCCAGCTCTTCTGCGAGCGCGTGGGCGTGGCCAAGGCCGACAGCTGGATCGACATGAGCACGCTCGAAGGCGCCGTGCGCGACGACCTCGACGCCCGCGCCGCCCGTGGCGTGGCCGTGCTCGACCCGCTCAGGCTGATCCTCGACAACTACCCGGAAGGACAGACCGAGGAATGCTCGGCGCCGGTCCACCCGAAGCAGCCGGACCTCGGCAAGCGTGTGTTCCCGCTCTCGCGCGAGCTGTGGATCGAGCGCGAGGACTTCAACGAGACGCCGCCGAAGGGCTATTTCCGCCTGTTCCCGGGCAACAAGGTGCGCCTGAAGTACGGCTACGTGATCGAATGCACGGGCGTCGACAAGGACGCCGACGGCAACGTGATCGCCGTGCACGCCAACTACCTGCCGGACACCAGGAGCGGCACGCCGGGCGCCGACAGCGTCAAGGTCAAGGGCGTGATCCACTGGGTCAGCGCCGCGGGCGCCTATGAATGCGAGGTGCGCCTGTACGACCGCCTGTTCAACGACCCGAATCCGGACGCCGGCGGCAAGAACTTCCTCGAGGCGCTGAACCCGGACTCGAAGAAGGTGGTCACAGCCTATCTGGAACCGAGCCTGCGCGACGCGAAGCCGGAAGACCGCTTCCAGTTCGAGCGTCACGGCTACTTCGTGGCCGACCGCGTGGACTCGCGTGCGGGCAAGCCGGTCTTCAACCGCATCGTCGGGCTGAAAGACAGCTGGGGCAAGTAAGGGAAGGCATGGCACAGAACATCACCTTCCCGCTGCAGGGCGAGTACATCGCCCTGAACGACCTGCTCAAGCTGGCCGGCGTGACCGACAGCGGCGGCGCCGGCAAGGCGCTGGTGGCCGCCGGCGAAGTCACGGTGGACGGCGCGCCGGAGTCGCGCAAGACAGCCAAGATCCGCGCCGGCCAGGTGGTCGGCGTGGGGGACATCCGGATACGGGTGGTGGAGGGTTGATCTGATCTGGCTCCCCTCTCCCGGAGGGAGAGGGGAGAAAACACTTGGGGAACACCACTCATGCCCATCGCCTTCTGGTGCGTACTGATCGCCGGCATCCTGCCCATCGTCACCGTCTACATCGCCAAATCCGGCGGTCCCAACTTCGATAACCACGACCCGCGCGGCTGGCTGGAGCGCCAGTCGGGCCGCGCGCGGCGGGCCGACATGGCCCACCGCAACCACTTCGAGGCGTTCCCCTTCTTCGCCGCCGCCGTGCTGACGGCGAGCCACCTGGCCGCCCCGCAGGCGCGCATCAACGAGCTGGCGGTGGTGTTCATCATCGCCCGCGTCCTCTACACGGTCTGCTACCTGACCGACCGGGCCACCCTGCGCTCGCTGTGCTTCACCATCGGTTTCCTGTGCACCATCGGCATCTTCCTGCTGCCGGTGTTCGTCCACTGACCGCTGCAGTCAAGAGTCGACATGCGCACCGCCGCCTTCCTGCTTGCCGCACTCCCCATGCTGGCCCAGGCCGCGCCGGCCGCATTCACGGTCGATCCGACCCACACCGCCGTCTACTTCGCCGCGAGCCATTTCGACCGCACCACCGTGCGCGGACGCTTCGGCAAGATCGACGGCCGCATCAGCTACGACACCGCTACCGGCCTGGGCGGGATCGACTTCACCATCGACACCGCCTCGCTCGACACCGGCAACCGCAGCCTCGACGGCGTGCTGCGCTCGTCACAGTTCCTCGACGCCGCGCAGTATCCCTATGCCCGCCTGCGAGCCGACCGCTTCATCGTCGAGAACGGCAAGCTGGTGGCCGTGGAAGGCGAGTTCACGCTGCACGACGTCACACAGCCGCTGCGGCTGGAGGCCGACCGCTTCAGTTGCGGCGATACGGTGCTGATGGGCATCCGGCGTTACGTCTGCGGCGGCGACTTCCACGCCACCCTGTCACGCAGCGCATTCGGCATAAGCCGCTTCCTGCCCGACGTGGGCGACACCGTGACACTCCAGATCTCGGTGGAAGCTTCGCCCGCCCGCTGACGCCAAGACGCCCCGCCGTCACCTACGAGGCGGAAATCTTTTGTAGAATCAGCAATTTGCTGTTCCCGAGCCCCCGCCAGCTGCGCGCCATGCGCCTTGCCGGCGCATAACGACACCGACAAGAACCATGATCGATATTCATTCGGCAGACGTGGTGGCCGCCGCCCTGGCTGCCGCAGGCGCCTGCCTGGCACTGGCGATTCCGCGCGATTTCCTGCTGCATTTCCTGCGCCGCTTCCCGGCGTGGGCCGTCGGCCACTATGGCCGCGGCGCCCTGCTGCTGCCGTTTCTCTTCATGACCGTCGGCACCTGGCTGTTCCGCCTCGTCACGGCGGGCCAGCTCGACACGGCGGCGGGCCGCGCCATGGTCGTCGCCGCGGCGTTCCTGTCGGTCCTGCTGCTGTCGGCACTGCTGCGCTTCTACCTGACCGACTACCGCAAGCGCTGAGCGGCGCCTTCTCGGCGCGTCAGCGCACGCAGGCAGCGCCGGTCCGCCATGTGAATCGCGTATGATGCGGCCTTTCCCGTCGAACCCGACGATTGCCGCATCGACTCCATGGCGCTCAAGTCCACTATCTTCAAGGCCGAACTGTCCGTGTCCGACATGGACCGGCCCTACTACGGCACCCACACGCTGACCGTCGCCCAGCACCCGTCCGAGAACGACGCCCGCATGATGGTCCGCCTGCTGGCCTTCGCCTGCGAGGCCACCGAGACGCTCACCCTCACGCGCGGCCTCGACGACCCCGACGAGCCCGACCTGTGGGACCGCGCCCTGACCGGCGACATCGAGCACTGGATCGACCTCGGCCAGCCCGACGAATCGCGCCTGAAGCGCGCCTGCGCCCGTGCCCGCCACGTCACCGTGTACACCTACCAGAGCGCCAGCGCGCGCGAGTGGTGGAAAGGTATCGCGGGCAAGGCCGGCAAGCTGCGCAACCTCACCGTCTACAATGTGCCGCAAGACGCCGTGGAAGCCCTCGGCGGACTGGCCCAGCGCGCCATGCGCCTGTCCGTGACCATCCAGGACGGCGAGATCTGGGTCAGCGACGACGCGCGCAGCGTGCAACTGACGCGCGACGTACTCCAGCGCGCCGCCGACTGACGGCCGGACCCCTTATTCACACCCCAGCAACAGAACGACAGAAAGGAAACCAGGATGCAAACCACTCCCTCGGGCCTGCAATTCGAAGACACCGTGGTCGGCAGCGGCACCGAAGCCACCGCCGGCAAGCATGTCACCGTGCACTACACCGGCTGGCTGTACGAGAACGGCCAGGCTGGCCGCAAGTTCGATTCGAGCAAGGACCGCAACGACCCGTTCGTGTTCCCCCTCGGCGCGGGCCATGTGATCCGCGGCTGGGACGAAGGCGTGCAGGGCATGAAGGTCGGCGGCACGCGCCGCCTCGTGATCCCGGCCGACCTCGGCTACGGCGCACGCGGCGCCGGCGGCGTGATCCCGCCGAACGCCACGCTGCTGTTCGAAGTGGAACTGCTCGCCGTCTGATGGAAATCCGGGTCGATTCCGGGACACTCCGGACCCGGCCCGGAAAGCTTCAGAACCCGATCGCGGCGTTGCTGACGTCCACACGGACGCGGTCGCGATCGAGGATGCGCGCGGCATGGCGGGCATAGTCCTGCGCCCATGCCGCGTCGCCGGCGAAACGGGACTCTCCCGAGAATTTCGCCACATTCAATATCTTGTCGATGACCAGCACCTTGCCCACCGGGCTGGATGCCTGGCAGTCGAGCGCTTCGTACTCCTGGTCGAACCAGCGCCAGGCGTCTTCCTCGCTGACGTTGGCCAGTTCCGCTTGCGGAACGGTGAGTTCGAATTCCTTGCCGCCGCCAAACACCACGGTAAGCGTGCGCGTCATAGCCTGATCTCCAGGGAAGTCATAAAGCATCGAAATACGGGGACAGGACGAGGGAATCCTGCGGAACGTTCCCATTGTAGGAACTGCCGGCCCGGCGCGGCCATCCGCCAACCGGGGAGTTGACCCGGTTGGGGTATCCGCCGGCCGGGTCTGCCCCCGGTCCGCCGCAAGGCGCCCTTGCCGGCTTGCCTACCGTTGCCTGCTGCCGACACAAGGCCCGGCCGGACGCCCAAATGTAGCCAAAATGTGAGCGAGAAGTGGCGGGCACCCGGCCTGCTTCGCTGCTTTGCATTATGCTTGCAACATGGCCATCACAAGACAGGACCTCGAATCCGACCGGTTGCGCGCCTCGCTGTGCAGCACCCCGGTCGCTTCCGCGCTCCTGCCCGAAACGGAGTTGCAGCGCTCGCTCGACACCGCGCTGGCAGCCCGTCCGGCCAGCAACGACGGCGACGTGTGGCTCTTCGGCTACGGCTCGCTGATCTGGAACCCGATGGTCGTGCACACCGAGCGGCGCCTCGCCGTGGTGCATGGCTACCATCGCGGCTTCTATCTCTATTCCCGCATCAATCGCGGCACGTGGGACCGGCCCGGCCTCGTGCTCGGCCTGGACCGTGGCGGCAGTTGCCAGGGCATGGCCTTCCGCATCCCGGGGCATGTGGTCGAACAGGAATTCCGCCTGCTGTGGCGGCGCGAGATGCTGACCGGCGCCTACCACCCGCGCTGGCTCCGGGTGCGCATCGACACCCCGGAAGGCGAACTCCGCGCCCTGGCCTTCGTGATGAACCGCCAGCACGAGAGCTACGCCGGCCGCCTGCCCGACAACCGCGTGGTGGACTGCCTGCGCCATGCCTGCGGCCACTACGGGCCGGCGCGCGAGTATCTGCAGCAGACCCTGCTCGGACTGGCCACCAACGGCGTGGACGACCCCTACCTCGGCCGGCTCTGGCGCCAGCTGCAGGAGCGCGATGCCGCCGACGTCGAGGTTGCCAATTCCCCTGCCGCCGAGGCCCCAGCGGAATCGTCCGTCGCCTGACCACTGCCCATGACGCGCGCCCCCGCCCGCACCCGTCGCCAGGCCCTTGCCGAAATGCTCGGCCTCATGGGCATGCTGACCGGCGGCGCGTTGCTGGCGGGACAAGGCGGCCCGACGCTGGCCGCACGGCCCGGCGCCGGCCCGGCCTCGGCGCCTGAAAGCCGCCCGCCGCTCCCGCGCCCGCCGATCCGCGCCGAAGGTGTCAGCGCGCTCGACCGCAACCTGCTCACTGCCGCCGCCGCGGGCGACGTCGAACTCTGCAATCGCCTGCTGGCCGCCGGCGCCTCGGCGCAGGCCACCGACGAGCGCGGCCGCAGCGCATTGCTCGTTGCCGTCCGCAACAAGCGCGCCGACGTGGCACGCGCGCTGATCCTGGCCGGCGCCGACGTGAACCGGAAGGACATCGAATCGAACAGCCCCTTCCTGCTGGCCGCCGCCAACGGGCAAGCCGACGTGGTCAAGCTCATGCTGGAGCATGGCGCCGATCTCTCCGGCACCGACCGCTACGACGGCACGGCCCTGATCGCCGCCGCCGAGCATGGCAACGTGGATGTGGTGAAGCTGCTCCTGAAGGCCGGGGCGCCGGTCGACCACGTCAACCAGCTCGGCTGGACCGCGCTGCTCGAAGCCGTGGTGCTGGGCGACGGCAGTGCGCGCTATGAGGACATCGTGCAGTTGCTGCTCGACGCCGGTGCCGACGCCAACCTGCCGGACCGCGAGGGCGTCACGCCCACGCGGCATGCGCGCGAGCGTGGCTACAAGACGATGGTGAAGATGCTGATGCGGGAGCGGGGGCACTAGCCCTGCTCCCCGCTCCCAGTGGGAGAGGAGAGCAAGGCAGATCGATCAGCCGTTTTTCAGTCAACCGTTGTTGCGCGCCGTTTCCGCTTCCTGCAGCGCGCGCCACATCACCTTGCCCGTGCCGGACTTCGGCAGCGCGTCGACGAACTCGACCACGCGCGGATACTTGTACGCGGCCATGTTGTCCTTCGCCCAGTCGATGATCTCGTCGGCCGTGGTCTTGCCCCTGGCCGCCTCGCGCAGCACGATCACCGCCTTGACGGTCTCGCCGCGATAGGCGTCCTTCGTGCCGATGATGCAGGCCTCCTGCACGGCCGGGTGCTTGTACAGCAGGTTCTCGACCTCGGCCGGCCACACCTTGTAGCCCGAGGCGTTGATCATCCGCTTCAGGCGGTCGGTGATGAAGTAGTAGCCCTCCTCGTCCATGCGGCCCAGGTCGCCGGTGCGGAAGTACGTCTGCCCCTCGAACTCGATGAAGGCGTCCTTCGTCGCCTCCGGCTTGCCCCAGTAGCCCTTGAACACCTGCGGGCCGCGCACGATGATCTCGCCCACTTCGTTCGTGCCCAGTTCCTGCAGCGTGACCGGATCGACCACGCGCGCGTCGGTGTTGAAGACCGGGATGCCCAGGCATTGCTGCTTGCAGCGCTCGATCGGGTTGCTGTGCGTCGGCGCCATGGTCTCGGACAGGCCGTAGCCTTCCAGGTAGGCCAGCCCGAACTGCACCTTCAGGCGTTCGGCCACGGCCTGCGGCATGGCCGCGCCGCCGCCGCCGATGTAGCGCAGGCTGGTCAGGTCGAACTTGTCGAGGTTGGGACTGCCGAGCAGGTCGATGACCATGGTCGGGATATTGGTCCAGTGCGTGACCTTGTAGCGCGAGATCAGGCGGCCGGCCACTTCGCGGTCCCAGCGCGGCAGCATCACCACCGTGGCGCCCGTATAGATCGGGCCGTTCATGCCGTACTGCATGCCCGTGACGTGGAACAGCGGCACCACCGACAGCAGCACCGCCTCGGCGCCGCTGCCCGACCACGTCGCGCCGCCGATCACGTTGTGCATGACCGAGCGGTGGGTGTGGATGCAGCCCTTGGGGAAACCGGTGGTGCCCGAGGTATAGGGCATCACGGCCATGTCGTCCGGGCCGGCGGCGTGCGGGCCGGGCGCGTAGCCGGCGGCGATGGCGTCGTTCCAGGCCGTGGCCCATTCCGGCACCGCGTGTTCGGCGGTCAGCCAGGCGGGGGGCGCGTCCTCGGGGTACTCATGGGACGACGGCAGCGCGTCGGCGTACTTGCTGACCAGCAGATGCGAGAGGCGCTCGCCTTCTTCCAGTTCACCATTGGCCTGCGCGACGCCCGCGGCGAGGTCGGCGGTGGTGATAGCGACCTTCGCGCCCGCGTCGGTGATGTAGTGCTTGAACTCCTCGGCGCGGTTCATCGGGTTGACCGGCACCACCACGGCGTCGGCGCGCAGGATGGCGTAGTAGGCCAGGATGAACTGCGGGCAGTTCTGCATGTAGAGCAGCACGCGGTCGCCCTTCTGCACGCCCGCCACGTTCTGCAGCCAGCCCGCCAGCGCGGTGGCCTGCGTCTTCAGTTCGCGGAACGTGATGGCGTTGCCGAAGTAGCGGATCGCCGCCTTGTCCGGAAACCGCGTCGACGTCACCTCGAGGTTGTACCAGAGCGACGTCTCCGGCAGCGTGATCTCGGTCGGCACCCGGCGTGGCCAGAACTGGAAGTGCGGGCGGGCGGGCTTGCTGGTCTGCATGGCGTATCTCCTGGACGGTCGTTGGTCGCGCGACCTTGTTCTGTGAATGCAAGTCACCCACTATAAATGAACGATCGTTCGATTTTCAACAGGGGACTTCCCCGAAAGTGACGGATGCCGTGACCGGTTTTGTAACAAGGCAAGCCGCGGCGCCCCCGCGACCCGGCCGTTGCTTTATGACGTTTCGCCCTCACAATATGCCCATGGCCCCTCCATGACATTCCATGGGGACCCGACCCGACCACAAGAAAGGCACCTACTCCCATGAGCGACGTCACCCTGCAGACCTTCGAAGCCGACGTGATCGAGACCTCGCGTCACGCGCCGGTGCTGCTCGATTTCTGGGCACCGTGGTGCGGCCCCTGCCGTACGCTGGGGCCGATGCTGGAAAGGCTGGAAGCCGAGGCCGGTGGCGCGTGGAAGCTGGCCAAGGTGAACGTGGACGAGAACCCCGAACTGGCGCAGCACTTCGGCGTGCGGAGCATTCCGCACGTGGTGGCCATCGCCAACGGCGAGGCCGTGGACCAGTTCGTCGGGGTGCTGCCGGAATCGGGCCTGCGGGAATTCCTCGGCAAGCTGATGCCCGGCCAGGCGGACATTGCCCTGCGCGACGCCCGCGAACTGGCGGAAGCCGGCAACCGCCCCGCCGCCGAGGAGGCCTACCGGGCCGCCATCGACCATGCCGAGGACCCGGACGAGGCCCGCTTCGCCTTCATCGCCTTCCTCCTCGACGGCAACGCCCTGGCCGATGCCCAGGCGCAGTTCGACCAGCTCGGCCCGCGTGCGCAGCAGCACCCGTCGTACGCCGCGCTGCGCACGCGCCTGGACGCCATGCATGGGGTGGAGGGGCTGCCGGACGAGCGCACGCTGCTGGCGCGCATCGACACCGATCCGAAGGACTCGCCGGCACGCCTCGACCTGGCGCGCCTGCTGATTGCCAACCAGCGCTACGAGCCCGCGCTCGAGCAGTTGCTGGCCATCGTCCGCACCGACCGCACCTTCGAGGACGACATCGGCCGCAAGACCATGCTGTCGGTCTTCGACATGCTCGCCGACCAGCCGGACGTGGTATCGCGCTGGCGCCGGCAACTCAGCACGGCGCTGAACTGAGCGCCAGGGGATCGGATGGGCGAAGTTGACGTCAGGTGACGTCGGAAGGCGCCTCGATCAGCGTGAAGCCGTTCTCGCGCATGTGGTTCACCATCATCGAATCCATGGTGTTGACGTGATGGGCGAACCACCCCGACAGCTCCGACACGAGCCGCCGCCCCAGTTCCAGCTGGCCCTCCTCGGCCACCTTCTGCCGCACCGCCTCGCACACGGCCAGCACCTGCTTGTGCTCGCCCGCGTGGCAATGGCGCGGCCCGAACTGCATGGCATCCATCCACGACTCCTCCTGCGCGAAGTGATGGCGGGTGTGGTCGATCCATTCGTCCATCGCCGGCAGGAAGCCGGCGTCGTCGGCGCGGGAAACGGCGTCGAGCAGCTGGACGAATTCGGCGTGGGTCGCATCGGTCACCGGCTCCCCGAGGTGCAGGTCGGCGGGCAGGCTGGCGGAGGAAGGCGTGTCTTGGGTCGTCGTCATGAGGGAAATCCGGGGCGTGCGGCTGGCGGGACAGCGGCAAGGATACCCAATCCGACCGGCTACGGCCTGATCTGGCGCAATCCGGCCGGAACGCCGCGGGTGTAGGCGGCACGGACTGGTATCCTCGCCACATGCCCAGACTGATCTTCTTCTGCGGTCACGCCGGCACCGGCAAGACCACCCTCGCCCACGCGCTGATCGGCCCGCTGATGCGCGCCACCGGCGAGCCCTTCTGCCTGCTCGACAAGGACACGCTCTACGGGCGCTACAGCGCGGCCGCCATGCGCGCGCTGACCGGCGACCCGAACGACCGCGACAGCGCCATCTACCTCGAAAACCTGCGCAATCCCGAATACGAGGGCCTGCTCGACACCGCCCGCGAGAATCTCCAGCTCGGCATCAGCGTGATCGTGGTGGGGCCGCTGTCGCGCGAGGTGCGCGCGCACCGGATGGTCGACCCCGGCTGGCTGCACGTGCCCGCGGGCACGCTCGTGCGGACGGTGTGGGTCCACCTGCCGGAGGACGAGGCGCACGCGCGCATCGTCCGGCGCGGCAACCCGAACGACGCCTACAAGCTCACCCACTGGGACGATTACCGCACGCGGCGCTTCATGCCGGAACCGGCCGAGTATCCGGAACTGGTCTACTTCGACAACCTCGCCCCGGGCGAGGCCGACCACGCCGGTCTGCTCGACGCGCTGGCCCGGCCCTGACGCTCAGGCGCGTTTTTCAGCCGCGCTCCTCAGGCTCCCTTGCCAGCCGCCACCGCGCCGATCACCGCCGACGCCGCCACGAAGCCGAACACCGCCGTCACCGCCACCGACGAGCCAAACCCCGCACAGGCCAGCCCTTGCGGCGCGGCATGCTGTGCCGCGGGCGCCTCGTCGATCTCGCAGGCCTGCTGTTCGGGCGCCGGATAGGTCAGCGGTTCGTCCGAATACACGGCGGCGATGCCGAACTTCTTCTTCGGGTCGCGCGTGAAACCCCATTCCTTGCGCAGCCCGGCGCGCACCTTGGAAAGCAGCGGATCCTGGATGGTGCGGGCGAGGTCGTCCACCCGCACGCGCGTGGGGTCGAACTGCCCGCCCGCGCCGCCGCAGGTGATCACGGGCACGCCCTGCCGCCGCGCCCAGCCGAGCATGTGGGTCTTGACCCGCACCGCGTCGATGGCGTCGATCACGTAGTCGAACCCCGCGCCGAGCAGGTCGGGCACGTTCTCCGTGGTCACGAAATCGTCCACCTGCGTCACCCGGCAACGCGGATTGATGGCGACGATGCGCTCCGCCATCGCCTCGACCTTGGCCTTGCCGTAGGCATCGCCCAGCGCGTGGATCTGCCGGTTGGTATTCGACAGCGCGATATGGTCGAGGTCGATCAGCGTGATGCGGCCGACCGCGTTGCGCGCCAGCGCCTCGGCCGCCCAGCTGCCCACGCCGCCGATACCGACCACGCACACATGCGCCGCCTCGAGCCGGCCCAGCCCCGCCGCGCCGTAGAGGCGCGCCACGCCCCCGAATCGCCGATGGTAGTCGTCGTCGGCAGGCGACTCGTGCGTGAGGGGTTCGGGCAGATGGAGGTCGGCGGAGTCTTCAGACATGGCGAGTCCGGGCAGGGAGTGACGAGGGTGACGCAGGGGGAAGCCTGGCCTGTCAGCGCTTTGCCGACAGCATTTCAGGGCGCGGCCCTGACAGGGGGCCGCGGCGCGCAACTATACAATAGTCCGTGCAGTGGTCGTCACTGCCGCAGGTTGGTTGCGGCCCGGGCCACGCGGAGGAGTGTCTACCCATGGCGATGCGTCGCAAGGCCGTTTTCTGGAGCATTTTCACGCCGCTGGCGCTTATCGCGCTGCTGCTGGTCGTGCTCCTGACCTTCGACTGGAACCGCCTCAGGCCGTGGCTCGACCGTACCGTCTCCGACGCCATCGGCCGCCCCTTCGCCATCAACGGCGACCTCACCATCACCTGGCGCCACGCCAGCGGCGAGCAGGGCTGGCGCACGCTGGTGCCGTGGCCGCGCCTGTCGGCGCGCGACATCACCATCGGCAATCCCGACTGGGCTAAAGATCCGCATGTCGCCACGGTGCGCGAGTTGATCTTCATCCTGCGTCCGCTGCCGCTGCTGGAACACCACATCGCCATTCCCCGCATCGTCATCGACAACCCCGCCGTATCGCTCCAGCGGCTGGAAGACGGGCGCAACAACTGGACATTCAACCTGCGCAAGTCGGCGTCGCCCTCGCACTGGGCCGTGGACATCGACGAGGTGGTGTTCTCGCGCGCGAACCTGGCGTTGAACGACCGCCTCGCAAAGATCGAACTGCAGGGCGAAGCCGACACCATCGGCGACGCCCCGGTCTATGACAAGGACCGCGACGGGCCGCTGCTGCCAGCCTCCGCGGCGGCGGCTTCCGCACCGGCGGCCGGGACCTCGGGCACGCCCGGCGACGGCCGCTACGGTATCCGCTGGAAGGCCGTCGGCCACTACAACCAGGCCACCATCGACGCCACCGGCCAGGCGGGCAGCGTGCTGAGCCTGCGCGATGCCGACGTGGCCTACCCCGTCCAGGCCGACGTGCGCGTCGGTGCCACGCGGGCCCGCATCGAGGGGACGCTGACCAACCCCGCCCACCTCGGCGCGCTCGACGTGAACCTGACGCTGGCCGGCGACAGCATGGCCAGCCTCTACGCGCTGACCGGCATCGTCCTGCCCGCCACGCCGCCCTACCAGACGCACGGACGGCTGATGGCGACGCTGCGCAAGGGCGGCTCCATCTTCGAGTACCAGAAGTTCACGGGCAAGGTGGGCGGCAGCGACATCGGCGGCACGCTGGTCTACACGCAGGGCGAGCCGCGGCCGAAGCTGACCGGCGATCTCGTTTCGAAGGAACTGCGCTTTGCCGACCTCGCCCCGGTCATCGGCGCCGACGCCAAGCCCGGCGCCAGGGCCAAGGAGAGCCCCGTGAGCCAGCCGGCCGACAAGGCGCTGCCGGTCGCGCCCTTCCACACCGAGCGCTGGGACAGCATCGACGCCGACGTGAAGTTCACCGGCCAGCGCATCATCCGCGACCAGGCGTTGCCGATCACCGACCTCGTCACCCACATCAAGCTGCAGGACGGCGTGCTGCTGCTCGATCCGCTGAACTTCGGCATGGCCGGCGGCCACCTCGTCTCCACGCTGCGCCTCGACGGCAAGCGCGAGCCGATGGCCGCGCAGATCGACGTCAAGGCGCACCATCTGCAACTCAAACAACTTCTGCCGACGGTCCAGTCGATGAAGGCCAGCGTCGGCGAGATGAACGGCGCGGCGCGGCTGTCGGCCACCGGCAACTCCGTTGCCGCGCTGCTCGGCTCGTCGAACGGCGAGGCCCGGCTGCTGGTCGAGAACGGCACCATCAGCAAGTTCCTGCTCGAGGCGATGGGCCTGAACGTCGGCAGCGTGGTGGTCACGAAGCTGTTCGGCGACAAGCCGGTGCAGATCAACTGCGGCGTCGGCGACGTGGCGTTCTCGAACGGGCTGGCGCGCGCGCGTACCCTCGTCGTCGACACGCAGGACGCCCTCATCAAGACCACCGGCGCGGTCGACCTCGGCAGCGAGAAGCTTGCGCTGACGATCCACCCGGACTCCAAGGGCCTGCGCGTGCTGTCGCTGCGTTCGCCGCTCTATGTGGGCGGAACGATGAAGCATCCGCACGTCAGTCCCGACTTCGCGGTGCTCGGGTTGCGTGCCGGCGGCGCACTGGCCCTGGCGCTGGCCGCGCCGGTGGCAACGGCGATCGTGCCGCTGATCAACCTGTCGGCGGGCAAGAACCAGCCGAGCCAGTGCGGCCAGCTGCTTGCGTCGCTGCGTGACCAGCCCATGGCGCCGCCGCCGGGCAAGACCTACAACGACCCCGGCGCCGCCCAGGCGCGCGAGGACGTACGCGAGGGTCCTGCTGCGACCACTGCGCGCGAGATGCTTGGCAGGGACAGCAGGGACAACAACAAGGACAACAAGGACGTCCCGACCGGCAAGGCTGCGCCGCAGCCCCTCAAGCCGTACAACGATACGGCGTTGTACAAGGGGAGCTGAGGGACGCTCCCGCGCCGCCTGCCTTCCGACTCGGATTTTTTCCCACCCTCACTCGGACGCTTCCTATAGGACCGCGTCCCGCCTCTCCATATCCTGAAGTCATCCGGCCGAGCACCCCCACCCCGCTCCTGGTCGCCCCGCACACCAGACTTCAGCCCTCACAATGTCACGCACTACAAAGCTCCGGCCGCTCGCCATGGCGGCCATGGTGGCCCTTTGCGCCACGATTCCCCCCGCCTTTGCCCAACAGACGGTACTCAACCCCGACGGCACATCCCACATCGCCTATGCCGCCAGCACCAATCCGTCCGACTGGATTCCCGATCGCAAGGAACCGGCCGGCAAGCTGACCAACGTCGGCGAGTACGAAGGACGTTTCAACGTCCTGCAATACGGTATCGATCCGCCTTCCTCGCCGGCCTCCTTCTACAACTGGCAGGGCTACCAGACGCGCACGCAGGCGCCAGCCGGCAACAGCTTCGTCGGCGGCGACCTGTGGGTCAATCCCGACTGGCGCAGCGGCAACGGCACGGACTACGTGCGCACCGGCCTGTGGGGCTCGGCGATGCCGGAATCCGCAGTGAACGCTGGCAAGTACGACAACGGCAAGGCGTCGATGCCCATCGTCAGCTTCACCAACAAGGACGGCGCGGGCCACTTCGAAGTGTGGGACCCGGGCATGAACCCTGACACCGGCTGGATCGACCTGCCCAATACCGCGAACCTGGTCCGCTATGGCGGCTGGAACTCGATCGACATGCGCCTGCTCCCGGCGCAAGGCAAGGTCGAGTACTACCTGAACGGCACGCTCATCTACACGTGGGCCAATCCCGCCGGGGACGACGGCAGCCTGCCCGGGCAGTTCTGGGCCATGTACCTGAATGCGCGCAACAATGGGTCCACGTCGTTCCAGACCTACTGGTCCGACCTGATGGCCGGGCAATTGCTCGAAGGCGGCCACAACATTGGCGACACACCGGGCGATGTCGCGATCCGGTCGGGCCCGGGCACGCCGGGGGCAACCGTGGTCAGCAACGGCGCGCGCATCGGCGGTTCGGTGTCGGCGCAGGGCAGCATGCTGGCGCCGTCGGAAATCAACTTCGCGGGCAACGTCGACATCGCGCAGAACGTCAAGGGCGACCACGCCAGCTTCGCATTCAGCCGCGCGCCTGGCGCCACCACCCGCATCGGCGGCGACGTCACGCTCCAGGCCTCGGGCGCGGGCGGCGGCACGGTGGCCAACCCGATCCAGGTCGGCGGCAGTGTCTCGGTCGACGACACGTCGCTGATGGGCGGCAACTGGAACGTGGCGGGCAGCCTGCACAACGCCGGCACGGTGAGCCCCGGCAATTCGATCGGGGTGATCGGCGTAGGCCGCAACCTCGTGATGACCCCCGATTCGACCTACCAGGCCGAACTCAATGCCGCCGGCCAGTCCGACCGCATCGACGTGGCCGGCACCACCTCGCTGGCGGGCGGCCTGTCCATCTCGTCGGCCGACGGCTACAAGCTCGGCCACCCCTACACGGTGCTGACCTCGCAAGGCGGCTTCGGCGGCACGATGTTCGACAACGGCAAGGTGACCTGGGACCGTCCCGACTACGTCTTCATCGCCCCGCAACTGCGCTACGGCCCGGATGCGGTCACGGTGACCATCGACCGCAACGCGACGCCGTTCGCCTCGGCCGCGAAGACGCCCAACCAGGCCGCCGCCGCGCGCGGGCTCGACTCGCTCGCCTTCGGCAACAAGGCGCACGACGCGGTGGCGCAGATGACGAGCACCGCGGAAGCGTCGCGGGCGTTCGGCCAGCTCTCGGGCGAGATCCACGCCTCGGCGAAGTCGGTGCTGATGGAAGACAGCCACTTCGTGCGCGACACGGCCAACGAACGCGTGCGGCAGTCGTTCGCGGCCCGCTCCGACGGCCAGGCCAGGCCGGCCGACGGCAACCCGGTCGACACCTGGGTCAAGGGCTTCGGCGCCTGGGGCGACGCGCACGGCAAGAACGGCGCCGCCGGGGTCGATACCTCCACGGGCGGCGTGCTGTTCGGCGCCGACACGCTGATCGGCGATGCCTGGCGCGCGGGCCTGATGGGCGGCTACAGCCGCAATACGTTCAACGCCGGCGCGGTCAATTCGTCGGGCACGAGCGACAACTACCACATCGGCGCCTACGGCGGCACGCAGCAGGGCCCGATCGGCCTGCGCGGCGGCGCGGCCTACACGTGGCACAACCTCGACACCAACCGCTCGGTCGGCTTCGCGGGCTACAACGACTCGCTCAAGGGCACCTATGGCGGCAGCACGGCGCAGGTGTTCGGCGAAGCCGGCTACAAGCTCGACTTCGGCAAGGCGATGGTCGAACCCTATGCCGGACTCGCCTACGTCAACCAGCGCATGAATGGCTTCCAGGAAAAAGGCGGCGACGCGGCGCTGCACGGCAAGTCGGGCAGCGATCACGCGCTCTTCTCCACCCTGGGCGTGCGCGGCAGCTCCGACTTCGAGATCGGCGGCCAGACCCTGACCGCGACCGGCGGGCTCGGCTGGCGCCATGCCTTCGGCAACGTCCTGCCCGATTCCACGCTGGCCTTCACCGCGGGCGGACCGTTCTCGGTGACAGGCGTGCCGATTGCGCGCGACAGCGCCGTGGTCGAGGCCGGGCTGAGCACGGACGTCGCGAAGAACGCCACCGTCGGCGTGTCGTACGTGGGCCAGATGGGCGGCAGCAGCCAGAGCCACGGCGTGAACGCCCGCTTCCTGTATCGCTTCTAAGACAGGCACCGGCTCTCCCGCCGGGATGACAAGCGCGCCCGGCAGGCCATGCGAACGGCCTGCCGGGCGCGCTTGCGCTCTCACAAAGCGGCGGGGCGGCCATTCGCTATACTTGAATCGCCACTTCTTCCCCCTGCCGCAACAATGACCCAACTCGCCGACCTCCGCCGCAGCTACGTGCTGTTTTCCCTCAGCGAAACCGACGTCGCACCCGATCCCATCGCCCAGTTCCAGCGCTGGTTCGACGAAGCGATCACGGCCAAGCTGCCCGAGCCCAACGCCATGACCCTGGCCACCGTGGACGCCGACGGCCAGCCCTCGGCACGCATCGTGCTGCTCAAGGGCCTCGACGCGGGCGGCTTCACCTTCTTCACCAACTACGAAAGCCGCAAGGGCATCGACATGGCCGCCAATCCGCGCGCGGCGCTGCTGTTCCACTGGATGCAGCTCGAACGCCAGGTGCGCATCGAGGGCCGCGTCGAGAAAGTGGCCGAGGCCGACAGCGACACCTACTACGCCTCGCGCCCGCTCGGCTCGCGGCTGGGTGCCTGGGCTTCCGAACAGAGCCGCGAAGTGGCCGGCCGCCATGTGCTCGAGGAACGCGAGGCCGAATACCGCGCGAAGTTCGGCGAAAACCCGCCGCGGCCCTCGCATTGGGGCGGCTACCGTCTCGTGCCGACCGGCGTGGAGTTCTGGCAGGGCCGGCCCTCGCGGCTGCACGACCGCATCGCCTACCGGCTGCAGGCCGACGGCAGCTGGCAGATCGTGCGACTGTCGCCCTGACACCGCCGCGGCATCACGCTGGATCCGATGGGGCCGGACCTTCCGGCCCCATTGATTTCCGCCCATTGCCCGAATCTATCGTCCCGATAGCGTAGAGGCCATGGCGACCTGCCAGCACGGTCCGGGGAATTGGACTAAATTGAAATGAACGTCGTCTATGTTCATCCAATCTTGTACATCCACCCGAACCGATTCTTGGAGGGTCACATGTTCTTCAAGCAAACCATCGAGACGCAACTGGATCACTGGATCAACGAACTCCGGCAGCATGTCAACCTGCCGGTGAGCCTGCGGCTATGGAACGGCAGCGAGTACGCGCTGGGCACCTTCGACAAGCCGGCCGTGACGATGACCCTGCGGGACGCCAAGGCCCTGCCGCTGTTGCTCACGCCCACGCTGGACAACCTCGGCGAAGCCTACGTACAGCAGAAGATCGACTTCGAGGGCAAGCTCTCGGACATCATCGACGTGAGCTACCGTTTCTCCGAGGCCGCAGCCACCAGCGCCGGGGGCATGCTGGCCCGGGTCGCCAGGCAGTTCACGCATACCAAGCAGGAAGACAGGGCGGCCATCCAGTACCACTACGATGTGTCGAACGACTTCTATCGCCGCTGGCTCGACCCCCGCATGGTCTATTCCTGCGCCTACTTCGAGAACGGCGACGAAGACCTTGCCACCGCGCAGACCAAGAAGATCGACCACATCCTCACGAAGATCCGCCTGCAGCCGGGGCAGACCCTGCTCGACATCGGCTGCGGCTGGGGCGCGCTGGTCCTGCGCGCGGCGGAGAAGTTCGGGGCGCGCTGCGTGGGGATCACGCTGTCGCAGAACCAGTTCGACCTGGCGCGCGAGCGGGTGAAGGCCGCCGGCCTGGAAGACCGCGTCGAGATCCGGCTGCAGGACTATCGCGACACCACCGGCACGTTCGACCGCGTCACCAGCGTCGGCATGTTCGAGCACGTTGGCAAGGACAACCTGCCCGGCTACTTCCGCAAGATCCACGACCTGCTCGTCGACGGCGGCTACGCGATGAACCACGGCATCACGTCGCCCGACCCGCAGAACGGCGAGGTGCCGATGGACGGCTCCGAGTTCATGGACCGCTACGTCTTCCCGCAGGGCGAGCTGCCGCACATCGGGCTCGTGCTGAAGACGATGCAGGAAGGCGGCCTGGAAGCCTACGACGTGGAACTGATCCGCCGGCATTATGCGCAGACGCTGCGCCACTGGGCCGACAACTTCGAGGCGGACGCCGGCGCCATTCGCGACCTCGTCGGCGAGAAGACCTACCGCATCTGGCGCGTGTACCTGGCCGGCTGCTCGCACGCCTTCGAGACCGGGAAGATGTCGATCTACCAGGTGGCGTGCCACCGCGCGGGACAGTCGGCGACCAGGCTGCCGTGGTCGCGGCGGTACATGTACGAGAAGCCGATCGGCGAGCCGGCCTGATCGACCGATAGCCCAATGAAAAAGGGGCGGCTCGACGGCCGCCCCTTCCGCTTTACGCCCTGCCTTGCAGGCATCAGCGCCATCAGCTCTATCAGCGCCGCAGCTTGTCGGCGAACTTCTGCCGGAACTTCGCTACCTTGGGCGAGATCACGAAAGCGCAGTAGCCCTGGCTCGGATGGTCCTGGAAGTAGTTCTGGTGCCCGGCCTCGGCGCGCCAGTAAGGCTGCTCGGGCTCGACCTGCGTGACGAGGGGATCGTCATAGACGCGCGCCGCCGCCAGCTCGCGCATCACGTATTCGGCGGTCGCGCGCTGCGCCTCGGAATGCGTGAAGATGGCCGAACGGTACTGGGTCCCGACGTCGTTGCCCTGCCGGTTCAGCGTGGTCGGATCATGGATGCCGAAGAAGATCTCGACGATCTCGCGATAGGTGATCACGGCCGGATCGAACGTCACGCGCACCACCTCGGCGTGGCCGGTATTGCCCTCGCAGACCTGCTCGTAGGTCGGATGACTCACATGCCCGCCGGTGTAGCCGGACTCCACGGCACGCACGCCCTTCACCTGCTGGTACACCGCTTCGAGGCACCAGAAGCAGCCGCCGCCGAGGGTGGCGGTCTCGAATCCGTGTTCCATATCGTTATGTCTCCGTTTCACGCTGGCGTCATGTCATTACGCTCAAGCATAAACGCTGGCGCGGGGTCGCGCTGGAGAGTCCGTTAGAATTCACCCGACGCCCGCCCCCGGGCGAGGCCGATCGACAGAAGAGTATCCATGAACACCAGCGGAGCCCGCGGCGCGGGCATGCCCGGCAATGCCACCCACCCGACGCGCCGTCACGGCCGCGCCGCCTCCCCCGATTTCGACGCCCAGCAATTCCGCCGCGCGCTGTCGCAGTTCGCCACCGGCGTGACGGTCATCACCACGCGCACCGGCAGCAACGAGATGCCCTTCATCGGCATCACGGCCAGCTCGTTCAACTCCGTCTCGCTCGATCCGCCGCTCGTGCTGTGGAGCATGGCCCATCGCGCCAACAGCCTGCCGGCATTCCGCGAGGGGTCGCACTACGTCATCAACGTGCTGTCGTCCACGCAACTCGACCTGTGCCAGCGCTTCGCCACGCTCAAGGGCGACCGCTTCGCCGGGGTCGACTATCGCCTCTCCGCGACCGGCCTGCCGGTGCTCGCCAACGCGCTGGCCTGGTTCGAATGCCACAACCGCAGCCGGTATGACGAGGGCGACCATGTGATTTTTGTCGGGGAGGTGGAGCGGTGTGGGATCCTGGACGCGGGCGGCAATCCGCTCGTGTTCCAGAATGGCGGGTTTTCGACAACGGCGCCAATCCCTCTCGTTGAGAAGTGAAAGGCTGGCGCGCTGCGCTTCACGGGCCCCGTCCGGATATCGTTGCAGGCGTGACTGGTCAGGCCGTTGCCGTCCAGGGGTTGATGACGTGCACGCCGGCCGCGTCGAAGGGCGCGGTATCGCGCGTGGCAACTGCATATCCTTTCGCAGTCGCAATCGCGGCGATATAGCCGTCCGGCGTCGGGAACCCTCTGCCGGCCGCGCGCGCCCGCGCGGCGAGATCCGCATAGCAGTGCGCCGCGTCGGTGTCGAACCCCAGCACGCGCCCCGCAAACAGCGCCAGCAGTCCATCCAGCGCTTCACCAAGCGCGAGCTTGCGGCGACCCGCCGGCAGGCAGGCGATGCCATAGAGCAACTCCGCCAGCGTGACACTCGACAGGTACAGCGTCTCGGCCGTCTGCGCGTTGAGCCACGCCTGCACAGCCGCGGCCGGCTCCGGCTTCATGGCTTCGGAGACCACGTTAGTGTCCAGCACGATCATGCGTCGAACCTCGGCGGCTCGGCAGGCACCTTGTCACGGCTCTGCTCCAGGACCTCGACATCGGCGTTCGTCAGGCCAAGGCGGCGGCCCAGTTGTGCCAGAGCATCGCCCATTCTCACCCGCCCCGGCGGGTTCACCGCGCGTGCCAGAATGTCCCGCACTTCCGCCTCAGTGCTGCGGCCGTGAGCCGCCGCCTGCACACGCAAAGCGCGGTGGACCTCGTCGGGCAGATTACGTACTGTCACAGTTGCCATTGTCTTCACCATCTGCAAATGACTTCAATGCTGTCATTGTAGCAAAATGACAGCAATACCTGTAGCACCTAGTTTTCAAGGCGCCGCCTGCGCCACCGCCAGCGGCGACCCGCCCGTCTTGATCTTCTGCAGCACGATATTCGAACGGATATCCATCACACCCGGCGTGCGGTACAGCCGGTTGACGATGAAATCCGAGTAGTGCCGCAGGTTGCGCGCCAGCACGCGCAGGATGTAGTTGCTGTCGCCGGTGATGATGTATGCCGACATCACTTCCGGCCATGCCTGCACCGCCGCGATGAAGGTGTCGTGCCAGCCCTCCACGTCGTGGCGCATCGACACCTGCACGATCGCCTCCAGTTCCAGCCCGAGCTTTTCCGCGTCGAACCACGCGCGGTAACCGCCGATCACGCCACTTTCCTCCAGCAATCTCACCCGCCGGAGGCAGGCCGAGGGGGACAGCGCAACCCTGTCGGCGAGGTCCTGGTTGGAGATGCGGCCGTTCTCCTGGAGGCACGTCAGGATGCGCAGATCGGTAGGGTCGAGGGTCATTTCGCAGATTCCTTCACAAATTCTTTAATGAAGAGAATTTTATGCGAAATAGCTGCCGATCGACGCCGCAGATAGCAAGCCTCTTGCCATTATTTTTGACTATCATGCGAAGCAACAAGTCAACGGCACGCCGCCCCCATGCCAGATCAAGCCCCCGCCCGCCAACTGTGGGACATCAGCCCGCCCCTCTCGACCGCCACGCCCGTCTGGCCCGGTGACACGCCGTTCCAGCAGGCCCCGTCGTGGAAGATCGACGAACACTGCCCGGTCAATGTCGGCCGCATCACGCTGTCGCCCCACACCGGCGCGCACGCGGATGCCCCGCTGCATTACGCGGCGGACGGCGCGCCCATCGGCGACGTCAGCCTGGTGCCGTATCTCGGCCCATGCCGGGTGATCCACTGCATCGGCGCGACTCCCGTGGTGACGCCGGATCACATCCGTCATGCACTCGACGGCCTGCCGCCGCGCGTGCTGTTCCGGACCTACCGGCGCGCGCCCCTCGACGAGTGGGACAGCGGCTTCTGCGCCGTGGCCCCGGAAACCATCGACCTGCTCGCGTCGCGCGGCGTGCAGCTGGTCGGCATCGACACCCCTTCGCTCGACCCGCAGGAATCGAAGACGATGGACGCCCACCACGCCGTGCGCCGCCATCGGCTCGCCATCCTCGAAGGGATCGTGCTGGACGAGGTGCCCGCGGGCGACTACGAACTGATCGCCCTGCCCCTGCGCTTTGCCACCCTCGACGCCAGCCCGGTCCGCGCCGTGCTGCGCAGCCTTTAAACCCCAACCGTAGCAACCCGATGACCGCATATACCCGCGAGCAATGCCTGGCGCTCGACCAGCAAGACCCGCTGCGCCCCCTCCGCGACCAGTTCGCCCTGCCTGAAGGGGTGATCTACCTCGACGGCAACTCCCTCGGCGCCCGCCCGAAGGCCGCCGCCGCGCGTGCCGCTGAAGTGGTGGCGCAGGAATGGGGCGACGGGCTGATCCGCAGTTGGAATACCGCTGGCTGGTTCGACCTGCCCCAGAAGCTCGGCAACCGCATCGCCCCGCTGATCGGCGCGGGCGAGGACGAAGTGGTCGTCACCGACACCACCTCGGTCAACCTGTTCAAGGTGCTGGCCGCCGCGCTGCGCGTACAGCAGTCGCGCGACGCGTCGCGCAAGGTGATCGTCTCCGAGCGCAGCAACTTCCCAACCGACCTGTACATCGCACAGGGCCTGGCCGACCTGCTCCAGCAGGGCTACTCGCTGCGCCTGGTCGATTCGCCTGCTGAACTGGACGACGCCGTGCAGGCCGACGTGGCTGTGCTGATGCTCACCCACGTCAACTACAAGACGGGCGAGATGCTCGACATGAACAGCCTCACCGAACTCGCCTACGCACGCGGCGCGCTGACGGTGTGGGACCTGTGCCATTCGGCCGGCGCCGTGCCCGTGGACTTGCGCGCCGCCAACGCCGACTACGCCATCGGCTGCACCTATAAGTACCTGAACGGCGGCCCCGGCTCGCCGGCCTTCGTGTGGGTCTCGGCCGCGCTGCGCGACGCCTTCTGGCAGCCGCTGTCGGGCTGGTGGGGCCACGCCGCGCCGTTCGCGATGGAACCCGGCTACCGCCCGCGCGACGGCGTGCGCCGCTTCATGTGCGGCACGCAGCCGGTCACGTCGATGGCGCTGATCGAATGCGGCCTCGACATCTACGCCCAGACCTCGATGCAGGCCCTGCGCGCCAAGTCGCTGCAACTGACCGACCTCTTCATCGCACTGGTGGAGTCGCGCTGCGGTCAGCATCCGCTCACGCTGGTCACCCCGCGCGACCACGCGAAGCGCGGCAGCCAGGTCAGCCTCGAGCATCCGGATGGCTACGCGCTCGTGACCGCCCTGATCGAACGTGGCGTGATCGGCGACTACCGCGAGCCGCGCATCGCCCGCTTCGGCTTCACACCCCTGTACACCAGCTTTGCCGACGTATGGGACGCGGTCGAGATCATGCGCGACGTGCTCGATTCGGGCGCGTACCGCGACGCCCGCTTCCAGATCCGCAGCACCGTGACCTGACCGGAGACCCACGATGACTACCGAAACCCAAGGCGGCGGCTGCCCCTTCTCCGCCCACGGCGCGGCCGCGCAGGACGACAACAAGTGGCACGGCGCGCAGATGGACTTCGCCAGGGACATGAGCTATGGCGACTACCTCGGCCTCGACCAGATCCTGACCGCCCAGCACCCGCTGTCGCCCGACCACAACGAGATGCTCTTCATCGTCCAGCACCAGACCACGGAGCTGTGGATGAAGCTGGCGCTGCACGAGTTGCGCGCGGCCCGCGAGGCGGTCAGGCACGACAGCCTGCCGCCCGCGTTCAAGATGCTGACGCGCGTGTCGCGCATCATGGACCAGCTCGTGCAGGCGTGGAATGTGCTGTCGACGATGACGCCGCCGGAGTATTCGGCGATGCGGCCCTACCTGGGCATGTCGTCGGGCTTCCAGTCGTACCAGTACCGCGAGATCGAGTTCATCCTCGGCAACAAGAACGCGGCGATGCTGCGCCCCCACGCGCACCGGCCCGAGCACCTGGCGCTGGTCGAGACGGCACTCCACACCCCCTCGCTCTACGACGAGGCGATCCGCCTGATGGCGCGCCGGGGCTTTGCCATCGACGCCGATTGCGTGGAGCGCGACTGGTCGCAGCCGCTGCCCTACAACGCCTCGGTCGAGGCCGCGTGGCTGCAGGTCTACCGCAACCCGCAAGCAAACTGGGAGCTGTACGAGCTGGGCGAGAAGTTCGTCGACCTCGAAGACGCCTTCCGCCAATGGCGCTTCCGCCATGTGACCACGGTCGAGCGCGTGATCGGCTTCAAGCGCGGCACCGGCGGCACCGAGGGCGTGGGCTACCTGCGCAAGATGCTGGATGTGGTGCTGTTTCCGGAGTTGTGGAAACTGCGCACCGACTTGTAAGGCGCGACGGTTTGCTCCCCTCTCCCATTCATGGGAGAGGGGCGGGGGAGAGGGCGGGCGCAACGTCGGGCGATATCGCTTGCGCGACCGCCTGCCCTCTCCCCCAACCCCTCTCCCGCAAGCGGGAGAGGGGAGAAAACACACGCTACCGACGCGGATCCGACAGCCGCACCGCCAGCGCCTGCAACGCCGGCGCCAGCGTCTCGTGAAAGACGTTCTCGCCGACCGAGCCATACGAGGCGCTGCAGCTGAGCAGGTGCAACTCATTCTCCCCCACCGGCCGGAACGCCACCGCGCAGGCGTGCACGGCCGGGTGCCAGTCGCGGAACGACGCGGCATAGCCAAGCTCCTCCGCCTCGGCCACCGCCGCCCGCGTGGCCGTCTCCTGCTGCCGCCACTGCTCCGGGAACTCCCGCGCGAACTCCGCCAGCGCCCGCTCGCGCTCCGCCGCCGGCAAGGCGGCCAGGTAGGCGCGCCCCATCGAACTCGACACCAGCGACAGCCGCGATCCCACGCCCAGCCCGAGCATCACGCCGGCGTCGTTGCGGATCGATTCCAGGTAGATCACCTCCTGCCGCTCGCGCTTGCCGAGCGACACCGACACCCCGTACGCCTGCGCGAAGGCCAGCATATGCGGCCTGGCCAGCGCCACCACGTCCGACGCCGACAGGTAGGCATAGCCAAGCGCCAGCACGCCCGCGTCGAGCGCGTACTTGCCGAGGCTCGCGTCGTAGCGCAGGTAGCCAAGCTGGACCAGCGTGCCGGCCAGCCGGCTCACGGTCGCCTTCGGAAAGCCCGTGCGGCGCACGAAGTCCTGGTTGCCGAGCATCGACTCGCCGGTGCGGAAACAGCGCATCAGTTCGAGCCCCCGCGCCAGCGCCGTGACGAAGTTGGGATCACTTTCGCGCGCGGCGACGGGGCTGTCGTCGGGGCTCGCGTGGACAGAGGTCGACAAGATGGGGCTCCTTGGCAGAAATTGGCCGGTGATCGGACATCGAGAGGCCCGACGGGCTTTGCTTCACCGTTTTCGTTCGGATATACTTTACAACAACGGAACAAGGTTCCGCAATGCGGAACCAAGAAGTTTCCAGACTTCCTGACCCGACCCGACCGCCTGACCGAAGGAGACCGACATGGCCAACGCCGAATTCCACTGGGCTGACCCCCTGCTGCTGGACCAGCAACTCACCGCCGAAGAGCGCATGGTGCGCGACGCCGCCGCCGCATACAGCCAGGACAAGCTGATGCCGCGCGTGCTGCAGTCCTTCCGCAATGAAAAGACCGACGTGGAGATCTTCCGCGAGATGGGCGAACTCGGCCTGCTCGGCCCGACCATTCCGGAACAGTACGGCGGCCCGGGGCTGAACTACGTCAGCTACGGCCTGATCGCCCGCGAAGTCGAGCGCGTGGATTCAGGCTACCGCTCGATGATGAGCGTGCAGTCGTCGCTGGTGATGGTGCCGATCTACGAGTTCGGCACGGAAGAACAGAAGCAGAAGTACCTGCCGAAGCTGGCCACCGGCGAGTGGATCGGCTGCTTCGGCCTGACCGAGCCGAACCACGGCTCCGACCCGGGCTCGATGATCACGCGTGCGAAGAAGGTAGCGGGCGGCTACGAGCTGACCGGCGCCAAGATGTGGATCACCAACTCGCCCATCGCCGACGTCTTCGTGGTCTGGGCCAAGCTGGACGACGGCAGCGGCAAGGAAGAGATCCGCGGGTTCATCCTGGAGAAGGGCTGGAAGGGCCTGTCGGCGCCGGCCATCCACGGCAAGGTCGGCCTGCGCACCTCGATCACCGGCGAGATCGTGCTCGACCAGGTGTTCGTGCCCGAGGAAAACCTGATGCCCGCCGTGCGCGGCCTGAAGGGTCCGTTCACCTGCCTGAATTCGGCCCGCTACGGCATCGCCTGGGGCGCGCTCGGCGCCGCCGAGTTCTGCTGGCACACCGCCCGCCAGTACACGCTGGACCGCAAGCAGTTCGGCCGCCCGCTGGCCGCCAACCAGCTGGTGCAGAAGAAGCTGGCCGACATGCAGACCGAGATCGTGCTGGGCCTGCAGGGCTGCCTGCGCCTGGGCCGCATGAAGGACGAAGGCACGGCGGCGGTCGAGATCACCTCGATCATGAAGCGCAACTCGTGCGGCAAGTCGCTCGACATCGCCCGCGTGGCGCGCGACATGCTCGGCGGCAACGGCATCTCCGACGAGTTCGGCGTGATCCGCCACGTGGTCAACCTCGAAGTGGTCAACACCTACGAGGGCACGCACGACATCCACGCGCTGATCCTCGGCCGCGCGCAGACCGGCATCCAGGCGTTCAGCTGACCGACGCGGCGTCTCCCGCGCCTTATTCCGCGCCGTCTCCGGAATAAAAAGGCCCGGCTCATCGAGCCGGGCCAAACACACCTACCAAGGAGACGACGGGCTAGCCGCCGTTTACGACACAAACACGACACAACACCTGCACTACTACCTACTGCCCGCACGCTCAACGCCCCCACAGCGCTTCACCTGCCTGATTGCGGCACTCGCCGCAGACACTGCTGCACCACCCTGCCTGCGCTTCACCCGCTGATCCGAAAACTCGATGGAACCAGCGTACCCGGATTGCCATCGAATCCAAACGAATATAAAGTCACGTCAAAATCACTTGAAGTCATAAGGGGTGACGTCGAGGGTAATGTTGTCCGACACGGCCATCAGCCGCGGCTGGCTTGAAACGTGTGCCAACGCACGCATATGCTAGTCAGGTCACCATCGCTCCGTACGATGCAGGCCACACCAATGGCCATAACAAGGTCCTCAACGGACGATCACGGGCCACAACAACCGGCGAGCAAGGCACAATGTCTACTATCGAATCCATCGACCCATCCCTCGCATCCACCGCCCGCAAACAGGAGAAACCAATGACCGATGTCAAGACCGTTCTGTCCGACGCCGAAGAACTGCTCAAGCAAGCGGCCTCGACCACCGGCGAGAAAGCCGCCGAGCTGCGCGAGCGAGGCATGGGCCTGCTGAAGCAGGCGAAGGAAAAGGCGCAGGACCTGCAGGACGCCGTCGTCACGAAGAGCAAGGCGGCCGCCCGCGCGACCGACGACTACGTGCATGACCATCCGTGGCGCGCAGTCGGCGTCGCGGCCGGCGTCGGCCTGCTGATCGGCCTGCTGCTGAACCGCAAGTAAGCCTTCGGGCAGTCTCACGGCGGCGCTGCGATGATGCTGTCGCACGCGCCGCCTCTTCTCTGACGCAGGCGCCGCCGGGAGCCACCGGCCGGCGTCGTTGAGCGCGCTATCGACAGGCAGCCGGACACACGGCGGTTCCGACGGTTCCGCGGGTCCGGCAGCGCCTTGCACCAGCGCCAGGACCGGCATGAGCGAACCGACACCCTCCCCCAAGCTTCTGGAATCCTTGCGCAAGTTCGCCGGTTCGGTGATTGCCATGCTGCAGACGCGGCTCGAACTCGCCAGCGTCGAACTGGCCGAGGAGCGCCAGCGCCTGATGAAGGTGGCGCTGCTGGCCTGCTTCGGGCTGGTCTTCTTCGCCATGGCACTGTTCATGGCAACCGCCTTCATCGCCGTGCTGTTCTGGGATACCTACCGGCTCGCCGCCATCGGCGGGCTGATGCTGGTCTATCTCGTCCTGAGCGGCGTCTGCCTGCTGGCCGCGCGCCGGGTGCTGAAGGTTGCCCCACCGCTCTTCGAGGCCACGCTGGCCGAAATCGACAAGGACCGGGAGGCGCTGCGCCGATGACTACCCCAGACAATCAACCGGAAGCGACCGCCGGTGACGACCGCGGCAAGCGCAACCATCCGCGCCCGGTGCGCTTCTCGAAGGAAGTGCGCCTGCCGCTGGCGGTGCGCAAGGAACTGCTGCTGACGCGCGCGGCGCTCGAACGGCACGATGCCGTGGTGGCGCTGCGCGACACCCGCCTCGGCATGCGCCGCGCCACCAGCCTGAGCAGCTGGCTCGGCAAGGCCACGCGCCTGGGCAAGCCGTCGGGCTGGCTCGGCCTGCTCGGGCTGACGAAGCAATACCCGCTGGTGAGCGCGGCGGTGACGCTGTCGCTGCCGCTGCTCAAGCGCGTGCCGGTCGGCCGCGTCGCGTGGAAGCTCTCCAAGGTGGGACTGCTCGCCGGCGCCGGCTACTGGGCCTACAAGACCTGGAACGAGGCCAGCGCGCAGGCGGTGGGGCCCGCGATGTCGCCCGATGACGACACGCCGTCGCCCGACGGCTTCCGCGACCCGCTCGTGCCGTAGCCGCCCTCGTTCGGCCGGCTCCCGACTGTCCGCCGGCTTCAGCCGGCAAGTGCCAGCAATTCCGCGGGCATCGTCACGCCGTCGCCCATCGCGAACGGCACCGGCGGCGCCAGGTAGTTGCCCTGCGCGAAATCCACGCCGAGCGCGCGCAGCCGCGCCAGCTGGGCCTCGCTCTCGACAAACTCCGCCACCGTCACCATGCCCATGGCGTGGCCGATGCGCTGGATCATCTCGATCGTCACCAGGTTGACCGCATCGGTCAGCATGTCGCGCACGAAGCTGCCGTCGATCTTCAGGTAGGTCGCCGGCAACTGCTTGAGATAGTTGAACGACGACATACCCGCACCGAAGTCGTCGAGCGCGAACGTGCAGCCCTGCGCCTGCAGGGCCTCGATGAACGCGACCGCACGCGACAGGTTGACGATGGCGGCCGTCTCCGTGATCTCGAAGCAGATCTGTGAAAGCGGCACGCCATGGACGGCCGCGCATTCGGACACAAAGGCGGCGAAGTGGCTGTCGGCCAGCGTGGCGCCAGACAGGTTGATGGCGCAGACTTCGATATCGTCCGCCTTCTTCCCTGCAATGTTGTCCGCCTGCCGGGCGGCGCGGCGCCCGAGTTCGGCGAAGGCGGTGCGCACCACCCAGCGGTCCAGCATCGGCATCAGGTTGTAGCGCTCGCAGGCCGGCATGAACACCGCGGGGGCGACCAGGCGGTCGTGCTCGTCGACCAGGCGCAGCAGCAGTTCGACATGCCGTCCGCCGGCACCTTGCGTACCGAGCGGCACCAGCTCCTGCGCATAGAGGCAGAAGCGTCCGCTGGCCATCGCCGCATGGACCCGGCCGACCCACTCCATCTCGCCGTGGCGCAGGCGCACCACGGTGTCATGCTGGCGATAGACCTGCACCCGGTTGCGGCCATTGTCCTTGGCCATGTGGCAGGCGGCGTCGGCAGCGCTGAGCGCTTCGTCGACGCGCACGATGTCGCGGTCGAGCACGATCAGCCCGACGCTGATCCCCACCGCGAAGGTGCGCTGGCGGTGGGTGAACCTGAATTCCGAGACTGCACTGCGGAGCGACTCGGCCAGCCGTTCGTTGGCGGGCCAGTCGCAGTGATGCAGCAGGACACCGAATTCGTCCCCGCCCAGGCGCGCCAGCGTATCGCCATGGCGCAGCGCGGTGCGCATCACGCCGGCGAGCTGGCGCAGCATCTCGTCGCCGACGGCCCGGCCGCAGGTCTCGTTGACCACCTTGAACTGGTCGAGGTCGAGATACAGGAGCGTGTGCGCGCCGCCGGTGCGCTGCACTTCCTCCAGCAGCACGGCCAGCCGCCGCTCGAATTCGGCGCGGTTGAGCAGCCCGGTCAGCGTATCGTGGCTCTCCCCGTAGGCCTGGCGCTCCGCGTGCCGGCGTTCGCTGGCGGCACGCTTTGCGACGGCCTGCTCGCTGCGCGCCAGCGCCTCGCGCAAATGGCGCTGCTGGCGCAGCATGCGGCGCGACACCAGCGTCGCGATGGCCAGCAGCAGCGCCGCCGCGCCGAGATTGCCTCCGAGGATCAGGGCCTGGCCATGCCGCGCCGCCGCGCCAAGCTGGTCGGCGAAACCGCTCTCGGTCGTCTCGAGCCGGGCCTCGACACGCTGGATCGCATGTTCGACGGCTGCCACGCAGGGCTCGCCGCACTCGGACGCGCCAGCCCGGCGCTGAAGGCGCAATGCCTGCTCGTGGAGGCGTGCCAGTTCCTCGTCGGCGGCCGCCCAGTTCCTGAAGGCCTCGCCCACCGTCTCCCGATGCCGCAAACCCCGATAGAGCCAGATCATGCCCGTGACGTCGGCAGGATGGCTGCCGCCGGCGATCAACCCTTCGCGCGCCGCGATGTAGTCAGGATCGGGCTGCCCGAGTGCCAGGCGCGCGCGCCGCAGGCCGAGCGGCCCGGCCATGATGGCTTCGTAGGCATGGAACTCCGCCTCGTCGTGCCCTTTCGTGTACTGCCGCAGATGCGTGAGGGCGGCACGCTGCGCCGCAGCCCACCTGCCTTCCGCGGTCGCCACGGCGCGCGCGGCGGACAGCGCCTCGACACTCGCCGCGCCAATGAATGCCAGTGCCAGCACAACCAGCACGAAAGGCCAGACGATGCGCAGCAGATGCGCGCCGCCGGACGTGTTGTCGTCAGCCTGCATGGGGATAGGTGTACGGCTGGCGCCGGTGTGGGAGGCGCGCGCTTTATTGCGGGCGTTCGGCCGATTTTGCGGCAATGGCCCGGCCCTGTCTGTAACTCGGAAGGGTTAGACACAGGCTCGGAAAAATGCCCGCACCGCAAGCAAATTCCGGCCATTCGCGCAACCCACCCCGAAACGAGTGGCTGCAAGCCGGCCACCTTGCGGCGATGATGCGCGGCCGCGCCGCATTGGCGTGGAACTACAAGCAATACGGAGACAGTAACGCATGAAGCAGCGAAGTATCGCCTTGACGGCGCTCGGTGCACTTGCCGGCGCGGCCCAGGCCCAGACCGGCGTGACCTTGTATGGGGCTCTCGACTCGTCGGTGGAGTATGTCAACCGGGTGGCCGCGGCGCAGCCCACCTACTCGGCCGCCACGGGCACGCTGGTGCCCGCCTCGCAAGGCGGCGCGCGGGTGGGGCTGCCGACCGTCGGCGGGCTCTCGGCCTCGCGCTGGGGCCTGCGCGGCACCGAGGACCTGGGCGGAGGCCTGAAGGCGTTCTTCGTGCTCGAAAGCGGTTTCGGCTCGGACAACGGCGTCCTGCAAAGCGGCGGCCGCCTGTTCGGCCGCGCCGCCAACATCGGCCTGAAGGGCGACATCGGCAGCATCACGCTCGGCCGCCAGTACACGGCCTTCTTCGACGGCCTGGCCAACTTCTCGCCGCTGCGGCTGGCCACGACCTACGAGCCGGTGGTCTGGCAGCTCGGCGCGAACTACCGCGAGGACAACATCGTCAAGTACAGCGGCGTGTTCGGCCCGCTGAAGGCCACCGTCCACTACTCGTTCGGCGTGGGCGTGCCGGTCCAGGGCGGCGCGCTTCCCGCCACCGTGCTCGCCAACGGCGCGGCCGGCGAGACGCCCGGCAATCCGCGCGACAACGCCGGCTACGGCGCCGCCCTGACCTGGTTCGACGGGCACATCGGCGCGACGATCGCCTACGACGAATGGCGCCCGACCATCGTCACCGGCCAGCCCGGCCGCATCCGCAAGGCGGCCGGCGCGATGAGCTGGGAGAACGGTCCGGTCAAGCTGACCGGCGGCTACCGCTGGAACCGCAATTCCTTCGCCAACGGCAACACGCTGATCCGCGACGACTACTGGTGGGCCGGCGTCAACTACGCCGCCACCCGCGCGCTGATGCTGGAATTCGCGTACTACTACGCCGACGTGAAGTCGTTCCGCGCGGCCCCGACCGGCGCGGCGACCAATCCGCCGAATATGCAGCAGTACAGCTTCATCGCGGACTACAACCTCTCGAAGCGCACCGATATCTACGTGTCGACCGGCTACTCCCGCAACGGCGCACTGGCCTTCGACTCCAACGTCACGGTGTTCTCGTTCGGCTATCCGGCGATGGCAGGACAGAAGGGCATGTTCGGGGTCATGGCCGGCGTCCGGCACACCTTCTGACGTCTGTCTGCCGCGCAAGCAAAAAGGGGCGATCCGCGTGGATCGCCCCTTTTTGCCTATTACAACCTTCAGGGTCAGAACTGCGCTTCGGTCATTGCATTGACCGCACCCGCGCCCGCGACGATGGCATGGCTCAGTGCCGCCGCCTGCGGCAGGATCTGCTCCGCATAGAACTGCGCCGTGGCGATCTTGGCGCCGAAGAAGGCCGGGTCCTCGGCACGCTTCGCGTCGGCCACCAGCATGGCGCGGGCCATCTGCCAGCCCGACAGCACGATGCCGCAGAGCTTCAGGTAGGTCACGCTGCCGGCGTACACGGCGTTGGGGTCGGCCTTGGCGTTGGCCACCATGAACGCCACCGCCGACTGCAGCGCCTCGCGGCCCTGCTTCAGCTGGACGGCTGCCGAGCGGAAGGCCGCGTCGGCGTGCTGTGCCAGCGCTGCTTCGGTCTCGACGATCTGCCCGCACAGCGCCTGCGCCAGCGCGCCACCGTCACGCACGGTCTTGCGGCCGATGAGGTCGTTGGCCTGGATGGCCGTGGTGCCTTCGTAGATCGGCAGGATGCGGGCGTCGCGGTAGTGCTGCGCCGCGCCGGTTTCCTCGATGAAGCCCATGCCGCCATGTACCTGCACGCCCAGGCTGGTCACGTCGATCGACAGCTCGGTGCTCCAGCCCTTGATGATCGGCACCAGGAACTCGTAGAACGCCTGGCTCTGCTGGCGCACCGCTTCGTCGGCGTGCTTGTGCGCGGTGTCGCTGTGCGCGGCGGCGACGTAGGCCACGGCACGAGCGCCCTCGATCAGCGCGCGCATGGTCAGCAGCATGCGCTTGACGTCCGGGTGGTGGATGATCGTCACGGCCTGCTTCGCCGATCCGTCGACCGGGCGGCTCTGCACGCGGTCCCGCGCATAGGCCACGGCCTGCTGGTAGGCGCGCTCGGATACCGACACGCCCTGCATGCCCACGGCGAAGCGCGCGGAATTCATCATGATGAACATGTATTCCAGGCCGCGGTTCTCCTCACCGACCAGCGTGCCGATGGCGCCGCCGTGGTCACCGAACTGCAGCACGGCGGTGGGGCTCGCCTTGATGCCCAGCTTGTGCTCGATCGACACGCAGTGCACGTCGTTGCGCGCGCCCAGGCTGCCGTCGGCGTTGACCAGGAACTTCGGCACGACGAAGAGCGAGATGCCCTTCACGCCCTCGGGGGCGGTCGGCGTGCGGGCCAGCACGAGGTGGACGATATTCTCGGCCATGTCGTGCTCGCCATAGGTGATGAAGATCTTGGTGCCGAAGATCTTGTAGGTGCCGTCGCCCTGCGGCTCGGCGCGGGTACGCACGGCGGCGAGGTCGGAGCCGGCCTGCGGCTCGGTCAGGTTCATGGTGCCGGTCCAGTCGCCGCCGATCAGCTTCGGCAGGAAGGCGGCCTTCTGCTCGTCGGAGCCGGCGGTCAGCAGCGCCTCGATGGCGCCGTCGGTCAGCAGCGGGCACAGCGCGAACGACAGGTTCGCGCTCTGCAGCATCTCGTTGCACGCCGTGGCGATGAGCTTGGGCAGCCCCTGGCCGCCGTACTCCGGCTCGTGCACCACGCCCTGCCAGCCGCCTTCGCCGAACTGGCGGAAGGCATCCTTGAAGCCGGGCGTGGTCGTCACCACGCCATCCTTCCAGCTGCTGGGATCGAGGTCGCCGGCGCGGTTCAGCGGCGCCACGACCTGTTCATTGAACTTGGCCGCCTCGTCCAGCACGGCCTGCGCGAGTTCGGGGGTGGCTTCTTCGAAGCCGGGAAGCTGGCTGACGGTGTCAAGGCCGGCCAGTTCGTTCATCACGAACAGCATGTCCTTGATCGGTGCGCGGTAAGTCATGTCGAATTCTCCAGTCGTAAGAAAGCCGTTCGCGGGACCGGCCCGGAACGGCTTCTTTTGCGTTGTTGCCGGTCAGTCTGCGCTGACCGGCGGGCACAGCATCAGCCCAGTGCAGCCACCAGTTCCGGCACCACGGTGTTCAGGTCGCCCACGAGGCCGTAGTCCGCCACCGAGAAGATCGGGGCTTCGGCGTCCTTGTTGATGGCGACGATGACCTTGGAGTCCTTCATGCCGGCCAGATGCTGGATCGCGCCCGAGATACCGATGGCGATGTACAGCTGCGGCGCGACGATCTTGCCGGTCTGGCCGACCTGGTAGTCGTTCGGCACGAAGCCGGCGTCGACGGCGGCACGCGAGGCACCCAGTGCGGCGCCCAGCTTGTCGGCCAGCGGCGTCAGCACCTTGGTGTAGTTCTCGCCCGAGCCCACGCCACGGCCACCCGACACGATCACCTTGGCGGCGGTCAGTTCCGGACGGTCGTTCTTGGCCACTTCGCGCGAGACGAACTGCGACACGCCTGCGTCGGCCACGGCCGGCAGGTTCTCGACGGCAGCCGAACCACCTTCAGCGGCGGCGGCGTCGAAGGCCGTGCCACGAACGGTGATCACCTTGATCTTGTCCGAGGACTTGACCGTGGCGATGGCGTTGCCGGCGTAGATCGGACGCTCGAAGGTGTCCGGTGCGTCGACCTTGGAGATTTCCGAGATCTGCGCCACGTCCAGCCTGGCGGCCACGCGCGGCAGTACGTTCTTGCCGGCCGGGGTGGCCGGGGCCAGGATGTGCGAGTAGTCGTTGGCGATGGCCAGCGCCTGCTCGGCGATGTTCTCGGCCAGGCCGTCACCGAAGTACGGTGCGTCGGCCAGCAGGACCTTGCTCACGCCGGCGATCTTGGCGGCAGCAGCAGCGGCAGCAGCGGCGTTCGAGCCGGCCACCAGCACGTGGACGTCGCCGCCGCACTGGGCGGCAGCCGTCACGGTGTTCAGCGTGGCGGCCTTGATGGATTGATTGTCGTGTTCGGCAATGACGAGTGCAGTCATGATTTATTTCCCCCGCGCTCAGATAACTTTGGCTTCGTTCTTCAGCTTTTGGACCAGCGTCGCGACGTCCGGCACCATCACGCCAGCGCTGCGCTTCGGCGGCTCCACCACCTTCAGCGTCTGCAGGCGGGGGGCAACGTCGACACCCAGGTCTTCCGGCTTGACGGTTTCCAGGGGCTTCTTCTTTGCCTTCATGATGTTCGGCAGCGTGACGTAGCGCGGCTCGTTCAGGCGCAGGTCGGTCGTCACCACGGCCGGCAGCGTCAGCGACAGGGTTTCCAGGCCGCCGTCCACTTCACGGGTCACCGAGGCCTTGCCATCAGCGATCACGACCTTCGAGGCGAAGGTGGCTTGCGGCAGGTTGGCCAGTGCGGCAACCATCTGGCCGGTCTGGTTCGAGTCGTCGTCGATGGCTTGCTTGCCGACGATGACCAGGCCCGGTTGCTCCTTGTCGATCAGCGCCTTCAGCAGCTTGGCCACGGCCAGCGGCTGCAGGTCTTCGTTCGATTCCACCAGGATGCCGCGGTCGGCGCCGATGGCCATCGCGGTGCGCAGGGTTTCCTGGCATTGCGAGACGCCGCACGACACTGCGATCACCTCGGTCGCCACGCCGGCTTCCTTCAGACGCACTGCCTCTTCCACGGCGATTTCGTCGAACGGGTTCATGCTCATCTTGACGTTGGCCAGGTCAACGCCAGTACCGTCGGACTTCACGCGTACCTTGACGTTGTAGTCCACCACCCGCTTGACTGCGACGAGTACTTTCATGCTCACTCCACTGATAGCTGATGTTCAGAAATTTTTGTCCGCTCGCCATTATAACCACCGGGCAGGCGGCGATTTTGTTTTTCGAACGACCGTTCTATTTTAATGGCAAAGAATGGCCGGGCATAGCCCGGCCGGCGAGATTCTAACGGCAAAAAGTGCCGGAAGGACCGCTGCTTCCCTCGTCGGAAGCGACGAATTCCCCTTTACCAGGCGGTAATCACCGAATCCTTGAAGGTCGAGTGCACGTACTGCTTGATCTCCGGCGAGTGGTAGGCCTTCACCAGCTTGGCCACCCACGGCTTGCCCTTGTCGGCCTCGCGCACGGCAATCAGGTTGGCGTACGGGCCCTTCGGACCCTCCATGGCGATGGCGTCCTTCGTGGGCGACAGGCCAGCCGACTCCGCGTAGTTCCCGTTGATGGCGGCGGCGTCGAGGTCGTCCAGCGAGCGCGGCAGCTGGGCGGCGTCGAGTTCGACGATCTTCAGCTTCTTCGGATTCTCGGCAATGTCCAGCGGCGTGGCCTTCAGGCCGGCGTCCGGCTTCAGCTTGATCAGGCCCTTGCTCTGGAGCAGCAGCAGGCCGCGGCCGCCGTTGGTCGGATCGTTGGGCACGCCGACGCGGGCGCCCGCCTTGAGTTGGTCGAGCGACTTCACCTTCTTGGAATACACGCCCATCGGGAAGGTCACGGTGAAGCCCGCATTGGCGAACTTGTAGCCCCGGTCCTTCATCTGGGCCTCCAGGTACGGCAGGTGCTGGTAGCTGTTGGCGTCGAGATCGCCGGCGGCCAGCGCCGCGTTGGGCTGGATGTAGTCGTTGAACTCGACCACCTGGATGTTCAGGCCATCCTTCGCGGCGACCTTCTTCACCTGTTCCATGATCTGGGCGTGCGGGCCGCCGGTCACGCCGATCTTGATCGGCTTCTCCTGGGCGACGGCGCCCGTGGCCAGCGCGGCGCCGACGGCGGCGCCCAGGATGCATTGCAGCAGGGTACGACGTTGCATGGTGCGTCTTTCCTTCAGTGAATGTTCCGGGTGAAAGTCCGGTGGAAGTCCGGGGATCAGCGATGCGAGATGCGGCGCACGAGCCAGTCGCCAAAGCTCTGCACGGCCTGCACGAATACGATCAGGATCACCACCACCGCCACCATCACCTCGGTGATGTAGCGCTGGTAGCCGTAGCGGATGCCGAGGTCGCCCAGCCCGCCGCCGCCGATGGCGCCGGCCATGGCCGAGTAGCCCACCAGGCTGACGAAGGTGATGGTCAGCCCCGCCACGATGCCGGGCATGGCCTCGGGCAGCAGCACCTTCCACACGATCTGCGACGTGGTGGCGCCCATCGACTGCGCGGCCTCCACCAGCCCCTTGTCGACCTCGCGCAGCGCGCTCTCGACCAGCCGGGCGATGAACGGAATGGCGGCGATGGTCAGCGGCACGATGGCCGCGCTGGTGCCGATCGACGAGCCGACGATCACGCGGGTGAACGGGATCACCACCACCAGCAGGATGATGAAGGGCACCGAGCGCACCGCGTTGACCACCACGCCGATGGTCCGGTTGAACAGCGGGCGCGACAGCACGCCGCCCCGGTCGGTCAGGTGCAGCAGCACGCCGAGCGGCACGCCCAGCAACGCACCCACCACGCCGGAAATCGCCACCATCACCAGCGTTTCGTTGAACGCCGTGATGAACAGGTCGGACATTTCAGACCACATGTTCGAACTCCTCCACCACCACGCCCTGCTCCTGCAGGAAATTCATTGCCGCCTTCACGTCGTCGGGTTCGCCGGTCGCCATGATGGCGAGCGAGCCGAACGCCGTGCCCTGGATCTCGTCGATATGGCCGTGCAGGATGTTGAAGTCCAGCCCGTAGCGGCGGATGGCCTGCGCGATGACCGGCTGGTCGACGCCCTCGCCGGTGAAGGCGAGGCGGTAGACGTGGTCGCGCCCGTTGCCAAGGCGGCTTTCCACCCGCTTGAGCACGCTCGGCGGCAGTTCCTGCGAGATGACATCGCCGATCATGGCGCGCGTGACTTCGTGTTGCGGGCGCAGGAAGACGTCGATCACGCGGCCGGTCTCGACCACCTGCCCGGCTTCCAGCACGGCCACGCGGTCGCACACCTGCTTGATGACCTCCATCTGGTGCGTGATCATCACGACGGTCAGGCCCAGGTCGCGGTTGATCTGCCGCAGCAGTTCGAGGATCGCGCGCGTGGTTTCCGGGTCGAGCGCCGAGGTGGCCTCGTCCGACAGCAGCACCTTCGGCTTGCTCGCCAGCGCCCGGGCGATGCCCACGCGCTGCTTCTGCCCGCCGCTGATCTGCGCCGGGTAGCGGTCCTTCAGCGCCGACAGGCCCACGAGGTCGAGCAGCGGCAGCACAGTCTGCGAAATTTCCTGCTTCGACTTGCCGGCCAGCTCCAGCGGCAGCGCGACGTTGTCGTACACGGTGCGCGACGACAGCAGGTTGAAGTGCTGGAAGATCATGCCGATCTCGCGGCGCGCCAGGCGCAGCGCCGAGGCGTCGAGCGCAGTCAGGTCCTGGCCGGCGACGATGACGCGGCCCGACGTGGGCCGGTTCAGCAGGTTGATGGCGCGCACCAGCGTGCTCTTGCCGGCGCCGCTGCGGCCGATGATGCCGAAGACTTCACCCGCCGCGATGGACAGGCTGACGTCGCGCAGCGCATGCACTTCGCCAGCCTTGCCGGCCGACTTGCCCGGAAAGCGCTGGGAGAGTCCTTGCAGTTCGATCATGAAAGAGAGACCAAAAGAAAACGGCAACAGGCGTGGCGGTCGTCCCCAGCGCTGTTGCCGCTTTTGATTATTTTTTTCTCGAGGCACGCATTTTATGCGATCTGCTTCATGCCATGAACGACATTTTCCCGATGTCCTTATGCCACCCCGGCATATAAGATGCCGCCAGGTGCCTCATTCAGCCCTTCCACGATGGCGCGCGCTTCTCGATAAAGGCCTGCACGCCTTCCAGCGCCGAGTCCTCCATCATGTTGCACGCCATGGTCTGCCCGGCCAGTTGGTAGGCGGCTTCGATACCCATTTCCAGCTGGCGGTAGAACAGGCCCTTGCCCATCGCCACCGCCTCGCGCGGCTTGGCGCAGATGCTGGCAGCGAGCCGGGCGACTTCGTCGTCCAGTTGCGCGGCCGGCACCACACGGTTCACCAGCCCGCGCGCCTTCGCCTCGGCGGCGTCGATCATGTCGCCGGTCAGCAGCATTTCGAGCGCCACCTTGCGCGACAGATTGCGCGACAGCGCCACGCCGGGCGTCGCGCAGAAAAGACCCAGATTGACACCCGACACGGCAAAGCGCGCCTCCGCGGCCGCCACCGCCAGGTCGCACATCGCCACGAGCTGGCAACCCGCCGCCGTGGCAATGCCCTGCACGCGGGCGATGACCGGCTGCGGCATCTTCTGGATCGCCATCATCACGCGGGTGCAGCGGTCGAACAGCTTGCGGTAGTAATCGTGCGACGGGCTGGCGCGCATCTCGCGCAGATCGTGGCCGGCGCAGAAGGCCTTGCCAGCGGCCGCCAGCACCACCACGCGGGCGGATTCGTCGGCGGCGACACGGGCCAGCGCCCCGGCCAGCGCGTCGAGCAGGCCTTCGGACAGCGCGTTGTAGGCGTCCGCGCGGTTCAGCGTCAGGCGGACCACGCCGGGCGCGTCGCGCGTTTCGGTTAATGGCGCCGCCGCTTGCTGGTCGCTCTCGCTCATGGCCGTTTCCCGAGGGGGTTCCTAGTGTTCGAGCAGCGCCTTCAGGTGCGCCAGCACGCTGCGCCCCAGCGCGCTGAGGTTGTAGCCGCCCTCCAGCGTGCTGACGATGCGCCCGTTGGCGTGCGCGCGCGCCACGTTCATCAGCTGCTGCGTCATCCACGCATAGTCGGCCTCGACCAGCCCCATTTGCCCGAGGTCATCCTCGCGGTGGGCGTCGAAGCCCGCCGAGATGAACAGCATCTGCGGACGGAATTCGTGCAGGCGCGGCAGCCAGATGGTCTCGACCACCTCGCGCACCGCCATTCCGTTGGAATAGGCCGGCAGCGGAATGTTGGCCATGTTCGGCGAGAAGTGCTCGGTCCCGCTGTACGGATAGAACGGGTGCTGGAAGAAGCTGCACATCAGCACCTGCGGGTCGTCGCGGAAGGCGGCCTCGGTGCCGTTGCCGTGATGCACGTCGAAGTCGACGATGGCCACGCGCTCCAGGCCGTGCGCCTTCAGCGCATGGCGTGCGGCAATGGCCACGTTGTTGAAGAAGCAGAAGCCCATCGCCTTGCCGGGCTCGGCGTGGTGGCCGGGCGGCCGCACGCAGCAGAACGCATTCTCGAACTCCCCTGCCATCACCGCATCGGTGGCCGCCACGACCGCCCCGGCGCCCAGCGTCGCCGCCGCCAGCGTGTGGGAATTCATCGAGGTGTCGGGGTCGATCGGGTAGTAGCCATGCTGCGGACTGATAGCCTGCAATTCGGTGACGTAGCCGTCGAGATGAACGCGCTCGATCTGTTCGGTGGTGGCTGGCGCGGCCTCGCGCCGGGCCAGCAGGCCGTCCATGCCGTGGGAAATGAGCTGGTCTTCGATGGCCTGGAGCCGCTCGGGACATTCCGGGTGGAAATGGCCCATCTCGTGCAGCAGGAATTCGGGATGCGTGTAATAGCCGGTCGGCATGATGTTATTGCGTGTTTTCTTGTCTCCAAGCGCTACGTTAGCACAGTAGCCGTGCGCCGACGGGGCCGCGTGCCATAAGCCTTCCGCTATACTCGGCCGACTCTTCCAAGACATCATGACCGACTCCCAGCGATCCCTGCGCCGGCCCCTTCTGGGCGCCGCACTCTGCACCGCCGCCCTCGGACTCTGCGGCATCTCACCCATCGCCCTGGCGGCAGCCAAGACAGCCGCCAAAGCGAGGCCCCGCCGCGTCAGTACGGTGCAGGAAGAGGAAATCGAGCCGGGACGCTACCGCGACAACCCGCAAACCCGCGCCTTCATCGACGAGATGGTGAACGGCCACGGCTTCGCCCGCGCCACGCTGGACGACTGGTTCGCGCAGGCCGTCTATTCGTCGACCGTGGTCCGCCTGATCATGCCGCCGGCCACGCCGGGCCGGAAAAGCTGGCGCACCTACCGCTCGCGCTTCATCGAGCCGATCCGCATCAACGCCGGCGTGCGCTTCTGGCAGGACAACCGCGCCGCGCTGGAACGCGCCCAGGCCGAGTTCGGCGTGCCGGCGTCGGTCATCGTCGGCATCATCGGCGTGGAAACCATCTACGGGCGCGACATGGGCACGTTCCGCGTGCTCGACTCGCTCTCCACGCTGGCCTTCGACTACCCCGACACACCCAACCGCGCCGCCCGCGCCAAGCTGTTCCGCGACCAGCTTTCCGACTACCTGCTCTGGTGCCGCGACACGCGTACCGACGTGTTCTCGGTGCTGGGCTCCTACGCCGGCGCCGTCGGCATCCCGCAGTTCATGCCGACCAGCCTGCGCGAGTACGCCATCGACTACGACGGCGACGGCCACGTCGACCTGCGCAACAGCCCGACCGATGCCATCGGCAGCGTCGGCCGCTTCCTGCAGTTGCATGGCTGGGAACAGAACCGCCCGGTGGTGTGGCGCATCGCGCCGGATGAGGGCAGCCTGGGGGTCGCAGCGGCGGCTGCCGATGGCGAACCGTGGCCGACGCGCACGCTGAACCAGTTGCTGAAGGCCGGGCTGCGCACGGACGAGCCGATCGACCTCAAGCGCGAGGGCGAGACCGGCGTGCTGGTGGTGGACCTGCCCACGCCGGGCCAGCCGACCGAATACATGCTCGGCCTGCGCAATTTCTATGTGCTGACGCGGTACAACCGCAGCTTCTTCTATGCGCTGGCGGTGTACCAGCTTGGGGAGGCGGTGAAGGCGGCGATGGCGTAGCGCTCGCCGCGTAGTGACTCCCCTCTCCCGCCGGGAGAGGGGTTGGGGGTGAGGGCCGGCGCGTCGAGTCGCGCTGACGGTCGACGATCCGCCTTCCCTCACCCCCGCCCCTCTCCCAAAGGGAGAGGGGAGAAAGCCGAAACATCAGGCCGGAAACACGCCCGTCGACAAATACCTGTCACCCCGGTCACACACCACGAACACGATCGTCGCATTCTCGACTTCCTCGGCGATCCGCAGCGCCACGCACAGCGCCCCAGCCGCCGAGATCCCGCAGAAGATGCCTTCCTCGGCCGCCATGCGGCGCGCCATGTGCTCGGCGTCGCCCTGGCTCACCGGCTCGGTGCGGTCCACGAACTTGGGGTCGAAGATCTTGGGCAGGTAGGCTTCCGGCCATTTGCGGATGCCCGGAATGCGCGAGCCCTCGGCCGGCTGGGCGCCGACGATCTGGATCTGCGGATTCTGTTCCTTCAGGTAGCGCGACACGCCGGTGATGGTGCCGGTGGTGCCCATCGCCGACACGAAATGGGTGATGCGCCCTTCCGTATCACGCCAGATTTCCGGGCCGGTGCCCTCGTAGTGGGCCAGCGGATTGTCCGGATTGGCGAACTGGTCGAGGATCACGCCCTTGCCCTGGCGCTCCATCGAGTCGGCCAGGTCGCGCGCGTATTCCATGCCGCCCTTGACGGGGGTGAGGATGATCTCGGCGCCGTAGGCCGCCATGCTCTGGCGACGCTCCAGGCTCAGGTCCTCGGGCATGATCAGCACCATCTTGTAGCCGCGGATGGCCGCGGCCATGGCCAGGGCGATGCCGGTATTGCCGGAGGTGGCTTCGATCAGGGTGTCGCCCGGCTTGATACGGCCGCGCGACTCGGCGCGGGCGATCATGGACACGGCGGGCCGGTCCTTGACCGAGCCTGCCGGATTGTTGCCTTCCAGTTTGCCGAGAATCACATTGCCCCGCGCGTCGATGGCGGGGCCGGGAATGCGTTGCAGTCGCACCAGGGGCGTGTTGCCGATGGTGTCTTCAATTGTCTTGTAAGCCATGTCGGGTCGGAGTCAGGTGCGCCGGCCATTGTAATGCACCCGACATTCCCCCGCCGGAAGCCGGAAATCGGCCTCCCGGCCGTGCCTCCTTCAATCCGGCTCGCGGTTGCCCTCGCCGAGCACGTGATACAGCAGGATGCAGCCGAAGGTGGCGGTGCCGATGCCGCCCAGCGTCATGCCGCCCAGGTGCAGCGTCAGGTCGCCGGCCGCCACAGTCAGCGTGGCGCCCACCGTGATCAGGTTGCGCGAACTGGAGAAGTCCACCTGGTTCTGCACCCAGATGCGCCCGGCCGTGGCCGAGATCAGGCCGAACACCACGATGGTCAGCCCGCCGATCACCGCACCGGGAATGGTCAGGATCACCGCACCGAACTTGGGCGAGAATCCGAGCAGGATCGCCACCGCCGCCGCGACGATGAAGATCAGCGTCGAATAGATGCGCGTCACGGCCATCACGCCCATGTTCTCGGCGTAGGTGGTCACGCCGGTGCCGCCGCCGCTGGCCGACAGCATGGTCGCGATACCGTCGCCGATGAAGGCGCGGCCGATGTACGGGTCCAGGTTGCGGCCGGTCATCACGCCGATGGCCTTGATGTGGCCCAGGTTCTCGGCCACCAGCACGATCGCCACCGGGGCGATCAGCAACATCGCGCCGACATGGAATTCCGGCGAGTGAAAGGCCGGCATGCCGAACCAGTTCGCCGCCACCACGCCGGAGAAGTCGATCGGCTTGCCATAACCCAGCTGGTTGGCACCGACGTAGTAGAGGACGTAGCCCGCCAGCCCGCCGATCAGCACCGGCAGCCTGCCCAGCATGCCGGGCAGGCGCACGGCCACGAGGCCCACGGCCAGCACCGTCAGCAGTCCCACCCAGGTGTCGAACGTCGAGCCGCTGACGGCCTTGACCGCCACCGGCGCCAGGTTCAGCCCGATCGCCGCGACGATGGCACCGGTCACCACCGGCGGCATCAGCCGTTCGACCCAGCCGTAGCCGACCGCCTGCACGATCAGTCCGATCACCGTATAGAGCGCCCCCGCGGCGATGATGCCGCCCAGCGCCACCGGGATGTTGGGATTCGGCCCGCTGCCGGCATAACCGGTGGCGGCGATCACCACGGCAATGAAGGCGAAGCTCGACCCGAGGTAGCTCGGCACCCGGCCGCGCACGCACAGGAAGAAGATCAGCGTGCCGATGCCCGAGAACAGGATGGCGATGTTCGGGTTGAAGCCCATCAGGATCGGCGCGATGGCCGTGGAGCCGAACATGGCCACCACGTGCTGGACGCCGGCAAGGATCGTCTGCCCGGCCGGCAGCCGCTCGTCCGGCCCGATCACCCCTTCCGTCTTCAGCCGCCAGCGCGGCAGGAATCCTGCCTCATCCCCATTTGCCATGTTCCGCTCCCGATGTTCGTAGGATTGGCCGGCGCGCACGGGGCACGCCGGCCGAGTTCTGGTTGATCTTGTCACCCGCCGTCCGTGCAGCACAACCGGGACGGAGGGGCGTCCGCATCATACTCGAAGCAGGACAGGCATAGCACAAGACGTACCAGGGAGGGGAATGCGGCGCTGCGCGCCCGGCGTACCGGCTATCGGGTCGCCTTCGGGGCGGACTTCGGCGCGGGCTTGCCAGCCGCCCTGGCCGGCGCCGCCGCGACCTTGCCGAAGGTCAGGCCGGCCTGCTCGAGGTTGGCCACCGACTTCGGGCCGATGCCGCTGACGCGTTCGGCCAGGTCGCCGGCATCCTTGAACGGGCCGCCCTTGCCACGGGCCTCGACGATGCGCTTGGCCGTGGCCGGGCCGACGCCCTTGAGCGAGGTGAGCGCGGCCTCGTCGGCCGTGTTGACGTCGATGGCTGCCAGCGCCGTGCCGGCCACGGCAAGCCACAGCGCCACCGCGAGGCCGCAGCGGCGGGTCAGAGAATGGATCATGCAGGCTCCTTTCCGGGTTGTGTCCTCGCCCGGGAATGGGCGAGGTCCGGTCAGGATACGGACGCGCGGATGGCGCGGCGCACGCCGCTACAAACGTTCACACGCATTGCACGGAGACGTTTCCCATGCGTTGAGAGAACTCTCAGTGGCCGCGATTCAGGAGCCACTGGCAGTAGCGCGAGACGCCCTCTTCCACCGTCAGGAACGGCGCCGTGTAACCGGCTTCGCGCAGGCGCGAGACGTCGGACTGCGTGAAGCACTGGTACTTGCCGCGCAGCGCGTCGGGGAACTTGACGTACTCGAGCAGCCCTTCCTGCACCAACTCTTCCAGCGTCAGCGCCGGCTTGCCTTCGGGCTGGCGCAGCGCGTTGACCACGGTGGCGGCGATGTCGTTGAACGGCTGGGCGCGGCCCGTGCCGAGGTTGAAGATACCGGACTTCTCGGGATGGTCGAGGAAGAACAGGTTGACCTTCACCACATCCTCCACCGAGACGAAGTCGCGGCTCTGCGTGCCGGGGCCGTAGCCGCCGTACTCGCCGAAGAGCTTGACGATGCCTTCCGCGCGGAACTGGTTGAAGTTGTGGAACGCCACCGACGCCATGCGGCCCTTGTGCGACTCGCGCGGCCCGTAGACGTTGAAGTAGCGGAAACCCACCACCTGCGAGCCGCCCTGCGCGAGCTGGCGGCGCACCACCTGGTCGAACAGGAACTTGGAGTAGCCGTAGACGTTTAGCGGCTTCTCGTGCTCGCGCTCCTCGCGGAACACCTGCGAGGCGCCGTACACCGCCGCCGACGACGCGTAGAGGAACTGGGCCTGGCGGTCCAGGCAGCTCTTCATCAGCGCCAGCGAGTAGCGGTAGTTGTTCTCCATCATGTAGCGGCCGTCGGTCTCCATGGTGTCGGAGCAGGCGCCCTCGTGGAAGACCGCGCGCACGCGGCCGAAGTCGCCCCGGGCGAAGCGATCGAGGAAGTCCTGCTTGTCCAGGTAGTCGCTGATCTCGCAGTCCACGAGGTTGTGGAACTTGTCGGCGCGGGTCAGGTTGTCGACGGCGATGATGTCATGCTCGCCGCGCTCGTTGAGTCCCTTGACGATGTTGCTGCCGATCAGGCCGGCGGCGCCGGTAACGATGATGGTCATGGTCAGTCCAGCTTGGGGGCGCGCCGCGCAGCTTAAGCCGCGGCGCCGAACAGTTCGGAATAGGTAACGACGGCGGTGCCGAGCTTGCCGACCACGATGCCGCCGGCGCGGTTGGCGTGCTGGACGGCTTCCTTCAGCGGTACGCCGGCGCCCAGCATGGTGGCGAGGGTGGCAATCACCGTGTCGCCGGCACCCGATACATCATAGACCTCGCGCGCCTGGGTCTGGACGTGCAGCACTTCGGCCTCGGTGTAGAGCGTCATGCCCTCTTCCGATCGCGTCAGCAGCAGCGCCTCCAGTTGCAGGTCGCGACGCAGGTTCTGCGCGCGGATGGTCAGGTCGGCCTCGGTCTTCCAGGTGCCGACCACATGGCGCATCTCGGCGCGGTTGGGCGTGATGAGGGTGGCACCGCGGTATCGCGAGTAGTCCTCGCCCTTCGGGTCGACCAGCACGCGCTTGCCGGCCGCGCGGCCGGCCTCGACCATGCGGCCGACGTGCGCGAGGCCGCCCTTGCCGTAGTCGGACAGCACCAGTACGCCGTAGTCGGGCAACAGCCCGACCAGGCGATCCTGCACCGACTGCAGGATCTCGTGGGCAGGCGGATTCTCGAAGTCGACCCGCAGCAATTGCTGCTGGTGCGCCATCACGCGCAGCTTGATGGTCGTGCTGACGGTGGGGTCCTGGTAGAGATAGGGCTTGACGTGGTTCTCGCCGAGCAGCGTCTCGAGCGTGCGGCCCGGCTCGTCCTGGCCGACCACGCCCAGCATGCCCACCTGCGCGCCAAGCGCGGCGGCATTGCGGGCCACGTTGGCGGCGCCGCCCAGCCGTTCCTCGCTGCGCTTGATCTGCACCACCGGCACCGGGGCCTCCGGCGAGATGCGTTCGACGTCGCCGAACCAGTAGCGGTCCAGCATCATGTCGCCCACCACCAGCACATGGGACTGGCGGATCTGTTCTTGCGGGATCGTCTTGGTCATGGTTGCCTTCCGGGCCGGCCGCAGGGTACCGGGGTACGCGGCATGCCGGCCTGCTGCTGATGCCTTAGCGCGCGGCGCTGGAGCGCCCGATCGCGTGGTATTCGATGCCGGCTTCGACCATCGCCGCCGGCTCGTACAGGTTGCGGCCGTCGAAGATCACCGGCGCCTTCAGGCGCGCCTTCACCTGCGCGAAGTCCGGGCTGCGGAAGGCCTTCCATTCGGTGACGATGACGAGCGCGTTGGCGTTGTCGAGCGCCTCCATCTGCGACTTGCTGAAGCGCACGCGCTCGATGCCGCCGGGAATGTCGGCGAGGTCGGTGGCGATCACGCGGGAGGCCTCTTCCATCGACACCGGGTCATGCACCTGCAGGCTGGCGCCACGCGACACCAGCTCGCGCGCCAGCACCCGCGACGGCGCCTCGCGCATGTCGTCGGTATTCGGCTTGAAGGCCAGGCCCCAGATCGCGAAGGTATGGCCGGTGAGGTCGTCGCCGAAGCGGCGCACCACCTTGTCGCCGAGCACGCGCTTCTGCGTGTCGTTGACGGCCTCCACCGCTTCCAGCACGCGCATCGGCTTGCCGTGTGCGCTGGCGGTGCGCATCAGTGCCTGCACGTCCTTGGGGAAGCACGAGCCGCCGTAGCCGGCGCCCGCGTACAGGAAGCTGTAGCCGATGCGGGGATCGGCGCCGATGCCAAGGCGCACCAGTTCGATGTCGGCGCCCACCTCGTCGGCCAGGTTCGCCAGCTCGTTCATGAACGAGATACGGGTGGCGAGCATGGAGTTGGCCGCGTACTTGGTGAACTCTGCCGAGCGCACGTCCATGTAGAAAGTGCGCTCGTGATTGCGGTTGAACGGCGCGTAGAGCTGCCGCATGATGGCCTGCGCGTGGCGGCCTGCGGGGTCGGCGGCGCAGCCCAGCACGATGCGGTCGGGGCGCATGAAGTCCTCGACGGCGGCGCCTTCCTTCAGGAACTCGGGGTTCGACACCACGGAGTACTGCAGGTCCTCGAGGTCGCGCCCCACCAGTTCCTCGCGGATCGCGGCGGAGACCCGGTCGCCGGTGCCGACGGGCACGGTGGACTTGTCGACCACAACCTTGAAGCCGGTCATGTGGCGGCCGATGTTGCGCGCGGCGGCGAGTACGTACTGGAGGTCGGCCGAGCCGTCCTCGTCCGGCGGCGTGCCCACGGCGATGAACTGCACGTCGGCGTGCTCGACGCTGGCGGCAATGTCGGTCGAGAAGGTCAGGCGGCCGGCGGCGCGGTTGCGCTGGATGACTTCCTGCAGGCCCGGCTCGTAGATGGGCACGCCGCCGGCGTTGAGCAGGTCGATCTTGCGCTGGTCGACGTCGAGGCAGAACACATCGTTGCCGAGTTCCGCGAGGCAGGCGCCGGTGACGAGGCCGACATAGCCGGTGCCGATGATGGTGACTTTCATGGAATGGACTCCTGGGAATTCCGGGGGCGCGAATCAGGGACGCGTTAGCTCAGCGTCTCGGAGCGGCGCGGCGCATAGGTTTCCCAGCGGTTGCAGCCGGGGCATTGCCAGTAGAAAAGGCGCGCGCGGAAGCCGCATTCGCGGCAGGTGTAGCGCGCGAGGTTGCGCGTGCGCAGTTGCAGCAGGTCGCGAATGGCGGTGATTTCCTTCGCCTGCGCGCCGGGCTCGACTTCCTCGCCCGCCTCGCCGGCAGCCAGCCGCGCCTCGGCCAGCGCCGGGGCCTGCGCGGCCACCTGCTGGGCCTGCGCATCGAAATACTTGGTCAGCGCCTGCAGCGTGGGCTGGCGCCGCAACTGCTCGCGCATCAGTACGGTGGCGGCCTCGGGGCCGTTGGTTTCGAGTTCGGTGCGATAGGCGGTGTCGAGCAGCTCGGCGGCCAGGTTGCCCTTGAGCAGGCCGCGCAGCCATTGCAGTGCCGTGCCCTGCTCGCCCAGCGTGCCGTAGGCCTTGACCACGCGGTCGGCCACCAGCGGCAGGAAGCTGGCATCCTGCCGCTCGATGCCGAGCCAGTGGCCCAGCGCTGCCCTGGCATCGCCGGCCGCCATCGCCACGTCGCCCAGCAGGATCGGGGCGCGCACGTTGGCGGGATTCTCGACACTAGCCTGGTTCAGCCACTTCACGGCGTCTTCCGGGAGCTTGCGCTGGAGCGAATCCTGGGCAAGCTCGCAGCAGAACTGGGCGATCTGGACGCTGTAGCGCTTGTCTTCCAGGCCTTCCAGCTCGCGCGCGGCCGCGATGGCCTTCTGCCATTCCTTCTCGACTTCATACAGTTCGAGCAGCACGCGCTTGGCCGAGGCGGCATACGGGCCGGTCATCAGCCGGCGCAGCGAGTCCTCGGCGCGGTCGAGCAGGCCGGCGCGCAGGAAGTCCTGCCCCAGTTCGAAGAGCGCATGCTCGCGCTCGGTGTCGGGCAGGTCGGGCCGGTTGGCGAGGTTCTGGTGCACGCGGATGGCGCGCTCGGTCTCGCCGCGGCGGCGGAACAGCGCGGCCAGCGCGAAGTGGAGTTCGGTGGTTTCGGGGTCGAGGCGGGCGACCTCGATGAAGGCGTCGATCGCCTTGTCGGGCTGCTCGTTGAGCAGGAAATTGAGGCCCTTGAAGTAGGAGCGCGGCAGCGCGCCCTGCTCGCTGATGAGTTGCCGCAGATCGAAGCGCGCGGCCATCCAGCCAAGGCCAAAGACAAGTGGCAGCGCCAGCAGCCACCAGGTTTCAAACATCATGGGTCAGACTTTCGGACCGGCTACGTTATAGGGAGAGGGCGAGGCGGGCGACGACGACGCCCCGGCCGCGGGCTGGGCCGGCTCGCCACTGCGGGCACGGGCGTCGCCCAGCGCGCGGCGCAGGCGGGCCACTTCCATGCGCTGGCGCATCAGCCCCGGCGCCACCGCGACCAGTGCCGCGGCAATGCCGAACCCGAAGGCGGCCAGCAGGATCAGGATCAGCGGCGCACGCCATACCCCGTCGAAAAACAGCTGCAGCGAGGCTTCGGCGGTATTGCGCAACGCCAGCACGAACAGCAGCGCGAAGAGCACGATGCGGAGGATCCAGGCGACGATTTTCATGCGGGCAATGACTTGGCAGAGAGCAGAAAGGCGAGCGATGGAGGCGGCCGACGGAGCCAGGCGCGCAGCGGCGAATTCCCGGCATTGTAACGGAATCACCTCGTATGACATCGGCTACGCGCCGCAATCCGCCCATAAAAATCGTCAACAAAAGAAACGCCAAAAGAAAAAAGCGCCCCCGAAGGGGCGCTTTCACCAGCGATGCGCAAGGCAGTCCTCAGGAACGGACCAGACTGACCTCGTGGACGGGGCTGGCGGCACTGACCGACTGCGTCGGTTGCGCCACCTTCTGCCCCACCACATGGCCATTTGCCCCGTTTGCCGAGCCGCCCCCGGGCGGCGTCAGGCTACGGTCGACCCGCTCCCGCAATTCCTTGCCGGCCTTGAAGTGCGGTACCCGCTTTTCGGGTACCAGCACCCGCTCGCCCGACTTGGGATTGCGGCCCACGCGCGGCGGACGCTTGTTAAGACCAAAGCTGCCGAACCCGCGGATCTCGATGCGATGGCCATCGGCCAGCGCCTCGGACATCGCGTCGAGAATCGTTTTGACCGAGATGTCCGCATCCCTCAGCAGGAGCTGGGGGAAGCGGGCAGCCAGTTTTTCGACGAGCTCGGACTTGGTCATGGGCGTTCGTTACACGCGGTCTGCGTCTGCAATCACTCGATTACTGGTTGTCCTGACCCAGCTTGGCCTTCAGCAGCGCGCCCAGGTTGGTCGTGCCGGCGGTGCCGGTGTCGGCCTGGAACTTCTGCATCGCTTCCTGTTGCTCGGCCGAATCCTTGGCCTTGATCGACAGGTTGATGTTGCGCGACTTGCGGTCGACGTTCACCACCAGGGCGGTGATCTGCTCGCCTTCCTTCAGCACGTTGCGGGCATCTTCCACGCGGTCAGCGGAGATTTCCGAAGCGCGCAGGTAGCCTTCCACGTCGTCGGCCAGCTGGACCACGGCGCCCTTCGGATCAACGGTCTTGATCGTGCCGGTCACCAGCGAGCCCTTGTCGTTGGCCGAGATGAAGTTGTTGAACGGATCGCCCGACAGTTGCTTGATGCCCAGCGAGATGCGTTCCTTGTCGACGTCGATGCCCAGGACCACGGCTTCGACTTCGTCGCCCTTCTTGTACTTGCGAACGGCTTCTTCGCCAGTCTCTTGCCACGACAGGTCGGACAGGTGCACCAGGCCGTCGATGCCACCGGGCAGGCCGATGAACACGCCGAAGTCGGTGATCGACTTGATCTGGCCGGCCAGCTTGTCGCCCTTCTTGTGGTTACGCGAGAAATCGTCCCACGGGTTGGCCTTGCACTGCTTCATGCCCAGGCTGATACGACGCTTGTCTTCGTCAATGTCCAGGACCATGACTTCCACTTCGTCGCCCAGCTGGACAACCTTGGACGGGGCAACGTTCTTGTTGGTCCAGTCCATTTCCGACACGTGCACCAGGCCTTCGATGCCGGCTTCGATCTCGACGAACGCGCCGTAGTCGGTCAGGTTGGTCACCTTGCCGAACAGGCGGGTGCCTTGCGGGTAGCGGCGCGAGATGCCCACCCACGGATCTTCGCCCAGTTGCTTCACGCCCAGCGAGACGCGGTTCTTTTCCTGGTCGAACTT
>Ga0160472_100293_pt1 | contig 52124 bp, 49 predicted proteins | sample HID1973M_E11MG_FD_108267 | JGI IMG/M metagenome (GOLD analysis project Ga0160472, IMG submission 108267) | Enriched mosquito-associated microbial communities from UW Madison campus, WI, USA - HID1973M_E11 MG | ecosystem: Host-associated > Arthropoda: Insects > Digestive system > Unclassified ... | reverse complement strand
GCCTGGCTGCAAACATTCGGCGAGAAGCAGGGCTGGGCTTACATGGACGGCCTGCACCAGAACATCGGCCAGTACGTTCACTCCGGTTCCAAGCCGTGCAAACTGGCGGCGGCGGGCGAGTTCCCGATCGGTATTTCCTTTGAGTACCCGGCCGTTCAACTCAAGCGCCAGGGCGCGCCGCTGGACATCATCCTGCCGAAGGAAGGCCTGGGCTGGGAGATCGAAGCGACGGCGGTGATCAAGGGTACGGCCCACGAAGAAGCGGCGAAGAAACTGGCTGATTTCTCGGCAAGCTCCGAAGCGATGGATCTGTACAAGGAAAACTTCGCTGTCCTGGCCCAGCCGGGCATTGCCAAGCCGCAGACCGAATTGCCGGCAGACTACGAGCAGCGCCTGATCAAGAACGACTTCGCCTGGGCTTCGAAAAACCGCGACGAGATCCTGAGCGAATGGCGCAAGCGTTATGACGGCAAGTCCGAGAAAGTGGCGGCCAAGTAAATCTTCATCGGCTGACAGGGCCTCATCGCTGGCAAGCCAGCTCCCACAGTGTTTTGTAGTGAACACTGATTTGTGGACACCTTGATCCCTGTGGGAGCTGGCTTGCCAGCGATGGCGGTCTTTCATTCAGGACATCATCCAGATGACACAACACAACGACATCCTGATCGTCGCCGGCGGTATCCCGGGCCCGTCCCAAGCCTGTGCCGCCGCCCGGGTCGGCATAAGCGTCGGGCCAGTGATGGCCGAGCGCAACATTGCCAGCGTACTGGAGGAAATCTGATGGGTCTTAATGAACAAGTCATTGCCGAGGTGTTCGGCTTGTACGAACGTTTCGGTAACAGCGATTACATCGGCGAGCCGGTGTCGCAGATCGAGCACATGTCCCAGGCCGCGCAATTGGCCATGGCCGAAGGCTTCGACGATGAAGTGGTATTGGCGGCTTTTTTTCATGACATCGGGCACATCTGCGCTGAAAGCGCTGAGAACATGGGTGGCTTCGGCGTGGTCAGTCATGAGCGCCTCGGCGCCGATTACCTGCGCCGTGCCGGTTTCAGCGAACGCATGGCGCGCCTGGTTGAATACCATGTCCAGGCCAAGCGGTACCTGACGTTGAAGGAGCCGGGGTACTACGAGCGCCTCAGTGAAGCCAGCCGTCGAACCCTGGAATATCAGGGCGGGGTGATGACGCCGAGCGAAGCGGCCGCCTTCGAGCAGGATCCTTTGTGCGCGGTGAGTCTGCGCATGCGTCAGTGGGATGAACTGGCCAAGGAAATACAGGTACCGGTGATCGATCTCGACATCCTCAAGCGCAAGGCGGCCGGGCTGTTGGCTCATTAATCGAGCCGGTTTCACCATGACCGCATCACCGCCGGGTGCGGTCAGATTGCCCCTCGAAACTCCCTGAATCTGCACCATGAACTAAGGTTCAGCCAGCACCGTCGAGCCCGGAAATTAGTCCTTAGCCCCCTATCCATGTTTAACTTGAACGTTCAATCAAGTTAAACCGGTGGTTCGCCGCCCGCTCACAACAGGAGGCTTGCCTTTGCTGAGTCCGATTTCCACAGCCAGCTTTTCACCCGTCGAGGTGCACCTTTCATGAGTGCATCGTCCATCCCTTCAAGCGGCCTGGTCCGCATGAATCCGCCGGTGTTCTACTTCGCGGCGAGCTTCATTCTGCTGTTCGGCCTTGTCGTTATCGCCATGCCGGAACAGGCCGGTGCCTGGTTGCTGGCGGCGCAAAACTGGGCGGCCAACACGGTCGGCTGGTACTACATGCTGGCCATGACGCTGTACCTGATCTTCGTGGTGGTCACCGCCTTGTCCGGCTACGGCAAGATCAAGCTCGGTGCCGACCACGACGAGCCGGAATTCAGCTACCTGTCCTGGGCCGGCATGCTGTTCGCCGCCGGGATCAGCATCACCCTGTTTTTCTTCTGCGTGTCCGAACCCTTGACCCACATGCTCCAGCCGCCCCAGGGCGAGGCCGGCACGGCGGACGCGGCGCGCCAGGCGATGCAGATCCTGTTTCTGCACTGGGGCCTGCACGGCTGGGGTGTGTTCGCCTTCGTGGGCATGGCGCTCGCGTATTTCGCCTATCGGCACAACCTGCCGTTGGCCCTGCGATCCGCGTTGTATCCACTGATCGGCAAGCGCATCAACGGCCCCATCGGTTACGCGGTGGATGGTTTCGGCATCATCGCCACGGTGTTCGGCCTGGGCGCCGACATGGGCTTTGGCGTGTTGCACCTCAACTCGGGCCTGGATTATCTGTTCGGCATCGCCCATACCCAGTGGATTCAGGTCGGCCTGATCACCTTGATGATGGGCGCGGCGATCATCGTTGCCGTGGCGGGCGTCGACAAGGGCGTGCGGGTCATGTCCGACATCAACATGCTGCTGGCCTGTGCACTGCTGTTGTTCGTGTTGTTCGCCGGGCCTACCCAGCACTTGCTCAACACGCTGATCCAGAACCTCGGCGACTACCTCGGTGCCTTGCCGATGAAGAGTTTCGACCTCTACGCCTACGACAAACCCAGCGACTGGCTGGGTGGCTGGACGGTGTTCTACTGGGCCTGGTGGATTGCCTGGTCGCCCTTCGTCGGCCTGTTCATCGCACGGATTTCCCGGGGGCGGACCATCCGCGAGTTCGTCTTCGGCGTGCTGTTGATTCCGCTCGGTTTCACCCTGGCGTGGATGTCGATTTTCGGTAACAGCGCCATTGACCAAGTGCTCAACCACGGCATGAGCGCACTCGGCATGTCGGCCCTCGATAACCCGTCGATGTCCCTGTACCTGCTGCTCGAAACCTACCCGTGGAGCAAAACACTCATCGCGGTCACGGTGTTTATCAGCTTTGTGTTCTTCGTGACATCGGCCGACTCCGGCACTGTGGTGCTGTCGACGCTTTCAGCCAAGGGCGGCAATCCCGATGAAGACGGTCCGAAATGGCTGCGGGTGTTCTGGGGTGCGATGACCGCCCTGGTGACCAGCGCGCTGCTGTTTTCCGGGAGCATCGATGCGTTGAAGTCCGCAGTGGTGCTGACCTCGCTGCCGTTCTCGCTCATTTTGCTGTTGATGATGTGGGGACTGCACAAAGCGTTTTACCTGGAGTCGCAGAAGCAAATTGCGCAGATGCATTCCCTGGCGCCGGTGTCCGGCTCGCGGCGCGGTGGCTGGCGCCAGCGCTTGAGTCAGGCAGTGCATTTCCCCTCGCGGGACGAGGTGTACCGCTTCATGGAAAGCACGGTGCGCCCGGCGATCGAAGAAGTGACGGCGGTGTTCGTCGAGAAAGGCTTGAACGTAGTCACCGTGCCCGATCCGGCCCATGACAGCGTCAGCCTGGAAATCGGTCATGGCGATCAGCACCCGTTCATTTATCAGGTGCAGATGCGCGGCTATTTCACGCCGTCATTTGCCCGCGGCGGCATGGGCTCCAAGCAGCTCAACAATCGTCGTTATTACCGGGCGGAAGTGCATTTGAGCGAGGGCAGCCAGGACTATGATCTGGTGGGCTACACCAAGGAGCAGGTGATCAACGACATCCTCGATCAATACGAGCGGCACATGCAGTTCCTGCATCTGGTGCGTTGACGCAGCCGGGCGCCGAAGCGTTCAGGCTTCGGCGCTCAGCACCATGAACAGCACCAGCGCCGCTGTTGGCACGCTGAACACCACGGTACCAATGGCCAGTTCGGTGCTCAATGACTGGCCGCCGTTGACCATGCCCACGGCGCCGTTGATCAGCGTGAGTGCCAGCCACAGGACCACGAAGCAGAAGGCCAGGGTCTCGCGGCTGAAACCGATCTGCCCGCCGATGAACAGCATCAGGGCGAGGAGGGCCAGGCCGAAGGTGATGATGATGGTGGTGTGCATGGGCTGTTTTACTCTGCAGTGGTGCAGGACATGTTACTCGCACCCATTAACACATGAGCGGCGGCTCGAATATATGAAACGTTTCAGCATTTAGTCGAATGCCGGGTTTTCTGAGCTTTGTCCAGGCGTATGCTGGGCCACTGGCGAAGCAGTCGATACCAGATTCAAGACCGACAAGAGAGGATTCGATGACTTACACCGCTGCCGAAAACCGTTATGACTCCATTCCTTACCGCCGCGTGGGTCGCAGCGGGCTGGTGTTGCCGGCGTTGTCCCTGGGCCTGTGGCACAACTTTGGTGACAGCACGCCGATCGACACCCAGCGCGCGCTGTTGCGCACCGCGTTCGACCTGGGGATCAACCATTTCGACCTGGCCAACAACTACGGCCCGCCGTACGGCAGTGCCGAGATCAATTTTGGCCGATTGCTGCGCGAAGACTTCAAGCAGTACCGCGACGAACTGATCATCTCCAGCAAGGCCGGCTGGGACATGTGGCCCGGTCCCTACGGTCAGGGCGGCGGCTCGCGCAAGTACGTGCTGGCCAGCCTCGACCAGAGCCTGCAACGCTTGGGTGTGGATTACGTGGACATTTTCTACTCCCACCGTTTCGATCCGGACACCCCGCTGGAGGAAACCGCCAGCGCCCTGGCCACTGCGGTGCAGCAGGGCAAGGCGCTGTACATCGGCATTTCGTCCTACTCGGGGGCGAAGACCCGTGAAATGGCGGCGTTGCTCAAAGAGTGGAAAGTCCCGCTGCTGATCCACCAACCGGCGTACAACCTGCTCAATCGCTGGGTGGAAAAGGACCTGCTGGACACCACCGACGAACTCGGCACGGGCGTGATTGCCTTCACCCCGTTGGCCCAGGGTTTGTTGACGGACAAGTACCTCAACGGCGTGCCGGCGGACGCGCGGGTCAATCGTCCGGGGGGCGGCTCGTTGCAAGCTTCTCATCTGTCCGAGGCCAACATCGCTCACGTGCGGGCACTCAACGAAATTGCCAAGCGCCGGGGGCAGAGCCTGGCGCAGCTGGCGCTGGCCTGGACCTTGCGCGACCCGCGGGTGACCTCGGCGCTGATCGGCGCGAGCCGGCCGGAGCAGATTATCGAGAACGTCGGGGCGTTGAAGAATTTGAGCTTTAGCGCGGATGAACTGGCTGAGATTGACCGGTTTGCCCAGGAGGGTGGGATCAATCTTTGGGAAAAGCCTTCGACGGCTGAGTAAATGATTCGGTGCCGGGTTATCCGGCGCCTTTGTCGGCCTCTTCGCTGGCAAGCCAGCTCCTACAGGGTCAGTGGTGGTCACAAATTTTGTGCACGACACGGACACTGTAGGAGCTGGCTTGCCAGCGATGGGGCCAGTCCTGAGGCCAAAAAACTCAGGCCTCAGCGAAAGAAAGGCACATCCCCCAACACCGTAGCCCGCTGCATCACCCGCCGGGCCGGCCGGTAGTCATCCACCGCGTAATGCTGAGTCACGCGGTTGTCCCAGAAGGCAATGTCGTCCTGCTGCCAGCGCCAGCGAATGGTGAACTCCGGCCGCGTGCCATGGGCAAACAGAAACTTCAGGAGCGCCTCGCTCTCGGTGTCCGACAGCTCGTTGATCTTCGAGGTGAAGCCTTCATTGACGAACAGCGAGCGGCGTCCGCTCACCGGGTGGGTGCGGATCACCGGGTGCGACAGCGGTGGATTCTTGCGCCGTGCGGCTTCCCACTGCGCCAGGGCTTCCGGGGTATTGCCATAGCGTTCCAGCGGGAACGAACGGGTGAAATCGTGGGTGGCCGTCAGGCCTTCGAGCAAGGTTTTCATCGGTGCCGACAACGCCTCGTAGGCAGCGATTCCGCTGGCCCACAGCGTATCGCCGCCAAACTCCGGCAACAGCTTGGCGCTGAGCACCGCGCCCATGGCCGGGGTCGGCAGGAAGGTTACGTCGGTGTGCCAGATCGCGTTGTCGCGCACGTCGGTGACGGCGGTGTCGAGGATCAGCACCTCCGGCTGTTCCGGCACATTGGGGTAGATCGGGTGAATGTGCAGGTCGCCGAAATTCGCCGCGAAACGTGCTTGTTGTTGTGGAGTGATCGGCTGCTCGCGGAAGAACAGCACCTGATGCTTGAGCAGGGCCTGTTCGATGGCGTCGCGTTGTTCCACGGTCAGCGGCTGGCTTATGTCGACGCCGCTGATTTGTGCGCCGAGGGCGGAGCTTAGGGGGGTGATGTTGAGGATACTCATGACAGTTCTCTTCAAGTCCGGGTGTCGTACATAAACGGTGTGAACAACACCGCCACCGTAGGAGCTGCCGAAGGCTGCGATCTTTTGATCTTGCCCTGCAAAGATCGCAGCCTTCGGCAGCTCCTACGGGGGTTGATTCAAAAATGGGGTGACCCCAGTGGAAAATTCAATGTGCCTGGCCATGCCACGGCACCAGTTTGCGTTGCAGGGCGCGCAGGCCCATCTCCATGGCGAAGGCGATCAATGCGATCACCAGAATCCCCAGGACCACAACATCGGTGACCAGAAATTGCGCGGCCGACTGCACCATGAAGCCCAGGCCGCTGGTGGCGGCGATCAATTCGGCCGCGACCAGGGTTGACCAGCCGACACCCAGGCCGATACGCACCCCGGTTAGAATATCCGGCAGGGCACTGGGCAGAATCACATGGCGAATCAGCTGCCAACGGGTCGCGCCCAGCGACTGCGCCGCGCGCAATCTGGCCGGGTCAACGGTGCGTACGCCGGTGGCGGTGGCGATGGCGATCGGGGCGAAAATGGCCAGGTAGATCAGCAGTACCTTCGACAGCTCACCGATACCGCACCAGATCACAATCAGCGGCAGATAGGCCAGCGGGGGAATCGGCCGGTAGAACTCGATCAGTGGATCGAGCACACCACGGGCGATACGGTTGGCGCCGATGGCGATCCCCACCGGTACGGCGGTCAATACGGCAAAGCCGAGGCCCAGGCCGATGCGGCTGAGGCTGGCGCCGAGGTGCTGCCACAGGGTCGAGTCCATGTAGCCCGTGGTCGCCAGCAACCAGCCTTTTTGCAGCACGGCCGACGGTGGCGGCAGGAACAGGGGTTCGATCAAGCCGCTGGCGGTTACAGCCCACCAGACGGCGAGCAAGGCGATCAGGGTCAGGACGCTGATCCAGCGTGTGCTGATCTGACGGCGGACGGGGATGACGCTGTTCTGGCTGTTCGGTTTGATCGCCGCAGCCGGGATTTCATAACTGCTCATGCGTGCTCCTGCCGCTGGGCGGCGCTGCGTTGGGAGAACACCCTGGCGAGCACGTGTTCGCGGGTTTCGATAAAGCGCGGGTCGGATTTGATCGCACGGGCGGACTCGCCCGCCGCGTAACGCTGACCGAAGTCCAGGCTCAGGCGTTCGACGATCTGTCCCGGATTGGGTGCCAGTAGAATCAGGTCGGTGGCCAGGAACACCGCTTCTTCGATGTCATGGGTAATCAGGAATACCGGCTTGGCGGTGCGTCGCCAGACCTGCAGGAGCAGTTCCTGCATCTGTTCGCGGGTGAAGGCGTCGAGGGCGCCGAAGGGTTCGTCCATGAGCAAGACCCGAGGGTCGGCGGCGAGGGCGCGGGCCAGGCCGACACGCTGCTTCTGGCCGCCGGAAAGCTGCCAGATGCGCCGTTGTTCAAAGCCGGAAAGATCGACCAGGGCCAGCATCTCCCGGGCGCGGGCTTCGCGTTTGTCCCGGGCAACACCGGCCAGTTCCAGGCCGAAACCGACGTTGGCCAGCACATCCTGCCAGGGCAGGAGGGCGTCGTCCTGGAACACCACGCCGCGCTCGGCGCTCGGGCCTTTGACCGGTACGCCGTCCAGGGTGATGCGTCCGGCGCTGGGTTCGACGAAACCGGCAATCAGGTTCAACAGCGAAGTCTTGCCACTGCCGGACGGGCCTAGAGCAACCAGCAGTTGCTGAGGCCCGAGAGTCAGGGAGATATCCGCCAGCACGGGTGCAGCGCTGCCGGGGTACTGTGCGCTGATACGCTCCAGCTGTAGCAAGGCCATCGCATTAACTCCCGATCAGTTGGTGATGAACTTGGCGCTGACGTACGGCGCGTAGTCCGGCAGCACCGCCTCGACCTTGCCCTGTTCCTTGAGGAACGTGGCGGTGTCGGTGATGGCCTTGGTGGTCGGTGCGCCTAGGCTGCTCACCTGGTCAGCCGCCAGCGGATAGACGTTGCCTTGCAGCAACAGCGGGATGTCGCTGGCTTTGGCGCCGGACAGCTTCACCAGCTTGTCGACGTTGCCTTGGTTGGCGAGCCAGGCTTGCGGGTCCTTGCGGTAGTCGGCGTAGGCGTCGAGGGTGACCTTGGCGAAGGCAGTGACGATTTCCGGGTGCTTCTCGGCGAAGTCCTTGCGCACGATCCAGGCATCGAAGGTCGGCGCACCGAATTTGGCCAGTTCGCCGGAGGTGATCAGCACCTTGCCGTTTTCCTTGGCGACACCGAGGGCTGGGTCCCAAACGTAAGTGGCGTCGATGTCACCGCGTTTCCACGCGGCAATGATTGCCGGCGGCGCGAGGTTGAGCACCGTGACCTTCGACGGGTCGATGTTCCAGTGCTTGAGCGCTGCGAGCAGGCTGTAGTGGCCGGTGGAAACGAAGGGCACGGCGATTTTCTTGCCGATCAGGTCCTGTGGAGTTTTGATTCCGGAACCGTCACGGGCGACCAGGGCCTCGGCGGCACCGATCTGGGTGGCGATGAGGAAGGTTTCTACCGGCACCTTGCGAGTGATGGCGGCGGTCAGCGGGCTGGAGCCGAGGTAGCCGATCTGCACGTCACCGGAGGCGATGGCCGCGATGACGTCGGCACCGTTGTCGAACTTGCGCCAGCTGATGTCGGCCTTGGTGGCTTTCTCGTAGGCGCCGTCAGCCTGGGCGACTTTTGCCGGGTCGACGGTGGTCTGGTAGGCGACGGTGAGATCAGCCGCCTGAGCCAGGAAACTTGCCGCAGCCAAAGACGCGGCGGCGAGCAGGCGAAGAGGGAAGGGCAGTTTCATCGGGAAAGCTCCTTGTCAGGCGACCGAAGTGGCGGCGTGATAGGAGACTAAATGATCTAAGAATTCGAAAATAAATAACTTTTTCGAATTAGCTTATGGAGGAAACATTTACACAGGCGTTAGCGTGTGGTGTTTTCGTGGCGATGGAGCTTGCTCCCGCTCGGCCGCGTAGCAGCCGCAAAATGGGAGGCCTACGGTCTGGAGCGCCAGCCCGGTCCAGCGGGAGCAAGCTCCCGCGCCACAACGTAGTGTATTCAGTTACTGATCGCCAGAATGCTCGCCTGGTAAGCCCCGACGAACACATCAAAATCCCCCACCTCGTTCTTCTCCAGCTCAACCTGCTGAGCCAGCGAGTTACGCGCAAGCTCTTCAAAGCGGGCTTGCTCCTCAGCCGCCAGCGGCTCGCTGCGGAAAAACTCGGCATGCACCTGACTCTGGCGCAGGGAGAACTGGGCAAAGCTCTCCTTGTGCTCGGCCATGGCCGCCAACACTTGGGCGGACGGGGTCAGGGACGAATCCAGGACCTTGGCCATCTGCGCATCCAGCGCCTTGCTGTGGGCATCGCCGCCATGACACTGGTCGAGCAGTGCCGCCAACGGCGCAATGTTTTCCAGCAGTTGACCGGCCCACTCTTTCAGGTCGACAGGCTGACCATCGCGATGCAATTGCAGGCCTGGACGACGACCTTCCTTGACCACACTGAGGAAGTTCGAGGTGGCGTTGCCGCAGCTGGTGTTGGTCAGCAGCGGGCTGTCGTTCAGTGCGCAGAACAGCAGGAAAGCATCGAGGAATCGCGACTCGACCAGGTCGATGCCCATCGGCAGGAACGGGTTGATGTCCAGGCAACGTACTTCGACATACTGGATGCCACGGGCCACCAGCGCCTGGATCGGACGTTCGCCGGTGTAGGTCACGCGCTTGGGGCGGATGTTGGAGTAGTACTCGTTCTCGATCTGCAGGATGTTGGTGTTGAGCTGCACCCACTCGCCGTCCTTGTGCGTGCCGACTTCAACGTAGGGTGCATAAGGTGTGGCGACTGCCTTGCGCAGGCTGTCGGTGTAGCTGGCCAGATCGTTGTAGCACGGCGTCAGGCCGGCCTGGGCGTTGCTCTGGTAACCCAGGTCGCTCATGCGCAGGCTGGTGGCATACGGCAGGTACAGGGTGTCCGGGTCCAGTTGTTCCAGCTGGTGCGAACGTCCGCGCAGGAAGCCGGCGTCCAGTGCTGGCGACGCACCGAACAGGTACATCAACAGCCAGCTGTAGCGACGGAAGTTGCGGATCAGCGCGATGTAGGACGACGACTGGAAATCGCGGTCGCTGCCGACGAAACCTTCGGCCTGCCTGAGCAGCGGCCAGAGTTTTTCCGGCAGGGAGAAGTTGTAGTGGATCCCGGCAATGCACTGCATGGTCTTGCCGTAACGCAGGGCCAAACCCTTGCGGTACACGTATTTGAGCTGCCCGATGTTGGACGTGCCGTAGTAGGCGATCGGAATGTCTTCCTCGGCCGGCAACGGGCACGGCATCGACGGACTCCACAGGTACTCGTTGCCGAGTTTGCTGTAGGCAAAGCGGTGAATGCTGTCCAGGCTCGCCAGCGTATCGGCAGGATCGGGCAGGGCCGGGGTGATGAACTCCAGCAGCGACTCGGAATAGTCGGTGGTGATTTGTTCGTTGGTCAGCGCGGAACCCAATGCTTCCGGGTGCGGCGTTTGCGCCAGGCGACCTTCGCCGGTCACGCGCAGGCATTCACGTTCGATGCCGTGAAGGCACTGTTCGAGCAGAGAGAGGTTAGCGCGCTCGCCAAGCAGGGCCAGGCGGCGGTTGAGAAGTTCGCTCAAGTTGGATTCCTTCACGCGTCAGTCGCCCCAATATGGGGGTGGGCAAGACGGTCTACAAGGGTGAAGTTAAAACTGGCGTTTTCGCCTGGTTTTTCGAGCCGCACAGGCCGTATGCCGGTCAGTCAGGAACAGCACAGTTCCTGTAGGAGTGAGCCTGCTCGCGATGAGGGACTATCAGCCAACATCCAGATCGTCTGACACACCGCCATCGCGAGCAGGCTCGCTCCCACAAGTTTCATTGCGTCGAAATTAACTCAAATCGATGACATCTCGCTACAGGACAGCGAAGGTGCCTTGCGCTTTTGCGACCAGTTTGTCGCCCTGCATCACATCCGCCTCGACCACCATGGTGCGGCGCCCCGGGTGAATGACCCGGGCCGTGCACATCACCTCGCCGTCAGCGACGGCGCGGATGTAGTTGATCTTGCATTCGATGGTCGCGCTCTGCTGGTCAAAGCCGTGGGTGCTGGAACAGGCCAGCCCCATGGCGATGTCCACCAGGCTGAACAACGCCCCGCCGTGCATCTTGTTGGCGCGATTGCGCAGTGGCTCCTCAAGCCCCAGGGCGACTTGCGCCACCCCGGTTTGCAGGCTGTGCAAGCGGCAGCCCAGCAGCTTGAAAAACGCGCTTTCGGTATACCCGGCCGGGATCTCCATCAGCGTTTCTTCAACTGCTTGGCATTGGCGAACAGGGAAGCCATGGCGTTGTTGCTCGGTGCAGCAGCGGTGGTTTCCTTGCGCGGTGCAGTGTTCTGCGACTGGCGTGGCGCCGAGCCCGGACGTGCGCCGCGAGCCCCGTCGATCTTCTCGCCTGGGGTATCGCTCATGCGCATCGACAGGCCAACGCGTTTGCGCGGAATGTCGACTTCCATGACCTTCACCTTCACCACGTCACCGGCCTTGACCGCTTCACGTGGATCCTTGATGAATTTCTCTGAAAGCGCAGAGATGTGTACCAAACCGTCCTGATGCACGCCGATATCAACGAAGGCACCGAAATTGGTGACGTTGGTCACCACACCTTCGAGGATCATGCCCAGTTCCAGGTCTTTGAGGTCTTCGACGCCTTCCTGGAATTCGGCGGTCTTGAACTCGGGACGCGGGTCGCGGCCGGGCTTGTCCAGTTCCTGGAGAATGTCGGTGACCGTCGGCAAACCAAAGGTTTCGTCGGTGAATTTCTTCGGGTCCAGGCGCTTGAGAAAACCGCTGTCGCCGATCAGCGAACGAATATCCCGGTCAGTCTCGGCGGCGATACGCTGCACCAGCGGATAGGCTTCCGGGTGCACCGCGGACGCGTCCAGCGGGTTGTCGCCGTTCATTACGCGCAGGAAACCGGCGGCCTGTTCGAAGGTTTTTTCGCCCAGGCGCGGGACTTTCTTCAGCGCGGCGCGAGTCTTGAACGCGCCATGTTCGTCACGATGGCTGACGATGTTCTGTGCCAGGGTCGAATTGAGGCCGGAGATGCGTGCCAGCAACGCGACGGATGCGGTGTTCACGTCGACGCCAACGGCGTTCACACAGTCCTCGACTACCGCGTCCAGGCCGCGAGCCAGTTTCAGCTGCGACACGTCGTGCTGGTACTGGCCGACACCGATGGACTTCGGATCGATTTTCACCAGCTCGGCCAGCGGGTCCTGCAAGCGACGGGCAATGGAAACCGCGCCACGAATCGACACGTCGAGGTCCGGAAACTCCTTCGAAGCCAGTTCCGACGCCGAGTAAACCGATGCGCCAGCCTCGGAAACCATGACCTTGGTCATCTTCATGGCTGGGTACTTTTTGATCAGTTCGGCAGCCAGCTTGTCGGTCTCACGGCTGGCGGTGCCGTTGCCGATGGCGATCAGGTCCACGGCATGCTTGGCGCACAGGGCGGCGAGCACGGCGAGGGTCTGGTCCCACTTGTTGTGCGGCACGTGCGGGTAAACCGTGGCGTGATCGAGCAACTTGCCGGTGGCATCGACCACGGCCACCTTGCAGCCGGTGCGCAGGCCCGGGTCGAGACCCAGGGTGGCACGCGGGCCGGCCGGGGCCGACAGCAGCAGGTCGTGCAGGTTGTGGGCGAAGACGTTGATCGCTTCGGTTTCCGCGCCATCGCGCAGCTCGCCGAGCAAGTCGGTTTCCAGGTGGGTGTAGAGCTTGACCTTCCAGGTCCAGCGCACCACTTCGCCCAGCCATTTATCGGCGGCGCGGTTCTGGTTCTGGATACCGAATTGCTGGCCGATCATGCCTTCGCACGGGTGCATGGTGCCCGGCAGTTCATCACCGACCTTCAGTGCAGAGCTGAGGATGCCTTCGTTGCGACCACGGAAAATCGCCAGGGCACGGTGCGACGGCATGCTTTTGAGCGGCTCATCGTGTTCGAAGTAATCGCGGAACTTGGCGCCTTCCTCTTCCTTGCCGGCGATCACGCGGGCACTGAGGGTGGCTTCCTGCTTCAGATAGTTGCGCAGCTTGTCCAGCAGGCCCGCGTCTTCGGCGAAGCGCTCCATCAGGATGTACTTGGCGCCCTCGAGGGCGGCTTTCACATCGGCCACGCCTTTTTCGCCGTCGACAAAGCGCGCGGCTTCGGTTTCCGGGGTCAGGGTCGGGTCGTTGAACAGACCATCGGCCAACTCGCCGAGGCCGGCTTCCAGGGCGATCTGGCCCTTGGTGCGGCGCTTCTGCTTGTACGGCAGGTAGAGGTCTTCGAGGCGGGTCTTGGTGTCGGCGAGCTTGATGTCGCGTTCGAGTTGCGGGGTCAGCTTGCCTTGCTCAGTGATGCTGGCGAGGATGCTGATGCGCCGTTCGTCGAGTTCCCGCAGGTAGCGCAGACGCTCTTCAAGGTGGCGCAGTTGGGTATCATCAAGGCTGCCGGTCACTTCTTTCCGGTAACGGGCGATGAAAGGAACGGTAGAACCTTCATCGAGTAGCGCGACGGCCGCTTCGACCTGTTGTGGGCGTACACCGAGTTCCTCGGCGATGCGGCTGTTGATGCTGTCCATAAAACCACCTGACAAATTGTGAAAGCAGGCTCGCAGGCACGGAATAAGGCCTTGGCGAGTCTGGTTGAGCGGCCTGGCCTGCGCCGCTACCTGGATCAAAAGGTATCCCGTTGACCCGTGAAATCGAACAATTACTGCCGGCGCCATGAAAATAAAAAGCGGCCTTCCGGTGTAACGATCAGACGTTGCCTGACACAAAAGGCCGCGCATTATAACCAGCGTTCTATGCTTCGGGGGCATCACAAGCTGTAGGCACAATCCCCGGATTTCTGGCGGTGAAGGAAAAATCTGCTAACAATGCACACGGTGCGTATCACGGCAGCTACGCCATAATGCCCGCCGAGCTAAAAGGAGCATCCAATGAGCAGCACTGCAAACATTGCTGAAGGCGAGAAAATTCTTATTGTTGACGACGATCCGGGCCTCAGCAGCCTGCTGGAGCGTTTTTTCGTCAGCAAGGGCTATCGTGCCCGCGCGGTACCGAACACCGAACAAATGGACCGCCTGCTGGCGCGTGAAGTGTTCAACCTGGTCGTCCTCGACCTGATGCTGCCCGGTGAAGACGGCCTGACTGCCTGCCGTCGCTTGCGCGGCGCGAACAATCAGATTCCGATCATCATGCTGACCGCCAAGGGCGATGAGCTGAGCCGCATCAAGGGCCTCGAACTGGGTGCCGACGACTACCTGGCCAAACCGTTCAACCCGGACGAGCTGATGGCTCGCGTCAAGGCGGTACTGCGTCGCCAGGCCGCTCCGGTGCCGGGTGCGCCAGGCAGCGAAGACGAAAGCGTGACCTTCGGTGACTACGAGTTGTCCCTGGCCACCCGTGAACTCAAGCGCGGCGAAGAAGTGCACATGCTCACTACTGGTGAGTTCGCCGTACTCAAGGCCCTGGTGATGAACGCTCGTCAGCCTCTGACCCGCGACAAGCTGATGAACCTGGCCCGTGGGCGCGAATGGGACGCCCTGGAGCGCTCCATCGACGTGCAGATCTCCCGTCTGCGCCGGATGATCGAACCCGATCCGTCCAAGCCGCGTTATATCCAGACTGTCTGGGGCGTGGGTTACGTATTTGTGCCGGACGGCACCGCCACCAAGTGATGGGTGATTTGTAGGGGCGAGCCCTGCGGGCAAGGGTCAGATGATCCTGCCCGCAGACTCGCGGGCTGCAATATGCGAGCATCGCTCGTTCCTGCAAGTGTGTAGCGGTTATTCATGAAAACCCCCGTTTGGTTCCCCCAGAGTTTCTTCTCCCGCACCCTTTGGCTGGTGCTGATCGTCGTGCTGTTTTCCAAGGCGCTGACCCTGGTTTATCTGCTGATGAACGAAGACGTGCTGGTCGATCGCCAATACAGTCACGGCGTCGCCCTGACGTTGCGCGCCTATTGGGCGGCCGACGAAGAAAACCGCGGCAAGATCGCGGAGGCGGCCACCCTGATTCGTGTGGTCGGCGCTGGCGTGCCGGAAGGCGAGCAGCATTGGCCCTACAGCGAGATTTACCAGCGCCAGATGCAGGCCGAACTGGGCGCTGACACTGAAGTCCGCTTGCGCATGCATTCGCCGCCAGCACTGTGGGTCCGGGCACCGAGCCTGGGCGATGGCTGGTTGAAGGTACCGCTTTATCCACATCCCCTGCGTGGCCAGAAAATCTGGAACGTGCTTGGCTGGTTCCTCGCCATCGGCCTGTTATCCACGGCTTCGGCCTGGATCTTCGTCAGTCAGCTCAACCAACCGTTGAAGCGTCTGGTGTATGCCGCGCGGCAGCTCGGTCAGGGCCGTAGCGTGCGCCTGCCAATCAGCGACACGCCCAGTGAAATGACCGAGGTGTACCGCGCCTTCAACCAGATGGCCGAGGACGTCGAACAGGCCGGTCGCGAGCGTGAGCTGATGCTGGCCGGGGTATCCCATGACCTGCGTACGCCGTTGACCCGCTTGCGCCTGTCCCTGGAGCTGATGGGTGATCGCACCGACCTGACCAACGACATGGTGCGCGACATCGAGGACATGGATGCGATTCTCGACCAGTTCCTCGCGTTCATTCGCGACGGTCGCGACGAGTCGGTGGAGGAGGTGGACCTGAGTGACCTGGTCCGTGAAGTCGCCGCCCCGTACAACCAGAATGAAGAGCGGGTGCATTTGCGCCTGGAGCCGATCCAGCCGTTTCCGCTGCGTCGGGTATCGATGAAGCGGTTGCTGAACAACCTTATCGGGAACGCGCTGCATCACGCCGGCAGCGGCGTGGAAGTGGCTGCGTATGTGTCGGGTGACACTGCCGCGCCTTATGTGGTGTTGAGCGTCATGGACCGCGGCGCCGGCATTGATCCATCGGAACTGGAGGCGATCTTCAATCCGTTCACCCGTGGCGATCGCGCCAGGGGTGGCAAGGGTACAGGGTTGGGCCTGGCGATCGTGAAGCGGATTGCTTCGATGCATGGCGGCAATGTCGAGCTGCGCAATCGCTCCGGTGGCGGGCTGGAGGCGCGGGTGCGGTTGCCGTTGGGGTTGATGTTGCCGCGGGATGCTGTCTAGCAAACACAGAGGCCTATGTGGCGAGGGAGCTTGCTCCCGTTCGGCTGCGCAGCAGCCGCAAACCCGGACAACCGTGTCTGAAGTACAAGAACACGGTTGGGGGATTTGGGAGTCCTTCGGCCTGGAGCGCCAGCCCGGTCCAGCGGGAGCGCCACAGTAGATGAGCCTTAGCCCTTGCCCTTGGTCCGAGTCATATTCGGTCCGCCATTCTTCTCAAGATGCTCGATGATGATCCCCGCCACATTCTTCCCGGTGGTGGTCTCGATCCCTTCCAGGCCTGGCGAGGAGTTCACCTCCATCACCAGCGGCCCGTGATTGGAACGCAGGATATCCACGCCGGCCACCGCCAGGCCCATGACCTTGGCCGCGCGCAATGCAGTCATGCGTTCTTCCGGGGTGATCTTGATCAGGCTCGCGCTGCCACCACGATGCAGGTTGGAGCGGAACTCACCGGGCTTGGCCTGACGTTTCATGGCGGCAATCACCTTGTCACCCACCACGAAGCAGCGAATGTCGGCACCGCCGGCTTCCTTGATGTACTCCTGGACCATGATGTTCTGCTTGAGGCCCATGAATGCCTCGATCACCGACTCCGCCGCCGTCGCGGTTTCGCAGAGCACTACGCCAATGCCCTGGGTGCCTTCGAGCACCTTGATCACCAGCGGCGCGCCGTTGACCATGGCGATCAGGTCGGGAATGTCGTCCGGAGAGTGGGCAAAACCGGTGACCGGCAAACCGATCCCGCGACGCGAAAGCAATTGCAGCGAACGCAGCTTGTCCCGTGAACGGGCGATGGCGACCGACTCATTGAGCGGAAACACGCCCATCATTTCGAACTGGCGCAAGACTGCGCAGCCATAAAAAGTTACCGATGCCCCGATCCGTGGAATCACCGCATCAAAACCTTCCAGCGGCTTGCCCCGGTAGTGGATCTGCGGCTTGTGGCTGGCAATGTTCATATAGGCGCGCAGGGTATCGACTACCACCATTTCATGCCCGCGCTCGGTCCCGGCTTCAACCAGGCGACGGGTGGAATACAGACGCGGGTTACGCGACAGCACAGCGATCTTCATGCAACACCTGTGGAGGAGGTAGATACCGGGAACACCGGCTTGTCTTGTACATATTTGATGCCCGGATTGACCACTAACTGGCCATGAATCAGGGCTTTGGAACCGAGCAGCAGGCGATAACGCATGGACTTTCGGCAGGCGAGGGTGAACTCGACCCGCCAGACCCGATCACCGAGGGCCAGGGTGGTACTGATCACGTATCGCACCTGCGCGTGACCATTGGAGCTTTTAATGGTTTTCATCGTCACCAGGGGCGCCTCGCAGCGTCGATGACGCAGCTGCACGACTGAGCCCAGGTGCGCGGTGAAGCGCACCCACTGCTCGCCGTCGCGCTCGAACACCTCGATATCGGTGGCGTGCAGGCTGGAGGTACTGGCACCGGTGTCGATTTTTGCCCGAAGGCCGGCAACCCCCAGATCCGGGAGCGCCACCCACTCGCGCAGACCGACAACGGTCAAATGGTCAAATGTCTTCAAAGTGCTCAACCGGTAAAACCGCTCGGGCCGCAGGCGGCCGGATTGGCGGTATTCACGCAGAATAATGATTAAAAGGCGACAGATATCTACGGCCCGGATTTCCAGCTCCCCGGGAGGGTCTGGAGTGTATGCATTGTAATCTGCACCGGGTTCATTCTTGGTACGACTGAAACGGTAGTACAGTTCATCAATATTTCAGAGTGAGGAAATTCCATGGCACAAAAAAACGAAGAGGACGACAAAGTCCGCCTTGATAAATGGTTGTGGGCCGCACGTTTTTACAAAACCCGCGCCCTGGCCAAGGCCGCGATTGAAAGTGGCAAGGTGCATTGCCGGGGCGAGCGTTGCAAGCCGGGCAAGGAACCGCGCATTGGCGATGAGTTTGTGCTGCGCACCGGTTTCGAAGAGCGCACGGTAGTGGTCAAGGCCTTGTCGATTGTTCGCCGTGGCGCACCGGAGGCCCAGACCCTGTATGCCGAGACTGAAGCCAGTATCACCAAGCGCGAAAATGCTGCGGCAGAGCGCAAGGCCGGCGCCCTGGGTGTGAGTACCGACGGCAAACCGAGCAAGAAACAGCGGCGGGATCTGTTCAAGTTTCGTGGAAGCAGCAACAGCGGCGAATAGTGCAGATATTTCCCGGCCAAGCCTCAGTTCTTCGGGTCAAGACTTGCAATTGCCTTGTCGCGCATCCATATCCTGGGTTTGCCAGCCGCGCATTCCATGCTCGATATCGCCGCTCGTCGAAAATCACACACAGTCTCTGAGCTGTAGGCCATAACCACATTGGCGGCAGTGCAGAGCGGGAAACGGCCCGAAACCCGTCAGCACCCGTTCCACCATGTTTGGATCGGGTGTGGATTGTTCATAAAATGCCTTTCATGGCTGAACATTGCGCGCCCGGGCGGTAGCGCAAGGTAGATTTCCTGCTTCCTGTAACCTTTTTCACTACTTCAGATACCCAGACCTATGACTGATCAAGCGGATAACGACTTCACCCAGCGCTTCATCTTTGATGACAGCGACACCCGTGGCGAGCTGGTCTCGTTGGAGCTCAGCTACGCCGAAGTCCTGGCCAAGCACGCCTACCCGCAACCGGTCGCACAACTGCTCGGCGAACTGATGGCCGCCGCTTCATTGCTGGTCGGCGCCATGAAGTTCGACGGCCTGCTGATCCTGCAGGCTCGCTCTGAGGGGCCTATCCCGCTGCTGATGATCGAGTGTTCGAGTGAGCGCGAAATTCGTGGCCTGGCGCGTTACGAGGCAGACCGCATCGCGCCCGATGCGACCCTGGCCGACCTCATGCCCGAAGGCGTCCTCGCCTTGACCATCGATCCGAAGCAAGGTCAGCGTTACCAGGGCATCGTCGACCTCGATGGCGCGACCCTGTCCGAATGCTTCACCAACTATTTCGTCATGTCCCAGCAGGTCGGCACGCGTTTCTGGCTGTATGCCGACGGTCGTCGCGCCCGTGGCCTGTTGCTCCAACAACTGCCGGCCGACCGTTTGAAAGATGAAGATGAGCGCGCCGCCAGCTGGCAGCACATCACCACACTGGGCGGCACGTTGACTGCTGACGAACTGTTGAGCCTGGACAATGAAACCGTGCTCCATCGCCTGTACCACGACGAGCAGGTACGCCTGTTCGATGTGCAGAAATTGCGCTTCCGCTGCAGTTGCTCGCGCGAGCGTTCAGCCAATGCGCTGGTCAGCCTGGGTATGGAAGACGCACAACAATTGGTGGTAGAACACGGTGGCAACATCGAGATCGATTGCCAGTTTTGCAACCAGCGTTACCTGTTCGATGCGGCCGATGTCACCCAACTATTCGTCGGAGCGGGCGTCGATACGCCGTCAGATACCCGTCACTAAAACGGTTCAGCGCAGGTAAATTCACTGGCTGCCGCCGGATTAACGCCGTTACGACAGGAGGGGCCTACTCTTTTTGGGCTTTTCTGGCATAATCCGGCCCACTTTTTTCGCGGTAGTAGTGCACGACTTTCTACTACAAAAACGTTTGGAGCACTCGGCCACTGGCCGACGGGGAACCTCATGACGCAAGCCAATAACGCCGTGTACACCGATCTGAGTGTTGATGATCTGGTTAAAGAAGCCCTCAATCGCGGTGAAGGCGAGCTTGCCGATACCGGCGCACTGGTTGTTCACACCGGTCACCGTACCGGCCGTTCGCCAGTCGATCGCTTCATTGTTGATGAGCCGAGCACCACGGGCGCCATCGCCTGGGGCCCGATCAACCGCAAGTTCCCGGCCGACAAGTTCGATGCCCTGTGGAGCCGCGTAGAGGCATTCAACAACGGGCAAGAGCACTTCGTTTCCCACGTGCATGTAGGTGAGGCTTCCGAGCACTACCTGGCCGTGAAGATGACCACCCAGACTGCCTGGCAGAACCTGTTCGGCCGTTGCCTGTTCATCAACCCGGCTGTGTACAATCCGGCGGGCCGTGATGAGTGGCAGGTTCTCAACGTTGCCAACTTCGAATGCGTTCCAGAGCGTGATGGCACCAACTCCGACGGTTGCGTGATCATCAATTTCGCACAGAAAAAAGTGCTGATCGCCGGCATGCGTTACGCCGGTGAAATGAAAAAAGCCATGTTCTCCGTGCAGAACTTCCTGCTGCCGGCCGCCGACGTGTTGCCAATGCACTGCGCTGCCAATATCGGCGAAGAAGGCGATGTCACCCTGTTCTTCGGTCTGTCGGGCACTGGCAAGACCACCCTGTCGGCCGACGAAAGCCGTTACCTGATCGGTGACGACGAACACGGCTGGGGCGAGGGTGTGGTGTTCAACATCGAAGGCGGTTGCTATGCCAAGTGCATCGACCTTTCCGAGAAAAACGAACCGGTCATCTGGAAAGCCATCAAGCACGGCGCCGTACTGGAAAACGTCATCATCGATGACGCCAAGCACGCCGACTACGCCGATGTCAGCCTGACCCAGAACAGCCGCGCAGCTTATCCGCTGGAGCACGTTGCCAAGCGTTCCGAGAAGAACCTGGGTGGCGAGCCGAACGCAGTTATCTTCCTGACTTGCGATTTGACCGGCGTACTGCCGCCAGTGTCGATCCTCAACGAAGAACACGCGGCCTACCACTTCCTTTCCGGCTACACCGCTCTGGTGGGCTCGACTGAAATGGGTTCGGGCAGCGGCATCAAATCGACGTTCTCCACCTGCTTCGGCGCACCGTTCTTCCCGCGTCCGGCTGGCGAATACGCAGAGCTGCTGATCAAGCGCATCCGCGGCTTCGGCTCCAAGGTCTACCTGGTCAACACCGGCTGGACCGGCGGCGGCTACGGCGTTGGCAAGCGCTTCAACATCCCGACGACTCGTGCGGTGATTGCGGCGATCCAGAGCGGCGCTTTGATCGGTACCGAGACCGAGCACCTGGACACCATCAACCTCGACGTGCCATTGGCCGTACCGGGTGTTGAGACTGGCCTGCTGAACCCACGCAACACCTGGGCTGATAAAGCTGCTTATGACGAAGCCGCCAAGGCACTGGCCGGCCTGTTCATCGAGAACTTCAAGAAGTTCGAAGTGAGCGACGCGATCAAGGCTGCGGGTCCGCAGTTGTAAGCGCTGGTTTGAAGCCATGAAAAAACCGCCCTTCGGGGCGGTTTTTTTGTGGCTGCTGTTTCAGCTTTACAGGGTGCCGAGGGTGTTCATGGCAAGCGCTGGCGGGCAATGTCGAGCAGGTCATTGCCGTCTTGCGTTAGCAGATACAAAGCGCTGACGATCTTCGGGATGTCGCTTGTATCGGCCTGTTTGAAGCACAGGCAATAGAACGTTTCGAGCAGATCACTGGCGGCCCGGATGCGTTGTCGGGCGGCGTCGAGGATTTCGAGAGGATCGGCCTCGGTATCGATGACCAGCACGGGCGTGTCACTGTAACGGCTTTTGAGTGGGTAATAGCGGTCTGTCAACGATTCTGGCGTATCCATTGAGGTGGCGGTCCTGTGCGAAATCGGCAAATGTTCCCGGTAGGCCGAGACACTGCTTTCAGCCGTGACGGAAACTATAGAAGGGAGTGAGCTGGCGCGACAAGACGGCCGAGAAGGACAGGTTTTGTAGGGTTTTTATTGTGACAGAAGGATGACACCTACGCATTTTCAGCCGTTCTTCTGCGCATAACTGCCTACGGTGAAAAAGCCTACAGAGTCCTCGGATGTAACATGGCGAAACCTAGGAAATGATCCCTCAGATTCTGTAGGAAGCCGGAGTATGCCTGAGCATGATTCACGCAGATTCGCGCCTGCGATACCGGCTTCCTTCTGCTCTTCGGGTGGTTTCAGTTCCGGCTCATCGCGAGGCCGCTTCAAGGTCCATCAGGCCTCTACCGTAGGCTTCGCTGTTGGCATAGATACCCGTTCGGTTTGCCGTCGCCAGCAGGCGCTCGCGTATTTGCTGTGCGGTCAGTTCGGGATAGCGGCTTTGCAGGGCCGCCAGGGCACCACTGACCAGCGCGGCGGCGGGTGATGTGCCCGCAGTTTGCACATAGCCGCCATCCTTGCTGGTGGTCAACAAACCCTGACCTGCACCGGAATCACCACCCGGTACGGCAATGCACCAGGCTGCCGCCACGCCGCAGTAATTGGACTTGGCATTGATTGCAGTGCCATCGTTTTTCAAGGCAACGACTGCGATCCAGCCTTTTTCCAATTCGGGGATGGCCAGAGGCAAACCGGGTTCGGCCAGGGGCTCGCGTTTCAACTCATTGCCGGTCGGGAACACAAACACGGCACCGTTTTCCACCAATTGGCGTGCGGCCGCCAGCGAATCCGGCATGACCTGTTTGTAGCGTGCTTCATTGAGCTCCGTCGCCGGGATGGCATTGGCCCACGAGTTGTTCAGAATGCGCGCGCCCTTGGCAAAACCCGACTGCCAAGAGTGAGCGATTTCAGTGTCGAAGAAGAAAGGCTCATTGTCGTCACCGAAACGAAAGGGGATCAGCTGCGCATCAAAGGCGATGCCGTGCATACCCTGATCATCCTTGTTGGCGGCGAGAATCCCGGCCATCTGGGTGCCGTGGCCGATCCGGTCATGGGTACCAGGACGGTTTTCAACGTAGTCGAAGCCGGGGTCGCGAATCCTGCCCTGAAACTCCGGCAGGTCTGTGTTCAGGCCCGAGTCGATCAATGCAACTGTCACGCCCTGGCCAGTGCCACCGCGTGCATAAAGGCGTGATGCGTTGACCACGGCCAGGCCTTTCTGTGCCTGATACTCCGCAGTGTCGAATGCGTCTGGCTCGATGGGCGGTCGCTCATTGGTCTGGCATCCGCCAAGCAGTAGCGGAACAGTTAGTACCAGGGTAATTGGAAATGCATAAGGTTGAAACATGATCGGTCCTTCGAATGGGGTTCGCGCATATCGGGCTTTCTGTTGAGAGCGGGACTTCGCGCACAGTTGTGTGTTGGAGACAAACCATACCCTTGGGCGAGCTCGGCGGTCAGATGGCAACGTGCTCCCTGTGTTTCAATCTGTGCCACCAGTAAAAACGGATGTGGCTGTATCATCCCGTATGATTTTTTACCGCCGACCTTTTCTCGAGTAGCGGCGATTGCCGGCTAGGCTTCGAGCATGTCAGCGGTCAACGGAGTGACAGCTTATGCAAAGCACCCTGGAACAGGTTTTTGGTTATCCACAGTTTCGCCCGGGTCAGCAGTCCGCGGTCAGCGCCGTGCTGGAGGGGCGCTCGGCAGCGGCGATTTTTCCCACCGGTTCCGGCAAATCCCTGTGCTATCAGCTACCGGCAGTGTTGCTGCCGCATCTGACATTGGTGGTCTCGCCGCTGTTGGCATTGATGCAGGATCAATTGGCGTTCCTGCAGCGTCATGGCATTGCCGCAGGCAGTATCGATTCGGCGCAGAGTCGCGAGGATGCCGGTAATGTCATGGCCCGAGCCAAGTCCGGTGAACTGAAGATCTTGATGATTTCCGTGGAGCGCCTGAAGAACGAGCGCTTTCGCAATTTCCTGCAGCAAGTACCGATCTCGATGCTGGTGGTGGACGAAGCTCACTGCATCTCCGAGTGGGGGCACAATTTCCGCCCCGACTATCTGAAGCTTCCGGACTATCAGCGTCAGTTCAATATCCCGCAGGTGTTGTTGCTGACGGCTACCGCCACACCCAAAGTGATCGCGGACATGCAGACCAAATTCGCCATCGCTGCTGCCGATGTGGTCACCACCGGTTTCTATCGACCGAACCTCAACCTGCTGGTCGAACCAGTGCGCAGTGCAGACAAGCGTCGACGCCTCGTCGAATGGATGGGCGCGCGGCCAGGCCAGCCGAGCATTGTCTACGTGACCTTGCAGAAAACCGCCGAGCACATTGCCGAACATCTGGTTCGTAACGGTATCCAGGCCGAGGCGTATCACGCCGGACTGCCCCACGAACAGCGAGAGGCGATCCAGCGCCGGTTCATGGGCGGCCAATCCAATTGCATTGTCGCCACCATCGCGTTCGGCATGGGCATCGACAAGAGTGACATCCGCAACGTGGTGCATTTCGACCTGCCCAAATCCATCGAGAACTACAGCCAGGAAATCGGCCGCGCCGGACGGGACGGCCAGCCGTCGGACTGCCTGGTATTGGCCAACCGTGACAGCCTCAACGTGCTGGAAAACTTCGTTTACGGCGATACCCCGGAGCGCGATGGCATCCGTTACGTGCTCGACGAGATGCAAGCCGCCGCACCCGAAGGGCAGTGGGAGTTTCTGCTGGGACCGCTGGCGGACCAGAGCAACATCCGCCAGTTACCGCTCAAGACGTTGCTGGTGCAGCTGGAACTGAGGAAATTAATCGCTCCGCGCTACGCCTATTACGCGGAATACCGCTTCAAGTATTTGCTGGAGCCGGATGAGCTGTTGGCTCGTTTCGAGGGCGAGCGCAAGGATTTCGTCGCCGCGATCATCCAGACGTCCACTCGCGCACGGACATGGGCCACGGTCAATTTCGAAGCGCTGTATGAGCAGCATCAGGCCGAGCGCACCCGGGTGGTCAAGGCGCTGGATTATTTCCAGGAGAAAGGCTGGGTCGAGCTGGAAAGCAAGCAGATGACCGAGGTCTACAGCCTGCTGCAGAGCGCTTTCGACAGTGCCGCCTTGAGCGAAGAATTGCATGCGGGTTTCACGCGGCATGAACGAGCCGAGGTCGCACGGATTCACGCCATGCTGGATCTTTTCGCCACCGACCGCTGCCTGGGTTATCGCCTGGCCGAGTATTTCGGCGACGACAACGCCCCGCCGCACTGTGGCCATTGTTCGGTGTGTCACGGGCAAGTGGCGCAACTGCCAGCGCCTCCGGAGCTACCGGCACTTGTGGATAAGTCCTTCGAGGCGCTGTGCCTGGACTTTATCCACAAGCATGAGCAATACACCGCGAAACCACCGTCGGCCGAGCGCCTGACACGATTCCTCTGCGGCATCAGCGTGCCGCTGTTCACCCGGCTCAAGGCGAGGTCAATTTCAGGATTTGCGGCGCTGGAGGATTATCCATACGCCGAAGTCCGGGAGTGGGCCCAGGCGCATTTGTGATCTGGGCGACATAGCGGAATTTAGCGAGCTTGCATACACGCGCTGAATGTTGCACATCACAGGAATAAACTTCAAAAAAGCGCGGTGGCTGATTATGGTGATGGCTGTCTTCGGATCGCCAACAAGAGAATAAAACATGAGCCAGACTATTCAGCGCGCAGCCGTCATCGGCGCGGGCACCATGGGCCGCGGCATTGTCATGTGCCTGGCCAATGCCGGGTGGCAGCCGACAGGCCGAACACGATCTGCTGGTCGATACACTGGTACTGGATGTCAGTGAAAAACTTGGCTTCCAGCGTCGCGAGATCGGCACTGAGGAGATTTTCGAGCGTTGCCTGCTCGCGCTGGTCAATGAAGGCGCGAAGATCCTTCAGGAGGGCATCGCCGGTTCAGCCCACGATATCGATCTGGTTTACCTCAATGGCTACGGTTTTCCGGCAGACAAGGGTGGACCGATGGCGTGGGCGGATCAGCAAGGCTTGGCTGATATCCATCAGCGTTTGATCGCGCTGGAGACGCGTCAGGGCGATCACTGGCGGCCGGCGCGGTTGATCGGTGAATTGGCGGCACTGGGTAAAGGTTTCGCTGACAAGTAATGGATAGGGCGCCTGTCAGGGCGCTTTCGCAAGCAGGCCGGCATCCGCAGAGATATGCCCCCGAGCCTGCTCGCGATGATTTCAACGCGGTTTTCGCCTTAGACTGGCGAACCATTCAGGAAATGACACTCATGCCCCAGCGCAACGACTACCCACACTTCCAGCCCATCACCACGCGCTGGCACGACAACGATGCCTATGGGCACGTCAACAATGTCACCTACTACAGTTTCTTCGACACGGCGGTGAACACTTACCTGATCGAGGTCGGTGGCCTGGATATTCATGATGGCGAGGTGGTGGGTTTCGTGGTGAGTTCGGCCTGCGACTACTTTGCTTCCATCGCGTTTCCGGACCGGATTGAGATCGGCTTGCGGGTGGGCAAGCTGGGCAACAGTTCGGTGCAGTACGAGTTGGCGGTGTTCAAGTACGGCGAAGATGAGGCCTGTGCGGCCGGCCGCTTTGTGCATGTGTTCGTGGATCGCACGTCAAACCAGCCAACACCGATTCCGCCTGGATTGCGGGGCGCCCTGGAGCGTCTGGTGGTGTAAGCCAGGCAAAAAAAATCGCAGCCCAGGGGCTGCGATTTTTTTACCTGTCCGCTAAACCGATACGGTTTCAGCGATGACGGTAATACTTGTGATGCTTGCGGTGACCGTAGTGATGGCCACGATCGTGATGCCCGTCACGATAGTAGCGGCGATCGCCATGACCACGACGATCGTCGTCATCGTCATCGCTCTTGTTGCCCATGTAGTTACCCAGCGCGCCACCGGCGCCACCGCCGGCTGCGGAGCCGATCAGGCTGCCGGTGGTACCGCCCATGCTGCGGCCGACCACGTTACCGCCTGCTGCGCCCAGTGCACCGCCAATGGCGGCTTCGCCACGGCTGCGTTTGTCTGCGCCGACTGCGCTACCACCCGCGCCGCCCAATGCTGCGCCGATAGTGGAACCTGTGCTGCCGCCAAGCGACTGGCCGACGACTGAGCCCAAAACCCCGCCCAATGCGCCGCCCACACCGGCTTCGGTGGTGCCGCCAGCAGAGGCAATGCCACTGACCAGGCCAAGGGACAACAAGAGAATCGAGGAGAACTTCATGGAGGAACCTCAAGGGGATGACGGCGCGATCCTGAGGCTCTGGAATGGGCGTGACAATCGAAATCCGACGAATAACACGACTTGTATACAATTGTGCAAGTTACTGTTTTTTCTGCGGAACTTAGCTGAATTCGGCTGGTCTTAAGTTACTTGGCAATGGCCGTTTTTGTGAGGAAACGGCCTTTTTTGTGGGCGAAGGTGCAGGATCAAAAGTATCTGTTGAATGATCCACCGCTTTCGCGGGCAAGCCCGCTCCTACAGGAGCGAGCCGGCTCCGGACGGCGGTCCGACGATAGGGCCAGACCTGGCGCCGACTTACGCCGACCTGGCCATGATCAGCCCGTTCTCGCTCGCCGCTTCCAGCCTGATCGCCACAAACTTTGAAGTCGGTGTATGGCTGCCATCCCCGACACTTTCCAGCGGCACCAGCGGATTCACCTCCGGATAGTACGCCGCGGCCTGACCCGCGGGAATATCGAACGCCAGCAAGGTGAAGCCCTTTACCCGGCGCTCAACGCCATCGTCCCAGATCGACACGATGTCAGCCTTCTGCCCGGGCTTGAAGCCCAGGCGGATGATGTCGGCTTCATTGACGAACAGTACGTCACGCTGCCCCTTCACACCGCGATACCGATCGTCCAGGCCATAAATGGTGGTGTTGTACTGATCGTGGGAACGCATCGACTGCATGATCAGGTCTGGCAGCACGCCGGTGGCGCGGGTGCGCTCGTGCACCAGGTCTTTAGGCAAGGCGTTCGGGTGGAAATTGGCCCGGCCGGAAGCGGTGGCCCACTTGCGCGCTCCAGCACTGTTGCCAAGGTAGAAGCCGCCCGGGTTCTTGATCCTCTCGTTGAAGCCCTTGAAGTTTGGAATGGTGTCGGCGATCAGGTCGCGAATGCGGCCGTAATCGGCAACCAGCCAATTCCAGTCCACCGGATGATTGCCGAGGGTCGCCGCGGCGATACCGGCCAGGATGGCGGGTTCCGAACGCATCTGGTTCGACTGGGGCTGCAATTGGCCATTGGAGGCGTGAACCATGCTGAAGGAGTCTTCGACGGTCACCGCCTGGGCACCTTCGCTCTGGATATCGATGTCGGTACGGCCCAGGCAGGGCAGAATCAAAGCATCTTTACCGTGAGCCAGGTGGCTGCGGTTGAGCTTGGTGCTGATCTGTACGGTCAGGTCGCAATTGCTCAGTGCCTGGAACGTTCGCGGACTGTCCGGCGTGGCTTGCGCGAAGTTGCCACCGAGGCCGATGAACACTTTGGCTCGACCTTCAGCCATGGCGTGAATCGCCTCGACCACGTTGTGGCCGTTTTTACGCGGAACCTTGAAGCGGAAGCGGCGCTCCAGCGCATCGAGAAATGCCACTGGCGGTCGTTCGTTGATGCCCATGGTGCGGTCGCCCTGAACGTTGCTGTGGCCGCGTACCGGGCACAATCCGGCACCTGGACGGCCAATGTTGCCGCGTAGCAGCATCAGATTGGCGATTTCCTGGATGGTCGCCACTGAATGACGGTGCTGAGTGATACCCATGGCCCAGCACATGATGACGCTCTTGCCTTTTGCATACATGCGCGCCGCCTGCTCGATCTCGACCAAAGACAAGCCGGACTGCTCGACGATCTGTTCCCATGGGGTGTCATCGATGGTCGCCAGATAGTCCAGTACCTTGACGCTGTGCTCATTGAGGAAGTCATGATCGAACACTGCCGGTGAACCGGTTTTTTGTGCATCGCGCTCCCATAACAGGAGGAATTTCGCCATGCCGCGCATGATCGCCATGTCGCCGCCGAGTGCCGGGCGGAAATACGCGGTGTTGGTCGGTTTGTCGCCGTTGGTGAGCATTTCCAGCGGATGCTGTGGATGCTGAAAGCGCTCCAGCCCACGCTCCTTGAGCGGATTGATGCAGACCACCTGAGCGCCACGCTTCACCGCTTCACGCAGCGGCTCAAGCATCCGCGGGTGGTTGGTGCCGGGGTTCTGGCCCCAGACGAAAATAGCGTCGGCGTGTTCAAAATCGTCAAAGGTCACAGTGCCTTTGCCGACGCCCACACTCTGCGCCAGCGCCACGCCACTGGCTTCGTGGCACATGTTCGAGCAGTCGGGGAAATTGTTGGTGCCGTAGGCGCGTACGAACAGCTGGTACAGGTACGCCGCCTCATTGCTGGCGCGGCCGGAAGTGTAGAACTCGGCCTGGTCGGGACTCGACAGGCCATTGAGGTGCCGCGCAATCAGCGCGAAGGCGGCGTCCCAACTGATGGGGCGGTAGCGATCGGTCGTGGCGTCATAGCTCATAGGCTCGGTCAGGCGGCCCTGATATTCGAGCCAGTAATCGCTTTGTTCCAGCAACGAAGTAACGCTGTGTTTGGCGAAGAATCCGGCATCAACACGGCGTTTGGTGGCTTCCCAGTTCACCGCCTTGGCGCCGTTCTCGCAGAACATCACCATGCCGCCTTCCTGGGAGTCGCCCCAGGCGCAACCAGGGCAGTCGAAGCCACCGTTCTTGTTGGTCTTGAGCATCATGCGCAGGTTTTTCAGCGCGTTGTCGCTGGTCATCCAGGCCTTGGCGACGCTGATCAGGGCGCCCCAACCACCGGCCGGGCCTTTGTAGGGCTTGTAGCGAGGAACGGGTGTCTGGTCGGCTTGACGGTGTTGACTCACGCTTGTTTCTCCAACGTTGGGCTGTAGACCCGCGGCGCATTCTTCTGTGGCAAATGGATGAGGTTCAGGTTGTGGCGACGGGCCCATTGCACGGCAAGGCCCGTGGGTGACGACAGGCTGACGAGGGTCTGGATGCCGGCGCGCAGCACTTTCTGGATCAATTCGAGGCTGCAACGGCTGGTGACAATCGCCAGTCCGCCCGCGGTCGGAATGTTTTGCCGGATCAGGCCGCCGATCAACTTGTCGAGGGCGTTGTGCCGGCCGATGTCTTCACGACCCAGCAGCAATTCGCCCTGGTCGTTCATGAACACCGCCGCGTGCACCGCGCCACAATGCTGGCCCAAGGGCTGGAAGGCGCCGATGCGTTGGCGCAGGCCATCGAGCCATTCGGCCGGAGGCAACGGCGCGCCGGGCAATACCTGAAGGTCCGGCAATGCCTGCTCGACCGCTTCAACACCACACAAACCGCAACCACTGGTACCTGCCAACTGGCGACGCTGCTGCTTGAGGTTCCAGAAGGCGCGATTGGCGATAGTGACCTGCGCGTACTGGGCCGAACCCGAGCCGCTCAGTTGCAGATCGTAGATATCGGTGGCGTCCTGAATAATGCCGCTGCCAAGACTGAACCCGACGATGAAGTCTTCCAGGTCCGTCGGCGTTACCAGCATGACTGCCTGGCTGATGCCGTTATAGGCGATCGCCAGCGCGACTTCCTCGGCCAGCGCGGTGCTGTCCGATTCCGAGTATTCAAGGTTGCTGTAGCTGTACGTCTGGCTGGCGGCGGGCGCAGGCGTTTCAAGGGCAGGCGCCGCGCAGGCAGGGCGCTCGGTATTCATGGCATCACCCGCGGATTGATCAGCTTTAAGACTAGGCGCGGCAACCTGTCGCGTCTAATCGCTATTACTGATCTGCCGATAGATGCCGTCGATCAAGCGCCTATCAATGATTTCTGATAGAGCGCAAAACAGGCTTCCGCCAGTGCCGAGCGCGGAGCACTGCGACGCATGATCAGCCCCAGTCGGCCGAGGGTCTGGGCGTTTTCGATAGGCTGTAAACGCAAGTGTTCGGTGAGGCCTTCAAGTCCGCCATCCAGTGGCACCACCGCACAGCACAGACCGCCGTGCACAGCTTGTAACAGTTGATGCACCGAGTCGGTCTGCAACAAGGGTTGCGGCGTGAGCCCGCGACTGTGGAAGTTGTGATCGATGGACTGCCGAAAGTGCATGCCGCTGGTCAACATGCCCAGTGGCAGTTCGATCAATGACTCCCAGCTCACTGCCGCTTCGCCGAAGGTGAAGAAGCGCTGGTCGTACAGCAGGCCCATGCGCGTCTCGCTGAAACCCAGGGATTCGAAATGCTCGGGATCGAGCCGCTCAAGATACGAAACTCCGAGATCCAGACGATTGTTCGCCAGTTGTTCGAGTATCTGCTCGGAGCTCAGCGCGGACAGCTCGAAACGTAAATTTGGGTGCTCTTTGTGCAGGTGCTGCAGCAGTGGCAGGGGATCAAAGCTCGACAGCGGCACCACGCCCAGGCGCAAGGTCCCGACCAGGTTACCGCGACAGGCGGCCGCTTCGGCCTGCAAGCCATCGTAGGCCGCCAGCACTGTACGCGCCCAGGCCAGCACCCGCTCTCCCGGCGCGGTGAAACCTTCGAAGCGCTGCCCGCGGTTGACCAGCGGCAGTTCGAGTTCTTCCTCGAGGCTGCGCAGGCGCATGGACAGGGTTGGCTGGGTGATGTGACAGCGCGCGGCGGCCTGACCGAAATGGCGGGTTTCGTCGAGGGCGATGAGGAATTTCAGCTGCTTGATGTCCATCTTCGCTCCAGGGTGCGGGAAGGCTGGGATTCTATCGCCTGGGAAGAACTGGCGTCATTGGTCGGCTTGGATCCGCGAGTGTCCACTGTGGTCTAGGCTTTCAGATCTGGACATCCAAACCCCATGGAGAGCAAGCGATGAGCCTATTCAGTTTTCTTAAAGAAGCCGGTGAAAAAATTCTCGATGCATTGACGCCCGACAAGGCCGAAGCCAACAGCGAAGCGCTGACCAAGCATGTGCAGAGCGCATTGACGGGCATCGACACCTCCAAGGTGAAGGTCACAGTGGAGGGGGACAAAGTCATCGCCACGGGCGAAGCGGCCTCACAGGAGGAGAAAGAGAAAATTCTCCTGGCTCTGGGCAATGTGGCCGGTGTCAGCGGCGTAGAAGATCAGATCACGGTCACCGGCCCAGTAGCAGTGGCCGCGAAATTTGTCGTGGTCGAGAAGGGCGATACCCTCAGCGCGATTTCCTTGCGTGTGTATGGCAATGCCAATCTGTACAACAAGATCTTCGAAGCCAACAAACCGATGCTCAAGGATGTGAACAAGATCTATCCGGGGCAGTCTTTGCGGATTCCTGAATAACACCACACCCGTGGCGAGGGAGCTTGCTCCCGCTGGAGTGCAGCGCACTCCCGGTTTGGCCTGACACATCGTGTCAGCTGAATGGCGTCTGCTTTGCAGCCGAGCGGGAGCAAGCTCCCTCGCCACAGTCACTGCATCAATCTAAAGCCCTGTGATCAAATCCCGATAATCCCCAACCGCCGCAAACTCGCCCGTATCCTTCGGGCCCTTGCGGCTGTCCGGTTCTTTCACAGCCAATAAATGCGCCACGCCAAATTCCCGCGCACTGCGCAGGATCGGCAAGGTGTCATCGATAAACAGACTGCGTGCCGGGTCGAAATCGATGTCGGCCTGCAACGCATCCCAGAACTGCGGGTTTTCCTTGGGGAAACCGTAGTCGTGGGAGCTGATCAAGCGCTCGAAGTAGGGCGCCAGTTCGATTTTCTCCAGTTTCAACGACAGCGAGTCGCGGTGCGCGTTGGTGATCAGCACCACACGCTTGCCAGCCTGTTTGATCGCGGCCAGAAAGGTGTCCGCATCGGGACGCAGGGCAATCAGGTGCGCGGTTTCCAGTTTCAGCTCGCGCACCGACAGCTTCAGCTCGGCACTCCAGAAATCCAGGCAGTACCACTGCAACTGCCCGGCATTGCGTTCGAACAACGGGTGCAGTTCCAGGTCGGCCATGGCCCGGCTGATGCCGTGCAACTCGGCGTAGCGCTGGGGCAGGTGCTCCAGCCAGAAATGGTTGTCGAAATGCAGGTCCAGCAACGTACCGTCCATGTCCAGCAGCACGGTGTCGATATCGGACCAGGGTAATGAAGGCATGGCAACGTCTCGGGCGGTGAAAGATATCTGGCATAAATAATCGGGCAAGCCGCGTTATAGTAGCGCGTTCACGCCAAGGAGCTTTGCATGCGCCAGAAACCCACCATACTCGCCCGCGAAATTGTCGCCACCAGTCGATTGTTCTGCGTGGAGGAGCTGAAGCTGCGTTTTTCCAATGGCGTGGAACGCACTTACGAGCGATTGGTCGGCAAGGGTGCCGGGTATGGCGCGGTGATGATCGTGGCCATGCTGGATGCCGAGCATGCCGTGCTGGTCGAAGAATACTGCGGCGGCACCGACGAATATGAAATGTCCTTGCCCAAGGGCCTGATCGAGCCCGGCGAAGACGTCCTGGCCGCTGCCGAACGTGAGCTCAAGGAGGAAGCGGGTTTCGGTGCGCGACAACTCGAACACCTGACCGAGCTGTCGCTATCCCCCGGTTACATGAGCCAGAAAATCCAGGTGGTCCTGGCGACGGACCTTTATGAAGAACGACTGGAAGGCGACGAGCCTGAGCCGATGGGTGTCAGCAAGGTCAATCTGCGTGAATTGTCCGCATTGGCGCAAAACCCGCAGTTCACGGAAGGGCGCGCCTTGGCGGCGCTGTACCTGGCTCGTGATCTTCTGACTCAGCGTGGAGCCTATCTGCCTTGAATTACCCTCATCCACTGATGGCGCCTGTCATCGAACTGGCCTTGCGGGCTGGAGACGCCATCCTGCCGTTCTGGCGGGTAGACACCGCAGTGACTGCAAAGGCGGACGAGTCGCCGGTCACCGCAGCGGATCTGGCTGCCCATCATTTGATTCTGGACGGATTGACCGCCCTCGATCCGAGCATTCCGGTGCTCTCCGAAGAAGATGCCAACATCCCCCTGGACGTACGCGCAGGCTGGCAGCGCTGGTGGCTGGTCGACCCGCTGGACGGCACCAAGGAATTCATCAGTGGCAGCGAAGAATTCACCGTCAACATTGCCCTGATTGAAAATGGCAAGGTGGTGTTCGGCGTGGTGTCGATGCCGACCAACGGGCGCTTTTATGTAGGTGGCGCGGGACTGGGCGCCTGGCGCGGCGACAAGGGCGGTACGCCGGTAGCGATCGGGGTGCGTGATGCATTGGCGCCCGGCGAATCCTTCACGGTCGTTGCCAGCCGTCGCCATTCGAGCCCCGAGCAGGAGCGTTTGCTGGCCGGGTTGAGCGCGAGCCTTGGCGAACTGCAATTGGCCAATATCGGCAGTTCGCTGAAGTTTTGCCTGCTGGCGGAAGGGGCGGCGGATTGCTACCCGCGCCTGGCGCCGACTTCCCAGTGGGACACTGCGGCGGCGCAGGGTGTGCTGGAAGGCGCGGGCGGTGAAGTGCTGGAGTTGAGTGGTGAGCCTTTTCGTTATCCAGCGCGTGCATCGTTACTCAACGCGTTCTTTCTGGCGTTGCCAGGAAAAGCCGCTTGGCGGGATAAATTATTAGAGCTGGCAAGATCCTGAAGAATTGCTTATTTGATAATAAGCACAGAGTTATCATTATTTAAACAAACTTCGCTATGGGTTTATACCTGTCATTTCTGGCGGGTTTAAACAGTTGCATCGGATGTTAGCATTTCCTCACTGATTTCTGATGATCAGTGGTCGGATGGACTTGTTTTGGTGGTCCATGCTGATAATCCTGTAACTACATAGAGATATTGAGATATGAACTTTAAAAAACTGACGCTGATGGCTTGCCTGTTGTCTTGTGCCGGTATCGCTTCGGCCGGTACCGTAACCATCAAGTCTCCCCCTGAAGGGATGGAACTCCATACTCCGAGTGGCGTTATAAAGCACGGCGATCCAGATCTGGTAGTGTCTTCGACCCTTTCAATTCTTAACACCATTACACCGATGGTGAATGGCGTAATTGGTGGTATGGAGACAATTAATCACAACGCAACCGGTTACCTAAGTAATCAGGGTACTTGTCAAGTCCGCGCCGACTACAACTATAGCTCTACGATTGATATTACAGGTTTTGAGAAAAAAGTTTGCATGCCTGGGGAGCGTGGTTCTATTTATCAATACGACACTCAAGGTCGGGGAGATGTGGTGATTTCCTACTCCAAACTTCCTGAAAAGAAATAATAAGTCTTTTTTTGCAAGTATAGAGTTTTCCCGTAGACGCCTGGCTTGCCGGCGAAGCAATTGCATCTGATTGACCGCGTTGCCCTAATCGCCCGCAAGCCAGCTTTTTTCACTACCGATGTAGCACGTACTGCCCGACAAACCTCACCGCATCTTCTTCACGACCTTCATTGACGACCCGCGTATGCAGGGTCAACCGCGCCCGGCTGTAGCGCTGGAACGTAGCCAGAAACTTCTTCCAGATCACCGGATCCGGTGCCACGCAAATAGCGTTTGCATCGCCCGTCACCGGTAATGGATAACTGATCTGCCCCTCCTGAATCACAATGTGCCCGTCTGTGATGCCTTCCTCTTTCAGGCGCAGATGCAACCAGCCCCAACCGGCCAGGACCGCGCCGCAATACAGACTGCCGCCGAACATGGTGCTCTTGTGGTTGACGTTGGCTTCCAGCGGCAAGTGCAGGCGCAGTTGCTGGTCATGCCAGTCGAGTACCTTGAGGCCCATGTCCCGGGTGAGGGGAATGTCGTGATGGAGAACGGATTCCAGTTGACGGCTGTCGCGGCTCATTCAGGGGCCTCTTGTTTGAAGTGGATGACTGGACGGTAGCTCAGTCGAGATCGTCAGAGTGGGTCGGTGCGCCACTGTCGGCGAAACTCAGCCCGTGTTTGCGCAGCTTGTCATGCAGGGTCTTGCGCGGTACGCCAAGCGCCTCGGCAACGCTGCGCACCGAACTGTGGGAGCGTGCCAGCTCGGCGGCGATCAGGGTTTTCTCGAAGTTTTCCACTTGTTCGCTCAGGCCGCCGCTGACCACTTCGACCGGGTTGCCCGCCAGGGCGGATGACTCGTTGTTGTCCAGCGCCAGCTCAAGGCCCAGGGCGAAACGTTCTGCCGCATTTTGCAACTCGCGTACGTTGCCGGGCCAGGTGTGGCGAAGCAACGAGGCGCGCTGCGCCGGTTGCAGCTCATGGGGTGGCAAGCCGTGGCGGGCACTGGCTTCGTCGGCGAAATGCTGGAACAGCATCAGGGCATCTTCGCCGCGCTCGCGCAGCGGTGGAATTCGCAACGGTGCGACGTTCAGGCGGTAATACAGGTCTGCGCGAAAACGCCCCTGATCCGCCGCCTGACGCAGGTCCTCCTTGGTGGCGGCGATGATGCGGATGTCCAGCGGGATCAGTTGATTACCACCCAGCCGCTCGACTACTCGCTCCTGCAGCAGGCGCAGCAATTTCACCTGCACATCCAGGCTCATGCTTTCGATTTCATCGAGAAACAGCGTGCCGCCGTTGGCGAATTCGAACTTGCCGATGCGGCGCTTCTGCGCGCCGGTAAAGGCACCCGGTTCATGTCCGAACAGCTCGCTTTCGACTACGGATTCGGCAAGGGCCCCGGCATTGATCGCCACAAACGGTCCGTTGCGTCGGCTCGACAAATCGTGCAGCGCCCGTGCCACGACTTCCTTGCCGGCGCCAGTTTCACCGAGGATCAGCACGTCAGCCTTGGTCGCCGCCAGGGCGCCAATCTGCTCGCGCAGGCGCAGCATTGAGGGGGAGTGTCCCACCAGTCGCGTGCTCAGCTCGTTGCGGTCGCTCAGGGCCAGCCGCAGACTGCGGTTATCCAGCACCAGACGGCGCAGCGCCAGGGCGCGGCGCACGCTGTCGAGCAGGGCGTCGCTGGCAAAGGGTTTTTCGAGAAAGTCATAGGCCCCGGCACGCATGGCTTGCACCGCCAGGGGTACATCGCCGTGTCCGGTGATCAGCAACACCGGCAGCTCGGGGTCCTGGGCATGCAGTTCAGCCAGCAGTTCGAGACCGTCCATGCCGGGCATGCGGATGTCACTGACGATCACGCCGGGCCAGTCGCGTTCCAGTTGCGCGGCCAGGCCTTTGGCCTCGGCGAGCGGCAAGATTTTCAGACCCGCCAGGTCCAGGGTCTGGCCCAGCGCCTGGCGCAGGTGCGGATCATCGTCGATCAACACGACCTGAACACGGTTGTCGATGGTCATGCGCTTCGGTCCTCGGACGGTTGCAGGCTAACGCCCGGTGCGCCTGCGCGCAGCTTCAGGGTAATCAGGGCTCCGCCTTCTTTGTGGTTGGCGAACGACAGCTCACCGCCGAAGGCGCGCATCAGCGTTTCGCAAATGGCCAGCCCAAGCCCAAGGCCCTGAGTGCGGGTCTTGGTGGTGTAAAACGGTTCGCTGGCGCGCCCCAGGGCTTCCATGCAAAAACCCGGACCGTTGTCGCGAATGTACAGGTTGACGCCGTCGGCGGTGGATTGGGCACTTAACCAGAGTTTACGCGGCGGACCTTTTTCCGTCAGGGCATCCAGGGCGTTGGCCAGCAGGTTGCCAAGGACCTGGCGCAGGCGCGTCTCTCCCGCTTCGACCCACAGGGTGGCGGCGGGCAAGTCGCGGATCAGCTCCACCTCCATGCTGCGGCGGCGCTTGGCCAGCAGAGCCAGGGCATCGTCCAGCGCCGGCTGCAGGGCGACGCTTTCCGGTGCATGGCGATCACGCCGGGCGAAGGCGCGCAGATGCGCGATGATCGAGGCCATACGCCCGGTCAGCTCACTGATCAGCTTGAGGTTGCCGCGGGCATCGTCGGTGCGCTGGTGATCGAGCAACACTTCGGCATTTTCCGCGTAGCTGCGAATCGCTGCCAAAGGCTGATTGAGTTCGTGGCTGATGCTCGCCGACATGGTGCCCAGCGCCGACAATTTGCCGGCCTGGACCAGATCATCCTGGGCGCGTACCAGTTCCTGCTGGGCCTGTTCGCGCTCCAGTACTTCCTGTTTCAGGCGCCGGTTCAGGCCCTCAAGATCACTGGTGCGCTCCGCGACCCGGCCCTCCAGCTCGCGGCGGGCCTTGCCTTCGAAGGCAATGCGTTCAAGGTAATGTCGACGGCGCTGCATCATCAGGCCCAGTAGCAGCATCAATACCAGCAGCGTTGCCCCGCCAATGGCCACGACCGTACGCACCGGGCGGTCGATCAGCGTCCGTGGGGCGAGAATGCTGACGTTCCAGCCGGTTTCAGCGATGGGCTGGGTCTGGGTCAGCCAGGCATTGGGGTTGAGCTTCAGCGGTTTGGGTTCTCGGGTCGGATAAGGCTGGATCGCAGTGATGGCTTTGTGTTCTTCCTCGTTCAGCGGGCGGGTAGCGCGGAAGCGCCACTCCGGTCGCGACGTCAGGATGACCACGCCGTTGTGATCGGTCAGCAGCAGTTGTTCCGGGGTTTTACCCCACAGGCTTTCGGTGTGGTCGAGGTCGACCTTGACCACCAGCACACCGACGATTTTCTCGCCATCGCGCACACCGGCGGCGAAGAAATAACCGCGCTTGGCAGAAGTCGTGCCCAGGCCGAAAAAGCGCCCGAGGCGCCCGGCCATGGCTTCGCTGAAATACGGCCGGAAGGAAAAATTACGCCCGACAAAGCTGTCGTGCTTGTCCCAGTTTGATGCCGCCAGGGTCTTGCCGGTGGCATCCATCAGGTACATGACTTCGGCGCCGGTCTGGGCACTGATGTTTTTCAACAGACGGTTGGCATTGCCCTGGGTGACGCCATCGTCCGGTGCGCCGAGCACCGCGCGCAGGGCCGGCAGGTCGCCGAGAATCTGGGGCAACACCTCATAGCGGTGCAGAGTGCCCAGCAGGTTGGCGACGTAGAGGTCGAGGGTCTGGCGATTCTGACTGGCCAGCTCGCTGCGGTAATAGCGTTCGGCGAGATGCTCCAGTGGCCATAGCAGCGGTGCCAGGCACAGCGCCAGCAGGGCCAGGCTGCGCCAACGGGGTCTGGGAGGGAGAGTCGCAGTCATGAGCATAATGCGCCTGTGGGTACAGGCGCATTATGCCTAGCCTTGCAGGCGCAGTCTGCGCACTGTGAATCCGCTGGAGTCAGCCGGAGCTTTCAGGCAAAGACTTCGGCGTCCTTGAGCAATACCGCGGCCTGATCCTTCGCCGACAATTGCGGTGCTTCTTCCAGTTGCCAGTCGATGGCCAGGTCAGGATCGTCCCAACGAATACTGCGCTCGGCGGACGGAGTGTAGTAATCAGTGGTTTTGTAGAGGAATTCGGCGAACTCGCTCAGGACGACGAAACCATGGGCAAAACCTTCCGGTACCCAGAGTTGACGACAGTTTTCGGCGGACAGGCGCACCGCCACCGACTTTCCGAAATGCGGTGAGCTGCGACGAATGTCCACGGCCACGTCGAGCACTTCGCCAGCCGTGACGCGCACCAGTTTGCCCTGTGTATTCGTCAACTGGTAATGCAAGCCACGCAACACGCCTTTTCGCGAGCGCGAATGATTGTCCTGAACGAATTGAAGATTCCGGCCGGTGGCTTCCTCGAAAGCCCTGGCGTTGAAGCTCTCATAGAAGAAACCACGCTCGTCACCAAAGACCTTGGGTTCAAGGATCAGAACACCGGGCAGGTCGGTGGTCACTACATTCATGATGTTTCTCCAGTAACGAGTATTTGAGGGGGGCATTCTTGCGCAAAGCATCGATCAGGGCGAGTGCTCAAAAGAAATCTAGCTGCCTGTCTCCATCCTGCAAACGACCCGTGCTTGCCGTGGGGGGTTGCGTATCGCCCGAAGCAGTGGCGATATAGGCGCCTAATAAAATTTCAGAGGTTGTTGTATGCCGCTCGCCACGTTGATTCATCGCGCCAGTCTGCCCAGCCCGCAAGTCTCTGCGCTGCAGGCACTCGAGCTGCTGGAGGAGCATTACGGGTTCAGCGGCAAATTGCAGGCCCTCGGTAGCCAGCAAGACCTGAACTACCGCGTCGACAGCGAGCGCGGGCGCTTTGTCCTGAAAATCTGCCGGGGCGATTATTCGGCGCTGGAGCTGCAAGCCCAGCACGCCGGCCTCAAGCACCTGGACGGACATCCGGATGTGCACGTCCCGCGGGTGATACCGGCGAAAAACGGCACGGACCTGCTGTCTCTGGAAGTAGAGGGTCAGGCGGTGCATGTGCGCCTGCTGGATTACATCGAAGGCCAGCCTCTGACGAGCCTCGGGCATTTCAGCCGTAAAGTGGTGGCCGGTTTCGGGCGCTTGTGTGGCGAGATGGACCTGGCCCTGGCGGATTTCGACCATCCGGGCCTGGTGCGCACCCTGCAATGGGACGCCCGCCATGCTCACGCCCTGATCGCGCATTTATTGCCGGTGATCAAGGATGAAGCCCAGCGCAAACTGATCGTCGAAGCGTCCGGGCAAGCCGAACGGCATTTGCAGCCACTGGAAGACAAATTGCCGGTGCAGGCCATTCACATGGACATCACCGATGACAACGTGGTGTGGCAGCGGGATGCGCAGCGTCATTGGCAGCTGCAAGGCGTGATCGACTTCGGTGACCTGGTGCGCACCTGGCGCATCACCGATCTGTCGGTGACCTGCGCCGCGCTGCTGCACCACGGAGAGGGCGATCCGTTCTGCATTTTGCCGGCAGTGCAGGCCTATCACGAGGTCAATCCGCTGCAACACGAAGAATTGCTGGCGCTGTGGCCACTGATCGTCGCCCGTGCAGCGGTGCTGGTACTGAGCAGTGAGCAGCAGGTCAGCATCGATCCAGGCAATGCCTATAGCCGCGACAATCTGGTCCATGAATGGGAAATCTTCCGGGTCGCCACCTCGGTGCCGCTGGCCTTGATGGAGGCGGCGATTCTGATGGCCGTTGGCCATTCCCTCCCCGTCATCGCCAGCGAAGGCTTTGCGCCGCTGTTGCCGAGTCTGGTAGGACGCGAATTTGCGTTGATCGACCTGGGCGTGCTCAGCCCGTATTTCGAGGCCGGGAACTGGGAGCAGGAGGGTGTCGATCAGCGCCTGCTGGACGAAGCAGCCGTGGCCCATGGCCTGGCGGCCAGTCGCTACGGGCAATACCGGTTGTCCCGCACCCGACCGGACAGCGCCGCTGAACCGGATACTTGCCCGTTGCACGTCGAGTTGCGCGTACCTCAGGACACAGCGGTCGAGGCGCCGTTTGCCGGGGTGGTGCATCAGTTGCCTTCAGGCGTATTGCAACTGGACGGACCGCACCTGAGTGTACGGCTATGGGGCGTCACCCCTACGCTGCACAGCGGCGCGGCGCTGGTCAAAGGCCAGGTGCTGGGTTCCGCCAGCGGGCCATTGAAAGTGCAGTTGTGCCGCAGTGCGTCGATCGATGCACCATTGTTCTGCACACCGTCACACGCGGCGGCCTGGCAAGCGTTGTGTCCGTCGCCGGCGGCGTTTCTGGGGCTCGCCTGTGATGCCGAGGCCGAGCTCGATGGGCCGACCTTGCTCGCGCGCCGGGATGCCAGTTTCGCCCGCACGCAAAAACACTATTACGTTGATCCGCCGCGCATCGAGCGTGGCTGGCGCAACCATTTGATCGATATGCACGGCCGCTCCTACCTCGACATGCTCAACAACGTTGCGGTGCTGGGACACGGTCATCCGCGCATGGCCGCCGTAGCCAGCCGTCAGTGGTCGCTGCTCAACACCAACTCCCGATTCAACTACGCGGCCGTGGCGGAGTTTTCCGAGCGCCTTCTGAAGTTGTCGCCGGACGGTATGGACCGGGTGTTCCTGGTCAACAGCGGCAGCGAGGCCAATGACCTGGCGATCCGTCTGGCCTGGGCCTACAGCGGCGGCCGCGACATGCTCAGCGTGCTCGAGGCTTATCACGGCTGGACCGTGGGCGCGGACTCCGTTTCGACCTCGATTGCGGATAACCCCAAGGCCCTGAGCAGTCGTCCGGATTGGGTGCACCCGGTCATCGCACCAAACACCTATCGCGGTGAGTTCCGCGGCCCGGACAGTGCGCCGGACTACGTCCGTAGCGTCGAACACAGCCTGGCGAACATCGCCGGGCAGCAGCGCCAGCTGGCCGGTTTCATCTGTGAACCGGTGTATGGCAATGCCGGTGGTATCTCGCTGCCACCGGGCTACCTGAAACAGGTTTACGGCATGGTGCGGGCCCAGGGCGGCGTGTGCATCGCCGACGAAGTGCAGGTTGGCTATGGACGCATGGGCCATTTCTTCTGGGGCTTCGAAGAGCAGGGCGTGGTCCCGGACATCATTACCATGGCCAAGGGCATGGGCAATGGCCAGCCGCTGGGCGCAGTCATCACCCGCCGGGAAATTGCCGAAGCGCTGGAGGCCGAGGGCTATTTCTTCTCGTCCGCGGGCGGCAGCCCGGTCAGTTGTCAGGTCGGCATGGCCGTGCTGGATGTCATGGAGGAAGAAAAACTCTGGGAAAACGCGCAGATCGTTGGCGGGCATTTCAAGGCGCGCCTCGAAGCGCTGATCGATATTCATCCACTGGTGGGCGCCGTGCATGGTTCCGGTTTCTACCTGGGCGTCGAGCTGGTCCGTAACCGCGAAACCCTGGAGCCTGCCACCGAGGAAACCACGGCGCTGTGTGATCGCTTGCGCGAATTGGGGATTTTCATGCAGCCGACTGGCGACTTCCTCAACGTCCTCAAGATCAAGCCGCCGATGGTGACGTCGCGCCAGAGCGTGGATTTCTTTGTGGACATGCTGTCGAAGGTGCTGACAGAGGGTCTGTAAACACACCCCCTGTAGGAGCGAGCACGCTCGCGATGAAACCTAAAAAAACGCTGGGCGTCAGGTATCCAGCGTTATCGTTGACGACTATCGCGAGCAGGCTCGCTCCTACAGGGTGGCGTGTTTTTAGTTCGATTGTTATCGGCTTTTAGTGGGCTTTTATCTGCTATGGAGATAGGTGGTGCTTTTAATGCCGATATTTATCGGATATAAAGTCGACATATTCCACGACGTGAACTCACACGCCTGGCACTTTTTCACCGCACACTTTAGAACCCTCGACGGTTCGCTGGAGTCCTGACAACCATGACCACTTTGAACAGTACCCCTCGCGCCGACGGCTTCTATATGCCAGCCGAATGGGCACCGCAAACCCAGACCTGGATGATCTGGCCTGAGCGCCCGGACAACTGGCGCCTGGGCGGGAAACCGGCACAGGCCGCCCACGTGGCGGTGGCCAAGGCCATTGCGCGTTTCGAACCGGTGACCGTAGGAGTTTCCGCTGCTCAGTACGAAAACGCCCGGGCACGCCTGGACGTACCGAATATCCGCGTCGTGGAAATGTCCAGCGATGACGCCTGGGTCCGCGATTCCGGCCCGACATTTGTCATCAACAACAGCGGTGAAGTCCGTGGCGTGAACTGGGATTTCAACGCCTGGGGCGGTTTCGACGGCGGTCTGTATTCGCCGTGGAATCGTGATTCCCAAGTGGGCGGCAAGATTCTGGAAATCGAGCGCAGCTCACGCTATCGCACTGAAGGTTTTGTCCTCGAAGGTGGTTCGATCCACGTTGACGGTGAAGGCACCCTGATCACCACCGAAGAATGTCTGCTCAACCGCAATCGCAACCCACACATGAATCGCGCGGAAATCGAAGCCGTGCTGAGCGCGAATCTGGCTGTGGATAAAATCATCTGGCTACCGGATGGGCTGTTCAACGACGAAACCGACGGACACGTGGATAACTTCTGCTGCTACGTGCGTCCGGGTGAAGTACTGCTGGCCTGGACCGATGATCCGCAGGATCCGAACTACCCGCGCTGCCAGGCTGCAATGAAAGTGCTGCAAAGCAGCACCGATGCCAAGGGCCGCCCATTCACGGTGCATAAAATGCCGATTCCAGGTCCTTTGTTCGCGACCGAGGAAGAATGCGCGGGCGTCGACCCGGTAGATGGCACCCAGGAGCGCAATCCGACCGTGCGCCTGGCCGGTTCCTACGTCAACTTCCTGATCGTCAATGGCGGCATCATCGCTCCAAGCTTCGACGATCCACAGGACGCTCCGGCAAGGGAAATTCTGCAGAACCTGTTCCCCCAGCATGAAGTCGTGATGGTGCCGGGTCGTGAACTGTTACTGGGGGGTGGCAATATTCACTGCCTTACCCAGCAGCAACCTGCCCCGCATAAAGAGTGAGTGAGGTCGTAACAGCTTGAGTTGATTGCATAATCAAACAGGCTGGCCATCTGGCTCGCGGCAAAAAAGGAAGCCCGCATCCCTTATGGGTTGCGGGTTTTTTTGTATCCGTCTGTCTACAGAGCGAAAACCTTGGCACAGCTCTTGTATCTCAGCTGGTGCAAGACGGGGAGGGGGAGAACTTTCGATGTTCTGTCATAAACCTTGGATAAGTTAGCCGCTCACAAACCGGGAGAGAGCGCTGAGATGAACGCCGAAGTGAATAGGATGGGCGAGCGGGCAATGCATCCCCTGGCTGTTAACAGTGAATCGCTCCAGGCGCTGGCGCACATGTTCAAGTCCAATGGAACGCGTCAGATCAGTGAGACTGATCCGCGCCGGACGATGATCGAGCGTTACCCTGTTGGGTTTTTCAGTGAGGCGGAACTGGATGCACTGCTGGATGTGATGGAAGGATAGGCAGTACGACAACGGATTGATCAAAAAAAAGCGCTGCCGGGATGGCAGCGCTTTTTTTTGTCTGAACGAACTGTCCAGTGGTTACGTATCATGGATTCAGGTTCGTTTATCTGTAGCTACCTGTTACCCAAAAAGCCGTACTAATTGAGAATTTCTGCCGGGAAAAGAAAGCTCTTCGACACATTTCGCTTGAATATAGACTAATGGTGAAATTGACACCTTCCAAAGGGCGCAGCTACGATTCGATCCAACGCCTGTGCTGACAGCCTGACTGAAAAACAAAATGCGGCCCGCCGCGAGAAATCGTGGGCGGGCCTTTTGTTTTTCACCGTAAACACAAGAGTGCAAAAGCGCCGTTTCAGCCGTCCGACACTGCGCGTTTCAACCGAAAACAAGGAAAAGCACAACATGTTGAACAAGGGTATCAGCCTGATCGCTCTGGGGATTCTGAGCACCACGCAGGCCATGGCTAATGACCAGGCCGAGGCCAAGGGTTTTGTTGAAGACAGCAGCCTCAAAGTGCTGCTGCGCAATGCCTACATGAATCGCGACTACAAGGACGGCAATCCGGATAAATCCGAATGGGGTCAAGCGGCCATCGGTACGTTCTCCTCCGGTTTCACCTCCGGTACTGTGGGTGTTGGTATCGACGCCTTCGGCCTGTATGCGCTCAACCTGGAACGAAATGCGGACCGCAGTGGGGCTGGAGGCATCGACTTCTTCAAAAAAGGAGCGAGCGGAGATCCTGCCAATGACTTGGCCAAGGCTGGTGCTGCGATCAAGTTCCGCCTCTCCAGCACTACCCTGACCTACGGTGACCAGATGCCGGCCCTGCCGGTCCTGAATTACGATAGCTCGCGGCTGCTGCCCGAGAGCTACACCGGTACTTTGGTGACCTCTAAAGAAATCGACGGCCTGGAGCTGAATGCCGGTCGTTTCACCGCCGAATCGCGCAAAAGCGCCGAAGGCCGGGACAGTGGTGGCTTGAAGTCGATCAACGTCCTCGGCGGCAGCTATCAGTTCACCGAACAATTCAAGGGTGCGCTGTACGCGTCCGACGTCGAAGACGTGTTGAAGAAGCAATACATCAATGCTAACTACGTGGTCCCGGTCGACAAGGATCAATCCCTGAGCTTCGACTTCAACGGCTACCGCACCAAGCTGGACGATGCCTATGTCCGCAACAACGGCCTCACCGGCGACGACAACAAAATCTGGAGCCTGGCCGCGACCTTCGTCACCGGCGCGCACTCCTTCACCCTCGCGCATCAGCGCAGCACCGGCGACAGCAACCTGGGCTATCCCTACGGTGGTTACCAGAAAGACCAGAATCGGGTCGGCGACGGTGGCAACACCATCTACCTGGCAAACTCCTACTGGTCCGACTTCAACGCCGAAGACGAACGCAGCTGGCAGCTCGGCTATGGCCTGGACTTCAGTACCTTCGGCGTCCCGGGTCTGAGCTACAACTTCGCCTATGTACGCGGTGACAACATCACCACGTCCACCAGCACGGACGGCACCGAGCGGGAAATCTTCAACCAGTTCAAATACGTCGTGCAAGACGGCCCGGCCAAAGACCTCAGCGTGCGCCTGCGCAGCTCCGTTCTACGCGTGTCGCAGAAGTCGAGCGAGTACAACGTCAGCGGCAATGAAGTGCGGGTGTTCGTGGATTACCCGATCAACGTTTTTTGATGAAAGGTTGCGCAATCGAGGCTTGAGAGCAGGCTGAGAAATGAAAAGCCCCGACTGGTTCGGGGTTTTTTTTGAATTGAAAATGCTGAAACAAAAGATCATTTGCTGCTTTTGTCCAAGGCGCATAAAATTTGTTTATGTACGCCATTGACGCATAGCAGGGAATGCATGATATTCATTGAGACGCCGATTTTTAGTGCAGACCTTCCGGGGCATTTGGGCGATCACGAGTATGGAGAGTTCCAACAGTACCTTGCCGAACACCCTGAGGCCGGCGCGTTGATCGAGGGGACTGGCGGGCTTAGAAAAATCCGTTGGGCAGCACATGGTAAGGGTAAAAGTGGTGGCGTACGGGTGATCTACTATCACGTAACTTCTGCTTTTCAGATTCGTTTGCTACTGATTTACCGGAAAGGGATTCAAGACAGCCTTTCGGATAGAGAAAAAGCAATTCTTTGTGCCATCAATAAAGGGTGGAAATGATGGAAAAAAATCTCTTCGATCGTCTTGTTGAAAGCATGACTCAGATGGATGAGATCGATCGTGGTGTGCGACAGCCATCACGCGAATTCCATGTCGATGCTTCGCAAGTTAAAAAAATTCGCCTCGCAACGGGCCTCTCACAAGCAGCATTTGCCAAGCGCATTGATGTCCCTGTTGGAACACTGCGTAATTGGGAACAAGGTCGACGTGACCCGGAGGGGCCTGCCCGGGCGCTGTTAAGAGCAATTCATAACGATCCGGTGCATGTGCTGGCGGCGTTGAGCCATTGATCCTGGACATTACAGGGCAAATAGTGATTCGTTGAAATTCCATAGAAACTCAGCGTAGGCAGGCTGGTTTTTATAGGTAAGGGCTAAATCGTGCAGGTACGTTAGGAGTTCCAATAGTAGCAATGACCCTTGATATCGCTATTTATTACATAACGTAATTAATGATGTTCCCGTTCCCGCCTTTTTCCCCTCCGAACAAACGCCTAGATTCACCTCCAACGCCTCTCCCGCCATTCCGACGGGAAGGCCATTGGAGATACCCTCATGCCTTTCGTCAGCGTCCGCATCACTCGCGATGGTGTTACCCGCGAGCAGAAAGCCCAGGTGATCGCCGAGATCACCGAGACACTGGAACGCGTCCTCAACAAACGCCCTGAACTGACCCACATCGTGATCGAAGAGATCGACACCGATAACTGGGGCTACGCCGGCATCACCACCACCCAGTACCGCAAGCAACTGGCAGAGCAGGAAGGGAAGTCATGACTTCGTGCATGAGCCTTCGCTCTTTGTCTCCGATTTCCAATTCCTTGTAATTGTCAGAGGTACACAACCATGAGCACTTCGAAAAAAGTCATCGTCATCACCGGAGCATCACAAGGTCTCGGAGACGGAATGGTCAAAGCGTTCCGTGAACTGGGTTACCGGATCGTCGCCACCTCGCGCTCCATCAAGCCATCCACCGACCCTGACATTCTCACCGTCGCGGGTGACATCGGTGAGCCGGCCACGGCACAACGCGTCGTTCGGGAAGCCATCGCCCGATTTGGTCGTATCGATACCCTGGTCAATAACGCCGGTATTTTCATTGCCAAACCCTTCACCGAATACACCGCTGAAGACTACGCCAACGTGTTGTCGGTGAACCTCAACGGCTTCTTCTACATCACCCAACTCGCCATCGCCGAGATGGAAAAACAGGGCAGCGGCCACGTCGTCAACATCACCACCAGCCTGGTCGACCACGCCATCGACGGAGTGCCATCGGTCCTGGCCTCGCTGACCAAAGGCGGCCTCAACGCGGCGACCCGCTCCCTGGCCATCGAGTATGCCAAGCGCGGGATTCGGGTGAACGCGGTATCACCAGGCATCATCAAGACCCCGATGCACGGCGCAGAGACTCATGCGGCGTTGGGCAACCTGCACCCGATGGGGCATATGGGCGAAGTCGATGATATTGCGCAGGCGGTTGTGTACCTCGATGGCGCCAAGTTCGTGACCGGGGAAATCCTGCATGTCGATGGGGGGCAAAGCGCGGGGCACTGAGGTGTTTTTAAAGACGCCAGAAACAACAAAGCCCTCGTATTTCTACGAGGGCTTTGTTTTGTATGGTGCCGGCACCAGGAATCGAACCCGGGACCTACTGATTACAAGTCAGTTGCTCTACCATCTGAGCTATACCGGCGTGTCAGGGCGACGATTATAGCGATTGGGCTGCGTCTGTAAACCCCTGAATTTTGACTATTTTTATACAAGCATCAGGTCGGGCGCCAAGCCATGTTTTTCCTACGTTTCTGAAAGCCGTTGTCAGGGGGAATTGCTTCAATCCTGATCACAGTCAAGTGCTCGATTTTTCCACGTCTGACGGCACCACACCGCCGTGCATGTCCTTGGCTTTAGACGCTTATGCACATCGGCACTGACCCCATTCCCTTTCATTACCGTTTTTGTGAACCCATTCTCATTTGTGCGCAAACCCCTGTTTTTCTGGTTTTTTTAGTCTGTGTACGAAAAGTGGACAGTAGCGTTTCACCCACGAAACAGCCGCAAATATTGGATCCGCAATAATTTCATCAACAGAGTTATCCACAGGCTGGACTGGCTTTAGGGACGTTCTGCCAGCAGCAGGAAGTTACGCGGTGTGAGCGGAGTTTCGCAGAAGGTGCCCAAACGAACGGTATAGCCTTGTTCTTTGAGGAATAGCGCGCGATCCAGCACCAGCCAAAGCTCAAGCGGACGTCGGAAAAGTCCGCGCAGCAGCTCCAGATTGCGTACTTCGGATAGCCGCTGCCAACCGGCGGCTTCGAGTGCGGCCCAGTTCTGCGGGCCCACTGTGGATAAGTTTTTGAGTGCGGCGAGATGCTGGCAGTAATCGGCGAAGGATTTGTCCAGCCAGGCGCTGGGCAAAGAGGGGGTTTGTAGATACTCATCCACTGCGCGCAACTGCCGTTGCAGCAGATCGAAACCCAGGCGCCGGGCCATGGAGGTATCGCGCTGGCGTCGAACCCGGGCGCCGGCTGTGACGGTTTCGCTCACGGGCAATGCCAGATCGTCGAGCGTCAGTTGCAGGTTGGAGCCTTTGGCAGAGGACGAAATCGGCGAGTAAGTGGTCAGGCTGATCCGGTTGTAGCAGCACGGGGCGATGGCCAGTTGTTTACAGCCTGCTGTGCTGGCGATCTGCATCAAGCGAACGTGCAAGTCGCCGCATGCATGAAGGGCGACGGGTGTGCAGTCCGCATCGAGGAACTCTGCCGCCGACGCTGCGAGCACATCCTGTTCGATGTGCCGCGCGTTAGCCTGATGACGCTGGCTGAGTGCCTGTCCGCTCTCTACGAGGGCCGGATCGTATTCCAGGCAGGTCAGTTGTTGTCCCGGTTGCAGCAGGCGTCTACCCAGATGGCCCTTGCCGGAGCACCAGTCCAGCCAATGTGCGGGTTCATGGGCGAATGCCAGCCGACTGGCGAAGGCTTCGATCTGTTGCCACTTGCGTCCCGGCACATCGACATTCAGCCGATGGCCGGCAGCGGGCAGCTCATGGGCCGGCAATTGCGCGACTGCGCTCAGAGCTGATGAGGTGGCTGCCAAGGCCGTAAATGGGGCGGGCGCGTTGAGCAGGCAAGGCTGGTTGTGACTGTCTTCGGCGTCGGCCAGTGACCGTGCCCGTAGCCATTTCGCCAGATCGGGATAGGAAGATTCCCAGGGAAGCTGCAGATGGGTGAAGGGTCGCGGTTTCCACAGCGCCTGATGCGCAGTCAGAAATGCATCCAGCGCCGTGAAGCGGGCGAGCAAGTCCTCGCCCGTCAACACGCAGGCATCAGCGTCCCTGGCAGGCATCGACGCGCAACCAGCGCTCCAGCAGCTTGAAGCCGCGCACCAGCACATAAGCCATCAGCAGATAGAACATGCCCGCGGCGAAGAAGATCTCCACGGGCAGGTAGGTCCGGGCGATGATGGTGCGGGCCATGCCGGTCAGTTCCAGCAGGGTCACGGTGCTGGCCAGGGCGCTGGCCTTGAGCATCAGGATCACTTCGTTGCTGTAGGCGGGCAGGCCGATACGCGCGGCACGGGGCAGGATGATATAGATCAGTGCCTTGGTCTTGGACATGCCCAGCGCTCGCGCCGCTTCGATCTCGCCCGGTGGAATGGCCTGGATGGCGCCGCGCAGGATCTCGGCGATATAGGCGGCGGTGTGCAGGGTCATGGTCGCCGTGGCGCACCAGAACGGATCGCGCAGGTAGGGCCACATCGAGCTGTTACGGATGGCGTCGAATTGCGCCAGGCCGTAATAGACCAGGAACAGTTGAACCAGCAATGGCGTGCCACGGAAAAAGAAGATGTAGCCGTAGGGAAACGCCCGCACCCACCACAGGCGCGACGAGCGGGCGATGCCCAGCGGGATTGCCAGCAGCAACCCGGCGACCACGGCGATGGCCACCAGCTCCAGGGTCAGGGTGGCGCCCTGGGCCAGTTTCGGCAGCCACTTGATGATGACTTCCCAATTCATTCGGCGCTCCTCGCGAAGCCGCGAGCGGCGCGTTTTTCCAGAAAATGCATGCCGGTCATGGCGAGGATCGTCAGGCCCAGGTACATGAAGGCGGCCACCATATAAAAGGTGAACGGTTGCTTGGACACGGTCACGCCGATTTGCGCGTGACGCATGATTTCTTCAAGTCCGATCACCGACACCAGCGCGGTGTCTTTCATCAGGATCATGAACAGGTTGCCCAGGCCCGGCAGGGCGATGCGCCACATTTGCGGCATGATCAACTTGGTGAAGATGCGCCATTTCGACAGGCCCAGGGCCACACCGGCCTCACGATGACCTTTGGGAATGGCGAGGATCGCACCGCGAAACACTTCCGTGGCATAGGCGCCGAAACACAGGCCCAGCGCAATCACACCGGCGGCGAAAGCATTGAGTTCCAGGTCGGGGTTGCCGAAGAACTCGCCCAGGGCGCGCATCAGGTTGACCGTGCCGAAGTAGATCAACAGCACCCAGAGCAGTTCCGGGATGCCGCGCACCAGGGTCGAATAAGTGCCGCCAAGCCATTGCAGCGGCTTGTACGGGGAAGTCTTGGCCAAGGCGCCGAGCAGACCGAGCACCAGCCCCAGGCACAGGGCCGAGAGTGCCAGTTTCACAGTCATCAGCGCGCCGGCGGCGAGCGCCGGGCCGAATCCGTAGAGGTCGATAATCATGGATTTCTTTTCAAATCGCGGCAGGCAATGCCGGAAACCGGCGCCATCAGGCGCCGGCCAGGCAAGTCAGTATCAATAGATGCTGAACGGGAAGTACTTGTCGTTGATCTTCTTGTAGGTGCCGTCAGCAACGATTTCCTTCAACGCGGTGTTCAGCTTCTCGCGGATCGGGTCGTTCTTGCGCACGGCGATACCGATCTTGTCGCTTTCTTCCACAGGCTCGCCCTTGAATTCGTAGGATTTGCCCGCGTCGCTTTTCAGCCACTCGTAGTTGACGTATTTGTCGGCGAGGATGCCGTCCAGACGACCGGAGGTCAGGTCGAGGTAGGCGTTTTCCTGAGTGTCATACAGCTTGATGGTGACGTTCTCGCCATCATCATTGATCTTGTCTTCCAGCCAGGTGCCGGAGAGCGTCGCGCGCTGGGCGCCGATGATCTTGCCCTTCAGCGAAGCCTTGTCAGTCTTGAAGTCGACGTTTTTCGGCGCGATGAATTGCAGCTTGTTGGAGTAGTACGGGTCGGTGAAGTCCACGGCTTGCTTGCGCTCGTCGGTGATCGACATCGAGGAGATCAGGAAGTCGAACTTCTTGGCGTTCAGGGCCGGGATGATGCCGTCCCAGTCGGAGGTCACCACGGTGCACTCGACTTTCATCTTGGCGCACAGGGCGTCGCCGATTTCCTTGTCGAAGCCGACGACGTTGCCGCTGGCGTCCTTGTTGTTGAACGGCGGGTAGGCCGCTTCGATGCCCATCTTCAGGGTTTCGGCCATGGCACCGGCGCTGAACGCCAGGGTGACGGCGGCAGCCAGGAAGAT
>Ga0160472_100292_pt1 | contig 52135 bp, 47 predicted proteins | sample HID1973M_E11MG_FD_108267 | JGI IMG/M metagenome (GOLD analysis project Ga0160472, IMG submission 108267) | Enriched mosquito-associated microbial communities from UW Madison campus, WI, USA - HID1973M_E11 MG | ecosystem: Host-associated > Arthropoda: Insects > Digestive system > Unclassified ... | reverse complement strand
ATATCCATCCTGCGAGTGCCCACACAGATTGTCTGATAAATTGTTAAAGAGCAGTGCGAACAGCGGCTTAGCCGGTCTGTCGCGAGGTGGCGTATATTACGCTTCTCTCCTTCAGAGTCAACCCCTTTTTCAGAAGTTTTCTCCGGCGACCCAGTTTCCTGTGTCTCCTGAACCGCCATCCCGTTGCCGGTTTGCCGTGTCAGTGGAGGCGCATTATAGGGAGTTCTTCCGGGCTGACAAGAGTTTATTTCAAATAAATTATCGTTCGATTTAATTTTCAACAAATCGTGTTTTTTTAACTCGTCTTGCCTGGTAAACGTGCAAATTCTTGGGCGAAATGCGTCACTTGTTGCCAGTCGGTGTATTCAACTTCTTTACTTGAATCAGTTTCGCCACCGGTCATTCGCATAATAAGCTGAATCATAATGCGATCGAACCAGCGGTAACGCGGATAACGTAACGCGCCAGCAAACACAGCACAGCAATCTGGTTGCCAAGGAGACTGATTAAGAAACTTAGCGGTATACGCATTTGTTTCAGGCGAGCGTTTCTCTGGTTTGCGCGCAGTTAGGTTTACGGAGAAGAAGCCACTGGAACGTTGCTGTAGCTCACGCTGATGGCGCTTAACAAACTCTGCTACTGCCGGATGAAAATGCCCATAGCGAATTGAGGCCCCAATCAGCACGCGATCATACTGTGTCCATTCCACATTGGTCGTATCCAAAATATTCAGCACATCGCATGCCTGCTTCCCTTCCAGCTCTTTCGCTATAGAAGAAGCGATGAGTTGCGTTTGCCCATCACGGCTGGAAAAAAGAATCAGTGCTTTCATTGTTAGTATCCTTATTTATTACTCACGCCAGAAAGTTGGCGTAAACAGCACCAACAGCGTGAATACTTCGAGACGACCAAACAGCATCGTGGAGATCAAAATCCATTTAGCCACATCATTCATTGAGGTGAAGTTATCTGCCACCACCCCCAAGCCCGGGCCTAGATTATTCAGCGTTGCGGCGACTGCCGCAAATGCTGAGAAGTCGTCTACGCCTGTGGCGATAATTGCTAGCATGCTGATCAGGAACACCAGCGCATACGCAGAAAAGAATCCCCAAACCGCTTCAAGAATACGTTCCGGCAACGCGCGGTTACCCAGCTTGATGGTATAAACCGCATTGGGATGGACGAGACGCTTCAATTCGCGATTGCCCTGCTTACACAGCAACAGGATACGAATGACCTTTAACCCACCGCCCGTTGAGCCCGCACAGCCACCGATAAAAGCAGAGCAAAGCAGCAGCACTGGTAAAAACAGTGGCCACCGCGCAATGCTATCAGTAGTAAAGCCAGCGGTTGTCGCCATAGAAACGACCTGAAAGAAAGCCTGGTTCAACGTTTGCCAGCCGCTGGCATAAACATTATGGAACCACAGCACCAGCGTACAAATCATAACCAACGTGAGCTGCACACCAATAAACATGCGAAATTCAGGGTCACGCCAGTAAACACGTAAGTTGCGTCCACTTAGCAGTGAAAAGTGCAAACCATAATTACAGCCTGAGATCAGCAAAAATACCGCCACGATAGTGTTGATAGTTCCACTATTAAAGTAACCGAGGCTGGCATCATGAGTAGAAAAGCCGCCGATAGCGATGGTCGAAAAACTGTGGCCTATAGCATCAAATACGGGCATACCCGCCAGCCAAAGCGCGATTGCGCAGGCAATAGTTAATAACACATAGATTAACCACAACGTTTTGGCCGTTTCAGCGATACGTGGCCGCATTTTGTTATCTTTCAGCGGACCGGGCATTTCAGCACGATATAACTGCATTCCGCCCACGCCCAAAATAGGCAGAATCGCCACGGCTAAAACAATGATTCCCATCCCGCCAAGCCATTGCAGCATTTGGCGATAGAAGAGAATCGCTTTAGGAAGAGAATCTAATCCCACCAGCGTGGTTGCGCCGGTAGTGGTCAATCCAGAGAAGGATTCAAAGAACGCATCAGTAATAGAAAGATGGGGTTGCTCGGCAAAAATGAACGGCATCGCACCCACGCTGCCCAGCACCGTCCAAAACAGCACCACAATTAGAAACCCTTCGCGCGGTTTTAGCTCGGTCTTCTGTTTGCGGTTTGGCCACCACAGCAGTGAACCAATAACTAATGCCATCATAAACGTCTGACTAAAAGCACGACCGGCACCGTCGCGATAGATCAGCGCGACCAAACCTGGCAAGATCATCGTGACCGAAAAGAGGATCACCAGCAGACCGACAATGCGGGTAATGGCGCGAAAATGCATTCAGCCGTTCCTTTAAAAAGAGAGTAAACAGATCAAGGTGTGAGCGAGAAAAGCGTCAACGCGCCTCGACTAAAGTCTGACAGATTTTGTCTGAATCCATCAATTTGTCCATAAGGTAAGGCCAGCGTCAGGGAAATGCGATCTTGATAATGACTCTCTGCGATCTTGCCCTCAAAGCGAAGCAATAGACGTTCAATATCACTGAGTTGTGCGTAATCACACTGAAGCGAAAAGAGTTTCATTGGCACCTTTAGGGTGCGCGTCAGCTGTTTCAAACCTTGCTGTACGCCGCCGCCATAGGCTTTTACTAATCCACCAGTACCCAACATAATGCCGCCGTAATAGCGCACCACGACGGCAGTAATTTCACCGATGTTTGCACCCATCAGCTGTGCCAGCATCGGTTTACCCGCCGTTCCGGAAGGCTCGCCATCATCGGAGAAACCCAGCTGCTGCGAGTCATTGGGAGCACCAGCAACCCAAGCCCAACAATGATGACGCGCACCGGGATGTTCATTTCTGACCTGCTGAACAAAGGCACGTGCCGCTTCTACCCCGTCGGTATGAGCTAACAGAGTAATAAAGCGGCTTTTTTTAATCGTCTCCTCACTGACGCTTACCGCGTCAGCGGGAATGTCGAAGGCGTTCATCAGGCAAGATTCAAATCGCGCGTCATGTTTTCAATACGATTGGCATGAATCACTACATTATCTTCGATGCGCACGCCCCCAAACGGCTTCAGCGCATCAATGGCTTGCCAGTTAATGTGCTGGCTAAACTTACCGGCACGCAACGAAGCAAGCAGAGAGTCAATGATATAGAAACCCGGCTCAATAGTGATCACCATGCCCGGCTCCAGCACGCGAGTACAACGGAGATAAGGATATTGCGAAGGTGCTGCAAGATGAGTGCCGTGATCATCCTGCATAAAACCAGCCACATCATGCACCTGTAATCCCAGCGGATGGCCCAAGCCGTGCGGCATAAATGGCCCAGTAATATCTTCAGCCACCAGCGCTTCTTCACTGAGCCCCTGAACTAAATCGAACTTCAGCAGCAGTTTGGCAATACGCTGGTGCATTTGCAGATGGTAGTCGGTATAACGCACTCCTGCTTTCAAAGTAGCAATCAGCGCCAGTTCTTCTGCATTCATCGCTTCTACCAAGCTGGCATAGAGCGATCCGCTTTGCGCTGCATAGCTACGGGTTAGATCAGCAGCGTAACCAAGATATTCAGCGCCAGCATCAATCAGAAAGCTGTGGCGTTTCGCCGGTGGTTGATGATCCAACTTGGTGTAATGCAACACCGCAGCATGTTCATTTAAGGCGATAATATTACCGTAAGGCACATCGGTATCGCGATGGCCCGTTGCCGTCAGGTAAGACTGATTGATGTCAAACTCGCTGAGACCAGCAGAAAAGGCTTCTTTTGCCGCACGATGCCCCGCAATCGCCACTTTTTGCGCCTGACGCATGCAGGCCAACTCATATTCGGTTTTGATGCTGCGATGATAATGCAGGAAATCGATCACCGCTTTAGGGTTCACATTGCCCGAAGAAATACCCAACTGCCCAGCACGCTCAATAACCGGGCCGATATACGCAACGTTATCGCGCTGCGCGGGCAGCAGTTGTCCAATCTCATCCGCTTTTTTCAGACCAATAACTTCAACGTCATCAGTCCAAAAACTGTTCGGCAGCGGCTCGACGTTGTGCCAGTAATCAACCGGAGAATAAAACCAGAGCTTGGGTTTATTTACGCCATCAATCCAAAGCCAACAGTTAGGAACTTGAGTGACAGGAACCCAGGCTTTGAACTGTGGATTCACTTTGAAGGGATAACTGTGATCATCCAGAAATACCGTCAGCAATTCGCCGGAGTGAATCAGCATTGCATCAAGCTTATTGTGCGCCAGCACCTGCTGTGCCCGTTTTTGCAACGTAGCGATATGCGCGTGATACAGGGTTTTCAGTGAATCCATGGCCGTTTCTCCAGAGTCGCGAAATCGCCGCAGTTTAGCACAGCCGCAAAGTGGATGCCGTGTTCCGGGAGGTTGTGATCTTGTTAGCAAATACCTGAAGAGCCGTTTGCAAAAAATTAACATCACTCCCACACTCACGATCATCTGGTATGACCAGATCACCTTTCGTGGTTTCAGGAGACGCACATGCTCTACCAAGGCGCAAATCTTTCTCTTCACTGGCTGGACGACGGCATCGCCGAGCTGGTTTTTGATGCACCCGGTTCGGTAAATAAACTCGACACAAAAACGGTGGCAAGTTTGGGCGAAGCCATCGCCGTACTGGAACAGCAACCAACTTTACGTGGTCTGGTGCTGAGCTCGGCTAAACCAGCGTTTATTGTGGGCGCAGATATCACGGAATTCCTGTCACTATTTGATGCGCCGACCGAAAAGCTCAGCCAGTGGCTAACTTTTGCAAACAGTATATTTAATCGGCTCGAGGATTTGCCGGTTCCAACCATTGCCGCTATTGACGGTTACGCCTTAGGTGGCGGCTGTGAATGTATTCTGGCCACCGATCTCCGTGTCGCCACGCCCGCCGCACGTATTGGCTTACCCGAAACCAAACTGGGCATCATGCCAGGTTTTGGCGGTAGCGTACGTTTACCCCGCTTGCTCGGTGCCGACAGCGCCTTAGAAATTATTGCGGCAGGTAAAGATGTTGATGGTTTGAGCGCACTGAAACTCGGTTTAGTGGACGCGGTGGTTGAAAGCGACAAGCTGCGCCAGGCTGCAATCACTATGGTCAAAGAGGCAGCGGTGAATAATAGCTGGCGTCAACGCCGCGCGCCAAAGCTGGCCCCCTTGAAACTCAGCCCGATTGAAGCAGCGATGAGTTTCACTATTGCCAAAAGCATGGTGATGCAAACTGCCGGAAAACATTATCCTGCACCGCTGACTGCAGTTAAAACCATTGAAGCCGCTGCTGCGCTGGATCGTAACGATGCGCTAAAGCTGGAAACGGCTGCGTTTGTACCGCTGGCGCAATCGGATGAAGCTCGTGCTTTAGTCGGTATCTTCCTTAACGATCAATATGTCAAAGCGTTGGCAAAAAAACGCAGTAGTGAAAGCGGTGCGCCATCACAGGCTGCGGTTCTGGGCGCTGGCATTATGGGTGGCGGCATTAGCTACCAGTCAGCGTGGAAAGGCGTGCCGGTTAAAATGAAAGACATCAATCCGCAGGCGCTAACACTTGGCATGAATGAAGCCAGCAAGTTGCTTAATAAGCTGCTGGAGCGCGGAAAAATAGATGGCAGCAAACTGGCGAGCGTCATTGCTACCATCCAACCGACATTGGATTACTCTGGCTTTGAGCAGGCCGATATCGTGGTGGAAGCCGTGGTAGAAAATCCGCTGGTTAAAGCTAAGGTACTGGCTGAAACGGAACTTCATTTGCGTCAGGACGCCATTCTGGCCTCAAACACCTCCACCATCCCTATCAGCCAACTGGCACAAGCGCTGCAACGTCCCGAGAATTTCTGCGGGATGCACTTCTTTAATCCCGTGCCGCGTATGCCACTGGTTGAAGTCGTGCGTGGTGAGAAAACCAGCGAAGCGACGATCGGTAAAGTGGTGGCCTGGGCCAGCAAAATGGGTAAAACGCCGATTGTGGTAAATGATTGCCCCGGTTTTTTCGTCAACCGCGTATTGTTCCCCTACTTCGCCGCTTTTAGCTTGCTGCTACGCGATGGAGCGGACTTCCGTCACATTGATAAAGTCATGGAAAAACAGTTCGGTTGGCCGATGGGCCCAGCGTGGCTGCTGGATGTGGTCGGCATTGATACTGCACATCATGCGCAAAGCGTCATGGCCGATGGTTTTCCACAGCGCATGAAGAAAAATTATCGTGATGCCATCGATGCCCTGTTTGATGCCAATCGTTACGGCCAAAAGAACGGCAAAGGTTTCTGGCATTGGGAAGAAGATAAGAAAGGAAAGCTGAAAAAAGTGGCAGATGCGGAAGTGGATACGCTGCTGCAACAGGTTTGCCAGCCGAAACGCGAATTCACGGATGAAGAGATTCTTAACCGCATGATGCTGCCGATGCTGAACGAAGTGGTGCGCTGCCTGGAAGAACAGATTGTCGCTTCACCTGCCGAAGCGGATATGGCCTTGGTTTATGGCTTGGGCTTCCCACCATTCCGTGGTGGCGCGTTGCGCTATCTCGATACGCTGGGCAATAGCAATGTGGTTGATCAAGCGAAACGTTATACCTCGCTCGGTGCTCTCTACGAGCTGCCCGCGTTGCTGCTGCAGAAAGCTCACCAGCATGAAAGCTGGTACCCCGCCGCCAAACCCATTGATGAAGCTGCGCTGAAAAGCGCCTGAGGTAAAGAATATGGAAAATGTGGTGATTATTGATGCGGTGCGTACACCAATGGGCCGCTCGAAAGGCGGCGCGTTCCGCCATGTACGCGCCGAGGATCTTTCGGCACACCTGATGCGTGAATTGCTGAGTCGCAATCCCGCAGTAAATGCCTCTACACTGGATGACATTATCTGGGGCTGCGTTCAACAAACGCTGGAGCAAGGTTTTAATATTGCCCGTAATGCGGCGCTGTTGGCAGAGATTCCGCACCGCGTGCCGGCAACAACCGTCAACCGTTTATGCGGTTCTTCTATGCAGGCATTACACGATGCGGCACGCACCATTATGGTTGGCGATGCCCACAGTTGCCTGATTGGCGGCGTTGAGCATATGGGGCATGTACCCATGAGCCACGGCGTAGATTTTCATCCCGGATTAGGCCGCACGGTGGCGAAAGCCGCAGGTATGATGGGATTAACTGCCGAAATGCTGGCACACATGCATCACATCAGCCGTGAGCAGCAAGATGCTTTTGCGCTACGCTCACATCAGCGCGCATGGCAAGCCACACAACGTGGCGATTTTCAGCGCGAGATTGTCGCTACTTACGGCCACGATGTTGATGGTGTCTTGAAGCGCTATGACTTTGATGAAGTGATTCGAGAAGAGACCAGTCTTGAAGGGCTGGCAGCACTAAAACCGGCGTTCGATCCGGTAAACGGCACCGTCACAGCAGGCACATCATCTGCATTATCAGATGGCGCAGCAGCCATGTTGGTGATGAGCGAAAGCCGCGCGCGTGAACTGGGCCTGACGCCACGTGCACGCATAAGAAGCATGGCGGTGGTGGGTTGCGATCCTTCTATCATGGGTTATGGCCCGGTTCCTGCCAGCAAGTTGGCATTAAAACGCGCCGGGCTAAGCATCAGCGATATCGATATTTTTGAGTTGAATGAAGCGTTCGCAGCGCAAACGCTGCCGTGCATTAAAGATTTGGGATTGTTGGAGCAGATGGATGACAAAATCAATTTGAACGGCGGCGCTATTGCACTCGGACATCCGTTGGGTTGTTCAGGCGCACGTATCAGCACTACATTACTGAACATCATGGAACGACGCGATGCCCAATTTGGCCTTGCAACAATGTGCATCGGCTTAGGTCAGGGCATCGCTACCGTATTCGAACGTCTTTAATACGTTGAGTCTCAACCTGGCTGTTTTTACCCGCCTGTCAGAGGCGGGTTTTTTCTGTTTGCCAATGCGTTATCAAATGAAGGCGAAAGCATCACCGTACATTTGTGCTTCAACCGCGCCGCGTTCGGCACAGAAGCGATCGCGGGCAATTTTTGCCATCTCAAAACGGCCGGCAATATAAATTTCATGCTCGCTCAGCGTACTGAAATCCTGCATTACTGCGGTAAGCACCGTGCCGGATCGACCTTGCCAGCCCTGTTCTGGCTGTTCAACGACCGGGATCACTTTGAGATTAGGATGCTTAACTGACAGCGCATTGAGCTCTTCCAAATCGTACAAGTGTTTCAACTCACGGCCGCCCCAGTAAATGGCAATATCGCGGTTCGGCTGCTGCGCCAGTGCGGTAAGCAGAATAGAACGCGCATAAGAGAAGCCTGTTCCACCTGCGATCAAAATTACCGGCTTAGTGCTCTCTTCACGCAGCCAGGCATCACCATGCGGAATATCCACAGTAATTTGGCGATCGTCACGAATACGATCCATCACGGCCATTGCATACAGGTTCAGGTCGGAAGCCCCGATATGCAGCTCAATAATTTCTTTTTCCATCGGCGTCGATGCCAGCGAAAACGGGCGCTTATCGCGTTCGTCCATCACCACCATCAAATACTGTCCCGCGCGAAAATTAAAATCCGCTTCTGGAATCAGACGAACGCGATACACCGTGTCGGTAATCGCTTCAACTGAAGTTACTTTACAGCTTAACGTTGTCATGCGTTCCCTCTGTCGGGTCGTCTTTATGGTTGTGCTCACCGTCAGCGTTGTGGCGGCTGATCGAAAATACCTAACTCATCCCAGATGGCGTCAATGCGCGCCGTGACCGCAGGATCTTTCTCAATGGGCGTTCCCCATTCACGCTGCGTTTCACCCGGCCATTTGTTGGTCGCATCAAGTCCCATTTTCGATCCCAAACCGGAAACCGGTGAGGCGAAATCGAGGTAATCGATCGGCGTATTCTCAACTAATACCGTATCACGCGCGGGGTCCATACGAGTTGTAATCGCCCAAATCACATCGTTCCAGACACGCGCATTAACGTCGTCGTCACACACAATAACAAATTTGGTGTACATGAACTGCCGTAGGAATGACCAGACGCCAAACATTACCCGTTTAGCATGTCCCGCGTACTGTTTTTTGATCGTGACTACTGCCAGGCGATATGAGCAGCCTTCAGGCGGTAAATAGAAATCAACAATCTCCGGGAACTGCTTGATAAGGATCGGTACCAGCACTTCATTCAACGCCACACCTAAAACCGCAGGTTCATCTGGTGGGCGTCCGGTATAGGTTGAATGATAGATCGCTTGATGACGCTGCGTTATATGCGTCACGGTAAATACCGGGAAACTGTCTACTTCATTGTAGTAGCCAGTGTGGTCGCCGTAAGGGCCTTCAGGTGCCATGTCGCCAGGTTCGATATAGCCTTCCAAAACGATTTCCGCGCTGGCCGGAACTTCAAGATCGTTGGAGAGGCATTTCACGACTTCGGTCTTATTGCCACGAAGTAAGCCGGCAAAGGCATATTCAGACAACGTATCAGGCACCGGTGTCACTGCACCAAGGATGGTAGCAGGATCCGCACCCAGCGCGACAGAAACCGGAAAGCGCTCACCCGGATGCGCTTTGCTCCACTCCTGAAAGTCAAGTGCGCCACCGCGATGCGAAAGCCAGCGCATGATCAACCGATTTTTGCCGATGACCTGCTGGCGATAAATGCCCAGATTTTGACGCTCTTTATGGGGACCACGCGTCACGGTTAACCCCCAGGTAATAAGCGGCGCGGCATCACCAGGCCAACATTTCATTACCGGGATACGCGATAAATCCACTTCATCACCGCTGAACACCACTTCCTGACAAGGCGCATTGCGCAGACGTTTAGTCGGCATGTTCAGCACTTGTTTGAACTGCGGCATCTTGTCGAACAGATCGCGGAACCCTTTAGGCGGCTCAGGTTCTTTTAAAAATGCCAGCAATTTGCCAACTTCACGCAGGGCGCTCACCTCTTCCTGTCCCATGCCCATCGCCACACGTTTTGGTGTGCCAAACAGGTTGCACAGTACCGGCATGTCATACCCTTTTGGGTTTTCAAACAACAATGCAGGCCCGCCAGCACGTAAGGTACGGTCGGCAACCTCCGTCATTTCCAGTATGGGATCGATCTCTTGGGTGATGCGCTTTAATTCACCACGCTGCTCTAACAGCGCGAGGAAGTCTCTTAAATCATGATATTTCATGCGGCTTTAGCTTTCCGGCCAGAGTGAAGCGGCCATTATAAGGCCGAATATCTTGGTATGTTGAGGTTTATGCGACAACCTTAATCGCAGCGAAAAGGAACCAGCGATTGCAATGCGCTGACATCGTAACAACGCTGAATCGGCTGGTTGTGACGGAACAGTTTAAAATCTTCATCACGCACGCTGAAGTAATTGAGACGATCTTCGCTGACGTGCAGAAAACTGCCTTCACGCAGCGCTATCACGGATTCATCAGGATTAACGGCGCAGAACTCTGCCAGCCGCTCATCGCGCGTTTCACCCATGTGACCGCTGACGTGGGCGTCAATATAATGAGGATTGATTTGAACCGGGAACAAACCTAGCGCAGGCAACACCACAGTGCTGCGAACTGGCATGTCATTGGTGGTGCGGATCGACGGTGTCGCCACGTTACAACCCGCGCTCCAACCGACGTAAGGCACGTTACGCTCACGGACTGCGCGCTGAATCGGCACAACCAGCCCTTTTTCATGCAGCATCTGATTCAAAAACCAGGTGTTTCCACCACTGACCAGAATCAGTTCTGCCTGTTCAATCGCCTCAACAGCGGATGAGAAATCCTGGATAGAGCGCACTGAAATTCCCAGCGAAACGCTAAGATCGACGGCACGCTGTTGCTGGTCGCCGCGAATAATCGCATAGGGAATAAGCACAGCAGAAGTGATGCCGCGCTGGGCAATCATCGCGTGCAGCTGAGGCTGCGCATAACCCAACAGCGGTGCATCATCCGCTAACTTGCCATTGCTCAACAGAAACAGTTCCATCAGGTGATCCTTTTCGCATAGGTAATGGGCATCGAGTCTGATACAGAGGATAGCGGGACGTCAATTTCCAATCCGCTTTTCTGAAGCCATTCCGCATGTTAAGAAAAGTCTCAGTTTATTTTAGCGTCTCACCCCTTTCAGCGTTTCGATGCGCTATAACTCTGGCAGCAGGTTTGGTATTCTTAGCGTCCATTCGATGGGAGCAGTTATGGAATCCTGGTACTTACTTTATTGCAAACGTGGACAGCTCTTGCGCGCTAAGGAACACCTGGAGCGGCAAGAAGTCAATTGCCTCAGCCCGATGATCGCGCTGGAAAAAATTGTGCGCGGCAAACGCACTACAGTAAGTGAACCGCTGTTCCCTAACTATCTGTTTATCGAATTTGATCCAGAAGCCATTCATACTACGACCATTAGCAGCACACGCGGCGTCAGCCACTTTGTGCGTTTTGGCACAACACCCGCAACCGTCCCCTCTGCTGTTATCGAAGCGCTGCAAACCGATGCACCGCAAATTTTGCTCGACCCAGAGACGCCGCAAATCGGTGACGAAGTCATCATCATCGAAGGCACTTTTGAAGGTCTGCGCGCTATTTTTGCGGAACCAGATGGAGAAACGCGTTCTATATTGCTGCTAAACCTGCTCAACAAGCAGGTCATGCGTAGCGTAGATAACAAGCAGTTTCGCAAGGCTTAAAGCAGACGAAATAGCGTTCGCGCATTGCGATCGACGCGCGCAGTCAACGCCTTAACATCCTCTCCTCGCCAGGTAGCAACCTGTTGAACAATATGCGGTAAAAAGCAGGGCTCATTGCGACGGGAAGTCGGACGTGGCCGCATATCACGCGGCAACAAATAAGGCGAGTCGGTCTCCAGCAGCAGACGATCCGCTGGAATCAACGGCAGCATCTCACGCAGTTCCAGTCCTCGACGCTCATCGCATACCCAACCAGTAATGCCTACCGACAAGCCTAAACTCAGGCAAGCCTCCAGTTCGTCACGCGTGCCGGTAAAACAGTGCAACACCGCGCCGGGCAGTTTAGGCAACCAAGGCTCCAGTACCGCAACGAAGCGATCGTGCGCTTCACGGCAGTGCAGAAAAACCGGCATATTCAATTCCGCCGCTAAAGCCAACTGAGCATCAAAAGCATATTCCTGCTGTTGATGCGCCGATAAATTGCGATTGAAGTCGAGCCCGCATTCACCAATCGCCACCACTTCGGGTTTTTCCGCCAAACGGCGTATTGAGCTGGCGATTTCAGCTGACCATTCGCTGGCATGATGCGGATGTACGCCTGCCGTAGACCAGCAGAAGTTTGGCTGGCCTGCCGCAAGCCGCTGCGCTTGCTGGCTTTCCAGCGCATTGGTGCCGGTAATCAGCATGCCGGTGACGTCCGCTTCGCGCGCGCGTTTAACCACCTTTTCCCGGTCGGAGGCGAATTGCGTGCTGGTCAGGTTTACACCGATATCAAACATACTTTTTCCCATTTGTAAGAGAGATATAAACAAAAACCGCCCAGAAGGCGGTTTGGATTCAACTTTATCCCGCCGATGCGGGGCGCTCTTAATAGAGACATCAGGATTCGGTGTTCTGTTCCTCATCCTGCTCTCGGCGGCCTTTCCCCACATAGTAACGTGAGAAGAATACGCCGACTTCAAACAGGCAGTACATCGGAATAGCGAGCAAAGTTTGGGAAAAAACGTCCGGCGGCGTCAGCAGCATGCCAACGACAAAGGCACCCACCAAAATATAAGGGCGTTTTTTTCTTAAATCATCTGGATTAGTGATACCAGTCCAGCAAAGCAGCACAATCGCTACCGGCACCTCAAACGCTACACCAAACGCCATAAATAACGTCATGACGAAATCGAGATAGTTGGTGATATCGGTCGCGATGGTAACGCCCTGCGGTGCCGTTTTAGCAAAAAAGCCAAAGGCCAGCGGAAACACAATGAAGTAGGCAAAAGCTACACCGATATAAAACAGCAGCGTACTGGAGAACAGCAGCGGCATGACCAGCTTGCGTTCATGACGATATAACGCTGGCGCTATAAAGGCCCAAACCTGATACAGAATCACCGGCACTGCGAAAAATACCGACACAATAATAGTCAGCTTTATCGGAGTAAAAAACGGTGAGGCGACATCCGTTGCGATCATGCTAGCGCCGGCCGGCATCTGACTAATCAGCGGCGAGGCAACCAGATGATAGATATCGTTAGCAAAGTAAATCAGCGCCAGGAAGATCACCAAAACGGCGATGATACAGTTCAGCAGGCGCTTGCGCAGCTCAATCAGATGGCTGATGAGCGGTTGGGTATCTTCAACGGCCATTATCGTTCATCACTTGCAGAAGAGGTTGGTGCTGTGCTGTGGGCGGTGGCTGACTTTTCAAGTTTCACCGCTGGCGTGGCTTCGACGCTACCGGGAGCCTGAGCAGGCGCGCTGGCCTGGCCTTCCGCTGTCGCCGGCGTCACAGGATGAGAAACCTGCGCTGACTCGACAGGTTTCTGCTGCGGAGCATGAATGGTGTTCGCTTCGTCTTCCTCTTTTTCGATATCAATGCTCTGTTGATAGGAGCGCTTCATCGAATCCGCCGTTTTACGCAGCTCTTCCATTGAGTCTTTTAGCTCAGGCGAAAGCGTGCCGCGGCCCGCTTCTTCGACCTTCTTCAGGCTGTCTTGCAACTCTTGCAGTTTCAGCTCTTGCGCCAGCTCGTTTTGCACATTGGCTGCCAGCGAACGTATCGCCCTGATCCAGCCGACTACGGTTTTCACCGCAACCGGTAAACGTTGCGGGCCGAGAACAATCAGCCCGATAACGAACACCAATACCAGTTCACTAAAACCAATATCGAACACGGTTTACACCTGCTTGTCGTTCTTGGCTTCTTCTTTGTTAGCCGAGGTTTGCTGTTTGTCCGCCAGCGTTTTGGCGTTGAAGTCAGCGTCCTGCTCGTTCGGGTGATCCTTTTTGTTGTCCTCATCACCCATGGCTTTTTTGAAGCCACGAATTGAGGAGCCCAAATCCGAACCCAGATTGCGTAATTTATTGGTACCGAAAAGAAGTACAACAATCACGGCAATAATTAACAATTGCCAAATACTGATACCGCCCATGGGATAGCCTCTAATATTCTGTGAAAAACTGTTGAATAATGCACCACAGAGAGCCTGTATAAATTCAGGCCTGAGCCAGCGACATTACCGCGTTTTGTGCTGGAGTGACAATCAGTTTGTCTTACGCCAGCCAATTAACCAAGAGACAATCCCCGCTGCCATTAACACGGCAGGAAAGAAGTCCCATTCCGGTCGACTCAAGAGTACCGCCGTGCCGCTTAACAACAGCGTGGCACCGACGCCAAACAGATACTTCGCCTGATGATGGCGGGTACGCTGCGCATTGAGATCGCCCACTAACTTATCGACGCTATGCCGCAAAAGCTTATGCTGACGCATGCTGTCGTAAAACAGTTCCGGCAGTTCAGGCAATTTTTCTGCCCAGAATGGCGCTTTCTCTTTCACCGCACGAATGATTGCCGGGATACCGATCTGATCCTTGATCCAGTCTTCAAGGAAAGGTTTTGCCGTCTTCCACAAATCCAGTTGCGGATAGAGCTGACGTCCAATCCCTTCTACATAGAGTAGCGTTTTTTGCAGCAAAACCAGCTGCGGCTGTACTTCCATATTGAAGCGACGTGCCGTATTAAACAGATTCAGCAGCACGTGACCAAAAGAAATCTCAGCCAGCGGCTTCTCAAAAATCGGTTCGCAGACGGTACGGATAGCAAATTCAAAATCTTCAACATTCGTATCTGGCGGAACCCAACCAGAGTCGACGTGTAATTCAGCGACCTTTTTGTAATCACGGTTAAAAAAGGCGATGAAATTTTCAGCTAAATAGCGTTTATCTTCTTTGTTAAGCGAGCCCACGATGCCGCAGTCGATGCCGATATATTGCGGATCTTCTGGGTGATCGTAGCTCACGAAGATATTGCCGGGATGCATGTCTGCATGGAAAAAACTGTCGCGAAAAACCTGCGTGAAGAACACCTGAACGCCGCGCTCGGCGAGCAATTTCATGTTCACGCCGTGTTGTTCAAGCGTCACTACATCTGAGATAGGGATGCCATAAATGCGCTCCATCACCAGCATTGTTTCGCTGCAGTAGTCTGAATAAATCTCAGGCACATACAGCATGCGGCTATCTTCAAAGTTACGACGCAGCTGAATAGCATTCGCCGCTTCACGCAGCAAATTCAATTCATCAATCAAGGTTTTTTCATAATCACGCACCACTTCAAGCGGGCGCAAACGGCGACCATCTGGCAGCAAGCGCGGCACCCAACGCGCTAAGCGATAGATCAGCTGCATATCTGCTTTGATCACAGGCAGGATGTCTGGGCGGATCACCTTGATAACGATTTTCTTACCATTGGATTTCAGCGTCGCGGTGTGAACTTGCGCTATCGAGGCCGACGCCAGCGGTTTGATATCAAAATCATCAAACCAGGTTTCAATCGGCGCTCCCATCGAGGCTTCAATCTGCGCTTTCGCTTTAACGCCATCAAAAGGCGCAACACGGTCCTGCAAAATAGCCAGTTGGTCAGCAATCATTGGCGGGAACAGATCGCGACGCGTTGATAGCATCTGACCAAATTTAATCCACACTGGCCCAAGCTGCTCCATGGCCATACGCAAACGCGCACCAATCGGCTCTTCAACGTGCTTATTGGGAATCCAGAAAACGCAGCGACGCCACAGACGAAGCGGAAGGGTAATGCGCATTTGAGGAATTAATTCATCAAGGCCGTAAGTTAAAAAAACCTTGATAATGAAATACAAGCGGCGGATCTCACCAAAACTCATTTCGCCTCCAGCTGCGCTAAACGCGCAGTGAGCGCATCAAGCGAACGTTCCATCGCGTCTACCTCTTCGGAAAACCAGGCTAACTCCAGCGCGCCGGGTGCAACGCGCCACTCTTCAGTAATCGCCTGACCTAAATAATCTTGGCGCCGTTGCACTTCGCCTTTTACAAAACGCAAAGCACGCTGTGCGCCTTGGCTAATGCCTTGGGCCGCGATATCACCGATCCAGGGTGCCAAATATTCGGCGGGATCCAGCTCAGCCAGATCCATAAGTGCAGAAAATTGCTGCACCACCTGCAAGTCGCCTTCAACCTCCAGTTCACCGCTGCGGATCAGGCTGGTGAGCTGTTGACGATCGCGCAGTTTCGGCAATGTTTTTAGCTGGGTGAGCACCGTGCAATCGCTGACATCCTGCCAATCACCCAACACATCCAGCTGTTGCTCGCTGAACACCAGCACTAAAGGATTGGAAAATTCGCTCAAACGCAGCGTCAGTACTTTACCTGCCAAACGTTGGCGCGCAGCTTTCAGGCTGCGGTCGCGATACAGCACGCGGTTCAGTGCAGTCTCAAGTCCGGCAGTGATTAGGGGCGTTAAGGTCATCACCATAGTCGTTTAGAACTTAAATCCACGGTGCAGCGCAACGATGCCGCCGGTCATATTGGAATAGGTGGTATTTTCAAATCCAACATCGTTCATCATCGCCTTCAGGGTTTCCTGATCGGGATGCATACGGATTGACTCGGCCAGATAGCGATAGCTTTCTGCGTCTTGTGCCACCAGCTGGCCAATACGCGGCAGGATGTGGAAAGAATACGCATCGTAAGCTTTGCTTAATGGCTCAAGCATCGGCTTAGAAAACTCCAACACCAGCAAACGTCCGCCCGGCTTTAATACGCGAAACATCGACGCCAGCGCTTTCTCTTTTTCGGTCACGTTACGCAGACCAAAAGAGATGGTGATGCAGTCAAAATAGTTATCCGGGAACGGCAGCGCTTCGGCATTTGCCTGCACGTAATTGACGTTGCCAACCACGCCGAGATTGCGCAGTTTTTCGCGACCCATTTTCAGCATGGAACTGTTGATGTCAGCCAGTACAACCTGACCCGTTTCACCAACCAAACGAGAGAACTTTGCGGTTAAATCACCGGTTCCGCCCGCCAAATCTAATACACGTTGACCACGGCGCACGCCGCTGCTGTCAATGGTAAAACGCTTCCAGATGCGATGAACGCCAAACGACATTAAGTCATTCATCACGTCATATTTTGCCGCTACGGAATGAAACACGTCCGCGACTTTGTCAGCCTTCTCGCTTTTAGCGACCGTCTGAAAGCCAAAATGGGTAGTTTCCTGCTGTGATTCATCTGCCATCGGTTTTACCTGCTCCACAAACAATTCTTCACGAAGTGTATCAGAGTCACGGAAGTCAGGCACGCAGCGCCCATGTTATTCATGGAGGCGTCTCACACGTAAGTCGCTGTCATCCGCTTCGTTTTCATCTTCTAACTCATCTTCAGCATCGCTTTCTGGCTTTGCACGTTCCACCAACAAAGGATTGATTGAGCGCTTCACTTCAACCCCAAGGTCCCGAAAACCTTCGCTTTGCGCAATGAGATTTCCACGCCCTTCTGCCAGCTTCTTCATCGCCTCGCGATAGCTGTTTTGCGCTTTATCCAGATTGACGCCAATCCCGCTCATGTCATCGACAAACAGCCGCATCTTGTCATACAGTTTTGCCGCACGCTCGGCGATACGCTGTGCATTGCGGCTTTGATGTTCATAACGCCACAGATTATTGATGGTACGTAGCGCCACCAGCAGCGTGGTTGGGCTAACGAGCATGATGTTCTGCTGTAGCGCTTCACTGATCAGTTCTGGCTGGCGATCAATAGCCAACAAAAAGGCTGGCTCAACCGGAATGAACATCAACACATAATCCAGCGATCGTAAACCCGGCAATTGTTGATAATCTTTGCGCCCGAGCAAGCGAATGTGTCCGCGCATTGCGCTGATATGTTCCTGAATCGCCTGCTCGCGATCAACTTCATCTTCCGCGTTGAAGTAGCGTTCATAGGCAACCAGCGTCATTTTAGCGTCAATCACCACATCCTTATCTTGCGGTAAACGAACGATCACATCCGGTTGCATCCTGCCCTGCTGTTCCGACTGAATGCTGACTTGAGTTTCATATTCGTAGCCTTCGCGCAGACCTGATGCTTCCAGCACCCGGCTCAACACCACTTCGCCCCAGTTTCCCTGGATTTTATTATCGCCTTTCAGCGCTTTAGTAAGGTTAACCGCTTCTTGCGCCATCTGGGCATTCAGCTGCTGGAGCTGACGAATTTCATGCGTGAGCGTATGGCGTTCGCGCGCTTCAAGGCCAAAACTTTCATGTACCTGACGACGAAAACCATCCAGCTGTTCACGCAGCGGGCTAATCAGGCTGTTCAGGCTTTGGCGGTTCTGTTCATCGACGCGCCGCCCGCTGTTTTCAAAAATGCGGTTAGCAAGATTTTCAAACTGGGCGCTCAGGCGCTGTTCACTGTTGGTCAGCAGGCGCTGTTTCTCTTCCGTGGCGAAACGCGTCTCTTCCAGTCGGATGGTGACTTCACGCAGCTCAGCTTCCTGAGCACTATTAACTTCCAGCTGATTACGCAACTCGCGATTCAGCTGCTCGCTTTCGCTGCGCCAATAATCCAACTGTTGCAGACGCTCATTCGCCCCGCTCAACGCACCATGCAGTTGACGAAGTTCTAGCTCGCGTTGCTGAGATTGTTGTTGAAGTTGGTCGATATGCAGCTGCTGGCGCTGTTGTGCTGCTTCCAGCAAGCGACGTTCGGTAGCAAAACTGGCGAGTTGTTGACTGGCGCGCAGTTGCGCCAGTATCCAGCCAATGCCCAAGCCTGCCAGCGCCAGGCAGGCGCTGATAATGATGTGCTGATCCATGATTCCCTCGCCAGATGCGTTGCTGAGGGAAAAGGTAGAGTCGCACTGTATGAATGTCCAGACAATTCTGCCCGGCGTTAAGGCGTTATAACGCTCTGACGCTCAGCATGCCTGCTTGCCAGTCATCAATCAGGAAAAACGGCATCGGCAGCACCCATTCTCCTTTTTTCACTTTCGCCGGATAATTCCAGGTATTGCCGCCGTAAGTGATTTCAACCTGCTGCTCTTCGCCGTCAACGCCATTGGTTTTTCCTGCCATGCTGGCAAAACCAGCGTTGCTGCCTACATGGAAACTGTCCGTTTTCCAACGTATCGGTGCATGTGCTGGCCAAGGCTGCGCCTGATAAAAATTAAAGATATCATCGTGATTGAGAATACTTTCTCGCACTGTTGGCCATAAGGCGACTTTCAGGAAGTACTGATCGGTAAAGCGTTCGCTGCCTTCATATTGTGCAATGAAGTCACGCATCGACTGTTCAACGTTGTTAAATACGCCATGACAGCCGCCCCACATTCCTGCCAGCAATAATTCGGTGTGTGAATAATAGTCACGCATATGGTGGAACCAGTATGGCGAAGCTAGCCAGGCGTTAACCGCCGCCACTTCACGTTCCGAAAGCAAGGAATCTGCGTCGCGCACGATGTAGCGTTTTACCGCAGGATCATCCATCACCAGGAAACGCCAAAGCGTAGGGAAAATAGTTTTTTCATGCGACATATCTACTAACTGTACATGCCGCTGCTCAAGGCGCTGCCAGACATGTTTCGGCACGGTGTCGTCAAGATAGACTCGGCAAACCCAGCCCGGATAGAACTCTTGTGCCACCTCCACGTTTTTGATCAGCGTTTCGCAATAGCGCGGCTGACCACCATAAAGGCTAAACGAAATCACGTTTTGTTCAGGCTGGCTAAGATCGATGGGTTCGGGTTGCGGTGCAGGATAAGCGTAGCGCTGGCCTTGACTAAAACGTGCATCTGACTGATTCAGTGATTCCAGGCCATAACGCGCCACTTCTTCATTTTTACCTAACCAACCGCAGACTTCTGTCAGGCCATCCAACCAGGTTTCCGAAGCGGTAGCACGCAATGCAGCAGGTGCCTGATAGATTTTTTGGTAAATTTTGTAGGATTTATTGTATTGACCCAGACGCATCAGGCAGAGCGCATAATCGCTCAGCACTTGCATTTGATTAGGCATAAAACGCAGAACTTCTTCACAGCATTTCATCGCCTGCTGGAAATTATTCTGGCTCATCGCGACGCGGAAGCGCGCGGCGCTGTTTTCCATTTGCGCTTGCAGCGCAGCGGGATTAGGTCCAAAGGAAGGCCGACGTACAGGAATCGTATTGCGCATAAGAAAGTTCTCAGGTTCAGCTGAAATGGCGCGCATCTTAAGGGAAGCAGCAGGTCAACCTTTATAAGCCCGGTCTTGAAACCTGCTGCCGCGCGCGTTATAGCAAGCGACGCGCCGCTTCTACAACAATCTTCACCGCATCGCTTTCGGTCTGTTTCATGGTCGCCGCATCTGGAATCTCTTTCTGCGTACGATTCACGATAACGCCCGCCACCATACCGGCTCGCAGCCCTTGGCTGGCGCACATGGTTAACAGTGTAGCGGATTCCATCTCATAGTTGAGAACACCCATCTGTTGCCACTCTTTCATTGAACCCTGAAAGCGGCTGACGACGCGTCCTGAAACAGTGTCATAGCGCTCCTGGCCTGGATAAAAGGTGTCGGAAGATGCCGTGATACCAATATGGGTAGCTGCGCCACACTCCTCTGCTGCCGCAACCAAGGCGGTGGTGCAGGCAAAATCCGCTACTGCGGGGAATTCCATCGGTGCAAAGTGCAGGCTGGCACCATCTAAACGCACTGATGCGGTTGTGACTAACACGTCACCTACATTAATGTGCGGTTGAATCGCGCCGGTGGTACCAACACGCAAGAAGGTGCGTACCCCAAGCTGGGCCAGCTCTTCAACCGCAATGGAAGTGGAGGGCCCGCCGATACCGGTTGAGCAAACAATCACCGGTTTACCATCCAGTTTTGCTAGCCATGAGGTAAATTCACGGTGTGAAGCCAGATGCTGCGCATCGTCCATCAGTCCGGCGATTTTCTTAACGCGCTCCGGATCGCCGGGCACAATGGCTAAAGTCGCCCCTTGCAGATCGGCTTTGGTAAGACCAAGGTGGAAAACGTCAGACTGTGTCATTTCAGACTCCTGATTAAAAGAAAGTAGCGCGCCACTTTACGTCAGCCCGCCCGATAAATATGTGATTACACTCACTTCATAAAATGAAAGTTACATTTTTTATCAGAAAAAATGCGATCAATATCACACCTTGAGTTTAAGTCATCCCGCACTGCTACAAGCTGTACTGTGAAGCCAGTCAGCGCAATGTTAAAGAGGTAGGTGATTTTATCTGTTGCTGACTCTGTTACCCCTTGTCTGGTCCGCGCGAAATCTGGCCAGGCTATAGTTACGTGATTGCGCTATTGCTTGCACGGAGAAAACAATGAAAACCGAAGATAATATGGCACAAAAATCAGCGGGAGGCGGCTTTGCACCTGCAGTGCAGCCGACTGCTTCTACGACCATTTTTACTGAAAGCCCCGACATTCAATTCGGCGAAACCTCAGTCCCAAGCCAGGGCGAGAACATGCCCGCTTTTTTTGCCAAACCCAAAGGCGCTGAAGGCGCATTGCCGGTCGTACTCGTCGTGCAGGAAATTTTTGGCGTACATGAACATATTCGCGATATTTGCCGCCGTCTGGCGCTAGAGGGTTATCTGGCGGTTGCACCTGAGCTCTATTTCCGCGAAGGCGACCCGAACGAGTACACCGATATTCCCACGCTATTTAAAGAACTTGTGAGCAAAGTGCCCGACACACAAGTGCTCGCCGATCTCGATCACGCGGCCAATTGGGCAGCGCGTAACGGCGGTGATATTCGCCGAATGGGCATTACCGGCTTCTGCTGGGGCGGTCGTATCAGCTGGCTTTATGCAGCACATAATCCCCAGTTGCGTGCCGCCGTGGCATGGTATGGCCGCGTAATGGGAGACAAAACAATGAAGCAGCAAAAACATCCAATTGATATTGCTGTCGATCTTTCCGCGCCGGTGCTGGGTTTATATGGCGGGCAGGATGAGAGCATTCCCCTGGAAAGCGTGGAGCAGATGCGTCAGGCGATACATGCTGCAAATGCCAAAGCTGAAATCATCGTTTATCCCGAAGCAGGCCATGCTTTTAATGCCGATTATCGACCCAGCTACCACGCAGAGTCAGCCAAAGATGGCTGGACGCGCATGCTGGCCTGGTTTAAACAATACGGTGTTGCGCCATCCGCTTAACCAATAAAAAAGGGGCGCCTGAGCGCCCCAAAGATTCAACTCAACACTCCTTTACACTTTTTCACCACGCAGGTTTTTCGCTGCTGTGACCATGTTCGCCAGCGCTTGGCGCGTTTCGGTCCAGCCACGCGTTTTCAGGCCGCAATCTGGGTTCACCCACAGACGTTCTTCTGGAATACGCTTAGCCGCCTTCTTCAACAGCGCTTCTATCCATTCAACGCTTGGCACATTTGGCGAGTGAATGTCATACACGCCTGGACCAATTTCGTTCGGATATTCGAAGTCTCTAAACGACTCCAGCAGATCCATATCTGAACGTGAGGTTTCGATGGTGATCACGTCCGCATCCAGCGCCGCAATAGAATCCATGATGTCGTTGAACTCGCAATAACACATGTGGGTGTGAATCTGCGTGTCGTCTTGCGCTACGGCAGCATTCAGACGGAAAGCATCAACGGCCCATGTCAGGTATGCAGCCCAATCAGATTGATGCAGCGGCAGACCTTCTCGCAGTGCGGGTTCGTCGATCTGGATGATGCCGATACCCGCCTTTTCCAAATCGACTACTTCATCACGCAGCGCCAGCGCAATTTGCTTAGCGATGGTTTCACGCGTCACATCTTCACGGGGAAATGACCAGCAAAGAATGGTTACGGGACCGGTCAACATGCCTTTTACCGGCTTGTCCGTCAGTGATTGCGCATACTTCGCCCACTCAACGGTGATCGCTTCAGGACGGCTTATGTCACCAATGATTACCGGCGGCTTAACGCAGCGAGAACCGTAACTTTGTACCCAACCGTTTTGTGTAAAGACGAAGCCATCAAGATGTTCACCGAAATATTCGACCATGTCGTTACGTTCAGCTTCACCGTGCACCAGTACGTCCAGACCTAAGCGCTCTTGCTCAACAATCGCCTGCTTGATGTGCCCGGCAATGCCGGTGCGATAGTGGTTGCCATCCAGACGACCCTGTTTGAAATCCAGACGCAGGCCACGAATCTCTGTGGTTTGCGGGAAAGAACCGATGGTGGTGGTTGGCCAGGCTGGAAGGTTAAAGCGTTGACGCTGTGCCTTAGCACGCTCGCCATAAGCGCTTTGTCGTTCACTATCCTGTGCGGTGATCGCTTGCAGACGTTGACCCACTGCAGCGTTGTGTACACGGCTAGAGTGAGCACGAGCACGAATCGGCGCGCTCCAGGCTTCCAGCGAGGCGGCATCATCATTATTTAATGCCTGACTCAGCAATGAAAGCTCAGCACATTTCTGTAGGGCGAAAGCAAACCAGCTTTTCACTTCTTCATCCAGACGTGTTTCCACGCTCAGATCAATCGGACTGTGCAGCAGTGAACAGGAAGAGCCGATCCACAATTGCTCACGCTGACTCACCAGCGGTTGCAGGCGTTTAAACCAGCTACTCAGATCAGCACGCCATACGTTGCGGCCATTAATCACGCCGAGCGAAAGTAACCAGGAAGCAGGAAGTTGCTGGTTCAGTTGCTGAATGTCATCACGACCGTGAACCAGGTCAACGTGCAGGCCCTGTACCGGCAGTTCACGAATCACATCAAGATTCTGACTAATACTGTCGAAATAGGTCGTTAGCAATATTTTGCTTTGGCCTTGCAGCACAGCGTAAGCCACTTTAAAAGCGTCGCGCCAGGCCTGCGGCAGTTCCAGTGACAGCGCAGGCTCATCAATTTGCACCCACTCAATACCACGCTTAGCCAGCTCATCCAGAACCTGCTTATACACCGGCAGAATATCGTCCAGCAGTGATAAGCGATCAAATTGCTCGCCCTTGACTTTACCCAGCCACAAATAGGTCACCGGACCAAGCACTACGGGTTTGATTTTATGGCCCAGTGACAGCGCTTCGTCTACTTCATCCAGCAGTTGCGTCCAGGTCAGTTTGAACTGCTGACCTTGAGTGAATTCCGGCACCATATAGTGATAATTGGTGTTAAACCATTTGGTCATTTCAGCGGCTGCAGCCGGTTCGCCGGTCGGTGCACGGCCACGTCCCAAACGGAACAGCGTATCGAGATCAACTGAACCCTCTTTGTTCTGGTGACGAGCAGGCACGTTGCCCAGCAGCAAGCTGGTGGTCAAAACATGATCGTACCAGGCGAAATCGCCAACCGGCAGCAGATCCACGCCGGCATCTTTCTGTTGTTGCCAGTGACGTGCACGCAGCTCGCGGCCCACTGCCAGTAACGCTTCCTGGCTGCTGTTACCCGCCCAGTAGCTTTCCTGCGCTTTCTTCAGTTCACGACGCAGACCAACACGAGGGAAGCCGAGAGTATGGTTCAGAATGGTCATTTGCTGTTCTCCAGATATTCTTTCTCTTTGGCTTGAAGCTGGCAGCCAAAGATGTTTAGCCGTCCAGATGTTTACACCGCTATATTCTGCGGGTACTGTATGTTCCTCAAGCGCAATTTGTTCATTTCGATGTGAAGGACTCTCATGATCGAACTCAAGCACCTGCGGACGCTTCAGGCTCTGCGTAATACTGGCTCGCTGGCTGCTGCTGCTGCCCAGCTTCATCAGACGCAATCTGCGTTGTCACATCAGTTCAGCGATCTGGAACAGCGGCTGGGATTCCGCCTGTTCGTCCGTAAAAGTCAGCCGTTGCGATTTACGCCGCAGGGAGAAATTTTATTGCAGCTGGCTGAGCAGGTTCTGCCGCAAATACAGCAAGCGCTGCAAGCCTGCCATGAGCCGCATCAAACCACGCTGCGCATCGCAATTGAATGTCACAGCTGTATTCAGTGGTTAACACCTGCGCTGGATAATTTCCGCCAAAGCTGGCCGCAAGTGGTAATGGACTTCAAATCTGGCGTCACCTTTGATCCGCAACCCGCCCTGCAACAAGGCGAGCTGGACGTGGTGCTGACGTCCGATATCCTGCCGCGCTCTGGCCTGTTTTATTCACCGATGTTTGATTTTGAAGTCCGCCTTGTTCTGGCGCCGGATCACCCGCTGGCGCAGGTTGAGCACATTTCGCCAGACGATCTCGCTGACGAGGTATTAATGATCTATCCGGTGCAGCGACAACGCCTTGATATCTGGCGTAACTTCCTGCAACCCGCTGGCGTCAGCCCGGCACTGAAAAGCGTTGATAACACGTTGTTGTTGATTCAGATGGTGTCGGCGCGCATGGGCATTGCCGCCTTGCCACATTGGGTGGTTGAGAGTTTTGAGAAACAGGGATTGGTAGTAACCAAAACCTTGGGTGATGGATTATGGAGTCGGCTTTACGCCGCAGTACGTGACGGCGAGCAGCGCCAGCCGGTGCTGGAAGCCTTTATTCGTTTTGCTCGCCAGCACGCCTGTGAGCATCTGCCGTTTGTGCGCAATGCCCAGCTTCCGGGTACCGTACTGCAACGCTAATCAATCGCCACAAACCTGCGCGAGCGCAGGTAAAATCCCCTATAATGCGCAGCCTGTCGACTGACCATAAGAAGATTTCACCATGACTAACAATGATATTCTGCGCAGCGTGCGCTACATGCTCAATTTGAGCGATGCCAAAGTGGTGGCGATTTTTGCGCTGGCAGGTTGCGATGTGCCAGAAACCGATGTGCAGACGTGGTTAAAAAAAGATGATGACGCCGCGTATCGTCCCTGCCCTGACGTGTTGATGGGTTATTTCCTTAACGGGCTTATTTTCCATCGCCGTGGCAAAAGTGAAGATATGCCAGCGCCTTCCATTGAGCGCAAAATGAACAACAACATCTTTATGAAAAAACTGCGCATCGCTTTCGATTTGAAAACTACTGACATTCCTGACGTACTGAAAAAGGCTAACTTCACCGTTTCTCAAGCTGAAATTGGCGCAATCTTCCGTAAACCTGATCACAAAAACTACCGCGAGTGCGGCGATCAGATTATGCGTAATTTCCTGAAGGGACTCGCGATGATTCATCGTCCAAAGACGGGTAAACCGGCTTAAGTTCGCCTCACGCTCATTGCAAAAATATAACGGCGAAGCCCTGAGTAAAGGCTTCGCCGTTTTTACGTTGCTGCTTCGCCTTTTCGACGAAAAGCCGCCTGGCCACAATCAATAATTATGTCGGACTCTTTCCAATAACCCAGCGTTTATGCACCCATAACGAGGCAATAATTACCGCTGCCCCCGCGATAAAACTCGGCCAATGCGGCTGCTGCTGCCAAATCGCCAGATTCACCAGTAATCCAGCCGGCACATGCATATTGTTCATGATGCCCAGCGTGCCTGCATCGACCTGCGTTGCGCCATAGTTCCACATGAAATAACCCAGACCCGAGGCTGCTACGCCTAACCACACCAGAATGCTCCACTGCAGCGAAGTCGTCGGTAATTTATTCGGATTTCCCCAAATGCACCAGGCGATCGCGGCAATCAGCCCCGCGCCAAGATAGAACCAGGAAAAGGCGGTGTGTTGCGGCATTGGACGCGTTTCTTGCAGGCGTTTGTAACCCACCATGCCAGCCGCAAAACAGATATTTGCCAGCTGCACCAGCAGCAGACCAAACCAGAAATTTTCGCTGACTTTGTCGTAACGAATAATCGCGGCACCCGCTACGGCCAATAGAGCGCTAAAGATATAGCCGATACGCAGTGGACGCTTGCTTATCACGTCATAAATCAACGTGACATAGAGCGGCGTCATCACCGTGAACAACAAAAATTCTGACACGCTGAGATAGAGATAGGCTTCGAAACTGATCAAATACATGATGCCGAGCTGCAACATGCCCACCAACATATAAAGCAACAGCGTTGAAGGGCGATAACCACGCCAGCGCAGGAAGGGTAAAAACACCAATGCCGCCAAAGCCAATCGCATTAAAACTGAGAACCAGGTATCCACCTGTCCCGCCAGATATTCGCCAATCAGGCTGAATGAAAAAGCCCAAAGTATGGTGGTAACAATCAATAACAGCACGCTAACGACCCCGATATAAACGAAGTGGCCAGTGTAAACAATGTGCTTTGATAAGGCTGCGCTATTTGGTTTACAACTGAGTATTAATGGAGCAATCAAATCTTTGCTTGCTGTTTTGTGAACCCTTTACACTTCAATGAAAATCCATCACTTCATGCCCTCTCGATAAAACGCGCGTAATGATCCATTTTTTGGATTTAAACGCGCTTTACTGTCACAAAACTGTAACAAATGCGCGATTCATCACAGTAACGCTACGCAACCATTATTATTCTGTGCGCGAAATGGAGCATCAGAGTAAATCTTATTTTTATAATCCACGTTGCTGGGAACGAAAACCATAATGCGCCCGGAGGGCCACTCCTATGCTGAGTATCTTTAAACCCGCGCCCCATAAGTCGCAGGTTGCTGACGAATATATCGATCCGCTTTACCGCCGCCTGCGCTGGCAAATTTTCATTGGCATCTTTTTTGGTTACGCCGCTTACTACCTGGTCAGAAAAAACTTCGCTCTCGCCATGCCTTATTTGGTAGAACAAGGCTTTTCCCGTGGCGATCTGGGTTTCGCGCTTTCCGGTATTTCCATCGCGTATGGCTTTTCCAAATTCATCATGGGTTCCGTTTCGGATCGCTCGAATCCACGCGTTTTCTTACCGGCTGGATTGATTCTGGCTGCGGCTGTGATGCTGATAATGGGCTTTGTGCCTTGGGCAACGTCCAGCATCATGGTGATGTTTGTGCTGCTGTTCGTGTGTGGCTGGTTTCAGGGAATGGGCTGGCCACCGTGTGGTCGTACTATGGTGCATTGGTGGTCGCAAAAAGAGCGCGGCGGCATTGTTTCGGTGTGGAACTGCGCACATAACGTGGGCGGTGGCATTCCTCCACTGCTTTTCCTGCTCGGCATGGCTTGGTTCAATGACTGGAAAGCGGCGCTGTATATGCCTGCTTTTGGTGCGATTGCGATCGCAATTATTGCTTTTGCTTTAATGCGCGACACGCCCCAATCCTGTGGTTTACCGCCTATTGAAGAGTATAAAAACGATTATCCGGTGGATTACGACGCCAGCCATGAAGAGGAACTCACGGCTAAACAGATCTTCATGAAGTATGTTTTACCCAACAAACTGTTGTGGTACATCGCATTGGCTAACGTGTTTGTTTATCTGCTGCGTTACGGCATTCTTGACTGGTCACCGACTTACCTTAAAGAGGTCAAACATTTCAGCCTGGATAAATCTTCCTGGGCTTACTTCTTATATGAATACGCTGGCATTCCCGGCACCCTGCTGTGCGGCTGGATGTCAGATAAAGTCTTCCGCGGCAATCGTGGCGCAACCGGTGTGTTCTTCATGACATTGGTGACCATCGCTACAGTGGTTTACTGGCTAAATCCGCCAGGTAATCCCGGCATTGATATGGCTTGTATGATCGTCATTGGCTTCTTGATTTACGGCCCGGTAATGCTGATTGGCCTGCATGCGCTGGAGTTGGCACCGAAAAAAGCGGCAGGCACAGCGGCAGGTTTTACGGGTTTATTCGGCTATTTGGGCGGTTCGGTTGCAGCCAGCGCTATCGTGGGTTACACGGTGGATTATTTCGGCTGGGACGGTGGATTTTTAGTGATGATTGTCGGCTGTGTGTTAGCAGTGATTCTGCTGCTGCTGACAATGGTCAGCGAACATAAACACAAAAAACAGTTGGCCTGAGTCGACATAAAAAAGGCCGGATAACCGGCCTTTTTCTTTCAAAATCTTATCTATGACAGAAACAGAGCGCGCAAGGTTTGCGGCACAGCGTCCTCGACATTGCTGCCAATCACTTCGACTTCAGGCAAGGTATCTTTTAAACGCTGAGCAGCATTAAGCATAATGCAGCTTTTGCCCGCCATACTCAGCATTTCAACATCATTCATGCCATCCCCAAAAGCGATGCACTCTTTCAAGGAGTATTTGAGCAGCTTTGACACCGCTTCCAACGCATGGCCTTTGGAAACGCCGCCCGCCATCACTTCCAGGCATGTCGGCAGCGAGAAGCTAACGTTAACGCGGTCGCCCCACCGTGCTTCAATCGCCTGCTCCATGGGAATCAGATGCTCAGGATTTTCACAGGTAAAAAAGACCTTGCTGATACCGTCGGTGGGCAGCAGCCCCGGCTCGTAAACCTGATAATTGAACACCGATTCGCGGAAATAATCTTGTTCAGCCGGACGCGAACGGCTAACAAACCATTCGTCGTCACGATAAACGTGCGTCAGAATTTCAGGGTGATGATATTGCAGGCCGAAAAGATCGCCCGCGATGTCCTGATCCAGATTGTGACTAAAGATCAGTTCGCCATCGGCATTGTGAACACGCGCACCGTTAGACGTGATCATGTAAGCCGGGATACCCAGTTTATCGCGCATCTGACCAACATCAATATGATGGCGGCCCGTAGCGAAAACGAAGTGAATATTGCGTGCCACCAGTTGTTGCAATGTTTCGCGGGCAAACGGTGTGATGCGATGTTCGGGAGAAAGCAGCGTGCCATCCAGGTCGGATGCAACGATGTAATACATGAAAACCTCGGGTATTTAATTCAGGTGGCTGCAGCCAGCAAGGTAAATGAAAGAGTTAGCAGTGGGCTGAAAAAAAGTCGACCACGGCGTTCAGCGCTTCGGCGCGCATTTCGTCTTTTTCAAACAAGATCTCATGCCGCGCACCTTCTATAACTAGCGGCTTATCGCCTGCGCATGGATGACCTGCAGACGCCATCGCGGCGCAGAAGAGATCCTGCGAACGGTTATCGACGACACGATCGTCGCTGGCTTGTAACAGCAGCACCGGCGTCGTGATTTTATCGGCCTGACTAATAATGTTACGTCCGGCATGAATCCCTTCGCGAACCCAATGATAGGTGGGCCCGCCGACGCGAATCGCCGGATCGTCAGCGTAAAAACGCAAATTACGGCGATAACGTTCCGCGCTGTGTGTCAGGCGGTTAATGCCAAACGGATGCGCTCGCCAGCGTCCTGTGCCTAGTGCATAACCATCGCGCAGGGTCGGGCGTTTTTCAGCCCAATCAAGAATACGGTGCGCCATCCACTCCGGTAACGGCAAGGCAATACCGAACATCGGGGCAACCAATGCCACCCCGTGAAAAGCCTGCGGCTGACGCGCCAAAAACAGCGTCAAAATTGCGCCGCCCATAGAGTGCGCTAAAGCATAGCGCTGTTGATAATGGCCACCAACGATCTCTTTTAAGTAGAGCGTTTCCAAATCATCAACGTAGTGGGTAAATTCGTCCACATGTCCACGATGCGAATCTTCCAGTAAACGATCCGATCTTCCCTGACCACGATGATCGAGAATGATCACGTCGAAACCGCAATGAAACAGATCGTACGCCAGCTCGGGATATTTTACGTAACTCTCGATGCGGCCCGGCACAATCAAGATAACGCGCTTATGTTGCGGCGAGGTGAAGCGCACATAGCGCAAAGTCAGGTTTTCTACCCCAATAAACTCACACTCTTCTCGGCCGTGCCAAAAATCCAGTAAAGGCCCGGTTGCAAAGGCGGCAAATGCTTTTTCACGCCGAAGCCAACTGGCTTTGTGTTGATTCATTCACCCTCCTGTTTGCCCTGAAAAAAGAGTCTGATTCGCCGCGTGTCGCCCATAGCGCCGCGCTTATTTCTGGCGTATTGTGTCACACTTCCGTCTATACAGGGAACGTAACCCATGACCATCGAATGGTGGCTGACCTATCTTCTCACCACCTCAATTCTCAGTTTATCGCCAGGTTCTGGCGCAATTAACACCATGAGCACGGGCATCAGTCACGGCTATCGCGGGACAGTTGCCTCGATAGCGGGCCTGCAGCTTGGTCTGTCGCTGCACATTGTTTTGGTGGGCGTGGGTCTCGGCGCACTGTTTTCTCAATCGCTGCTGGCGTTCGAGATGTTGAAATGGGCTGGCGCCGCTTATCTGGTTTGGCTTGGCATACAACAATGGCGCTCCGCCGGTGCCATTGATCTCAATGCGGTTTCTAAAGCCATGCCGCGACGTCGCCTGTTCAAACGTGCCGTGTTGGTGAATCTCACCAACCCGAAAAGTATTGTGTTCCTGGCCGCGCTGTTTCCGCAGTTCATCTTGCCGCATCAGCCACAGCTGGCACAATTTCTGGTGCTGGGCATCACCACAGTGGTCGTCGATATCATCGTGATGATTGGTTATGCCACCTTAGCGACACGCATTGCCGTGTGGATTAAGGGGCCAAAGCAGATGAAATTGCTGAATCGTCTATTTGGTGGGATGTTTATGGCCGTTGGTGTGTTGCTGGCCAGCGCGAGAAAAATTGCCTGATTTATCCTGCTGAATATTGCCCAGCCCGTTCGGGAACGAACGGGCAAGCAAAGCCGTTCTTACCGCGAAATAATCAAGTGAATGCCGAATCCAGCAAACAGTACGCCTGCCATACCATCTATCCATTTCGCTAAACGCTGATACCTGCTACGCATCCACGGCATGGCAAAAATAGCCGCTACCAACGTAAACCACGCAAACGTCTCGCCGATGATCAGCAGGAATAACCCCCAGCGCTCCATCGCGCCGACATCATTACCAACAAACAGCGAGAACACGCTGCCGAAGTAGATGATCGCTTTTGGATTCGAAAGGTTAGTAAGAAAACCTTTCAGGAAGCTCATGCCTTTTTTCGGCAGCGCGACCGTCGGCTCAGAAGGCTGAGGCTGCTTGTGGCGCTGGCGTGCTGAGCACATCAGCTGCCACCCCATCCACAGCAGATAAAGACCGCCGCCGACCATAATGATCTGATGCAGCCAGGCCATTTTTTCCAGAATCAGATGCAAGCCCATCAGCGCTACACCCGCCCAGATCACAATACCTAGCGTGATACCAAACACACCCATCATCGCCTCTTTACGTGAGCGACTGGCGGCAGTTTGAGAGACAAAAAAGAAATCCGGGCCAGGGCTCATCAGTGCAACCAAATGAACCAGCGCAACGGTAGCGAATAACATCAACATAATTAGCGTCCTTTACTCTTCATCAAGATGTTCTTTAATCATCACCAAAAATGGCTTACCAAAACGCTCCAGCTTGCGTTGACCTACACCGTTGATGCTTAACATCTCTGATGCGCTCACCGGCATCTGTTCTGCCATTTCAATCAGCGTTGCATCGTTGAATACCACGTAAGGCGGGATGTTCTCTTCGTCGGCAATGGCTTTACGCAGCTTGCGCAATTTGGCAAACAGCTTGCGATCGTAATTGCCGCCATGAAATTTCGCTGAGCTATTACTCTTGGGTTTGGCGGTAATCAGTCGCGGTACCGCCAGCATCAACGGTACTTCACCGCGTAATACCGGTCGCGCCGCTTCCGTCAGCTGCAAAGCGGAATGCATAGCAATGTTTTGCGTCACAAATCCCAAATGGATGAGCTGACGCAGCACGCTGACCCAATGCTCATGGCTGTGATCTTTGCCGAGTCCATAAACCGGTAATTTATCGTGGCCCTGTTCGCGAATACGCAGATTGTTTGCCCCACGCAGCACTTCGACAATGTAACCCATGCCGAAACGCTGACCGACACGATAAATACCTGACAACGCTTTTTGCGCCTCAACTAAACCGTCATACCGCTTAGGAGGATCAAGGCAGATATCGCAGTTGCCGCACGGCTGCTGGCGGCCCTCGCCAAAGTAATTAAGCAGCACCAGACGGCGACAGGTTTGTGCTTCTGCAAACGCATTCATCGCATTCAGCTTGTGCCTTTCAATGTCCTGCAATGGACCGGGTATTTTCTCTTCCAGACATTTACGTAGCCATGCCATATCAGCCGGGTCGTACAGCATCATCGCTTCTGCCGGCAACCCATCACGCCCGGCGCGACCGGTTTCCTGATAATAGGATTCGATATTGCGCGGAATATCGAAGTGCACCACAAAACGTACGTTGGGCTTGTTGATTCCCATACCAAACGCCACCGTGGCGACCACTATTTGTAAGTCGTCACGTTGGAACGCTTCCTGCACGCGAGCGCGCTGTTCACTGTCGATGCCTGCGTGATAGGCACCTGCGCTCAGGCCACGGCTCTGCAAACGCGCAGCGGTGTCTTCAACCTTTGCTCGGCTGTTGCAGTAAATGATGCCGCACTTGCCTCGCTGATCCTGGACGTAACGCAACAGCTGCTCGGTGGGTTTGAATTTTTCCACCAGCGTGTAGCGAATATTGGGACGATCAAAGCTGCTGATCTGGATAAGCGGATCGTGCATGTGCAGCAGGTTAATGATGTCATTACGCGTGGTTTCGTCGGCGGTAGCGGTCAAGGCCATTACCGGCAAATCGGGAAAGCGCTGACGCATTTTTCCCAATGCACCATATTCCGGGCGGAAATCGTGGCCCCATTGCGAAATACAGTGTGCTTCGTCAACAGCCAACATTGCTGGCTGCCAGTGCGCCAGACTGTCGAGGAAGTTATCCATCATCAGGCGCTCTGGTGCGATATAGAGCAGCTTAATGCGGCCAGTGCGGCAATCTGCCATTACCGCTTGCTGCTGCTCACGCGTCATCGTCGAATTCAGGCAAGCCGCCGCCACACCGTTTGCCAGCAGCTGATCCACCTGATCTTTCATCAGTGAAATCAGCGGCGACACCACCAGCGTCAGCCCTTCCTGCACCAGCGCGGGGATCTGATAACACAGCGATTTACCGCCGCCAGTAGGCATCACCACCAGACAATCTCGCCCGTTCAGCGCTTCATTAATAATGCTTTGCTGACCGGGACGAAACTGCTGGTAGCCGAAAGTATCTTGTAATACTTGCTGTGCCAGCGCTTCCTGATTAAGAACTGCCGAGGTTGCCACGCTATTCCTGCTTTAAGTCGTTGGTCAGAAGAGGTCGTTCAGCGTCACGCCGACACCAATACGCGTCTGGCGATGATCGTAGTCGATCAGCGATTCACCATAACCGCTAAATAATTGGGTGTAAAAACGCACGTGTTCCGTGATGGGATAACTCCAACCCAACTGCGCGCCACCGAAGCCGGAGTTCCAGTTGTAGTTACCTTCCATACTGAAAATACTGTCGCCCATCATATAGCCGAGTTTGAGACGGTAATAGCCCATATATTTGGTGATATCGGGGTTATCATCGCGGCTGCTGCTTTCCGGTAAACGGTACCACGGCTTCACTTCGGCGAGGAAGTTGCCGTTTTGTGCCATCAGGCGGGCATACAGGCGGTTCCAGCTACGCGAAGTGGGATCGCTGCGACCATTCGATTGATGGTTAAAGCCCATTTCAACATCACGTAACGTCCAGCCTGCGAACGAGTAATCGGTCGCCCAGCCAAGGAAAATTTGCGGTTCGTAGTTGGTTTCACGAAACGGAGCAGACTGGCTTTGGTTCGACAGCTGCCACCATGAACGTTGTGTATAAGATGCACCCAGCACCGAGTTGTCACCCAGAATCCCGCGCCACAGCGGAAAGGCCAGGCTGAGCTGGAACTTCACTTCATCTTTACGCGCTTCTTTGGCCCAATTGTAAGAGGAGATCGCCTCTTTATTGATATCACTGGTATAGGTATAGAGTAGATAGTTGCTCTCATACGGATACAGCACAAACGGGTTATCATGTTTTTCCAACATGTTCGCAATAATGCTGCCGCGAACCTGCGGTACGTCATGGATCTCTTTAACCGTGGCTTCTTCTGCTTGCGCCAAAGTAGGAAGTAACAACGTTGCCGCCAACAAGGCGCGATGCTTACGCATAAAATTCTCCGGTGAAACGCTGCGTATTTGAAAAGAGCGGTGTGGGTGTCTTAAAAAGCAGGCCATTCTACACGCAAATGGCGCTTAATATGAGCGCTGATTTCCTAAACTGGAAAGCCTCTCGCTAGCGGCATAGAATACACATCTCATTAACATTTGGGCGCCACGTTAGCGTTATTTTTCAGGAAAAAAACCATGTCATCAGTACTGCTGACTCAGCAGGAAGCGCGCCGTCTTATCGGCGAAATTTTTGTTTATCATATGCCCTTTAACCAGGCGTTAGGACTTGAGCTGGAACGACTGGAGCCAGATTATGCGGAGCTGAGTTTCGCTAATAAAACCATGCTGGTGGGTAACGCTGCTCAGGCAATTTTGCATGGCGGCGTTATCGCTTCAGTGCTGGACGTTGCAGCAGGCATGGTTTGTGTGAGCAATGCTCTGACTCGTCAGGAAAGTATCAGCGAAGATGAGTTGCGTCAGCGTCTGTCGCGCATGGGAACCATTGATATGCGCGTAGATTATTTACGGCCTGGGCGCGGTGAACGATTTACCGCCACCAGCAGCCTGTTGCGCGCCGGTAATAAAGTGGCGGTCGCACGCGTTGAGCTGCATAACCAGCAAGGCGATTACATCGCCACGGCAACCGCGACCTATTTGATTGGATAACTTATACGACGTGCAAGCGTCGCCGTTTTTTGGATAGTCGTTTTCGGAAGGTCTATGGATACGCAACAAACGCGCCAGGGCATTGGCTTTGCTCTTGGCGCTTATTTTATTTGGGGCATCGCACCCGCCTATTTCAAACTGGTAAAAGAAGTCCCACCGACTGAAATCATGACGCATCGGGTGATCTGGTCTGCACTGTTTATGTTGCTTTTGATCACCCTAAGCCGCAGTTGGGGAGTCGTTCGCGGTGTATTACGGCAGCCCAAAAAAGTGCTGATTTTAGCGGCCACTGCGCTGACTATCGGCGGCAACTGGCTACTGTTCATCTGGGCGGTAAATAATCAGCACATGCTGGAAGCCAGCCTTGGCTACTTTATTAATCCGCTGATCAACGTGGTATTCGGCATGCTGTTTCTGCGCGAGCGCTTCCGTCGTCTGCAATGGCTGGCGGTATTTCTGGCGACGCTGGGTGTTGTCGTGCAGCTGTGGCAGTTTGGATCGCTGCCCATTATCGCGCTGGGCCTGGCCTTGAGCTTCTCTTTTTACGGTCTGGTGCGTAAAAAGATTCAGGTTGATGCGCAGAGCGGAATGTTGATCGAAACGCTGTGGCTGTTTCCGCTGGCGGCAATTTACCTGTTTGGTTTTGCCGACAGCAGCACCAGCCATTTGGGCGCGAACCCAATGAGCCTGAATATAAAGCTGATTGCAGCCGGTATTATTACTACCATTCCGCTGATGCTGTTCGCCGCCGCGTGTAGTCGCCTGCGCCTTTCCACCGTCGGCTTTTTCCAGTATCTCGGTCCAACGCTGATGTTTTTACTGGCGGTGCTTTTTTATGGTGAAACCATCACGCCAGATAAAATGGTGACCTTTGGTTTCATCTGGCTGGCACTGCTGGTGTTTGTCTACGATGCGGTTTCCACCTCAATTCGCGCTCGCTCGCGTGTGGGCGTAGCGTGAAATAAAGCGGGCTAATGCTGGGCCGGTCAGCAAAATGGTGAACAAGCGCAGCGTTTGTAACGCCATCACAAAAGCAATATCGACCCGGCTACCCGCCGCGATGATCGCCACCGTATCAAGCCCGCCGGGGCTGGTGGCGAGATAGGCTGTCATCAAATCAATGTGTAATACTCGCGTGAGCATCCAGGCTAAACCGCCACACAACAGCATCAGCCCGATGATTGAGATGATCATTTGCGGCAAAGTCCGTAGCGCCAATAAGAACACCGGTCGGGTAAAGCGCAGGCCGACGCTCCAGCCAATCAACGCATACGCCAGCGCCAGTAGCCATTCAGGCACCTGCAACAGCGCGACACCGGTTGAGTGCAGAGCGGCACCGACCAACGCAGGCAGAAGCAGCGCACCAGAAGGAATACGCAGCCGGGTGCCGAGCCATGCGCCAGCAAACATCACGCCGAGCGTGACCCAAAACCCCTGATTCAGCGGCGGGAACCAGAGCAGTTCAACACTGTGCGCGGTATCACCCAGCCCTATACGCGCCACAATCGCCGCCGCCGTGGCGACAAAAAGTACGCGTAAATATTGCATGAAAGCCACCAGACGGACGTCCGCGCCAAAATCCCCCGCCATTGCGACCATCGCAGAAGCGCCACCGGGCGACGATCCCCATGCACCCGTTGGTCCGGGTAAATGGCTAAAACGCACCAGCAGAAAACCAGATAAACCGCTAGCGGCCAGCGTCAACACCAATACCGCTAACACGATCGGCCAGTCTTGCAGCAGCGGTGTCAGGATGGATGGCGACAGGCTTTGCGCAATCATGCAGCCCAATACTGCCTGCGCCAGCAGGAAAAAACGCTTATTGATACGTAGCGTTGCGCCTGACAATCCCATTACCACGCCGACAATCATCGGCCCAAGCAACAGCGCGGCAGGAACATGAAAATAGTGGAACAGCGCACCCAATAAAATTGACGCGAACAGCAGCAAAGTCCATTGCGCGCGCAACGAGAGAGAATCCATAAGGGAGAAATGTATTGAGGAAACGAGGATTTAGATTACGCAGAATCGCCAGCGGGAGCCAGTAAAACGGGCCGTAATAAACGGCCCGTAACAAAGATTACAACCAGTTTTTACGTTTGAAATAGAGATAAGGCGCCAGCCCCGCAAGGATCATCAGGCCAATGGCTGCCGGATAACCAAAGCTCCATTTCAGCTCAGGCATGAATTCGAAGTTCATGCCGTAGCTTGATGCCACCAGCGTCGGCGGCAGGAAGACCACGGAAACCACCGAGAAGATCTTGATGATGCGGTTCTGTTCAATGTTGATAAAACCCATTGCCGCCTGCATCAGGAAGTTCACTTTCTGGAACAGCGATTCATTATGTGGCAACAGTGATTCGATATCGCGCAGGATTTCACGCGCCTGCTCCAGCTGATTGCCCGGTAAACGCGCCTTGCGCACCAGGAAGTTGAGTGCACGCTGGGTATCCATCAAACACAAACGCACTTTCCAGCCGATATCTTCCAGCTCTGCCAAACGCGACAGCGCCTGATCGTACTCTTCGCCCTGCTGACCTTCCATGATCACCCGGCTCAGTTTTTCCAGCGCGCTGTAGATGTTTTCGATTTCATCCGCCAGCTGTTCAATTTTGGTTTCAAACAGATCGAGCAGCAGTTCAAAGGCGTTGCCGTCGATCAACGTTTGATTACGGGCGCGCATACGATAGAGGCGAAACGCCGGCAGTTCGCGCTCACGCAGCGTATAAAGACGGCCTTCACGAATGGTAAACGCCACAGTGGAGTTACCAGCGTGATCTTCTGCATCTTCATAAAAGAAGAAGGAGTGAATATGCAGGCCATCTTCATCTTCGAAGAAACGCGCAGAGGCTTCGATATCTTCCAGTTCAGGACGCGTCGCCAGACTTTGGCCTAACTCAGTTTGTACCCGCTCACGCTCGCCCTCTTCCGGTTCGATCAAATCGACCCAGACTGAAGAAGTGAGTTGGTGCGTTTCGTCTTCCAGTTCAAGACGCGTCAGGCGGCTGTGATCAAGTTTAAATGCGCTCAGCATAGCAATACTCCCCATTGCAGACTTAATGGGACAAGCCAGTACGCCGTTCTACAAAGCAGAACGGGCACGGCTAACACCTGAACACGGAAACTCACGTTTCAAGGGTAAATCAGTGCTGACTCATGCGACGAGATTAAAGAAGGGAGGTCGCTGATAACCGCTAAGGCTACCCGCGTAAAGAGGTAGCCTTAGATGTTATTCCTGTTAACCAGGTATTCGAGCCAGCATCGACTGGGCGTGTCCAAGGCATTGTCCTCTCATGATAATAGTGGGCGCATGTTACGCTGAGACGAAAAAGTCGTCAACCGATGCTAAAGCGTTTCCAGTTTGGCGTAAGCAGCAACTAACCATTTGATTCCCTGCCCCTGAAACGCCACCTGAAGTCGGCTGTGTTCGCCGCTACCTTCCAGATTGATGATGGTTCCTTCACCAAATTTGGCATGTTTCACTCGCTGCCCCAGCGTGAAGCCGCTGTCGTTTTTCGCTATTGGCGTTCCCATGCGTTGATGGTTGACCGGGCGCGTTACGCTGGCACGCAAACGAACTTCTTCAATGCAGGCTTCCGGTAATTCGCCGATAAAGCGCGAAGGACGGTGATACACCTCTTTACCATATAGGCGACGGGTTTCAGCGTAGGTTAGCGTCAGTTTTTGCATGGCGCGCGTCACGCCAACGTAGGCAAGACGACGCTCTTCTTCCAAACGTCCGCCTTCATCCAACGACATCTGGCTGGGGAACATGCCCTCTTCCATGCCAACGATAAAGACCTGGCTAAACTCCAGCCCTTTAGCTGAGTGCAGCGTCATTAACTGCACCGCATCCTGCCATTTATCCGCCTGGCCTTCGCCCGCTTCCAGCGCAGCATGCGATAAAAATGCCTGCAACGGCATCAAATCTTCGTCTTCATCTTGATAGCTGAACTGGCGTGTTGCCGTGACCAGTTCCTCAAGGTTTTCGATACGCGCCTGGCCTTTTTCGCCTTTTTCCTGCTCGTACATCATCCACAGACCTGAATCTTTTATGACCCGATCGGTTTGCACATGCAGCGGCATTTCTGCGGTTTCGGTTGCCAGCGAATCAACCAGCTCACAAAAGCGTTGCAGCGCGGACGCCGCTCGACCCGCTAAGGCGCGCGTCTGCAATAATTCACGCGTCGCTTGCCACAGCGTCAGCTGTTTTTCCCGCGCGGTTTGCCGCACGACATCCAGCGTACGATCGCCCACGCCACGAACGGGGGTATTGACGACGCGCTCGTAGGCCGCGTCATCGTTACGGTTGGCCATCAGTCGCAAATAGGCCAGTGCGTCTTTGATTTCCTGACGCTCGAAGAAGCGCATACCGCCATAAATACGGTACGGCATGCTGCTTTGCAGCAAGGCTTCTTCCAGCACGCGTGACTGAGCATTGCTGCGATAGAGAATGGCGCAATCTATCAGCGCATTGCCGTTTTCGTGCCAGGCTTTGATGCGATTCACCACAAAGCGCGCTTCATCCAGCTCATTAAAGGCGCAGTAAATTGAAATCGGCTCGCCGTCGCTACCATCGGTCCACAGCTCTTTGCCGAGGCGACCGTTGTTATTCGCGATCAAGGCGTTAGCCGATTTCAGAATATTATTGGTTGAGCGATAGTTTTGCTCAAGGCGGATAGTTTCTGCGCCAGCAAAATCTTGCAGAAAGCGCTGGATGTTCTCGACCTGCGCACCACGCCAGCCGTAAATCGACTGATCGTCATCACCGACAATAATGACGCGTCCGCTGTCACCTGCCAGCATGCGGATCCATGCATATTGAATGTTGTTGGTATCCTGAAATTCGTCCACCAGCACGTTGGTAAAACGTTCGCGGTAGTGATTCAGAATGTGCGGCTTGTTAAGCCAGAGTTCATGCGCACGCAGCAGCAGCTCGGCAAAATCCACCAATCCAGCACGATCACACGCTTCCTGATAAGCCTGATAAATACGCAGCCAGGTTTGCTCCACCGGATTGCCATAGCTTTCGATATGCTTTGGACGCAGCCCTTCATCTTTTTTGCCGTTGATGTACCACATGCCCTGACGCGCAGGCCATTGCTTATCATCAAGATTCATCGCTTTGATCAGACGCTTTAACAGACGCAACTGGTCTTCGCTATCGAGGATCTGAAAATCCTGCGGCAAATTAGCATCCAGATGATGCGCACGCAGCAAGCGGTGCGCTAAACCGTGGAAAGTGCCGATCCACATTCCGCCCTGGCTGGTGCCAATCAGCTGTTCGATACGGTGACGCATCTCTGCGGCGGCTTTATTAGTAAACGTTACCGCCATGATTGAGTAAGGCGAGCAGTTTTCCACCGAGAGCAGCCAGGCGATACGGTGCACCAGAACGCGCGTTTTTCCGCTGCCCGCGCCTGCTAATACCAGCAGGTTATTGCGCGGGGCCGCAACGGCCTCGCGCTGTTTGTCATTCAAACCGTCGAGCAGTTCTGAAACGTCCATAAGCACCAATAAGTCAGAGAGTGTAAAGCAAAAGACTGGATATATTTACAGCCATTATAGCAGTGAGGTGAGCGATGCCAACTGTGAAATTTCAACATGCGGCAGCAGGCGCGCATCGTTGATGTGCATAAGATTGCCCTGGCGCAGGTTGATCCAGCAGGCTTGCATGCCGCAGCGCAGCGATCCGGCCACATCGGTAGTGAGATCGTCACCCACGTGCAGGATGTGTTCCGGCGCGATGTTCAAACGTTTTGCGGCCAGATGATACATATCTTCCCATGGCTTAGCGCGACCATCCGGGCCGGCACGCAACGCAAACTGGAAGTAGTCAGCAATTCCCAACTTTTCTAACTGCGCATTGCCGTTGGTGATGGCCACCAGCGGCACTTTTTCCGCCAACATTTTCAGCGTTTGATGCGTCTCTTCTGGCATTTTCACTTCGCTACGCCATTGATGGAAAACCTCCATCACCTGCGCAGCCCCGGCAAAGGCTTGTTCGGCGGGAATGCCAGCATTCAACATCGCCAGCTCAACCGAACGACGACGCCATTCCGACACATCATGGTAGATATCGGGCTCCCGCAGCAGCAATTCATCACGCAACGCCTGATACGCTTCTGCTGTGAAAGTTTTCAGCGACGGATGGAACGCCTGTAACGCAGCGTGGGATTCTTCGGTGGTTTTACGTATTACCGGATAATTGTCGTAAAGCGTGTCATCGAGATCAAAAGTCATGGCTTTGATGGCACGTAAGGGACGATAAAACTTCATTCTTTCTTTCCTCGTTTGGCGCGGGGATGGGCAGCATCGTACACCGAAGCCAGATGTTGGAAGTCGAGATGGGTATAAATTTGCGTAGTCGCAAGGTTGGCATGCCCCAACAGCTCCTGCACCGCACGGAGATCGCCACTCGACTCAAGTAAATGGGTCGCAAAAGAGTGGCGAAGCTTGTGCGGATGGATATGGCTGGCTACGCCCTGCTTGATGCCCCACTCCGCAAAGCGCTTCTGCACGTTACGCGCCGATATACGACAGCCACGCGTGGAGAGAAACAGCGCATCATCCTCGCAGCCAAAGCTGGCGCGCAGCGGCAGCCAATGTTCAAGCCAGGTTACAGCAGTACGACCAATCGGTACGCGGCGTTCTTTGCTGCCTTTACCTGTTACCCAGACTTCACCTGAAGCCATATCGACATGGCGACAATCCATGCCTACCAGTTCAGAAAGACGCAATCCACCGCCATACATCACTTCCAGCATGGCGCGATCGCGTACCGCTAGCGGATCATCAAGATCGATCTCAAGCAGCTGATTCACTTCATCAACATCAATATTTTTAGGTAAGTGGCGCGCTTTTCTTGGGGTAACAATGCCTTTTGCAGGATTGGCACTTAACATGCCCTGACTGACTTGCCAGTCAAGAAAACTACGCAACGCCGAAAGGCGCAGCGCGAGGCTGCTGGCGGAAAGGCCGGTGCGGCGACTGCGTGCCGCCATGCTACGCACCTGTGCCGGTTCCAGCGTTGCCCAGGCGCTGATTTTCATCTCATCCGCAATAATCACCAACGCGGCGAGCTGGCGCGCATAGTTGCTTTGCGTGAGCGGACTGAGCTGGCGCTCCACTTTCAGATAGCGCAGAAATCCGTCGACGGCATCCTGCAGCGAATGACTCATGCGCGTTCTACCCAGCGCATCAACAGTTCAGGCATCATTTGTGACAGATGCTGCAACAGCAACGTGCCCATGCCCGATTGATAATGCTGGCTGTCGCGGCTACTGAAAATCAGCACGCCCAAATCGCCATGTTCGCCCATTAACGACATCGCCACCGAGCCAATCGCTTTGGCTTGCGGCAGCAGCAACAGCAATTCAGGGCCATTAATGCTGCCGAGATAATGGTGTTCATTGCCAAAACGTTGAATACGCAGCGGCTCAAACAGCTGGCGTGAAAGGCTTAGCTGAATAAAATCAGACGGCGCGCCAAGACGCCATTGATCATTGAACAAACGAATGTTTGCACCCGCCAGGCCCAGCTCACGCGCCCAGCGGTGCAGGCGATTTAACATCTCCTGCAGAGAATCGGCCGCCGCTAAATGTCCCTGTAACGACAGCAGACGATCAAACAGCTGGTGATTATTAGTGGCTTGCTCCATCAGCAGCGTGATCTCTTCTTCCAGCTGCTGGATATGATTGCGCTGACGCGCCATGTGCCATTCCACCAGCGATACGCTGCCACGTACCGGATGCGGCACCGCCATTTGTTCGACCTGGCGCGCATTGCGGATAAAGAAATCGGGATTTTGCCGCAGGTAATCGTTAACGGCTTGATCGTCCAGCAAGACCGTATTATCGGCTTGCTCTTCGATATTTTTCATAGATGAATAAACCCATCGTAGACGTGTGTGGCTGGGCCGGTCATGTAAAGTGGTTCTCCAGCCCCTTTCCAGGCGATATGCAGCGTGCCGCCGGGTAAATCAACACGCACTTTTGGTGCCAAAATTCCCTGCTGGATGCCACAAGCAACGGCTGCACATGCACCGCTACCGCACGCCTGGGTTTCGCCCGCACCGCGTTCATACACGCGCAGACGAATATGTTCAGGATTGACGATTTCCATAAAGCCAACGTTGACGCGCTCTGGGAAACGTTCATGGCCTTCAAGAATTGGCCCTAATACTTCAACCTGTGCCGTTTTTACACTTTCGACCTGAATCACGCAGTGCGGATTCCCCATCGATACCGCGCCAAACATCACAGTTTGTTCAGCAACGCGGAGCAGATAAATGTTTTCCGCTTTGTTGGCGCGAAAAGGCACCTGCTGAGGCTCAAAGTCAGGCAAGCCCATGTTGACGCAGACCAGATCGTCCGGCGTTACGCTTAACACCATGCGGCCCGCCTGCGTGCTGACGCGGATGTCGCTCTTGTTGGTCAAGCCTTTAAGTTGCACAAAGCGGGCAAAACAGCGTGCGCCGTTGCCGCATTGCGACACTTCGCTGCCATCTGCGTTGAAGATACGATAGTGAAAATCGAGGTCAGGATCGTAAGGTGGCTCAACGATAAGCAACTGATCAAAGCCGATACCCAAATGACGATCGGCCAATCGGCGAATCAGTTCGGGCGAAAAAAAGACATTTTGCGTCACAGCGTCCACAACCATGAAATCGTTGCCGAGGCCGTGCATTTTGGAGAACTGCATTTTTTGCTCCGCCGGATGCGCCATTGAAATTAGTTCGCTTGAGTGCTCGAATCGCCAGTCACTAATCCGCTCACATCCGCTTTGGAAGCCTCTGTTTTTTGCGTCTCAGTCGGTGTTTTTTGCGTTTGCGGCTTATCCTTCGGCGGGAAGTAAAGCGGTCCTTTTAACCCACAGCCTGCAAGGCTCGTTAATGCCAAGGCAATTCCCAACAGGCTAATTACTTTCTTCATTCTTTATGCTCTTCATGTCCTTTACCTGGATGCTTATCATCGCAGTTGAAGTCGGAAAAGCAACAGGAAATCCCCGTAAATAGCGTGAGCGTTGTGACAAGCTGTGAAGATGGCGGCCGCGCATTCATGCTGTGCGGCCCACCAGAATCAATGCATCTGATAACGCGGCTGGTAGTCGCTGTTGTCGTTGTCTGGCTGAGAAGCACACAACTGCGTCAGCGTCTGGCTGCGGAAAGGAATCACCTGGAAACGCTCGCCGGTGTTCACAATTTGATAGAACTGCGGCAGGTTAAAGTTGATAAAGCTGGAGCCGTAGGTAAACCGGTCATGCGAAGATGAATAGAACCGGCTAACGTCACGCACCAGCTCCTCTTTACTGCCTTCACAGTGGTGATAAACCTCAACCCGATTAGTTTCATCCAGAATATAGATATTAAAACCACGCTCATCGGTGGTGTCTTCAAAGAAGAACTGGATGATGCCTTCACTCGCATAAGCGTTGACGACCGGCGGTAGCGGCGTCTGATTGGTTTCGACTTTAATCGACAAGCCATGCAGTTTGTTGTTGGAAATCGCTCCATAAAACTCGACGGCATTTTCCAACTTCTGCACCGAGACGCTCATGCGTTCGAAGAACAGGCCCCAGGTTTCACCCGCCATACGCAAGGCTTTAAAGCGGCCCGGCTCCTGTCGCGTACTGGAAAGGCGCAATTCGATGCATTCCGACACCAGTTGCTGCACACGAGTACGAATTAAACCACGCAGATGCTGGCTGTAGCAGAATACTTCTACCGTATCGGGTGGCGCGGCATCCTGATGCATTTTGCCCAGAATGGTTTTCAATCCTTCAATCATCGCCTGCTCGCCGCTGAAATGCAGCGTACGTACTTCATTCCACGAGTTGCGATACAGCAGATCGATGCTGCCAATCAGACATTGCTGCTGTTGACCAAAGCTGAACACATCCAGCTTACGGAAATCAAAATGCACTACCTGATTACGAAACGCCGAGGTGGGATCGTATTCAAGATTCACAATGATCGCGAGATGACGAATTTCGCACGGGCTGTACAACGCTTTTGGCGTAGGTGAAGGCACACGCAGCGGGAAATGGCTGGAAACATCATTCACCAGCTCCTGCAAACGTGCCAAGTCGCAAATCTCATTACCTTTTATATGCAGCCGCGTTTTGCTGGTCATTAACCCGTTGAACCACGCCCACGCCACCAGTTTATTGAGGTAGCGGTTATATTCCAGCGGCTGATGGCTGATGATCGAGTTCATGTCCGGCGACTGATTATACAAATACCAGCCGGAACGATTGGCACGTCCCGGCGGCACATGGATAAAGGTCAGATTCTCTTCCGAAAGATCGGGCGAAATTTGCGGGTTAACCAAGGTGACTTTACCCGGCAACGCTTCAAACGCTGCGTACAGTTTACGTGTCAGCACGCCGATATCCTGCGGGCTGGCGCTGACACTTAAATTGTTGCGGCGCGCAAAGCGGATCAAGTTGCGATAACTCTGCATCATCGCATCCAGTAATTCATTATGAGCTTCACGAACCCGCTCGATTTTCCAGCCTGCACGATTATCGAGAATGGCCAGTTTTTCTTCGTCCCAGCCCCACTCTTTAACCAGCTGCGACAAAATCTCACGACGCCAGCCGGTGCGATGTGAATGCTCTTCACTGGTGAGCTTTTCACACACTTTGAGATAGAAGCAGCGGCGCACTAAATCAAGGCGTGGCTGATCGTCAACGCTGGTCAAATAGTGCGTGACGCGTTCCAGCATCATGCAATAAGGATCAAGACCGAAGCAGACGATTTCACCATCATGCAGACGTTGCTTGATATCCATCGCCAGCAACTGCGTGTTGGGGTATTCCCAGCTGTACGCTTCCAGCAGCAAGGTTTTCAACACCGCTTTATAAGGCGAGTCGATACTTTTATAGAGCTGCCACAAGCTGGCACCGAAGTATTCTTCTGCCGACAGCGTGCCGAGGCCGCCTAAATCCAACCATTCGTTGGGTGTCAGCACACCTTTGGCATAAAGCGACATGACGTATTCGTCATAATGATGCTCTTCTTCGCCTGGAACCATATTCCACAGAATACGTTTGCCCGCCATGCGAACCGCGGTGCGGTAGAATTCATCCAGCAACAAAATATGTTGTGTTGAACCACAGTCTTCGCCACCGAGGTTACCGCTTTCGTTATGTCGAAAACGGTTTTCATCAATCAGGAAGAAACTGACTTCTACGCCCATCGACACACACCATTTCTGCAGCAAGGTACACTTACGTTGCAGATTGAGGCGCTCTTCATTGTCGAGCCAGGATTGATGGCAAACCCAGATATCAAGATCCGATATGCTGTTTTGTCCTACGGATGACGTACTGCCCATGGAATAGATGCCGGTAATCGGCATTTGCCCTTTCGGTGTATCAGCCAACGTAAGGTCATGATCGCCGGTCAAGTCAGCCAGCAAACGGTGCTGGTTTTCTTCAGGCGTGAAGAAGCTGATGCCATGTGGAACGTTACCTTCAAGGTAACCCGGCATCAGCGGATGTTGATAATGTAATAAGGTTGGCAGCAGACTGTAGACGCGCTGGAAAGCGGGTCCCATGGCAGCCAGCGCGCGATCAATACGCAGCTGGTTGATAGCATCCAGTCTCTGTTTCAGTGTCTCAATGTAGAGGTACAAGACGTTTCGCCTGATTGTCCTAATGTTTAAGCACCCTGTTTCCAAAATCTGCCGCTTTATAATCAAGATGTCGTGCAGATTATTGCTGGAAACGTGATCAATCTATCACTCGGCAGATTGACCGTAAAGAAAGTTGCGCTACTTAACAGTTTAGCACGTTCCTGCTGGCGTCCTGCCTTTTCAGACTCTGGCTCAAAGCTCCACCGCGATAAACACGGGCGAAATCTGAGAGCGGACTGTTTTCAATCCGTTGAAACTGACAGCATTCCCCTATCGATGATAGGATATTCGGTGAACGATCAAAATGGTTAACAGCATGTTAGACAAAATTTTCAGAATTGCTACAAGACAGAGTCCACTCGCTTTGTGGCAGGCACAATATGTACAGCAGCGCCTCATGAGCGCCCATCCAGGCTTACGCGTTGAGCTGGTTCCGATGGTCACCAAAGGTGACATTATTCTTGATACGCCGCTGGCTAAGGTCGGCGGTAAAGGCTTGTTCGTCAAAGAACTCGAACAGGCTATGCTGGAAAATCGTGCCGATCTGGCGGTGCATTCAATGAAAGATGTGCCGGTGGATTTCCCCGAAGGTTTGGGACTGGTGACCATTTGTGAACGCGACGATCCGCGTGACGCATTTGTCTCTCATCATTATGCCTCAATCGACGAACTGCCGCAGGGTGCGATAGTGGGTACCTCCAGTTTGCGACGCCAATGTCAGATCAGCGCACGCCGGCCTGATTTAGTGATTAAAACCTTACGCGGCAATGTTGGAACGCGCCTGGGCAAGCTGGATGCCGGTGAATATGATGCCATTATTCTCGCCGCAGCCGGGCTAAAACGTTTAGGTCTGGCCGATCGCATTCGCCAACCCTTGCCTGCAGAGATTTCTCTGCCTGCGGTGGGCCAAGGTGCGGTGGGCATAGAATGCCGCCTTGATGACACGACGCTGATTGGCTTGCTGCAAGCGCTGAATCACGAAGACACAGCCGTGTGTGTAAAAGCTGAGCGTGCGATGAATACACGCCTCGAAGGCGGTTGTCAGGTTCCTATCGGCAGCTTTGCGCTGCTAGAAGGTGATCAACTTTGGCTGCGCGGCATGGTAGGTGCGCCGGATGGTAGCGTGATGGTCAGCGGCGAGCGTCGTGGCCCACGCGATCAAGCTGAGCAAATGGGAACCTCACTGGCGGAAGAGTTGTTAGAAGGTGGCGCGCGTGAAATTCTGCGTGACGTTTATCAAGGCCAACCGCCTGCATGACCATTTTGGTGACCCGCCCGGAGCCCGCTGCGGCAGAATTAGTAACACGTCTGCATGCGCTGGGAAAACAGGCCTGGAGCCTGCCGCTGATTGAATTCGCGCAGGGCGGCGATCTTGATCGTCTGCCACAACAATTGGCAGATTTACGTCCTGGCGATTTGGTTTTCATGCTGTCGCAGCAGGTTATCCACTTTGTCCATCCCGCGATGCAACACGCAGGCGCAGCGTGGCCCGCCGACGTAGACTATTATGCAATTGGCCGCAGCACCGCGCTGGCGTTTCACACTATTAGCGGCCTGCATGTGACCTATCCCCACGCGCAAGAAACCAGCGAAGAACTTATCCAGCTGAATGTGTTGCAGCGTGTAGGCCATAAGCGCGCCTTGATATTGCGGGGTAATCAGGGTCGGGAGTTGCTCGCAGACACTTTACGCAGCCGGGGCGCGGACGTCCTGTTTAGTGAATGTTATCAGCGCTGCCAAAAGCATTATGACGGGGCGATAGAAGGCAAACGCTGGCGAGAGCGCGGTGTTACTACTTTAGTCGTGACCAGCGGTGAAATGTTACAACAACTTTTTTTGCTGTTCCCCGCAATTGACCGTGAGGAATGGTTGCTTAACTGTCGGCTGCTAGTCGTCAGTGAACGTTTGGCTACCCTGGCCGCAAATTTGGGTTGGCAGGATATTCAGGTAGCCGATGGTGCCGATAACGACGCGCTGCTGCGTGCGTTACGCTGAACTTAACAATGGGATGTGCCACATATGACGGAACAAAAAGACTCCTCCGCCATGGTTGAAGAAACCACCCCAGCGGTTGAACGCTCTCCTTCCGCCAGCAACAAACCACCGCGTAATAATAAAAACGGTGGCATGGTGCTGGGTGCGGTAGCGATTGTGATTGCCCTGGCAATTGGCGCCGGTTTATACCTTAATGGGAAACATCAGGCCGATTTACAAGCACAAACCAACCAAAGCCTGAGCGAACAACTTAGTGCCCTGCAACAGCAGGCCAACAGCGACAAACAGCAGCTGACGCAGCAGTTAACCAGCACTGAAAGCGCCTTGAAAACGGCGCAGACTCAGCTGGAAGGTTCCGCGAAAGAACTGACAACGCTGCGTGAGAAAGTGGCGGTGATTTCTGGCAATGATGTACGCAGCTGGTTGTTAGCCCAGGCAGATTATCTGGTGAAACTGGCGGGCCGCAAATTGTGGAGCGATCAGGATGTCACCACGGCAGCAGCGTTGTTGAAAAGCGCTGATGCCAGTTTGGCTGACATGAACGATCCTAGCGTAATGAATGTACGTCGTGCGCTAACGCAAGATATCAGTACCTTGTCAGCGGTAACGCAGGTCGATTATGACGGCACGATTCTCAAGCTGAATCAGTTATCGAACGGCGTGGATAATCTGCGTTTGGCCGACAACGACAGCGATGATGCCCCGATGGACAGCGACGGCGGCGAGCTTTCCAGCTCGGTTCGTGAATGGCGTCAAAATCTGGTTAAAAGCTGGCATAACTTTATGGATGATTTCATTACCATCCGCCGCCGCGACAATACTGCGCAGCCGTTGCTGGCACCGAACCAGGATGTCTACTTACGCGAAAATATCCGTTCACGCCTGCTGATTGCTGCGCAGGCTGTTCCACGCCATCAAGACGAAATCTACAAACAATCGATCGATACCGTTTCGACTTGGGTGCGTGCCTGGTATGACACCAACGACGCCGCCACCAAAGCCTTTCTCGCCCAGCTGGATGAGTTGAGCCAACAGAACATCAACATGGATTTACCCGAAAACCTGGAAAGCCAGCCGCTGCTGGAACAGTTGATGCAGACCCGTGTGCGGAACCTGTTAGCGCAACCTTCCGTCGATGCTAATCAGCAGGGAGGCTAAGCATGCTCAAGGTATTTATCCTCTTTGTGCTGCTGATTGCTGGCGTGGTCCTTGGACCGATGATCGCTGGCCATCAAGGTTACGTGCTGATTCAAACGGATAACTGGAACGTCGAAACCAGCGTGACCGGTTTAGTGATCATCTTGATTATTAGTTTGTTGGTGATTCTGGCGGTGGAATGGCTGTTGCGTCGTCTGTTCCGTACTGGCGCGCGTACACGCGGCTGGTTTACCGGACGTAAACGTCGCCGTGCTCAGCGACATACGCAATCAGCATTAATGAAACTGGCAGAAGGCGATCATAAGCAGGTCGAGAAACTGTTGTCGAAAGATGCCGATCATGCGGATGTGCCCGTAGCGAATTACTTGCTGGCAGCGGAAGCAGCGCAACAGCGTGGTGATGAAGTGCGAGCAAATCAGCATCTTGAACGTGCATCTGAACTCTCTGAAAACAATACTATTCCTGTCGAAATTACTCGCGCCCGTATTCAACTGGCCCGCAATGAAGATCATGCCGCGCGTCATAGCATAGATCGCTTGCTGGAAGTGGCGCCGCGCCATCCTGAAGTGTTACGTCTTGCAGTACAGGCCTACATCCGTACCGGAGCGTGGAGCGCATTGTTAGATATTCTGCCTGCAATGCAGAAAGCACAGGTTAGCGATGACAACCAGCGTACCGCACTGCAACAGCAAGCCTGGCTTGGCCTGATGAGTCAGGCGATGGCCGATCAAGGCAGCGATGGCTTGAAGCGCTGGTGGAATAACCTGAGCCGCAAAACGCGTCAGGAAACGGCACTGCAGGTGGCGATGGCGGACCATCTCATTGAATGTGATGACCACGACACTGCGCAGGAAATCGTGCTGGAAGGATTGAAACGCCACTACGACGATCGTCTGGTGCTGCTGATGCCTCGCATCAAAAGCGGAAACCCAGAAGCGTTGGAAAAAGCGTTACGACTGCAGATCAAGCAACACGGCGCAACGCCACTACTGCACAGTACGCTGGGTCAGTTGTTAATGCGTCATGGTGAATGGGAGCAGGCCGCCGAAGCGCTACAACAAGCCTTGGCGCAGCGCCCAGATGCTTTTGATTACGCCTGGCTGGCAGATGTATACGATCGTCTGCGTCGCCCAGAAGAAGCGGCGAAAATGCGGCGGGAAGGTTTATTGCTGACGCTAAAAAATAGTCCTAACGCGTAATAGGTAGGATGTGCACAGCCGGGCTTGCCCGGCTTTTTTTTGCCTGTCACTTTTATTGTCTACTGCCAAATTGCAGATAAAAAAACACCTGCCATAAGCAGGTGTAAGATCAGGTCGATAAGACAACTGGACGGTACCCGACTCAACGTGGTGTCTGTTGATCCTGTAAAGCTCACGCGATACAGGCAGGCAGACAACAGGTACCCAAAATTGGCTCTGCGTCATTCCCAGGTTTATGTAGCATCCGCTAACATAAGAGGTGGAATGAGCATCTACAAAGATATTATTGCATAAATCGTGCCAGATTGGGATATCCCTAAAAAATCATTATCTATCTGTAGGTTAAAACTGACAGACAAGAGAGAAAATTACGGGAAACGAGAAGTGTGTCGGTTAAAAGCGACAGGTAAGAGAAAGGCTGTATCCATTCAGAGACAATCTCAGTAAAACCAAGTAAATACCTTATTAAACAAAAGATTATTCGTCTCACATCAACGACAGCACGCTTAAATCACTCCGCGACTTTTCTACAGGCGAAAAAAAACCTGCTTCAGGAAGCAGGTTTCTAAAAGTGGTCGGCGAGAGAGGATTACGCTTCTCGCTGAGAAGCGCCCTGCGGGCCGTTGCTGAAGCAACGTGGTCTCGCTACGCTCGGCTCAAACCTCCTTCGGAGGT
>Ga0160472_100291_pt1 | contig 52144 bp, 52 predicted proteins | sample HID1973M_E11MG_FD_108267 | JGI IMG/M metagenome (GOLD analysis project Ga0160472, IMG submission 108267) | Enriched mosquito-associated microbial communities from UW Madison campus, WI, USA - HID1973M_E11 MG | ecosystem: Host-associated > Arthropoda: Insects > Digestive system > Unclassified ... | reverse complement strand
TGCCGGTCGGGTTGTTCGGTTCCCAGTAGGGCAGGTCGTCGTCGTAGGTATCGGAGTCGTAGAGGAAACCGCCTTCTTCCATCACCAGGCGACGGGTGTTGGGACCTGTGCGGCCGGTGTACCAGCCCAGCGGGCGTTCGCCGGTGATTTCGGTGAGGATGCGGATCGCTTCGAGCATGTGCTCGCGTTCCTGGGCTTCGTCCATGTACTGGTAGTCGATCCAGCGGTAGCCGTGGCTGCAGATCTCGTGGCCAGCGGCGACCATGGCGTGGATCACGTCCGGGTGACGCTGGGCGGCCATGGCCACGGCGAAGACGGTCAGCGGAATGTCGAATTCCTTGAACAGTTTCAGAATCCGCCAGACGCCGGTGCGGCTGCCATACTCGTATAGGGATTCCATGCTCATGTTGCGCGCGCCTTGCAGCGGCTGCGCGGAGACCATTTCCGAGAGGAAGGCTTCAGATTCTTTGTCGCCGTGCAGGATGTTGCGCTCGCCACCTTCTTCGTAATTGAGCACGAAGGACAGGGCGATACGGGCATTTCCCGGCCAGTGTGGATGCGGAGGGTTACTGCCGTAACCGACCAGGTCGCGTGGGTAGTCAGCGCTCACTGCAGTGTTCCTTTTTTATTCGTGATGACAGGTTGTGTGAAGCGCCTGGTGGATGCACAGGCTGGCGTCACAGCGATGGAGTGATTGTATACAACTTTATATTCACTTTGTAAGCCTGAATTTTCGCATTTTTCACCGACTGTCATCTTTTGCTGCTATTGGCAGGCGCCTGCAAGAAATCTGCCTGATTGGTCAGCTTATAGATCAGGGGCGCAAGGATACTGTGGTTTCCCCTGAAATTGGCGCTAAACGGGGCGAAGGCGGACGGGATGGAAAAAATGGTGAATTTATTGTGTACAATTTTTATGGAAAATGTCTTAATCAATCGCTCGCCGCAACGTTTCGTGCTTCGAATCGGTGCGGTCTCCTTTTCAACTGACTTCGGGAGGCGCGAAGTCTGACTGCTCCACGCAGGCAGGCGCGCAGAATCAATGGGACGTTTGACTACACACGTTTTGGACGCAGCACACGGTTGCCCGGGCAGTTCGATCAAGGTCGAGCTGTACCGTGTTGAAGGTTCGCAGCTGGAATTGGTCGCCACTGCCGTTACCAACAGCGATGGCCGTGTCGATGCACCGCTGCTGCAAGGCGATGACTACCGCACCGGGGTCTATCAGGTTCAGTTCCACGCCGGTGATTACTACCGTGCCCGTGGTGTCCAGCTGCCGGAACCGGCTTTCCTGGATGTGGTGGTGCTGCGTTTCGGCATCTCCGCCGAACAGGATCACTACCATGTGCCCTTGTTGATTTCGCCGTACAGCTATTCCACCTACCGGGGCAGCTGATCCCCCAAGCAGCTGCCCCCGCCGGGAAGCGACTGCGCATATAGCTTCTTTGGTCTTTCGCCCGCTCACACTGCGGGCTTTTTTTCGTCTGTCTTAAAGTCAAAAGATCGCAGCCTGCGGCAGCTCCTACGGGGAACGTATTCCACCCGTAGGAGCTGCCGCAGGCTGCGATCTCTTGATCTTGCCTTTAGCGGCTCAGCAGGGACGCAGCCCCCGCCCCGCCAAACAACCCCGCACTGATCCGGTTGAACCAGCTCTGCCCCTTGCCGCTACGCAGGTACCGCGCCGCACCATGGGCACCGAGGCCATACGCCAGCTTGCACAGCAGGTCGAGCACGGTCCAGGTGGCGATCATCACCAGCAGCTGCGGCAGGAAGGGCTGCTCGGCACTGAGGAACTGCGGCAGGAAGGCGGCAAAGAACAGAATGTCCTTCGGATTGCTCGCACCCAGCATGAAGGCGCGGCCGAAAAGTGCCCGAAAGCGCGGTACCGGTGCTGCCTGAGGCACTTCAGCACCGTGAGAGGGCAGGCGCGATTGCTGCCAGCTCTGCCAGGCGAGGTAGAACAGGTACAGGGCACCGAGAATCTTCAAGGCGCTGAACAGCTGCTCCGAGGCCAGCAGCAGCGCACCCAGGCCCAGCGCCGAGGCGCTCAGCAGGCAGATCGATGCCGACACGCCGCCGAGAAAGGCCGGGTACGAGCGGCGCAGGCCGTAATTGAGACTGTTGCTGATCATCAGCAAAGACAATGGCCCCGGGATCAGGATCACAATCAATGCAGCTCCGCTGAACAGCAGCCAGGTTTCCAGGTTCATCACTTTCCTCCATTTGCACAAAAGCCCCACCCGATGGGGTGAGGCTGTTTTCAAGCGTGTGCCGCGAGCGGTTTACAGGAAGATGAACTTGGCGATGAAGATCGCGCAGAGCACCCACAGGCTCACGGAAATTTCCTTGTACTTGCCGGTACCGGCCTTCAACGCCACGTAGGTGATGAAGCCGAGCGCGATGCCGTCGGCGACCGAGAAGGTCAGGGGCATCATGATGGCGGTGACGATTGCCGGGATGCTGTCGGTGGCTTCATCCCATTCGATGTGGGCCATGCCGCCCATCATCAGCATCGCTACATAAATCAGCGCGCCAGCGGTGGCATAGGCAGGGATCATCCCGGCCAGCGGTGCGAAAAACATTGCCGCGATAAATAGCACGCCCACGGTCACGGCGGTAAGTCCGGTGCGACCACCTGCAGCAACGCCGGCGGCGCTTTCCACGTAGCTGGTCACTGGCGGAACACCGACTACCGCACCAAACACGCTGGAAGCACTGTCGGCTTTCATGGCGCGGGAGAGGTTTTCGATCTTGCCGTCAGCGCCCACCAGGTTGGCGCGTTGGGCAACACCCATCAGGGTGCCGGCGGTGTCGAACATGTGCACGAAGAGGAACGCCAGAACCACGCTGATCATGCTGACGTTGAACACGCCGGCAACGTTCATGGCCATCCAGGTCGGGGCCAGGCTCGGCGGAGCCGACATGATGCCCTCGTAGTGCACCAGGCCCAGGCCCCAACCGGCGAGGGTCACGGTGATGATGCTGATGAGGATGGCGCCGAACACCCGGTGATAGCTGAGGATGGCGATCATCAGGAAACACACGGCCGCCAGCAGTGGACCAGGCTCGCGCAGGGAACCGAGCTTGATCAGGGTAGCCGGGCTATCGACAACAATACCCGCGGTTTTCAGGCCGATCAGCCCCAGGAACAGACCTACGCCAGCGCCCATGGCGAAGCGCAGGCTGACCGGGATACTGTTGAGCAGCCACTCGCGAATACGTGAGAAGGTCAGGATCATGAACAGCACCCCGGAAACGAACACCGCCCCAAGGGCCGTTTCCCAGTTGTAGCCCATGGTGCCGACCACGGTGTAGGTGAAGAATGCGTTCAAGCCCATGCCGGGTGCCAGGCCGACCGGCCAGTTGGCGTACAGGCCCATCAACAGGCAGCCCAGTGCCGCGGCGATGCAGGTGGCGACGAAGGCCGCACCGTGATCGATGCCGGCGTCGGCCATGATGTTCGGGTTAACGAAGATGATGTAAGCCATGGTAATGAAGGTTGTCAGACCGGCGATCAGCTCGGTCTTCACCGTGGTGCCGTGCAAGCTGAGTTTAAACAGACGTTCCAGCAAGCCATTGCGTGGCGGCGAGAGATCCAGCGTCGATGCTTCGGATTTGCGGCTTTCCACAGCGAGTACTCCTCAAGAGTTTTATTTTTATTTCCAGGGCCGGACCCATGAGGGTGGCAGCGGCCCTTTGAGGCACTTGCGAATTTGTTGACCGGTTAGTCAGGAACTCGCACGAAGTGGATTATGCTTTTGTATACAAAGAAAGCAAATAATGTTTTTGGTTTTGTCGACGAAATATTTGCAGAAGTGGATATATCGTCCGTCTGGACGTAGTGGCTAGTCGCAAAAACAAAAAAACCGGCGCGAGGGCCGGTTTATTTTTGTCTGAAATTTGCGGTGCCTGAGTCGGCCTCTTCGCTGGCAAGCCAGCTCCTACAGTTTGATCGGTACCCTTGCAGGAGCTGGCTTGCCAGCGAAGGCGTCCTGCGGTTCACCGCAAATCCATCAGGCTGCCGCGAAACGCTTGTCCAGATAATCAATGATCACCTTGGACTCATACATCCAGGTCGTCTCACCATTCTCTTCAATGCGCAGGCACGGCACCTTGATTTTGCCGCCTTGCTCGAGCAGGGCCTGGCGATCCTGTTCGTTGTTCTTCGCATCACGCAGCGCCACCGGCACATTCAGGCGACGCAGGGTGCGGCGGGTCTTCACGCAGAACGGGCAAGCATGGAATTGATACAGGGTCAGACCCTTGGCAGCGGATTCGACCTGAGCCTGGGCAGCGGCGGGGCGCTTCTTTTTGCCGGGGCGGGTGATGAAGTCGATGAAGATGATCAGTTGGCCAAGGCCGACACGAAGCGCTTTTACGAACACGTTGAAAGCCTCACGGTGCAGATTGAGAAAGTCGCGCAGCTTACCTGATTTTTCGCGGGCGAAAAAAAACCGGCGATGAACGCCGGTCTTTCTTGTGTCGCGAATTATTTGATCAGGCTGAGAAATTCGCTGCGGGTCGCGGCGTTTTCGCGGAACTCACCGAGCATCACCGAGGTGATCATCGACGAATTCTGCTTTTCCACACCGCGCATCATCATGCACATGTGCTTGGCCTCGATCACCACGGCAACGCCCAGGGCGCCGGTGACCTGCTGGACCGCGTCGGCGATCTGGCGGCTGAGGTTTTCCTGGATCTGCAGGCGGCGGGCGTACATATCGACGATCCGCGCCACCTTGGACAGGCCCAGGACCTTGCCGCTCGGGATGTAGGCGACATGGGCCTTGCCGATGAACGGCAGCAGGTGGTGTTCGCACAGCGAGTACAACTCGATGTCCTTGACCAGCACCATTTCGCTGTTGTCGGAGCTGAACAAGGCACCGTTGGTGACTTGTTCCAGCGTCTGTTCATAACCGCGGCAGAGGTACTGCATGGCTTTGGCGGCACGTTTTGGCGTGTCGAGCAGGCCCTCGCGGGAGACGTCCTCGCCCAGTTGGCCGAGAATCTCGGTGTAATTCTGTTCCAGGGACATGAAACTACCTGTTGTAGGGTTTTTCGCAAAGGGCAAGGGTACGGTGGCGGACACGACGCTGCAAGCGTGGTGCATCAGCTTTACTCGTCGCGGCCTTCCATCATGGTGCGCTTGAGCATGACATAAACAGCGCCGGCGCCGCCATGCCTGGCCTGGCAGGAAGTGAAGCCGAGCACCTGCGGGTGCTGGCGCAGCCAGGTGTTGACGTGGCTTTTGATCATCGGGCGCTTGCCGTCCAGGCGCACTGCCTTGCCGTGGGTGACACGCACACAGCGGATTTCGAATTTGGTGGCTTCGGCGAGAAAGGCCCAGAGGGTCTCCCGGGCCTTTTCCACGGTCATGCCATGCAGGTCGAGGCTGCCTTCGAACGGAATCTGCCCGACCTTGAGCTTGCGCATCTGGCTTTCCTGGACGCCGTCGCGGGCCCACATCAATTCGTCTTCCGGGCCGACGTCGATGACGAACTGGTCGGACAAACCGTCAACGGTGGTGGCGTCGGTGCGCACGGTGGCCGCTTGGCGCAGTTTGGCAATCTGCGCGCGGTCTGCCTTGGGTTTGCCGGTTTCGGCGCGGTCGTGTTTGATCGGCTTGACGCCGTGGATCGCGCTTTTGAAAAGGGAAAAATCGTCGTCTTGCATGTCAGCCTCCGCGAAGGGCGGCCAGTTTACCCAAGTCGAGGCAATTGCGGCGCAACAAACTGCGTGGCGTTCGCTCGCCTTGCGTTGTCAGTCGTGCTTTTTCATCAGGTGCGGCGACATTCCGAGCGCCTGGGACTGGCGCGAGCGACGGCGGCAACGGCGCCACAGCCAAACGCCCAGGTACAGGACGAACAGGCCCAGTGCCAGGATCACCGCTGCACCTGCGCGACTGGTGTTCAATTCGCCGAGTGCCGGAACATGCCCGAACAGGCTGGCAGCGCCGGCCATGGCCAGCAGCACGCCGCACATTGCCAGCAGCGCCGCGATTGCCGCGCCGATTCGAAAACGCCAGTTGCTCTGGCCTTTAGGCCGCAAGCGGCGAGCGTCAAAACCATCGGATAACTTCATTCCGACCTTCCTCAATGGGTATCGGCCCTTCGACCGAAAGTTGACCGGGATGTTCCTGAGGCTATGACAATTACAGCAAACGAGAGGCTTTAGCGGATGAGCGGCGGCATGGGCCGCTCATTACGGCGTTGATCAGATCAGTTCGCGGGTCAGGGCGAGGGTGGCGAAATTGTCGGCCATGATCGCCATTTCAGCCTCGTGAACGTGCTCGGCACTCAGCACGCCACCTTTGTAAGGCAGGTCGCGGGTAGCGCAGGCATCTTCCACCAGGGTGCAGCGAAAGCCCAGATTCTTGGCAGCGCGCACCGTGGTGCTGACGCTGGAATGGCTCATGAAACCACAGACGATCAGGTCGAGGGCCCCCAGGTCCTCCAGGCGTTTTGCCAGTTCGGTGCCATGGAATGCACTCGGCAGCAGCTTGCCGATGATGGTTTCGTCAGGCAGGGGCTCAAGGCCGGTAATGAACTCACCGCCCACGCCTTGCGGGTTGAACATCCCGCCGAGCGTGCCGAGGTGGCGCACATGCACGATCGGGCGACCGGCGGCCCGGGCAGCAGCGAGTAATTGTCTGATGTTCGCGACAGCGGCGTCGATGCCGGTGAGGGCCAGCGGCCCGCTCAGGTATTCCTTCTGGGCATCGATGATGACCAGCGTCGCGTGGCTCAGGTTGGCGGCGGCATAACCGCGGCCGCTGAGTTGAAACATCGTTTTTGGAACGGACATTCTGGGGCTCCTTGGGGTGGGGCTTTTGGGGCATTGTCCTCTGGCTGAGCGATTCTGTGAATCGCTACGAACGTAGATGCTGCCGTTTCTGTACGTAAGCCTTGTCAATTGACGGGAATTGTTCAAGAGCCCGACAGCAAAAATGGATAATTCCTACATTTCTCGCGAGGTTATTCCCGCGTCGTCGTGGCGGCGTTTGACTGGTAGAATTGCCAGTCGATTTTTCTGGAGTTTGCCGCTGTGATCACTTCCCGCCTTCGTACCCTGCGTGACCATATCCGTTGGGCCGTCAGCCGCTTCCATGGGGAGGATCTGTTTTTTGGCCATGGCACCGATAACGCCTGGGACGAAGCCCGTCAGCTGGTGCTGGGGGCGCTGCACCTGCCGTGGGAAATTGCCGACAGCTATCTTGATTGCGCCCTGGAAGAAGACGAACAGGTTCACCTGCAACAGTTGCTCAAGCGCCGTATCGACGAACGTGTTCCGACAGCTTATCTGCTTGGCGAAGCCTGGTTCTGCGGCATGTCGTTCATCGTCGACGAGCGTGTGTTGATCCCGCGTTCACCGATTGGCGAGCTGATCGAAAACCGTTTCACCCCGTGGCTGGGCACCGAGCCTGCGCGGATTCTCGATCTGTGCACCGGTTCCGGTTGCATCGGTATTGCCTGCGCCTACGAGTTCCAGCATGCCGAAGTGGTGCTGGCGGACCTGTCCTACGAAGCGCTGGAAGTGGCCAACCAGAACATCGAGCGCCATGGGGTCGATGAGCGGGTCTATACCGTGCAGGGTGATGGTTTCGATGGCTTGCCGGGTCAGCGGTTCGACCTGATCGTGTCCAATCCGCCCTACGTCGATGCCGAAGACTTTGCCGACATGCCCGACGAGTACCAGCACGAACCGGAGCTGGGCCTGGCCTGTGGCGACGACGGCTTGAACCTGGTGCGGCGCATGCTCGCCGAAGCGGCGGATCACCTGACCGAGAAGGGCTTGCTGATTGTCGAAGTGGGCAACAGCCAGGTGCACGTCGAGGGCTTGTACCCGGAGGTCGACTTCGCCTGGCTGGAGTTCGAGCGTGGCGGGCACGGGGTGTTCATGCTCAGCGCGGAGCAGTGCCGCGAGCATCAGGCGTTGTTCGTGTCTCGCGTTTAAGTCCTGAAAACATCGCGGGCAAGCCACGCTCCCACAGGTTCTGTGCGTGTCGCATCATTTGCGAACGACACATCACCCTGTGGGAGCGGGCTTGCCCGCGATGGCCGTGACTCGGTCGCAAGCCATCAACGATGCGTGGCAATCCAGATCAGCAACCCCGCCTGAAATATCGCAAACGCCACCAGGCAGGTAATGGTAAAACGCAGCCCGGCGTCTTCGCGCTTGTACTTGCTGACCTTCTCTTCGTGCTTCTTCAGTTTGACTTCCTGCTCGGCCAGGTTCTGCTCGGCCTGCTGGAGCATCTGCGCCGCCTCGAGGATTTCCACGACCTGCAGTTTTTCCGTGTTCCAGTCGCCGGACAGGTCGCCGACCTGCGTCGCCTTGACGCTACCTTTCAAATGCTGGGCATCGGCATACACCACATCCAGGCCATGGACCCGCAGAAAGTGATCGCGGCGCAGGCGCGTGTCTTCGTTCAGCGCGTCCTTGTTGTTCAGGTCGGTGCCGTCGAAGGTGTAGGTGGGCCAGCGCTTCTTCGCCCAGTTAATGCCCTGGGCTGCCATGAAGCGACCGATGCCGCGGTTCAGCGGCTCGATCTGCAGGCCGCTGTCGGGCCCGAAAAACAGGCGCTTTTCCCGATGATCGACCCACACATCCAGATGGTTCTGTTCCTTGCGCACGTGCTGGCCGGGCAGGGTGATGTTCATGCGCATCAGGCTGTTGGCCTTGTCGTTGCGCTCGGCATAGCCGAATTCCACAAATCGCAACGGGCGTCCGCCGGTGTTGCGGTCGGTCTGCAACGGCGCCAGGCGGAGCATCTTGTGGTGCTCGGCGTGGACGTCCGCCCAGGGCAGCTCGACCGCTGGCGGTGCCTCTTGTTCAGCGGTGGTGTCGGGTGAAATCTGGGTATCGGTCATAACGGCGAGATCCTGTCCAAGCGCTGCGTGTCGCCCGCCAGTGCGCTGGCGACATAGGCTTATCGGCCGTTTTTTCCGGGACTGGAGGGTAAGAAACCCTAACTACTGCGAAGTCCGTCAATAAATCCGAGGATTTGGTTGCCCAGTTCCGCCGCCAGAGGCAAATTCGGATCCTTGTAAGAGGCCAATTGGCGTTTCATGTCGTTCGGCACGATACGCAACACGTGATTCATGCCCTCAATCACCACAAGCTCAGCGTCCGGTTTGGCCGCCTTGAGCAGGCGGGCATCTTCGACCCCGACCTGAATGTCATGGCTGCCCTGGATGATCAGCGCCGGCATTTTCAGGCGGGCGAACGCGGCGGCCGGGTCTTCGCGAAACAGGGAAATCAGGTACGGCTGCACGCTCGGACGGAAAATTACCTGTAAGGGGGGCGGCACGTTGTCGTCGGTTTTTCCAGCCTTGAGGCTGTCGAGCAGTTGATTGCTGCGCAGCATCAGCGGTGGGGGCAGGCGATTGCTCAGTTGCTGGCGCAGGACCTGATCGACCGGCCGGGCGCTGCCGGACAGGGAAATCACCGCGGCGGCATCGACTTTCGGCGCCGCGAGACTGGCAACCAGGGCGCCTTCACTGTGGCCAAGCAGGATCAACTGGCCGAAACGCGGATCGGCTTTGAGCTTGCGGCCCCAGGCTTCGGCGTCGGACACATAGGCCTGCAGCGTCAGGTTGCGTTCGTCCGGGGTTGCCGCCAGGCTCGCCGCGACGCCGCGCTTGTCGTAGCGCACACTGGCGATGTTGTGTTTGGCCAGCACCCAGGCCAGGCGCTTGAGGCTGTCGTTGCGCCCGCCGTCGGGGTTGTTGCCGTCGCGGTCCGTAGGACCGGAGCCGGAAATGATCAGGACAACGGGCACGGGCGTTTCGGATTTTGGCAGCAACAGGGAGCCGAACAGCTCGCCGGTTCCGGTGTCCAGGGTCATTGGCCGTTGCAGCACGGTCGCCTGGGCAAAGCCGCTGATCAGGGTAAGGCTCAAGGCTAAAACTCGCAGCATCATCACGCCATCATTCACAAAGGTGCCCGTTGGACTCACAGGTACCCATAAGGTTCGAGGATGAACTACTCGGGCGGCCTGCGTATACTGGCGCGCATCAAGTATTCTGGTTCATTTCACGGAGCGTCCTGCATGTCCGGCAATACCTACGGCAAGCTGTTCACTGTCACCACCGCGGGCGAAAGCCATGGCCCGGCGTTGGTCGCCATTGTCGATGGCTGCCCTCCGGGCCTGGAGATTTCCCTGGAAGATCTGCAGCGCGACCTCGATCGCCGCAAGCCCGGCACCAGCCGCCACACCACCCAGCGCCAGGAAGCCGACGAAGTCGAAATCCTCTCCGGCGTGTTCGAAGGGCGCACCACCGGGTGCGCCATCGGCCTGTTGATCCGTAACACCGACCAGAAGTCCAAGGACTACTCGGCGATCAAGGACCTGTTCCGCCCGGCTCACGCCGACTACACCTACCACCACAAGTACGGCGAGCGCGACTACCGTGGCGGCGGCCGCAGCTCGGCCCGGGAAACCGCGATGCGCGTGGCCGCTGGCGCCATTGCGAAAAAGTACCTGGCCAGCCAGGGCATCGTCATCCGTGGCTACATGAGCCAGCTTGGCCCGATCGAGATCCCGTTCAAGACCTGGGATTCGGTGGAACAGAACGCCTTCTTCAGCCCCGATCCGGACAAGGTCCCGGAGCTGGAAGCCTATATGGACCAGTTGCGCCGCGACCAGGATTCGGTCGGTGCGAAGATCACCGTCGTTGCCGAAGGCGTGATGCCGGGCCTGGGCGAGCCGATCTTCGACCGTCTCGACGCCGAACTGGCCCATGCACTGATGAGCATCAACGCGGTCAAGGGCGTGGAAATCGGCGCCGGTTTTGCCAGCGTTGCCCAGCGCGGCACCGAGCACCGCGATGAAATGACCCCCGAAGGTTTCCTCAGCAACAATGCGGGCGGCATTCTTGGCGGTATTTCCTCGGGCCAGCCGATCGTCGCGCATCTGGCGTTGAAGCCGACGTCCAGCATCACCACGCCGGGCCGCTCCATTGATGTCGACGGCAACCCGGTGGAAGTGATCACCAAGGGTCGTCACGATCCGTGCGTCGGCATCCGCGCCACGCCGATTGCCGAAGCAATGATGGCCATCGTGCTGATGGATCACCTGCTGCGCCACCGCGGACAGAACGCCGATGTGCGCGTGAGCACCCCGGTGCTGGGTCAGCTTTAATGGCTGACCTGACAGCTGCTGCAGCCTGATGGCTGCGGCGGCGCTGCCATACTGGCGGCTCTCCAGTTTTTATCTGTTCTATTTCGCCTTGCTCGGTTCGACGGCGCCGTTCCTGGCGCTGTATTTCGATCACCTGGGTTTTTCCCCCGCGCGCATTGGCGAACTGGTGGCCATCCCGATGTTGATGCGCTGCGTGGCGCCGAACATCTGGGGCTGGCTGGGCGACTATACCGGGCGACGCCTGGCCATCGTGCGGTTTGGCGCGTTGTGCACCCTGCTGACCTTTTCGCTGATCTTCGTCAGCAAGACCTACGCCTGGCTGGCGCTGGTCATGGCTCTGCATGCTTTTTTCTGGCACGCGGTATTGCCGCAGTTCGAAGTCATCACCCTGGCGCACCTGCAAGGGCAGACCTCTCGCTACAGCCAGATTCGCCTCTGGGGCTCCATTGGCTTCATCATCACGGTGGTGGGCCTGGGTCGCCTGTTCGAATGGCTGAGCCTCGACATCTACCCGGCGGCGTTGCTGCTGATCATGGCCGGCATCGTGCTCAGCAGCCTGTGGGTGCCGAACGCGCAACCGGCGCCGGGTAACCGGGTGGCGGGGGAGGGCTTTCTCAAGCAACTGCGCAACCCCGGGGTGCTGGCGTTCTATGGCTGCGTGGCGCTGATGCAGATGAGCCACGGGCCCTATTACACCTTTTTGACCCTGCACCTCGAACGCCTGGGCTACAGCCGCGGTGTGATCGGCATGCTCTGGGCGGTGGGTGTGGTCGCCGAAGTGTTGATGTTCCTGGCCATGAGCCGGATCCTTGCGCGGTTTTCCCTGCGCCAGGTGCTGATGACCAGCTTTCTGCTGGCGGCGCTGCGCTGGGTGCTGCTGGGCAGCCTGGCGGAATTTCTCTGGGTGCTTCTGTTCGCCCAGGTGTTGCACGCCGCCACGTTCGGCAGCTTTCACGCCGCTGCCATCGCTTTCGTGCAACGTAGTTTCGGTGCGCGCCAGCAGGGCCAGGGCCAGGCGTTGTACGCTGCCCTGGCCGGCACCGGCGGTGCGATGGGCGCGCTGTATTCCGGCTACAGCTGGAATACCCTGGGCGCCGCCTGGACTTTTAGTATTGCCAGCCTCGCCGCCGTCGCGGCTGCCGTTATCATTGCCACATGCATGCAAGAGGACAGGCCATGAGCCTTACCCGTGAACAACTCGCCCAGGAAATCATCGACGCCGGGCGCTTTCTCTATGGCCGCGGCTGGTCGCCGGCCACCAGCAGCAACTATTCAACCCGGCTGTCGCCCAGCGAAGCTTTGCTGACGGTGTCCGGTAAACACAAGGGCCAGCTCGGCCTTGACGATGTGCTGGCCACTGACCTTGCGGGCAATAGCCTGGAACCGGGCAAGAAGCCTTCGGCCGAAACCCTGCTGCACACCCAGTTGTACAGTTGGCGGCCGGAGATCGGCGCGGTGTTGCACACCCACTCGGTGAACGCCACGGTGCTGTCGCGCCTGACGCCTGAGGACTTCATCGAGTTCGAAGACTACGAACTGCAAAAGGCCTTCAGCGGTGTGTCGACCCACGAATCCCGGGTGCGGGTACCGATTTTCGACAATGACCAGGACATTGCGCGCCTGGCCGCCAAGGTTCAGCCTTGGCTTGAAGCCCACTCTGATTGCGTCGGCTACCTGATTCGCGGCCACGGCCTCTACACCTGGGGCGCGCGCATGAGCGACGCCTTGCGGCAGATCGAGGCCTTTGAATTTTTGTTTGAGTGCGAGTTGAAAACCCGCAGCGTGATGAACCGTTAAGGCGCGTTACACGCGCTGACCGCCTGATGAAAGGCCCTGCCAGACCGGTGTGTAACAACCGGACGGCGGCGCCGATACCGAGGAATTGCCCCATGAGCAGCCTGTCCGTTTACCACGTCTCCAGCCCTGACATCCCCAACAAGGTGCTGACCCATTTTGAAGACATCGCGTCGACCCTGGCCGAGCAGGGTGTGCGTTTCGATCGCTGGCAAGCGGCGACCAGGCTGCAGCCTGGCGCCAGTCAGGAAGAGGTGATCAGCGCCTATCAGGCGCAAATCGACCAGTTGATGACCGAGCGCGGTTACATCACCGTCGACGTGATCAGCCTCAACAGCGATCACCCACAGAAAGCCGAGTTGCGCGCCAAGTTCCTCGAAGAACATCGCCATGGCGAAGACGAGGTAAGATTTTTCGTCGCCGGCCGTGGCTTGTTTACCTTGCACATCGAGGATTACGTCTACGCCGTGCTCTGCGAAAAAAATGATCTGATCTCGGTGCCGGCGGGGACCAAGCACTGGTTCGACATGGGCGAGCATCCGCACTTCATTGCGATCCGCCTGTTCAACAACCCGGACGGCTGGGTGGCCAATTTCACCGGCGAAGACATCGCTGGCCAATTCCCGCGCCTGGAGGATTGATTCGATGCCGATCAAAGCGATTCTCACCGACATCGAAGGCACCACCAGCGCGGTGAGTTTTGTCTTCGATGTGCTGTTTCCCTATGCCGCCCAACACCTGCCTGAATTTGTCCGGCAGAACGCGGGGCGCGCCGACGTGGCCGAACAACTGGCCGCCGTGCGCCGGGACAGCAATGAAGCCGATGCCGACGTCGAGCGCGTCATCGAGATCCTGCTGGGCTGGATCGCCGAAGATCGCAAGGCCACGCCGTTGAAAGCGTTGCAGGGGATGGTCTGGGAACGGGGTTATCAGGCCGGCCAATTGAAGGGGCACGTGTACCCGGACGCCGTCGAGGCGCTCAAGCACTGGCATCAGGCGGGTTTCCAACTGTTTGTTTACTCGTCCGGCTCGATCCAGGCCCAGCGCCTGATTTTCGGTTGCTCCGAGGCCGGGGACCTGACACCCCTGTTCAGTGGCTATTTCGACACCACCTCGGGACCCAAGCGGGAGGCGCAGTCCTACGTCAACATCAGTCAGGCCATCAACCTGGACGCCGAGCAAATTCTGTTCCTGTCGGACATTGTCGAAGAGCTGGACGCTGCACGTGCGGCCGGGATGGCAACGTGCGGGTTGGCTCGGGAGGACGGGGATCTGGCGGGGCATATGACAGTGGATAGTTTTGCGCGGATCGATCCCGAAGCTTTCTAAACACCGGCTTTCTGAACACCGAGAAACCTGTAGGAGCTGCCGAAGGCTGCGATCTTTTGATTTGGAAACAAGATCAAAAGATCGCAGCCTTCGGCAGCTCCTACAGGGTTTTGCAATTAATTCTTACAGCGAATGATAAGTCGGCAACGCAAACCGCTGCTGGCTCTGCAGCATGGAAATCTGCGGCAACTCACTGGCCTGTTCGGCAAGGTCACGACGAATCGCGCTGATCACCCACGACAACTGGTCGCCATTGTGCAATTGCTGGTAGGAAATCGAGCGTTTGAAGACTCTGCCTTCGGCACTCAGCGTCAGCAGGATTCCGCCGTCCGGGCGGGCCTGGGTGGTGACGTTGTAGTGGGAGAACAAAGACGAAAATTTTTCCTGGATCAGGCTCATGTCTATTAGCTCCGTGAGTACTTGAATGGCAAGCTTGCACAGAGGGTTGCAGTGATTGTGCCAGTATTGATATCTGGAAAAACCCTATAAATATCAATAAGTTAATTTTTAAGATGATTTTTGCTTTCGTGCAATCTGCATGAATGGCCATCGTGCATCCTGCATTTTGCGAGGTCGGCCGGCGTTTTGATGGAACCTTTGGGTGTACCGGGGTTCATTGAGGCAATGTCGACACGCGACTACAAAACATTTCAAAAACCGCGTGTACAGCTCAAGAACCGTTGACGTATTTTCGGGATCAGTCATCGCCGCCCGACAATAAGAAGATCGAACGGGAGCAACATGAGCCGCACGCCGCACGACACCATTACCTGGGGCATGATGCTCCGCAAGCTGCCTGCTATCGCCAAAGCCATTCCCCGCGTGGTCAAGGGCATGAAGGTCGCCAACGTCAAGGATCCGCAGCAGCCCTGTGGCCTGGGCTGGAGTTTCGAACAGGCCGCTTTACGCAATCCCGAGGGGCCTGCATTGCTGCAAGGCGAGGTCACCCTCAGTTACGCCGAGGTCAATCAGTGGGCCAATCGCATCGCCCATCACCTGCTGTCTCAGGGCCTGGCCAAGGGCGACGTGGTGGCGGTCTTCATGGAAAACCGCCCGGAACTGCTGGTGAGTATCCTGGCCGTGGCCAAGGTCGGCGCCGTCAGTGCATTGCTCAATACCTCACAGACCCGCGATACCCTGGTGCATAGCCTGAGCCTGGTCACGCCGGCGGCGATCATCGTCGGCGAGGAATTGGTCCCTGCGTACCTGGCGGTGCGTGATCGCGTGAGTATCGATGCCAAACGTACCTGGTTCGTCGCCGATCAGGATACCTCCCGGCAACCGGGCATCGCCCCCGAGGGTTTCGTCAACCTGATGTCCAGCAGTCTGGATGACTGCAGCGACAACCCGGCCAGCAGTCAGCAGGTTTTCTTCGACGACCCTTGTTTCTATATCTACACCTCGGGCACCACCGGCTTGCCGAAAGCCGGTGTGTTCAAGCACGGCCGCTGGATGCGCAGCTTTGCCAGCTTCGGCATGATCGCCCTGGACATGCGCCCCGACGACATCGTCTATTGCACCTTGCCGCTCTATCACGCCACCGGCCTTTGCGTGTGCTGGGGCTCGGCGATCAGCGGCGCCGCAGGGTTTGCCATTCGCCGCAAGTTCAGCGCCAGCCAGTTCTGGGGCGACGTGCGCAAGTACCGGGCGACGACCATTGGTTACGTCGGCGAACTGTGCCGTTACCTGGTGGATCAACCGCCCGGCGCCGACGACAGCCAGCACGCCGTAAAGAAGATGATCGGCAACGGTCTGCGTCCCGGTGCCTGGCGCGAGTTCAAGAGCCGTTTCGCGGTGGACCACATCTGTGAACTGTACGCCGCCAGTGACGGCAATATCGGCTTCTCCAATATTCTCAATTTCGACAACACCGTGGGTTTTTCCCTGATGTCCTGGGAACTGGTGAAGTATGACCATGACAGCGGTGAGCCGCTGCGCGACGCCAAGGGCTTGCTCAACCGGGTGGCCAAGGGCGAGCACGGCTTGCTGTTGGCGAAAATCGACGACAAGGCGCCACTGGATGGCTACACCGACCCGCAGAAAACCGCCAGGGTCGTGCTGCATGACGTGTTCGAGAAGGGCGATCGTTACTTCAATACCGGCGATTTGCTGCGCAGCATCGGCTTTGGTCACGCGCAGTTCGTCGATCGCCTGGGCGATACCTACCGCTGGAAGGGCGAGAACGTCTCGACCACCGAAGTCGAGAATATCCTCCTGCAGCATCCGCATATCTCCGAAGCCGTGGCCTATGGCGTGGAAATCGACAACACCAACGGTCGCGCTGGCATGGCCGCGATCACACCGGCTGAATCCCTGGCGACCCTGGATTTCAGCGAACTGCTGACGTTTGCCCGCCGCCAGATGCCGGCTTATGCCGTGCCACTGTTCCTGCGGGTGAAAGTGAAGATGGAAACCACCGGGACCTTCAAGTATCAGAAAACCCGGCTCAAGGACGAAGCCTTCGATCCGGGACGGACCGGCGACGACCCGATCTATGCCTGGCTGCCGGGCACGCACACTTACGTACAGGTGACCGAACAGATGGCGGCGGAAATTCGCAGCGGCAAATACCGTTATTAAACATGGCAATGGCAGCCCAAGAGAAAAAACAAGTGACAGGTTCCGGACTGCTCGGGAAACTGTCGGCTTGCGAATAACGAATACGGAGTGCCCGATGTCAGACCAAAGCCGCCAGATGACCCCCGAAGAAGCCGCCGAATTTGCCGAACAGGTATTCAACAAGGCGCGGGAGGGCGATGCGGCCATGATGGCAGCGCTGCTGACCAAGGGCTTGCCGCCCAACCTTCGCAACCACAAGGGCGACACCCTGTTGATGCTGGCCGCGTATCACGGCCACGTGGAAACCGTGAAAGTGCTGCTCGAACACAAGGCCGACCCGGAGATCCGCAACGACAACGGCCAGAGCCCGATTGCCGGCGCGGCCTTCAAGGGCGACCTGGCAGTGATCAAGGCGTTGGTGCAGGGCGGGGCACAGGTGGAGGGGTCATCCTTTGATGGCCGCACGGCGTTGATGATGGCGGCGATGTTCAACCGCGTCGACGTGGTCGACTATTTGATCAGTCAGGGTGCTGATCCTCAGGCCAAGGATGCCAATGGCATTACGGCGCTGGATGCGGCGAGGACCATGGGGGCTGTTGATACGGTGGCGCAGCTGGAGAAGTTGGCGGGTTGAATTTGAGAGATCGCAGCCTTCGGCAGCTCCTACGGAGGCTGCGATCTTTTCGCTTTTCAATCCACCTGCGCTATCCTTCGCGCCCTCAAAACTCCCCAGCTACAGGATTCGCCCCATGAAAGCCGCACTCGTCGAACTCATCAGCAAAATCAGCTCCGGGTGCATGGGCGATGACGAAATTGCCAAGGTCGCGGACGAAGCGTCTCAGGCCTACGCCGATGCCGACGCCTTTCTGACGGCCAACCCGGACATCAACTACGACGACAGCTTCCCCATCCCGCTGGGTGAATGGGTGGTGGTCGGCAGCCTGCCGGAGACTGTGCTGTTCCAGGCCGACAGCTATGCCGACCTGTTCGCCCAGATCGTCGCGTCCTTCGGCCCGGGTGTGGAATTCAATCTCAAGGCCAAGCCGTTGGCCAAGACCGAAGCCCTGACTGCACTCAACCGCATCCAGGTGCAGATGAGCAGCCTGAATAAGGAAAACGGCGGCTACACCCTGATGAACTTCAGCCAGCTGCTCGATGACGAGTTGCAGGTGGTGCTGGTCTATGGCAACGACGTGCCACGGGTGCTGGAACTGTGCGCCGAGGTCGGCATCGCTGCCGCGCCGTCCCTGGAAGCGCTGAAAGTGGCGATCCACGTCTGACGCCGCAACCCTGTCAATAAAACGGAACCCTGGCGGCGACCGTCTATCCTAAGAAGGCCTATCCCTTACTGGAGCGACACCATGGGTTCCACTTTCAACAGCCTGGTTGCACTGATCATTTTCGCCCTGGACATCTGGGCCATCATCAACGTGATCAAAAGCAGCGCGGGGACCGGGGCGAAAGTGCTCTGGGTGCTATTGATCGCATTGCTGCCGGTGCTCGGGCTGATCATCTGGGCCATCGCCGGGCCGCGGGGCAACGTCAAGATCTGACGCAGTTCCCCCAATCATCACCGCCCCTTGTAGGAGCTGGCAAGCCAGCTCCTACAAGCGATCGCAGCCAGCCATTGAAGGTAAAAGGGATCGCAGCGGCCATTGAAGGTATAAGGGATTGCAGCGGCCATTGAAGGTATAAGGGATCGCAGCCAGTCATTCAAGAGGTTCGACCTGTCATGCCCGGCAACGTAGAATGCGCGCCTTTCCCGGTCAATCGAGCCTTTCGATTGGCCATCATGGGCGGGTAACCGTCCGTTGCCAGCCGTATTCATCGGAGCACTTCCCCATGAGCGACATCCCGACCAGCGACTACCTGGAAACCCTCTACGAAGGCTACGGCCAGCGTTTTCGCATGGAAAAACTGCTGCACGAAGTGCGCACCGAGCACCAGCACCTGGTGATCTTCGAAAACCCGCGCATGGGCCGGGTAATGGCGCTGGACGGCGTGATCCAGACCACCGAAGCCGACGAATTCATCTACCACGAGATGCTCACCCACGTGCCGATCTTCGCCCATGGCAGTGCCAAGCGCGTGTTGATCATCGGCGGTGGCGACGGCGGCATGCTGCGTGAAGTGGCCAAGCACCGCAGTGTCGAGCACATCACCATGGTCGAAATCGACGGCACCGTGGTCGACATGTGCAAGGAATTCCTGCCGAACCACTCAAAGGGCGCGTTCGAAGACCCTCGCCTGAACCTGGTGATCGACGACGGCATGCGTTTCGTTGCGACCACCACGGAAAAGTTCGACGTGATCATTTCCGACTCCACCGACCCGATCGGCCCGGGCGAAGTGCTGTTTTCGGAAAACTTCTACCAGGCCTGCCACCGCTGCCTGAACGAAGGCGGCATCCTGGTGACCCAGAACGGCACGCCGTTCATGCAGATCGAAGAAGTGAAAACCACCGCCGGTCGCCTGCGCAGCCTGTTTCCGGACTGGCATTTCTACCAGGCGGCCGTACCGACCTACATCGGCGGCTCGATGACCTTCGCCTGGGGTGCAACCAATACCGCTTATCGCAAGCTGTCCCGCGAAACCCTGCAGCAACGCTTTAGCGGCAGTGGAATCGTTACCCGCTACTACAATCCAGAAATCCACATTGGCGCCTTCGCTCTGCCGCAGTACGTACTGCAGGCCGTGAACAAGCCAAGCAACGACTGATGGATTGAAACCCAAAAAAAGACCGATGCATGAAATGCTCAAACTGTAGGAGCGAGCCTGCTCGCGATGGCATCAGTCCAGTCAATATCAATGTTGAATGTTCTGACGCCATCGCGAGCAGGCTCGCTCCTACAGGTTTCATGTTTAGTCCAGTTAATCCACCGGAACAATTAGCCAGCCAAGAAGGTCGAGATAGAGGTAAGCCCACCCACGGGTTTTATCGAGGAGGCACCGATGCAAAAGTGGAAAGTCACTTTCGTTGACGATCATGGTGAAGTGATTGACGAAGTCTTCGAGTGTGAAGAGTGCCCGAGTCACGAACGCGCGGCCAAACTCATCAAGGCGCGAATCCTCCCGGTGGCCGCCAAACTGGATCTGAACGATCTGGAAGGGCGCACCGCTGATGCCGGCGTGAAAAGCCTGAAAACCCAGAACAGCATCGAAATCCGCAGCATCACGCCAATCTGAACCCGCTTGTCTTATTCACGCCCAGGCCTTGGCAGCGCCTCTATCTTGAGGCTACTCTGCAAGCGAGATCAGCGAATGGATCGCTAAGGTCTGGTCTTGTCAGCTCCATGCTTGTTTCCCGCCGGCACATCGGTTGCCGTCGCTCGCGCTGTTCGGTTGCGGGTGAGGGAGTACGGAAAGTCTATCCATTGTTTGAGGAGGACGTTTCATGAGCACAGCAGCCTATCAAGAAGACATCAGCAGCAGCGTGCTGCGCCGCATGAAAGAAGGCGGTTTCGACTTTTCAAGGTTCCACCCCATCGAGTTCTACGCCATTTTCCCGGATGAGGAGCGGGCACGCAGGGCGGCAGGTCATTTCCATCGTGGTGAATCTCTGGACGCGCAAATCAGTGTGCGTGACGACGGCGCCTGGGCGCTGGAGTTGTGCAAGGTCATGTACGCCACCTATGACGACATCGGCGACTTTGAGCAAGGTTTCGAAGCGGTGGTCGAACCCTTGGGCGGCATCATCGAAGGCTGGGGTGTGAAACAGGAGGTACGAGGGCGACTCGCATAACCTTATGAACAGCGACAACCAGCAATAGCGGCTGACCTTCGGGTTGGCCGTTTTCGTTTCCGGCCTCGGAAATGGTTCATCTTTTGTAGGAGCTGGCTTGCCAGCGAAGGCGCCCCAAGAATCGACGCAAATTGAATGTCGCTTCGCCAGCAAGCCGGCTCCTACGGACTATGCTGGTGACAGGCGAAAATCACGCCTTGCAATGGAGCGCAGGCAATCGGCTTGGGGCGTTTGCCGCACAGGAATGGTGCGGTGTATCTGCGGTGATTATCCAACTGATTGATATCAAAGCGTTTCTGCCGATGGCACGGGCCTTGCGATGGCCTGGATGTCCGAGTGACAAGGAGTACGGCATGATCCGCACCTATTTTGACGAGATGTACGATGCCGGCGGCCTGGTCCGCCCGCATTATCGGGAGTTTGCCCGTTGGCTGGCGGAGACGCCTGACGAGTTGTTGGCGCAACGGCGACGTGAAGCCGATCTGTTGTTTCACCGTGCCGGGATCACCTTCACCCTCTACGGTGACGAGCAGGGCACCGAGCGCCTGATTCCCTTCGACACCATTCCGCGCAGCATCCCTGCCAGTGAATGGCGGGTGGTCGAGCGCGGTTGTATCCAGCGGGTCAAGGCGCTGAACATGTTCCTCGCCGACCTTTACCACGATCAGCGCATCATCAAGGCCGGCATCATTCCGGCCGAACAGGTGCTGGCCAACGAGCAATACCAGTTGGCAATGCAGGGACTGGATCTGCACCGCGACATCTACTCGCACATCTCCGGCGTCGATCTGGTGCGCGACGGCGACGGCACTTATTACGTGCTCGAAGACAATCTGCGTACCCCGAGCGGCGTCAGCTACATGCTCGAAGACCGCAAGATGATGATGCGCCTGTTCCCCGAACTGTTCGCGGCGCAACGCATCGCCCCCATCGACCATTACCCGAACCTGCTGCTCGACACCCTGAAAAGCTCCAGCCCCATCGACAACCCGAGCGTCGTGGTGCTGACCCCGGGGCGCTTTAACAGTGCGTTCTTCGAGCACGCGTTTCTGGCGCGGGAAATGGGCGTGGAGCTGGTGGAGGGCGCGGACCTGTTCGTGCGTGACGACAAGGTCTACATGCGCACCACCGGTGGGCCGAAGCCAGTCGATGTGATTTACCGGCGCCTGGACGATGCGTTTCTTGATCCCCTGGCGTTCAATCCGGACTCGATGCTGGGCGTGCCGGGACTCCTTTCGTCCTACCGTTCCGGCAACGTGGTGCTGGCCAATGCCATCGGCACCGGGGTGGCGGACGACAAGTCGGTGTACCCCTTCGTCACCGACATGATCCGTTTCTACCTGGACGAAGAGCCCATTCTTAAGAACGTTCCTACCTGGCAGTGTCGTAATCCGTCTGAACTTTCCCATGTGCTGGCCAATCTTCCAGAACTGGTGGTCAAGGAAACCCAGGGCTCCGGCGGTTACGGAATGTTGGTGGGGCCGGCGGCGACCAAGGCGGAAATCGAAGCGTTCCGCGCACGGATCATCGCCAAGCCCCATGCCTACATCGCGCAACCGACGCTGTCGCTGTCGACCTGTCCGACCTTTGTCGAAAACGGTATCGCGCCACGCCACATCGACCTGCGGCCGTTTGTCTTGTCCGGCCGCGAAACCCGGGTGGTGCCCGGCGGACTGACCCGTGTCGCCCTGCGCGAAGGCTCCCTGGTGGTGAACTCCTCCCAGGGCGGTGGAACCAAGGACACCTGGGTGGTCGAGGATTAAAGGAAGCTTGCCATGTTAAGTAGAACTGCCTCGGATCTGTATTGGATGTCGCGTTACCTGGAGCGGGCGGAAAACCTCGCACGGATGCTCGACATCAGTTATTCGCTGTCGCTGATGCCCCAGGATGGTCGTGGCGACGGCCTGCACGAACTGGCCATGCCGCTGCTGATCACCGGCACCCTGGACGATTACCTCGAGCGCCACGGCGAACTGCACGCCGACCGGTTGCTGCATTTCTTCGCCCTCGACGCGGCCAACCCGGCGAGCATCTACAGTTGCCTCGGCGCGGCGCGGGCCAGCGCCCATGCCGTGCGCGGGCGCATCACCGCCGACATGTGGGAAAACATCAACGCCACCTGGCTGGAAATTCGCGGCATCGCCGAGCAGGGCTTGAACCGCTATGGCATGAGTCGTTTCTGCGAGTGGATCAAGGAACGTTCCCACCTGTTCCGCGGCGCGTCCTATGGCACCATCATGCGCAACGACGCGTTCCGTTTCATTCGCCTGGGCACCTTCATCGAAAGGGCCGACAACACCTTGCGCCTGCTCGATGCCCGGTACGAAATGGCCGGCGACCAGGCCGAAGCGGTCAGCGATGGCACGGCCCACGCTTATTACCAGTGGAGCGCCTTGCTGCGCGCTCTGTCGTCGTTCGAGGCCTACACCGAAATCTACCGCGACGCCCCCGGCGCCCGGCAGGTCGCCGAGTTGCTGTTGCTGCGCGCCGACGTGCCGCGCTCCCTGCGCGCCTGTACCGAAGAAATCGACCAGATCCTCGCCCAGTTACCCGGGGCCAACGGCCGTCCAGCACAACGCCTGGCCGCGGAAATGGACGCGCGCCTGCGCTACACCGGCATCCACGAAATTCTCGAAGAAGGCCTGCACGCCTGGCTGACTGAATTCATCCCGCTGGTGCGCCAGTTGGGTAACGCCATTCACAGTTCCTACCTGGAGGCCGCATGAGACTTTCCATCAGCCACGAGACCACCTATCACTACGAAGACAAGGTGCGGGCGAGCATCCAGTACCTGCGCCTCACGCCCCACGACAGCGAGCGCCAGCACGTGCTCAGCTGGCAACTGGATTTGCCGCGGCCGGTGCGTGCGCAACTCGATCCGTTCGGCAACATCCTGCATGTCTTGACCCTGGATGAACCCCACGAGGCCATCATCATCGGCGCCCGGGGCCAGGTGGACATCGACGAGTTGCGCGAGGCCGAGCATGAAAGCCAGTCGGCGTTGCCATTCCTGCGCTTCACCCGCCTGACCGAACCCGACCAGGCCCTGCGCGACTTCGCGGAAAAACAATGCAAGCAACGCCGCGACCGCACGGCGCTGATCGACCTGATGCATGGCCTGAACCAGTACATGACCTACACCCCCGGCTCCACTGAAGTCGACACCAGCGCGGCCCAGGCCTTCGCCGGGCGCTCCGGCGTGTGCCAGGACCACACCCATGCGTTCCTCGCCTGCAGCCGCAGCCTGGGCATTCCGTCACGCTACGTATCGGGTTACCTGTACAGCGAGAACAGTGAACACCTGGCCAGCCACGCCTGGGCCGAAGCCTGGCTGGATGACGCCTGGTACAGCTTCGACGTGACCAATGAACTGGCGCGTCCGGAGCGGCACCTGAAACTGGCGGTGGGCCTGGATTACCTGGATGCCTGCCCGGTACGCGGCATGCGTCGCGGCGGTGGTTGCGAGCAGATGCACGCCAAGGTGCTGGTGTCGCCGACGCCGGCGCCGGTAATCTCTGTGCAACAGCAATAGGACGGAGTACCCCTGTGTAGGAGCTGCCGAAGGCTGCGATTTTGTGGTTTGAAAAACAAGATCAAAAGATCGCAGCCTTCGGCAGCTCCTACGTGGGTCGATCCCAATACGGCACTTCGCCAAAACACTCGGCAAAAAAATCGATGACCGTCCTGACCTTGACCGACAACCGCCGGCTACCCGGCCAAAGCAGGGCGATCTGCTGGGGTTCGACGCTGTTGGACACCTGATAATCCCTCAGCACCGGCACCAGCGTGCCGATGCGCACAGCTTCGCCAATCAACCATGACGGAAACATCACCAGCCCCAGCCCCTGTTCGGCGGCCTGGGTCAGGGTGTCGGCGTGGTTGCCGGTGATCGGTCCTCTTACTGAATAGGGTGTCCAGTCCTGCTCGCCCTGGCGGAAGAACCAGCGCTGCTGACCGGTCGCGCCTTTGTAGGCCAGGCATTGATGCGCCGCGAGGTCACTCGGGTGTTGCGGCGTGCCGTGTCGCGCAAGGTAGGCCGGGCTGGCCGCCACCTGGAATCGATGGGGGGCCAGGATCCGTGCCTGCATGCTCGAATCGTGCATCGGCCCGATTCGAAACAGCAGGTCGGCGCCTTCCTGCAACGGATCGACGTAATGGTCGGTCTGCTGGATATCCAGCTGCAGTTTCGGGTAACGCTCGAACAGGCGTCCCAGCCAAGGCGTCAGGTGCCGTTGCCCGAATACCACGGGCGCGTTTATGCGCACCAGGCCGCCGGGTTCGCGTTGTTGCTCCTGCAGGGCCTGCTCGGCTTCCTCCAGTTGCACCAGCACCAGCCGCGCGTGGTGGCCGAGCATGCGTCCGGCCTCGGTCGGGGTGACGGCGCGGGTGTGGCGGTAGAGCAATTGCTGGTTCAGAGCCTGTTCCATCAACTGTATCTGTCGGGAGATAGAAGAGGGGGCGAGGCCTTCACGGCGGGCCACTTCGGAGAAGCTGCCGTGATCGAGTACCGCGACAAACAGCCGAAGCGCCTTGAATCCCAGTTCGTTGAGGCCGTGCATGGGCATTCCTGTTGTGCGTGTTGCGCAAAAGTGTTGTGGTCATGCTCCCATTTTTTGCACAGCGTCGCCAATCGATAATGCACGCTACTTTTACGACCAGCGCTCAACACTGTAGGAGCCGGCTTGCTGGCGATGGCGTTCATGAAATCCACATCGCCAGCAAGCCGGCTCCTACAGGTTGCGCATATACACAGGTGCTCTGCATGGATTCTTCTACCCTCAATGCCGCGGATGTCACCGCGACACCCGTCACCCGCCCGGGGCTGCGTTTGCTGCTGTTGCCCCTGGTGATCCTCGCCGGTATGGGCCTTTCAGTCGAGGCCGGGCTGCTTGGGCCCTTGGGTGGGCAGGTCGGGCACCTGTGGGCCACCCTGAGCATCTTCGGCGTCGGCTCGGCGATCCTGTTCCTGTTGTTGCTGTTCAGCGGTCCGCAACAGGGGCCGGCTTTTGGCGCGTTGCCGCGCTGGCAATTGATCGGTGGCTTCCTCGGGCCGATCTACGTGGTCGTGCTGACGCTGGCCACGCCGCACATCGGCATCGCGATGACCATGATCGCGATTCTTTCGGGCCAGGTCGGTAAAAGCGTGCTGATCGACCACTTCGGCTGGTTCGGTGCCACCCGCAAAAAGGTCAACGGGCAACGCTGGCTGGCCTTGCTGTTGATTGTCGTGGCACTTGTCCTGATTGCCCGGGGTTGATGATGAATCTGATTATTTTGTTGGTCGTGGTGGTGGCCGCCGGTGCGGTGTTGAGTGCGCAGGCCGCGATCAATGGCCGGCTCGGTGAAACCGTCGGCGTATTGCGCAGCAGCCTGTTGACGTTCGTGGTTGGCGCCGTGATTACCGGGTTGCTGATACTGTTTTTCGAGCCGGCGCACGCGGTGAGCCTGTTCGATGTACCGAAATGGCAGCTCAGCGGGGCGTTATTTGGTGTGGTCTACATGATGGTGATGGTCGGCGCGGTACCCCGGGTGGGAACGGCCGTGGCAACCGTTGCGGTGATTGTCGGGCAATTGGGCATGGGCATGCTGATCGACAACTTCGGCTGGCTGGGCAACCCGCCGATCGAGCTGTCGGGTAACCGGGTGCTGGCGATGGTGTGCCTGGCCCTGGCGTTGTTGTTCATGTATCGCAGCAGCACCCCAAAAACCTGACCGCAATCCCCCTGGAGGAGCTGCCGCAGGCTGCGATCTTTTGATCTTGCCTTTCAAAAAACAAGATCAAAAGATCGCAGCCTGCGGCAGCTCCTACACTGTAATGACCCTACACAGGAGTCAGCGCCATGATCGACAGCGAGAGTAAGTGCGATTGCCCCAAATGTGACTGCAAGCTTGGCCAGCATCCGATTGCCCGCCACGGCAAGCACTATTGCTGCGAAGGCTGCGCCAAGCACCATGAGCACGGTGAAAAGTGTGCCCATGAGGGCTGCAAGTGCAACAAGTGAGTACGGGCACAATAAAAGTGGAGCCTAATCGGGCTCCACTTCCATCCTGAGGCTGTCATCGTCCAGCCGTTCACTGTGCCGTACGGTGCCCTGCAAACGCCGCCCCTCGACGCGCAGCACCACGGTCTTGGCCTGATCGAGGTCTTCCGGCAGGGGAGGCGGAACGCGCAGGGCAAAACAGTAGGGGTCGCCCGCAACCTGTTCCAGCCCCACCCGGCATTCAGCGCTTTTGGTGATGCGACCGAACAGCGTGTCCAGACCGTAATCCAGGTACCCGAGACTGCTGGTGGCTGCTTCGGTCATGCTCGATCCCCCCTTTGGATGGCTGCCGGGCGTCAGTTCGCCGGTCGCCACGTGACGTTCTCCACGCCGAATTTCTCCGCCATCGGCTTGCTGGTCTTTTGCACCTTTTCACGACCGAAGCGGGGAATCCGGCCAACCCCCGCGTCACAGCTCGCCCAATGCCAGGCCTCGGCGTTATCCATCTTGTCCAGACGAATAATGAAAGACTTGTGGACGCCATGAAGGGTGTACTCAATGACGAATAGTTTTGCGCTGTTCATAAAGCCCTTGTTCCTCCCTGTTGTACATAGAAGGATCGCGCGCCGCCCGGAAAATTCAGTTGGATTGTCCGGCGGTGACGCATCCGGGCCATTCCCGGTCCGGGCATGTTGTAGAATTCATCGCAATGACTTCAGAGGTGTACTTCATGAGCGAGCCTGTTCGCCTGACCCAATACAGCCACGGTGCCGGTTGCGGCTGCAAGATCTCCCCGCAGGTGCTGGAGGTGATCCTCGCCGGCAGCGGCGCGCAGAACCTGGACCCGAAGCTCTGGGTCGGCAATGCCTCGCGTGATGATGCGGCGGTGTATGCCATCGATGAAGAACGCGGCGTTGTCTCCACCACCGACTTTTTCATGCCGATCGTCGACGACCCCTTCGACTTCGGCCGCATCGCCGCGACCAATGCCATCAGCGATATCTACGCCATGGGCGGCGATCCGCTGATGGCGATCGCCATTCTCGGCTGGCCGGTCAACGTGCTGGCGCCGGAAATCGCCCGGGAAGTGATCCGTGGCGGACGGTCGGTGTGCGACGCGGCAGGCATTCCCCTGGCGGGCGGGCACTCTATCGATGCGCCTGAGCCGATCTTCGGTCTGGCTGTCACCGGCCTGGTGGAAAAACGCCACATGAAGCGCAACGACACCGCCACCGCCGGCTGCCTGTTATACCTGACCAAACCCCTGGGCATCGGTATCCTCACCACGGCCGAAAAGAAGGGCAAGTTGCGCCATGCCGATATCGGCCTGGCCCGGGACTGGATGTGCACCCTCAACAAACCCGGCAGCCGCTTCGGCAAACTCGACGGCGTCACCGCGATGACCGACGTCACCGGCTTCGGCCTGCTCGGGCACCTGGTGGAAATGGCCGATGGCAGCCAGCTTACCGCGCGCATCGAATACGACCGCGTGCCGCGCTTGCCCGGCGTCGAGTACTACCTCGAACAGGGTTGTGTGCCCGGCGGCACGCTGCGCAACTTCGACAGTTACGCCAGCAGGCTCGGGCGCCTGCAGGAGTTGCACAAGCGCGTGCTGTGCGATCCGCAGACCAGTGGCGGGCTGCTGATTGCCGTGACGCCGGCGGGCAACGAAGCGTTTCTCGCCGTGGCCGCGGAACTGGGCCTGAACCTTGAGCCGATCGGCGAACTGGTGGAGCGACAGAACCACGCGGTCGAGGTGGTTTGATGCCTGTCGACTGCACCGATTACCGTGAGATCTTTCTCAACGACCGGCCGATGATGGACGCCCGCGCGCCGGTGGAATTCCTCAAGGGCTCGTTCCCCGGCGTGGTCAATCTGCCGCTGATGAACGACCACGAGCGGCAGCGGGTCGGCACCTGCTACAAGCAACAGGGCCAGCAATCAGCAATCGTCCTGGGCCACCAGTTGGTGTCCGGCGCGGTCAAGGCCGAACGCATTCAGGCCTGGGCCGATTTCGCCCGGGCGCATCCTGATGGGCTTCTCTACTGTTTTCGCGGTGGATTGCGCTCGCAGATCGTCCAGCAATGGCTCAAGGACGAAGCCGGCATCGATTACCCGCGGGTGGGTGGCGGCTACAAGGCGATGCGCACCTTCCTGCTCGATACCCTCGACCAGGCGCTGGCCCAGTGTGATTTTGTCCTGCTGGGCGGCATGACCGGCACCGGCAAGACCGAGGTGCTCACCCAACTGAACAATGGCCTGGACCTTGAGGGCCACGCCAATCACCGCGGCTCCAGCTTCGGCAAGCGGGCCACCGGCCAGCCTTCCAATATCGACTTCGAAAATCGCCTGGCAGTCGATTTGCTGAAGAAGCGCGCCGGCGGCATCGATCAATTCGTGCTGGAAGACGAAAGCCGCGCGGTGGGCAGTTGCGCTTTACCGTTGCCTCTATATCAGGGCATGCAGCAGTTCCCGATGGTTTGGCTGGAAGACAGTCTGGAAGGGCGGGTCGAACGCATCCTGCGCGACTACGTGGTGGACCTGTGTGCCGAATTCATCAGCGTGCATGGCGATGAAGGCTTCGCGCTGTTTTCCGAGCGCCTGCTGGAGAGCCTGAACAACGTGCAGAAACGCCTGGGTGGCGAGCGTCACCGGCGCATGCTGTTACTGATGGAAGACGCCCTGGCGGAACAGGGGCGCAGTGGCGCGGTGGACTTGCACCGCGGGTGGATCGAAGGCCTGCTGCGCGAGTACTACGACCCGATGTATGCGTTCCAGCGCGAGAAAAAAGGCGTGCGGATTGAATTTGCCGGCGAGCGGGGGGCGGTGATCGAGTATCTGCGGGAGAGGCTCAGTCAGCAAAAGTGAGGGTGCCCATGATCGTACGTATCGCTGCCCCGTCTCCTGTAGGAGCTGGCTTGCCAGCGAAGGCGGCGTGTCTGACAACCACGCCCAGTCTACCGCCCCGTCTCCTGTAGGAGCTGGCTTGCCAGCGAAAGCGACGTGTCTGACACAACCACACCCAATCTACCGCCGCCTTCGCCGGCAAGCCGGCTCCTACAGTTTGCCGGGGGCGGTGATCCGACGATGGCCCCCCAAAACCTCAAACCGGGCAACTCTCCTGCCCATTATCCAGCCCCTGCTTGTAGGTATGACTCTCCACACTGGCCTTGCCGTCATGCCAGGTCAGCGTCAGCACATACAACGAGTCATAGTCACTGGACGCCCAGTCGTCGGTGATCTTCATCTTCTTGCCGACGGCTTCACCGGCGACCTTGTTGATCAGCTCCGGCAGGTAACCGTGGGACCAGGCGGTGTAAATGACCGAGTTGTGGTACTTGTCGTGCAACAGTTCGTCGGCGAGGTCGCTGGTGTCGTTGGCGGAGAAGTTGATGTTCACCGGCAACCCGAGCTTGATGGCGGCGGGGCTGATGGTCATCAAGGGGCGAATGTAGCTGTAGGAATTATCCAGTTCGCCTTCCTCGACATTGCGTGTCGGATTGGCGGCAAACACGTAGTCAGCCTTGCCGAATTTTTCCGGCAACAAGGTCGCCAGGTCAATGGCACGGTTCAAGCCCTGGCAGTTGAGCTGGCCCAGGCCGCCGGCGGGTTTTTCCCCATGGCGCAGGAACACCAGGGTCTGGGTGCCGTCCATCGGTTGGGCGCGGGTCAGGCTGGACTCCAGCAACAGAAACACCGCACTGAGCGCGACCAGGGCAGGCAAGATGAGATAAGCGCGATGTTTAAAGCGCCGGGTAACATTCAACAGATTCATCATGGAATAAGGGGTCTTCAGCTTGAGACTGTTAAGGCTGACAAACCTCTACACCGCGAGCTTCCAGCATCGGGTGTTTTCCATGTCGTTGAGCCGGTCCGTTTTCAAAAGGGCAGTGCTCAGAGTCCCTGAAGCCCATTTGGTTCGATACCGGCCGAGAGTGCAGCACCCTGGCGATAACCTCGAACGGATTGGAGCAGAGGTTATCGACTGGATGTTGCGGAATTGTGGACACCATACAGGTCCAGGCGCGGCGAAAGGTTGCGATTCTTGAATATTGATAATCAATAATGTTGATTTTCCTGAGGTTGCGGCGGTCAATAGGATGCTCGTACTCTCAATCGCCAGATGGATCCCGTCCCATGCCTGATTTGTCCGCGTTCCCCATCACCCGCAAATGGCCCGCCCAGTATCCGGAGTGGATTCAGCTGTACTCGCTGCCTACACCCAATGGCGTCAAGGTCTCGATCATGCTCGAAGAGATCGGCCTGCCTTATGAGCCGCACCGCGTCGGTTTTGAAACCGGCGACCAGATGTCCCCCGAGTTTCTCTCGCTGAACCCCAACAACAAGATTCCAGCCATCCTTGACCCCCATGGTCCGGGTGAGCAGCCGCTGGCCCTGTTCGAATCCGGGGCGATTCTGATTTACCTGGCGGACAAAAGTGGCCAACTGCTGGCCCAGGAGTCGGCGGCACGCTACGAAACCCTGCAGTGGCTGATGTTCCAGATGGGCGGGATCGGCCCGATGTTCGGCCAGCTTGGCTTTTTCAACAAATTTGCCGGCAAGGACTACGAAGACAAACGTCCCCGCGACCGCTACGTCGAAGAAAGCAAACGCCTGCTCGGCGTCCTCAATGGTCGCCTGGAAGGCCGCGACTGGATCATGGGCGAGCGCTACACCATCGCCGACATCGCGACTTTCCCGTGGGTGCGCAACCTGATCGGCTTCTATGAAGCGGGGGATCTGGTGGGTATCCAGAATTTCCCTAACGTCACGCGGGTGCTGGAGCGCTTCCTGGCGCGGCCGGCGGTGGTGCGCGGGCTGGAGATTCCGAAGCCGGTTGCCAACTGATCCACCCCGAATCTGGGGAACGGTGGGCGACCCTGTGGGAGCGAGCTTGCTCGCGATGGCGGTGGATCAGTCGATATCTAATTGACTGACAAACCGCCATCGCGAGCAAGCTCGCTCCCACAGGGGCACTCCCAAGAGATACCCGGTGGTGTCAGGGCACCCCAAAAAACGGCCGAATCCCCTGATCCTTGAAATACCGCTCGATCACCTTCGGGTCCGAGCACGTCTCGGCAATCGCCACATAGGTATCCGGCCGCAGCAGATAAAAACCGCTGTGTCCCAACCCCGCCGCTTCAAACGCCGGGCGCCAGCCGAACACGTGCAGTGGTAGATGATGTTCGTGGCACCAGGCGATCATCTCGTCGCTGGTGTCGCCATACACATGCACCTGCCAGGTCGCGCACTTGAGCGGTTCATAATTGTCCCCTTCACCATCATGGGCCCAGGGCAGGCGGTCGCCGCCATGCACGTGCCCGGCAACGCCGGTGCTCAGCGGCATGCCGCGATAGTTCAGGGTGATCTGCGACACCGTGCGAAAGAGGAATTCACGTGTCGTTTCAAACGAAGCCAGCTTCGGAATCAGCAAGGGCGCCAGGCGCGTGCGCAGCACATCGGCCATGGGCCCTTCGGCGGTGGCGAAGGTGAACACCCGGTCGGTGGTGGCCACCAGCTTGCGGGCAAACGCGATGCGTTCGATTTCATAGCTGTCGAGCAATTTGGCCTCGGCGCCACCACTGAGTACCGCAGCAAGTTTCCACGCCAGGTTGATCGCATCGCCAATCCCGGTATTCATGCCCTGGCCACCGGCCGGGCTGTGCACGTGGGCGGCATCACCGAGCAGAAATGCACGCCCGCGACGAAAGTGATCGGCCACCCGGTGATGCACGCGATACGTGGAGAACCAGTTCAATTGTTCGATCCGCACCTGCATGTGTTCGATGGCCCGGCTGCTGACGTCCTCGAAGCGCAGGGTTTCGGCCTGTTCGGCGCGCTCATCGCGCACGGTGCCGATCAGTCGGGCGCGGCCGGCTTCGGCCAGGGGAAACACGGCGAGGAAGTCCGCTTCATCCAGATCCACATGCAGCTCGCCGTTGAACGCCGGACCGCTGCCCTGGACGTCGGCGACGTAGAAAATCTGCTGGTAGGTGCCGCCGGGAAAACCGGTGTCCAGGGTCTTGCGCACGATCGATCGGGCACCGTCGCAGCCGGTCAGGTAACAGGCCTGGCAGGTTTCGGTTTCGCCATCGGGCAGGCGCAGGGTGGCCGTGATTCCGTCGGCGCTTTCCTCGAAGCCGAGCAATTCAGTATTGCGTTCAACGCTGATGCCGAAGGTTTCGAGGCGATCGATCAGCAGCCGTTCATGCTCGTCCTGGGGAAAGATTTTCAGGAAGGAATAGGGCGTCAAGCCCTCGCCGACGCGGCTCAACGGCAGGTGTGCCACGGCTTCGCCCTTGACCCAGAAGTTTGCCGCCGCCACGCGATGGCCCTTCTTGACGATGGCGTCGGCGAGGTCGAGTTGGCGATACAACTCCAGTGTCCGCGCCTGCACGGCCAGGGCCCGGGAGGTGGTGCCGGGGGCCGAGGTCTTGTCGATAATCCGCACGCGCACGCCCAGTTTGCTCAACCACAACGCCAATACCAACCCGGTCGGGCCGGCACCGGTGATCAGCACGTCGCTACGTTGCATAAGGCAGTCCTCCTGATGTGGGTCAAGTATGGCCCAGGGAAAAGGGACGGCCAGCCAACGCGCCCAACGGGTGAAACCGTCACTGCTTTCAGTAGGAGCGAGCATGCTCGCGATGGACGTCAACGATAACGCTGGCAACCTGATAGCCAGCGCTGTCCTTGATTCCATCGCGAGCCTGCTCGCTCCTACAGGGGGGATCGACGGCGCAACGGGCAATCAAAAATCAATCGTCCCCGACAGTTTCGCCGTGCGCGGTTCGCCCTGGGTCAGGTAGCCGCCCTGGGCCGATTCCCAATAACTTTTATTGGCAACGTTCTCGACCCCGAAGCGCAAGGTCACGTCCTTTTTCTGGACCCTGAACGCATAACGCGCGCCGGCGTCGAAGCGGTTCCAGGTCGGCAGGCTGAGGTTGTTCGCCGCGTCGGCGTATTGCCCGCCAGTGCGCAACATCCTCGCATTCAAGGCGGCGCCTTGCACGCCGGGCACGTCCCAATCGACGCTGGCGTTGAACTGGAAACTCGGCACGCCGATGGCCTGGTTGCCGTCGTTCAAACCGTCCTGGGTGTTCTTCAGTTCGGTGTCCATCACGGTCACGCCGCTGAGCACGCGCAGGCCGTCGAGCGGTTCCCCGAACAGGTTGAGCTCCACGCCCTTGTTGACCTGCTCACCGTCATGAATGAACACGGCGGTGCTGTCGTCGATGACCTGGGTGTAGCCGTCGGCGGGTTGTTCGATGCGGTACACACCAAGGGTCGCGCCGTAGGTGCCCATGTCGACCTTGACCCCGGCCTCGACCTGCTTGGAACGCGCCGGTGCGAACACTTCATTGCCGTTGATCACCACCCGTGAGCCGGAAGTGGTCGGCGCCGTCGGCCCTTTTGCCAAGCCCTCGATGCGGTTGGCATAGATCGCCACATGGTCCCAGGGCTTGAACACGATGCCGTAGACCGGCGTGGTGATCGATTCGTCATAGTGGGACGTGCGGCTGCCGGTATCGTAGTCATAGCCCTGCACGACCATTTGTTGTCGGCGCACGCCGAGGGTTATCAACAGGCGATCATCGATGAACCCCAGGGTGTCGGACAGGGCGGCGCTGCGCATGATCGACTTGCCGGTGACGCCCGGATCGCTCAGGTCGCCGCCGGAGAAGCCGCTGGTGGGCGGCGGCACATCGATCGGGTGATAGATGTCGTTGGAGTAATCGCTCGAACTGAAATCGTAGGCGTTGCGTTGTTGGGTCCAGATGCCGGCCAGGCCAACGTTGAGTCGGTGGGTCACCGGCCCGGTAGCGAAACGGCCATTGAGACCGGTCATGGCACTGCGGTTGTCCTCGTTGTGGGGGATGTAGGAACCGCTGGTGATGGCGCTGCCGTCATTGCCGACCAGGGTGGTCGAGTCATAGAGGCCCGCTTCACGGGTATGTTTGGCACCGGCGGCCGCGTAGGCGGTCCAACTGTCGTTGAGGTCGTATTCGCCGCGCAACATACCGAAGGTGTCTTCGATTTCGCTGAAGCCCCACTCCTGCCCATAGTTGGTGTCGGCGGACGGCGCCTGCGGGATGTGTGTGGCATCGCCGAGGTTCACCGAGCTGCGACCGCCGTTGACGCGCTCCTTGGCGTAAACGAAATCACCGGAAAGGCGCAGGCCATCGCCACGGTAATCGAGACCGAGGGCGAACAGTTTCGAGCGCTGGTTTTCATCGTCGATGGCGGTGTCGCCTTCCCGCTGGGACAGATTGAGGCGCGCGCCGAAGCGATTGTCCTCGCCAAAGCGCTGAGCGATGTCCAGGTGTTCGCCGATGCGTCCGTCATCGCTGATGTCGGTACTGAACCGCCGCAACGGCACATCGCCGGCGCGTTTGGGTTGCAGGTTGACCCCGCCGCCGATGCCCGAGCCGGTCGGCGTGACCCCGTTGATAAAGGCGTTCGGGCCCTTGAACACTTCCACTCGTTCCAGGGCGTCGGTGGAAATGATCTGCCGCGGCAAAATCCCATAAAGGCCGTTAAAGGAAATGTCGTCACCGTAGAGGGGCAGGCCGCGAATCATGAAGTTCTGTGCCTGGTTGCTGTAGCCGGACGACTGGCGCACCGATGAATCGTTGAGCAGCACATCGCCGACGGTTTCGGCTTGCTGGTCACTGATCAATGCTTCGGTGTAGGCGGTCATGCTGAAGGGCACGTCCATGATGTCCTGATTGCCCAGTACGCCCAACTGACCACCGCGGGCGACCTGACCGCCGGCGAACACCGGGGGCAGGTCGCCGGGTATTGGGACTTGGGCATTGACGTTCACCTCTTCGAGCAGCAGGGGCTGGCCGCCGGTTTCGGTCGTCTCGGCTAGGGCTGTTATGGGCAGGGAGCAAAAGAGGGCGAACAGGGTTGCACGAAAGGGCGCGGATCGTCGTGCTGGAGTGGTCATGTTTCGTTCCTGGGAGTACGCGGGCCAAAATAGAGGACGCGTTCCTTGCGCAAATACGACTCCTGGCGCAAATGGTAGGTGTTCTCAAATACTCGCCACAGTGCGTTTTCTGCACGCTGCACAGGCAATTTCTGCGAGGGAAAGCTTGCGTGGGAGAAACGGCATCCGCAGGCCGGGGTCATAGTCTGCAACCCACCATTAATCGTATGGTGACTGCGCCTCAACGGATCTGATGGAGTGACATGCAAGCCAATCGATTGATATCAGGCATCGCTGCCTTGTTGCTACTGGCCGGTTGCGCCGGTCAGCGCAGCGAAGAACCGGCACCCCGCCCGCCCGCTGAAGTGAGGGCGGAAATTGTGCGCCTGCTGCCAGCCAGGACGGTCGATCGCCAGGGATGGGCCACGGACATTTACGCCGCCTTCGCCGCACAAAACATCTCCCCGACCACCCAGAACCTGTGTTCAGTGCTGGCGGTGACTGCGCAGGAATCGACCTTTCAGGTGGATCCGGTCGTGCCGGGCCTGGGCAAGATAGCCCGGGACGAAATCGACCGTCGCGCGGCCAACGCACACATCCCTGGCCTGCTGGTCAGCGGCGCGCTGCGGCTCAATTCACCCAACGGCAAAACCTACAATGATCGCCTCAATGCCGCGCGCAGTGAAAAGGAGCTGAGCGGGATTTTCGATGACTTCATCGGCATGGCCCCCATGGGCAAGACCCTGTTTGGCGGGTTCAACCCGGTGCACACGGGCGGGCCCATGCAGGTCAGCATCGACTTTGCGGAAAAACACGCCAAGGACTATCCGTACCCGGTGGACGGGTCGATTCGCCATGAAGTGTTCACCCGCCGTGGCGGCCTGTATTTCGGCACTGCCCACCTGCTGGGCTACCCGGTGAGCTATCAGCAGCCGCTGTATCGTTTCGCCGATTTCAATGCAGGTTGGTACGCCAGCCGCAACGCCGCGTTCCAGAATGCGGTGAGCCTTGCTTCCGGCATTCCCCTGGCGCTCGATGGTGACCTGGTGCGCTATGACTCGATCATGCCCGGCACGACGGAACTGGCCGTGCGTACACTCGGCAAGCAAATCGGTCTGCGCAATCCGACGATCCATGAGCAGTTGGAGAAGGGTGACAGCCTGGCTTTCGAAAACACCGAGCTGTATCAGCGGGTGTTCGCCCTGGCCGAAAAGGCCGAAGGTCGAACCCTGCCAAGGGCGGTGTTGCCGGGCATCGTGCTGCAAAGCCCGAAAATCACCCGCAAGCTGACCACGGCCTGGTTTGCCAAGCGGGTGGATGAGCGTTATCAGCGGTGTATGGCGCGGGCCGGGAAATAATTCGCGACGGGTAAGGGCCAGTGCGTTTCAGATGGGTTCGATGCCGATACCAGCCCCACCACGGCACTTCCATCCACCAGACAGCGCGGCGCTCGATCAGACGATAAGAACCACCTTCGCAATGTGATGGTGCAATCGTCGGATGGTCGAGGCATGGGCCCGGGCAGGCTTCTACACTGATCGGCATTCGTGCGACCGCAGTCTGCAAGGAGAGGCGTATGTACCAGCTCTACGGCCATCAGAATTCCGGCGCGGCGGCCATCGAGGCGGCCCTGGAGCTTTGCGAGATTCCCTATCGCTTCATCGATGTCGAGTCGTCCGTGGAAGCGGCGCAGGCGCTGGAGAAGCTCAACCCGCTCAAGCAGATCCCTACGCTGCAACGCCCTGACGGCGGCATCCTCACCGAAAGCGCGGCGATCCTGATTCATCTCGGCCTGACTTTTCCCTCGTCGGGGCTGCTGCCGGAGGACCCCGCCGAGCGCGACCAGGCCATCCGCGGCATGACCTTCATCATCAGCAATTGCTACGCGGCGATCGGCATCATCGATTACCCCGAGCGCTGGCTGGCGGCGGCCGATGAGTCGACCCGGCAGAACCTCATCGCCGGTACGCGCCAGCGACTGCACTGGTGTTGGGAGGTGTTTGCCGATCAGTTTTCGGGGGATCTGTATCTGGGGATCGAGACGCCCGGCGCGCTGGATGTGCTGGCGGCGGTCGTATCGAGGTGGGCGGGCAGCCGCGAGCATTTGCGCAATGCGCGCCCGGGGTTTTTCGCCTGGCTGGAGCGGATCGACCGGCATCCGGCATTGGCGCCGGTGTTTGCCCGGCATTGGCCGGGTTGAATACAGAACCGCTGCGCAAACATCACTGTGGAATTACCTCCCTGTAGGAGCGAGCCTGCTCGCGATGGCGGTGGGTCAGTCACAGCTATATTGACTGACCTACCGCCATCGCGAGCAGGCTCGCTCCTACAGGGGGGAATGCGTGATGCCCGGAATTACTCGCCGCGAATGTACTGCTCCAGCTGACGAATCAACTCCGCCTGTTCGGCAATGGCTTCCTTGACCAGGTCACCGATCGAGAGCAGGCCGATCAGCTTGCCGTCTTCCACCACCGGCAGGTGACGCAGGCGTCTTTCGGACATGATGCCAAGGCAGGTATCCACGGTCTGATGGGTGTTCACGGTGATCACCGGCGAGACCATGATGTCGCGCACCGGGGTGCCGACCGAAGAGCGGCCGTGCAACACCAGTTTGCGCGCATAATCGCGTTCGCTGATGATGCCCAGCACCTCGTCATTGTCCACCACCAGCAAGGCGCCGACATTCTTCTCGGCCATCTTCATCAGCGCCTCGAGCACCATGTGATCGGGTTTGATCTGGTGCACTTGCTGATTCTTCTGATCTTTGAGCTTGAGCAGTTGGGCGACGGTTTTCATGGTGGTTACTCGGGTGTTGTCGTTGTCCTTGAAGCATCTTAGACCCTGAAGCGCAGGGCAAGGGCGAAAGCGTCGGATAACGTGCAAAAAACGTCATTTGCCGGGATTTCTGTGGTGAACGCATCAATTGACCCCCCTTAAAACCCTGTGGGAGCGGGCTTGCCCGCGATTGCGGTGGACCCGTCGCATGTGTATGGATTGACACTACGCCATCGCGGGCAAGCCCGCTCCCACAGGGTGCGATGTATGTCAGGGATTAATAGAGCCAGCCGAACTTTCCGGGGCGATGACAGGTAGAATCACCCTCTGAATCAACGTTGAGGTTTGCAGTGGTGGATTTACCGCAGGGCTTCGTCCTGACCCGGCATTGGCGCGACACCCCGGCCGGTACGGAAGTCGAGTTCTGGCTGGCGACCGACAGCGGTCCCCGGCGCATCCGCCTGCCTCATCAACCGTCGGTGGCGTTCATTCCCGCCGAACAACGGGCCCAGGCCGAAGCCCTGCTGCATGACGAAAAGAACGTCGAGCTGCGCCCTCTGGCCTTGCAGGATTTCGAGCATCGTCCCGTGCTCGGTCTTTACTGTCAGCAGCACGGCCAGCTGATACGCCTGGACACCGCGCTGCGCAAGGCCGGGGTCGAGGTGTTCGAGGCCGACGTGCGGCCACCGGAGCGCTACCTGATGGAGCGCTTCATCACCGCGCCGGTGCTGTTTACCGGCACCCCGAACGCCGAGGGCGTGCTGCTCGACGCGCAGATGAAGCCCGACCCGACGTACCGCCCCAGCCTCAGGCTGGTGTCCCTGGACATCGAAACCACCGCCCAGGGCGACTTGTACTCCATCGCCCTGGAAGGCTGCGGCGAGCGCCAGGTGTATATGCTCGGCCCACCCAACGGCGATGACAGCGCCGTGGATTTCCAGCTTGAGTACTGCGACTCCCGGGTGCACTTGCTGCAAAAACTCAACGACTGGTTTGCCCGTTTCGACCCTGACGCGATCATCGGCTGGAACGTCGTGCAGTTCGACCTGCGCATCCTCCACGAACACGCCCGGCGCCTGGCGGTGCCCCTGAAGCTGGGCCGTGGCGGCGAGGAAATGCAGTGGCGCGAACACGGCAGCGGCAATCACTACTTTGCCTCGGCGGCAGGCCGGCTGATCATCGATGGCATCGAGTCCCTGCGTTCGGCGACCTGGAGTTTTCCCTCCTTCAGCCTGGAAAACGTCGCGCAGACCCTGCTCGGCGAAGGCAAATCCATCTCCACGCCTTACCAGCGCATGGACGAGATCAACCGCATGTTCGCCGAGGACAAGCCGGCACTGGCCCGCTACAACCTCAAGGACTGTGAGCTGGTCACCGCGATTTTCGCCAAGACCGAACTGCTGACTTTCCTGCTGGAACGGGCCAGCGTCACCGGCTTGCCCGTCGACCGCATGGGCGGCTCGGTGGCGGCGTTCACCCACCTGTACATGCCGTTGATGCACCGCCAGGGTTTCGTCGCGCCCAACCTTGGCAGCAAACCGCCCCAGGCCAGCCCCGGCGGTTTTGTCATGGACTCGCAGCCGGGGCTGTACGAGTCGGTGCTGGTGCTGGACTACAAGAGCCTGTACCCGTCGATCATCCGCACCTTCCTGATCGACCCGGTAGGCTTGATCGAAGGGCTTGAGCATCCCGATGACAAGGATTCGGTGCCCGGCTTTCGCGGCGCGCGTTTTTCCCGCACCCGCCATTGCCTGCCGTCCATCGTCGCCCGCGTCGCTGAAGGCCGGGAAACCGCCAAGCGCGAGCACAACGCGCCGCTGTCCCAGGCGCTGAAGATCATCATGAACGCCTTCTACGGCGTGCTCGGTTCCAGCGGTTGCCGTTTCTTCGACACGCGCCTGGCCTCGTCCATCACCTTGCGCGGCCACGAGATCATGCTGCGCACCCGACAGTTGATCGAAGCCCAGGGCCACGCGGTGATCTATGGCGACACCGACTCGACCTTCGTCTGGCTGCGTCGCGCCCACGGCCAGGAAGAAGCCGCGCAGATCGGTCATGCCCTGGTGGCGCACGTCAACCAGTGGTGGCGTGAACATGTCCAAGAGGAATACGGCCTGCACAGCGTCCTCGAACTGCAGTACGAAACCCATTACAAACGCTTTTTGATGCCGACCATTCGCGGTGCCGAAGAGGGCAGCAAGAAGCGCTACGCCGGGCTGGTCACCCGCGCCGATGGCAGCGAAGAGATGGTCTACAAGGGACTGGAAACCGTGCGCACCGACTGGTCGTTGCTGGCCCGGCAATTCCAGCAGGAGTTGTATCTGCGGATTTTCCAGCGCAAAGCCTATCAGGACTACGTGCGCGACTATGTGCGCAAGACCCTGGCCGGTGAGTTCGATGATCGCCTGGTTTACCGCAAGCGCCTGCGCCGTCCCCTCGACGATTACCAGCGCAATGTGCCGCCCCACGTACGCGCGGCGCGTATGGCCGACGAGTACAACGACCGCCAGGGCCGGCCGCGTCAGTATCAGAATGGCGGCTGGATCAGTTACGTAATCACGGTCGCCGGTCCCGAACCGCTGGAAATTCGCAGCGCGCCCATCGATTACGACCACTACATCACGCGGCAGCTGCAACCGGTGGCGGACGCGATTCTGCCGTTTGTCGACGACGACTTTTCAACCCTGATTGGTGGGCAACTGGGCCTTTTTTAAGTCCATCAGCGACAGCGTCCAGGCGTCCGGTATGCCGTGGAAATGCTGGTCCAGCGCCTGGTGGAACGGGCTGGCAGGGGGTGCGACCTCGGCGAACAGGGTCATCGACGAATGAAACTTCAGGTCATCGGGATGGCCGAAAATCGCCGCCACCGAGCTTTGCTGGATGTTCAGCACCGCCTGGGTGCAGGCGCGCAAGCGCTCGCCGAGCACGGGATGATTCAGGTAGGCCTCGGCTTCTTCCCGGGAGCGAATGGCAAAGTGGCGGGACATCTCGCTGCCACCCAGCCCGGCAAACTGCGGAAAGATGAACCACATCCAGTGACTGCGCTTGTGCCCGGCCTTCAACTCGGCCAGGACCCGGTCGAACACCGGGTCCTGCGCCTGGATAAAGCGCGGCAGATTGAACGAGTCCTGTGGATCCGTGCTTCTCATGACGAAGCTCTCTGACAAGCTGTATTGGCTTAGACCATGGCCAACGGCTTTTTGCTGTTTGGCGCGCGAAATACCTGGTCCAGCGCCTCCAGATCCCCGGCTTGAAGCTGTACATCCGCCGCCTGGGCATTGAGTCGTACATGTTCGGGTCTGACCGCCTTGGGGATGGCGATCACGCCATCCTGACGCAGAATCCACGCCAGCGCTATCTGTGCCGGCGTCACGCCGTGTCCCGCGGCCACCTGTTTGAGCGTGGCATCGGTGAGCATGGCGCCTCCCTGGCCGATGGGGCAATAAGCCATAATTGGCAATCGCTGCCGTTCGCTCCAGGGCAATAAGTCAAATTCTATGCCGCGTTGTTCCAGATTGTAGAGCACCTGATTGGTGGCGCAGGTGGGGGTAGCCAGTTCCTGCAGGTCATCGAGGTCGAAGTTGGACACACCCCAACGGCCGATCTTGCCCGCTTCGCGCAGGCGTTCGAACGCCTCGACGGTTTCCGCCAGGGGGTACTGGCCGCGCCAGTGCAGCAGGTACAGATCGATGTAGTCGGTGCCCAGGCGCCGCAGACTGCGCTCGCAGGCCTGCACCGCGCCCTGGCGGCTGGCGTTGTGCGGGTAGACCTTGCTCACCAGGAAGACCCGGTCGCGCTGTCCGGCGATGGCCTCGCCGACGACTTCCTCGGCACCGCCTTCGGCATACATTTCCGCGGTGTCGATCAGGGTCATGCCGGCGTCGATGCCCTGTCGCAGGGCCGCGACTTCCCGTGTCCGCTGCGACCGGTCCTCACCCATTTGCCAGGTGCCCTGGCCGATGACCGGTACGTTGACGCCGGCCAGTTCGATTGTTCGCATTGCCAACCTCCCTATCTGTTCGCGACGAACCCCTGTAGGAGCTGCCGCAGGCTGCGATCTTTCGCTCTAAAAACAAAATCAAAAGATCGCAGCCTGCGGCAGCTCCTACAAGTCCCAATGGGTGCCAGTGATCGATTGGTCACCGCCAACATTGCACTTTTTGCCACGGACCGGCTCTATCCATGGGCAGCCTGCGGCGATCCCCACCGTTGGCCCATGCCCAGTTCAAGACCCCATGGCTCAAGCGTTACCCATCATCAGCGCACTGTTGCGACGTTATCGCTGGCTCCCGGCCGGCCTGGCGCTCTTCCTCGTCTCGGGCTGCACCCAGCAGGACGGCAGCGATCTTTTCACCCAAATGCGTGAAGGCAATCCCCGGGAATTCCTGCAGACCAGTGTCGATCGCATGGCGACCCTGGCCATGCGCGACAACCTCGACAGTCTCTATCTGCTGATGGGCAAGCTGTACCTGCGCAACCCCGACGAGCTGAAAAAATCCGGCTTCCTCGACGCCCGCACCGCCGGCAAGCAAGTGCGCCTGGCCATCGAACAGCAGGAGCCATTGCCCACCCTGGGCGGAAAAAAGGACCTCGCCGCCCTGCGGTTTGCCATGAGTCCGGAATTTCTCGGTGACCGGGTCGGCGCGTTCATCTATGCCATCGGCAGCATGTTGGTCACCGCCCACGGCAATCGCATCGAGTTCTATATGACCGATGCGATCAATCCGACCTTCGTCAGCAATGCCGCGCGCAACATCGAGATCGCCACCTGGATTCTCGCTCAGCGGCAGAACAAGGAAGGCCAGCCCTTATTGTTCTCCAACGAAATCTCGGAGGAGGGCAGCAACTTAAGCTTCGCCGTGGAATTCGGCAAGATCGTCGCCCGCCTGGACCTGCTGACCCAGATGCTCGACGAGCGCTACCGGCGCATTGGCCTTAATTATGCGCAGAGTTTGCTGTTCCTGAATTTTTTGCCGGTGCAGTGATCACCTGGTTCTTCCTGCCGGATCGGATATGCGTCATCGCACCCACCCTGTAGGAGCGGGCTTGCCCGCGATAGCTTCATATCAGAAAACGATACTGAGCCTGACACATCGCCATCGCGGGCAAGCCCGCTCCTACAGGGAATCGTAATGATTTAGGCATAAAGATAGATCGCATCGATATAACTGGTTATATGAAATATCGATATGCTGCGGGCCGGATTTCCCCTGCGATCTTTGTGGACGTATTAATGGATCTAGTGAACATTGGCTTGATCGTCGCCGGTCTGGTGGTTGGTTTTATCGTCGGTATGACCGGCGTCGGTGGCGGCTCGCTGATGACCCCGATCCTGCTCGGCTTCGGTATCAACCCGGCGACCGCCGTCGGCACCGACCTGCTCTACGCCGCCATCACCAAATCCAGTGGCGTGCTGGTGCACCGAAAGAACAAGAACATCGACTGGGCCATCACCGGCTGGCTGACCCTGGGCAGTGTCCCGGCCGTGGTGATGACCCTGTGGTTCCTCAGCACCCTGCACAGCGCCCCCGACGCGATGAACGCCATCATCAAGCAAGCCCTGGGCTACGTATTGTTCGCCACGGCCCTGGCGATCCTGTTCAAGAAACGCCTGCTCGACTTCGCCCACAAACGCGCCGGTGGCAACTACAACCCCAGTGGCACCCGTCTGAACATCCTCACCGTGATCACCGGACTGGTCCTCGGCACCATGGTCGCCCTGACCTCCATTGGCGCCGGCGCCCTGGGCACCGTGGCCCTGTTCATTCTCTACCCGCTGCTGCCGACCCGGCGCCTGGTCGGCACCGAGATCGCCCACGCCGTACCCCTGACCCTGGTCGCAGGCCTCGGTCACGCCAGCATGGGCAACATGGACTGGCATGTGCTGGGTTACCTGCTGGTCGGCTCCCTGCCGGGGATTTACCTGGGCAGCCACTTGACCGGGCGCGTCTCTGACGAGCTGTTGCGTCCTTGCCTGGCGACCATGCTGGTGCTGATTGGCTACAAACTGGCGTTCTGATCCGCGCCAGATCCTCGCGCAGGTGAATATTTTCGGCCGATGTCCGCCCGGGTCATCGTCATTCACCCGCCGTCCTCCCCTTGTCACTGATCCCGCCGAGCGCCCACCGCGCGTCAGCGGGCTACCGGTGCCTTTCAGTGACTGACGTCTGTTGCGCAAATACCGCCCTGACCTAAGCTTGGGACAAAGGGAAACACTTTTGCGATAAGTCACCCGGAACAATCGTCGCGATGCGCAATCATTAAAGCGTCGATATCAAAAGGAGATGCGCATGCTCATCAGGTCACTGACCCTGGCTACCTTGCTGGCGTTTACCGGCACCCTGTTCGCCGCCGATGGCGACTCGCCGCTGGACATCGAAAAGGGCCGCAATCGACCGCTGATTGTCATCGCTCCGAGCACGGTGGACCCGACCTGGGTCGGCCTGAAAAAATCCCTGGAAGACCCGGCGAACAAACAGGGCTTTGCCGAACGCAACCTGGTGCTGTACTCGGTGATCAACATGATGGGCCAGCGTGACGGCAAGGACCTCGACCCGCAAACCACCATGGCGCTGATCCGTGCACTGAAGATGGGGGCAGGGCCGCAGACCAAGGTCATCCTGGTGGGCAAGGACGGCGAGAAGAAAATGGATCATGCCGGCACCATCGAGCTGACTGAAATATTCAGTACCGTCGACCAGTTGCCCGCGGCAGAAAAGGAAGCCGTGCCGCCGCCGGTGGTAACAGCCCCCGCGGCCGCAGAGCCGGCCAAAGGCGCCAAGGGCGCAAAACCCGGCAAGGCGGCCAAGCCCGTCAAACCGCCGGAAATGCCGGATGATTGAAACGGCTGCAGATCACCCGATTGAAATGTGAGCTGCGGCGATTCAGGTTTTACCAGCTATACCGATACCCGACCGTCGCCGCCCAGGGCTGCTCGATATCGCTACCCTTGGAGTAGCCGGCCTCGGCGAAAAAGCTATGCTGCTGCGCCATCGCCACATTGACCCCCCCTCCGATATCCGCCCGTGAACCCGGCAGCTTGCTGCGCAGTTTTGCGCCATTGACCTTCACGTGACTGCTGCCCGCATGTTCGCTCACCCACGCCGCCTTGGCGTAAGGTTGTACCGCGATGCCGTTGTCCAGTTGCAGGCTGCGCCCCAACGCGCCGCCGACCCGGCTTTGTAGGGACGTCATCGTATCCTGCCTCACCTCCAGGCCATTGCTTGCCGTGTAACCGCCACCGCTGATACGCGCGGCCTGCACGCCTGCCTGGGGCTCGATAAACCAGCCCAGGCCCAGATCGATCTGCTTGCCGACCTGTACATCGGCACTCACGGCGTGATTTCGGTAATGGGCCTTGACCGGTTCACCGAGATTGCTGGTGATGTCGATATCGTTGTCCAGGCGGCTGTATTTGAGCGCGCCGTCGAGGTACAAGCCACTGCGATCCAGATAGCCGGCATAGGCGCCGAGGGTGGTGCTGTCGATCGTGCCTTTGCTGGCTTCGCCGTAGTTCTGTCGTCCGCGGCCCTGGCCAACCAATGCGCCAAAGAAGAGGGTGCCGTCGGCAAAAGGCAGGGCTTTGTCGGCACCGATTTCCAGACCGTTGATTTGCTGGTCGAAGGCGCGGCTGCTGCCGGTATCCAGACGCTGCTCGGCGCCATAGCCGCGAGTCCAGAGACCGCCCCGATCCTTGCCCGCGCGCAGATCGGCGAAATGGCCGGTGGTAGCGGTCATCTGCGCATCGATCATCGAGGCGCCGGCGACCTGGCTGCCCACAGCGGCGTTCGCGCCTTTGCTCAGGGTATCGGCTTGTGGTCGGCGGGGAGGTACAACGGGCTCGACGGTTTGATCAGGTGATACCGGCGCGACAGGCTCTATCGGCGGCTGCACCGGAGGCGTGACTGGCTCAACCGGAGGCTGTACTGGTGGAGTGACTGGCTCAACCGGAGGCTGTACTGGTGGAGTGACTGGCTCAACCGGAGGCTGTACCGGTGGAGTGACAGGATCGATCGGAGGCTCTACCGGCGGAGTGACCGGATCGACCGGATCGACCGGAGGCTCTACCGGCGGGACTACCGGATCCACCACTGCAGCCAGATTCGCCAGATACCAGTCATTGCCTTGTTGCTGCAACTGATAGCGGTAGGCTCCGGCATCAACCGTCTGACCATAGAGATCGAAAACGCCGCTGCCGCCGCTGCCCTTCACCAGCATCAGCTTTTGCGTCGCGTCACTGGGCGCATTCCCCGAGTCGGCAACCACCAGCGTATGCAGGCCACTGTGCTGGCCGAGCAGGTTGAGTCGGTCACCGCGCAGGGCGGCCAGGTCGGTATTCATCAGGAACTGGCCAGTGCCGCTCAGCCCTGCCTTGACGGTCAAGGTGTGGAAACCATTGACCGCCGGATCGGCGAATCGGACCTGACCGTCGATGTGGGTCGCGTTGCCCAGAATGGCATCACCCTTGAGTTGCAGGACACCGCCAGCGTTGAGGGTCGTATCAGCGGCTTCAGCCCTGTCCCCCAGCACCATCAGGCCACCCTGATTCACCGTGGTGAAGTGCACATTCGTGCCCGCCACGCTCTCGAAAATCCCGCCCTGATTGACCAGGGTATCGATGGCCGAGGCGGAATCCTGGAGCGACATCAACCCGCCGTCGTTAACGATGGTCTGTTGGGCAGCGCCGTTCTGGTAGACCGTCATCTCGCCGTGAGCGACCCGGGTGTTCTTGGCGAGGGCATCGCCGTAGACGTACATCGTGCCGGCATCGATTTGCGTATCACTGACGGCCGCGTTTTGCGCCGCCTCGAAGTTCCCCCCGACGACACGGGTCGTCAGTGCGCTGGCAGCACCGGCGACCACCATGTTGCCGCCGTTGACCACGGCACTGTCGGACACTTTGCTGTCGTCCAGCACCATCAGCCAGCCATCATCCATGGCACGCAAGCCCTGCGCCGTGGCGGCGTCGAACAGGTTGATACGGCCGTTGCTCACGGTGCTGTCGCTGAGATCGCCGCCGCTGCCGACGTTGAACCAGGAGCCGTCGCCAATCAGCACGTTGGCCTGGGGCGTGGTCAGGCAAGTCACTGCATCGCAACTGGCAGCCTGCGCCAGACCGGGCGAAGTGCTCAACAACAGCAAGGCACCCGACACCGAAACCCGAGAAAACCGCACACCGAACGCAAACATAATGATCCGCCGACAACAGTGAGTAGAGGCGGCGAATTCTGCTCAGGCGGGCGGGTGGCGTAACGCAGGTGTTTCCCAAGTTTTTGTAGGAAGCGTCCTACAGTAGTCGGTCGTCGAGGGCGGCTTGAAGGTGTTCCTGTAAGCGTTTCATCTGGCGCGCAAAGGCATCGAACAGCGGGTGCAACTCCTGTTGCGTGGCCGTGGTGGCACTGGCCAGTTCAAGTTGCTCGCACGCTCCGATCAAGGCGGCGGCATGAATGATCCGCGCGCTGCCGAGGATCTTGTGACAGCGCCGGGCCATGGCGCTGAAATCACCGGCGCAGAACAGCGCCTGCAGGGCATCGAAATCTTCCTGGTTGGTGCGCATCACGGTGTTGAGCAGCTGGCGGGTCTGTTCCGGGTCACCGGCAGTGATGGCGCTGACCTTGGACAGGTCGAAGCAGGGCGCGCTCGCCTGGCGGGCGCGTTCGGCCTGGTGCAGGTAGCGCTCCAGCACGCCGCGGGTCAGGGGCTTGAACAGGCAATCGTTCATGCCGGCATCGAGACAGCGCTGTATCTCCTGGGGCTGGGCATTGGCAGTCAGGCCCACGACATGGGTGGGGGTGCGACCTTCAGCAGCTTCGATGGCGCGCAACTGACGGGTCATTTTGTCGCCGTTGAGCCGTGGCATGTTGCAGTCGGTGATCAGGTAATCGAAGGCATCCTGCTCCCACAGGCGCAGGCCCTCCAGGCCATCCACGGCGCAGGTGACGCGCATGCCGAGGGATTCGAGCTGGCGCTGCAGGACGACGCGGTTGAACTCGTGGTCCTCGACGACCAGCACGTTGCGCATCGGCAGCGGTGGCAGGGGCGCGCTGTCTAGCGCCGGTGCGGTTTGCGTTGCCATGACCGGGGCAACGTCCAGGGTCAGGGTGAAGCAGGCGCCTTGCCCCGGTGTGCTGGTGCAATCCAGCCGGCCGCCCATCAACTGGGTCAGTTGCTGACAGATCGCCAGGCCCAGGCCGGTGCCGGTCTGCAGTTCGGTGTCCTGCTCCTGGAATTGGGTGTAGGGCTGGAACAGGCGTCGACGCTGCGCCTCGTCCATGCCGATGCCGGTGTCGCGCACCCGCAGTTGCAGGTGGGCGCGCGGGGTATCGGAGTTCAGGCTCAGCTCCACGGTGACCGTTCCCTGGGCCGTGAACTTGATGGCGTTGCTGACCAGGTTCGACAGCACCTGGCGAAAGCGCAGGGAATCCAGCTGAACGGCAGCATCCGGGCCATCACTGACAAACTTCAGTTCGAGGTTTTTCTGCTGCGCCAGGCTGGCGAAACTCTGCAGCACCGTGCGCGCCAGGCGTTGCGGGTGGGCGCTGCCGCTGCGCAGTTCGAGCTGGCCGGATTCAATCTTCGACAGGTCGAGAATCTCGCCGATCAGCTCCATCATGCCGCTGGCGGATTTCTGCGCGATGTCGATCAGCTCGGCGTCATTGGCCGGCACCGGGTGCGAGCCGCGCAGCAACTCCAGCACACCCACCAGGGCACTCATGGGCGTACGAATTTCGTGGCTCATCACCGCGAGGAAATGGCTTTTGCCGCGATTGGCCGCCTCGGCCTGGTTCTTCGCCTGGATCAGGGCGTGTTGCAGGTGGTGCTGCTCGGTCAGATCGATCCAGCCACCGATAACCCCGGTCATGGTGCCGTCAGAGTCTCGATACGGCAGCGCCCAGTGATAGACGTGCAGGGTCTTGCCCTTGACCGTCATGGTGAAGTTGTCGAACGACGGCTCGCCGCTGGCGAGGGTCGCGCGGTGCACGCGCTTGTAGCTGTGGGCGTCTTCGAGGGGCAGCAGGTTCGCCTCGATCAGGCCCTTGTTCAGCACCTGTTCGAGTTCGACCTGCATGACCTGCAAGTAGGCGCGATTACAGGTCAGCAGCAGGCCCTGACGGTCGCGCACGTAAATCGGGTGCGGAGTGCCGTCTACCAGCACCTTCATGAACACCAGTTGGTCGTTCAGGGCTTTCTGCGCCTTGAGACGCTCGGCGATCTGCCGGCGCAAGCCCAGGTTCCACGCCAGTATCACCAGCACCACCAGGACCATCGCCGCCACAGCGCGGAAAAACCAGTTCTTGTAGGCGCTCCAGGCACCATGGCTTTCCTGGGGGTTCTGCCAGCGGTTGGCCAGATTATTGAGGTCGTCGGGGGAGATGTCGAGCAAGGCCTTGTCGAGGATCGAAATCAGTTCGGCATTCTGTTTGCCGCTGGCAAAGCCGATCAAGGCCGGTTGCGCGCCGAGCACCGAGTCGATCTGCAGGCGGCCGCGAAAGAATCGGTCGATCAAATAGGCCGCGCCCATTTGCGGCTGTATGACGCCATCGACCTGGCCTTCGGCGAGCAATTCGTAGGTTTCGATGGGCGTATCGACTTCGACCACCTTGATGTCCGGCCACTCGCGCCGCAGCCAGTTGGCAGCTTCGGAGTTGCGGATAATCGCCAGCGAGCGCCCCTTGATCGCGGCCAGGCCGTCATGTTCCGGTTGCACGCGGGTGACCAGGACAAAGGGGTTGATGGCGAAGGGGCGGGTAAACCCCAGGCGGTCCTCGCGGCTCGCACTGTAGGTCAGGGCGCCGATCAGGCTGGGGGGAGCGCGCTCGGTGCGCTTGGTCATGGCTTCCAGCGACGACATCTTGACCGGGTGGAACACCAGCCCGGTGCGGTCGTTGATCATCTCGAGCAGGTCGGCGGCCATGCCGCGAAACTGGCCTGCGGCATCGAAGAAACTGAAGGGTGAATACAGGTCGTTGGCCACCACCTCGATGTCGGGGTGATCCTTGATCCACTGCTGCTCGCCGGCGCTCAGTTGCAGGCGGCTGTAACCCAGCTTCGGATTGGCGCCGATGCCCCAGCGGCGCGCGAGCATCTTGCGCTCCGCTATGGTCATGTCGGCCAGTCCCGCATTGAGCAGGGCCAGCAACTGGCTGTTCTGGCGCTGTACGGCGAAGCTGAAGCCCAGCCCTTCGGAGTCGCGCTGGATGGTTTGTTTCAGGCTCTGCTGATAGCTGCGCTCAAGCAGGTACTGGGCGGAAATTGCGTCATTGAGCAGTACCCTGCCGTCTCGGTAGGCCACCTGGCCCAGACCCTGTTGGGTAGAGGCGACAGCTTGCACCGGGTAACCGGGAAACAGCGAAGCCACCCGTTCCTGTTCAATCCAGTCCGGATCGAACAGCACCGTGGTGCCCGGCGGCAACTCGTTGTTGGCCCAGTGGGTGCCGAAGCGGCTGATCAACACCGCTTGATCGTAGGCATAGGCCGCGCTCAGTTGCAGATCGGCGTATTGCGCTTCAAGGTGATTGATCCGCGGCAGCAGGTCCACCTCCCCCCGTTGCAGGGCGGTCAGGGCGGCAGCCTGGCTGGGGTAGCGCTCGACCGTGACGCGCAGGCCCAAAGCTCGACCCAGGACATCGAGGTAGTCCGCCGACAGGCCTTCGTAATCCTTCTGGCTGGCGGTCATGTCCAGCGGCGGGCGGTCGGGCAGATAGACGCCGGCGCGCAGAACGCCGGTTTTCTGCAGCCACTGGCGCTGGGCGCTGCCGAGTGTCAGGTGCACGTTGTTTTCGCCAGCGCGGCTGAGCAGCGTCAACGGCTCCGCCAGTGCCGGCAAGGCCATCAGCGACATGGCCAGCAAGGCCCACAGCCAACGGTGAATCATGATTCAGACCAGGTCATTGCGTTTGGCAAACTCGATCAGCTCAAGCAAGGTATTGGCGTTGAGCTTTTGCATCAGCCGCGTCTTGTAGGTACTGACGGTCTTGTTGCTCAGCAGCATGTCGTCGGCGATCTGCTTGTTGCTCAGGCCCAGGGCCAGCCCGTGCAGCACCTTGAGTTCACGGCGGGTTACGCTATTGAGCAATTGCGCGTCGTCGCGGGCGAAATCGCTGTGGCGCACGGAATTGAGGGTGCCCACCGGAAACCACGACTTGCCGCTGGCGACGGCTTTGAGCGCCGTGACGATCTCCGCCGGATCGTCGATTTTCGACAAAAACCCTGCCGCCCCGGCGCGCATGCACTGCGCGGCGTAGGCCTGGCTTTTCAACCCGGTGTGCACCAGCACATGCGCACGGCTGCCGCCGGTGCGCAGCCGGTCGATCACCGCCATGCCGTCCAGTTGCGGGATATCCAGGTCGAGTACGATCGCCTCGGGCTTGAGCTCGAAGGCCTGGGTCAGCGCGTCCACACCGTTGTCGCACTCGCCGACGATCTCATGACCCTCACGGATCAGAATCATCCCGATCGCCATGCGCACAACAGCGTGGTCATCGACCAACAGCACTTTCATGGATCAGCCCTCATGTCCTGTTTCAGCATAGTCCCGAAGCGACGGGGCACTTCGGGGGACTGATGCGTGGCGGGGTGGGAAAAAAAGAGGCGCGATCCTAAGCGGTTTGTGGGGGCGGGGATAGTGTTTGCTGTATGAGGGGGGTGCGGATATTGCGAAAAAGCAACTTTAAGGTTGTGTCAGGAAGTGATGGATGACATTGACCAAAACGGGTGAGAAAGGCTGAAGACATTGTTCTGCATCCGGCATTTTCAGGTCCTCCAGAAGCGGGGGTGTCAGAAATTTTGTGTTCGGGCATAACATGAGTAAGAGGTGCATGTATGCCAACCAAGAAAAAACCCGCGTTGCGAGAGCTGCCGAAAATCCCGAAAGAGCTGCTTGAGCAGTTC